>ERZ1740070.2519-NODE-2519-length-10499-cov-6.606951_pt1 | contig 10499 bp, 2 predicted proteins | sample MGYA00581734_ERZ1740070 | MGnify/ENA primary metagenome ERZ1740070 (study PRJEB43018, sample SAMN04849744) | marine metagenome | isolation source: floating plastic debris | place: Pacific Ocean | collected 2008-09-01 | study: EMG produced TPA metagenomics... | reverse complement strand
GTTGTTTTAGGGGCATGGCAGCCTGCATGCTTGCAAATACACATGTGGGCTGTCCTCAGGAGCCCATGGGTGGTTGATACTGGACTTAAGCAAATTAGACATGCTTGCAAACCCCAACAGCCTATGGAGAATTGCCACAATTTCAACCAGCTATATATATAGATAAGATAAGAAGATAGTTTATCATCATCATTGAATTGATTGAACTTTTTGTCGCTTTCTCAAATCAAATCTTGCTCAATTGCCCCATATCACGTTGTAATTCAAGCTATATTTATCCTCACCTTTTAACTACTGTCTACAGTCATCTTCTTCTGAAGTCTTTCTGAGACTGAATTTTCTCCTCGCTCAACTTCTCCATTGATAAATATGCCACCAAAAAATGCATTATTTTCTCACTTTGAGTTTTTCCCTCCTCTTCATACAGGAACAACAGTTTAAGTAATTCCACACAGTTTTGTTACATTTCGAGACATTTTGACAGTGTTAATGTCGTGGAGTTGTTACCACTTTGTCGTTGGTGAGATAACTCCTAAGTATTTCTGTGCATTGCCCTATGAGGTAGATACAAGCCCATACAAGCGAGGAAAATAAATTGAACCATTTATTTATTTATTTTATTTAGAGAGGTTTTCTGAAAAGTGCACAAAAAATAACAAAAACAATCCATTATAGGTAACTTGTTGACCTCTATGATGTTCCTTGGATAGATTTCATAGTCATAGTTCATCTCATTGGATTGGCATTATTTACCATAACATATCAATTGAAAGCTCTTTGGCCCAGCCCTCAAAAAACTACGGTTACGATACATAAAGCTATTGAACATAGTGCCAAGCTTGGTTCATAGAGGGTTTTATATTTTCAGGTGTGGTATGAGTTTAGGTCTGTTTTGAGGAGAAAGTTTTTCCTTCGTTGCCTAGATGAAACATGTATGAAGACTTGGTATCCCTTGGTATAAAAAGTTAGAATGTTCCTCAAAAGTTTTTGGTGGGGAAACCTTGACATAAACTGTATCATAGTTATAATGACAATTTTTTAAACAAAATTGAAACATTGAAAAAGTTGGGAGGAAAGCAAATTAATTTTCCACATATAGAACGACCACAGATAAGGCTAGACTGGAGCTTTTTATAATGACTGATTGAAAATGTGTGTGTGGGAATACCTTGTCATATCAAAAATGGTCTTCCTAGCACTTACCAAACTGTATCTACAGCCGTTTCTGCAACTACCTTTTTGTGACAAAAATCAGATTTTATTATTGCGTACTGCATGACACCATGTCGCCAATATGGCTAGTTTTGACTAATGATGCAGAGACCTACCCGACGATATAAGACACCATCTCAGACCAAAATAGAAACTGATTGCAGTTACAGTCACAAGAGACAGGCCTGTGTATGGATTTATTTATTGATTAGGTCGTAGAAAATTTAGTTTCAAATAATATATTTTCTCGATTGAGCTGTCAGAATAGATTCACTGTAATGGATTCTCTTTATTTGTACAGTTGTCGTCTTCATTAATTAAATTTTTTTGCAGAAACTAATCATTTAGGCCCATTTTTGCTGTCCAGTTGGCCCCAGTTCAAACCAATCTGAGGCCATCTCACACAGAGTTTATAGCAATGTTTAGTACAGAAAAGACAGACTGACAACTCCCTGTGCATGCATGCGGTTCCATTATAGCTCCTTGCTTTGACCAAGGAATATGAGAACTCTTAGCTTGGACAGGGCCAAGGATCAAGGAATATATCCCATTGGATATAAAATACAGTCATATGCGGCGTGTTCCAAACTGGACTCGGTGAATTGGCATGATGAATGAATGTATAGTATTAGAAGCGCTAGGACAGAGAGCAATTTGTTGCTGATGCATCGGCAATGTATATTTGTTGCAAGAAACTTTGATGATACAAATTTTTTCCACAAAGATTGCCCTGGATCACTTTAGTTCAACTCAGGGGCGTAATTATATTGCAAATTAGTACCCTACTTTTGAGAGAATCATGTCAATTTTCAGTAAAAAACTAAAGCAAAATAATCTTGGATAGAAGACAAGTATGTCTGTTTTGTTATAAAAAGCCAGTTTAGAGTATTACATACAAACTCTTCAGATATTCTGCACCCTTCTGCTGTAGGGAGTCAAAAGTCCCTTAAATACATCCCTGGTTCCACTTGCCAATAAAATAAACATGAACCTTCCTCTTTTACAATACGTGTCAACTGATTTATTTTTAACGAGCACAGGACAACACACGTTCATGCAAACATTTACGTTTTACAGCAATTTTGTTCTCATTTTGTCTCAAGTCATCGCAAACAACATTTATGTGAAATTATTGCGAAAACTCTGCAATTGCAAGTTCATTTTTGATCAAACAAAACACGAATTCTTTAAGAAAATATACAGCGGTGATGTTGACATACCACTCTAACAACATTCTCATAGATTGTCCAGTCATTAATTACCTGATGTTACTCTCCACATACATTGACTGTTACACACACGGACCGTACCTCATACAAGCAAGTCGGCAAATCTGAGAAATGTCGAGAATAATCTGCGTCTACTTGCTGATGGTGACAGTCTGGGCAGCAGTGGTGACCAATGCACGACCACAACACAACCTGGCAAGTTCTGGTGGTTCTCAACATCGTGTTTCGTTTGGTCTGAAAGCGAAGCAGGTTAACAGACACGAAGCTACATGCCCTATGCATATTTATGAGAGTATTCTAGAACTGATGGAGCAATGTAATGAAGAGCACAAAGAAGATAATAAAACAAAAAGCACGGACAAAGTTTTGATAACAGGTGGCCAAACAACACCAGCATCATCGGCACTGGCAACATCAGAAGAACCAGCTAATCCTCTGACAACAACAGCAGTCCCAACAACTGTGGAGTCTGTTATGTCAACTGCTACCACTACTGTGAATAGTACTAATGGAGAAAGTGTTTCACCACATGAATCAATATCCATACCTTCTGTACTGCCGCCACAATGCTCATCGGATTGGACATTAAATCTCACTGAAGGCTTCCGGAATCGTACCAGATATCAGAGTGAGCTGATGAAAGACTACCATTTTCTTGATTCTGGCAGGTATTGGTTTAGATTTCAAGGATCAGCTGGAACTCAATTGGCAAACTCATGTCCATCACGCGGTTATCCGCATCCTTATGGATGTGGATGGTATGCATCTAGAAACAATGCTTACTGGAGCAACAGCACGATGCCAAAAACTGTGGGTGAAACGACACAAATCCGATTTTATTATGGCTGCAACCCTAATAATTATGATGTATACCGTGGCTTAGCGACACGATGTACGGATGACATTGGTGGTCTTGTTTATAATTTCGTCGACTCTATGCGTCAAACTATGGGAGTTGTTTGTGGTAATGGTAAATGACACTTTTGACACTTTGCTGCAATGTTTCAATAATTAAATAGACTGAGTTGAAACAAATCTGATCACTTTTATAAATCATTAGTTTTGATAGCTCGCTTTGATACCAAAGGTTAGGAAGATAGGTGCGAGTTGCACAAAACTCTTAAACAATAAAGGAAATTGCATCGATTTAGTGAAGATGTTTGCATCAGTAACTGTGCCATACAAATTATTTACTTATTGACTTCGATTTTTTTTTGATTTACTAGCAGAGCTGGTAGCTTTTTTCTATATTGATATTCCTAAGTGTTCACTTTAATCAATAATCTTAACATGTATTTTCACATGTAACTTGTACTGCACAGTACCTCCTTCACACACAATATGCTTGTTTCAGATATAAAACAAAACCATCAACGGATGGTTTAATTTAAATCCATTTTATTACGAGTAGTTCAGTTGTAACGGGTTTAGTAAAATCGTATGTTTTGGCAATCAGACACCGGCCTAGACCGCTCAGGCAAGCAATATCCCAAAATAGTGGCGATCACCCCTACACTGATGTGATAACTAAGGTTGTAGATGGAGGTCTGTTCTGATGGTTACATATTGACTGCAGCCAATTCCAAGTTGAATGAAGGCTAATGACGGGATTGAAACCAGAAATTTGTTGTAGAAATATGCTTTATGATTATAAAATATTTTGTGCTTCCTGTTAGATTTTGGGTGCTACCTACTTGAACCGAGAGCACACACAAGGCAGGTAAATAACTCTGATATTAACATGTTTTTCCAAGCACATAACATTTTATATAATAAAAGATTTAAACAAAACTGATTAAATCACAATGGATAACTAATTTACACTAAATTGCATACAATCAATCATATCTATAATGTAGCAAAACAAGTTTCAAACACACTACATCTACAATTTTCATACTTATACACAGAATTAACGCCACATACATGTAATAGTATAAATAATTATTGTAAATAATAATGATACAAAAATGGACGGATAGCCTGGGCATTGAATCCAGCTGACAATCACCAGAAATCATCATCATCATCCCCGCCTCTGTAAATTAAAGTAAAAAATAACTATAATGAGGTCCAAAATTTCGAGTTAGTGGAAGGTTTCACGGGATGCAGGTTTCCAGGAGTATTTGCAGATAAATACTTATTGTGTGAAGGGTATGTGCAAACTACAACATTATAAAATATTAGTATAATATATAAAATAGGTTATAATAATTATGCTATTTGCCACTCATATAATTTTAAGCAGAAAGCGATAAAAAGGTTTGTGGAGTGTGTACCATGTGAAATTTAGCATAGTAAATTTTGGCCCAAGTGCTGTGCATAAAACAAGATTCAATGCCTATTATCAAATTTGCAGTGTATCACAAAAGGCCCTCATTTTTTCAAGCAGATTTATTTACTCACCCAACAGAAGATTTGTCAGCCCTTGATATCTGCTCCTCAATGCTCTCACTGTTCGTTGGATCATCGCGCTGATCAGTATCCTTATCTGCAGCTGATTTTGATGGACTTGCATCCTGCAGCAACACAAAAAATATTGGCTTTCTATGTTATAATAAAAATTTCCGAACAAATGAGCTATTTTATGAAAGCAAGGATGATGAAAGTCAAACATGAATTGAGGGATCGGGTAAAATAAATTTCATTTACTCCTTTTGCTTAAATCAATTGCCAAACGGCGGAGATATTCCATAAATTTTGCAAGGTTTGGTCAAGGATTGGTCCTTGGTTTGGTAAAAGCCAATCTGCCTCTCAAAGGTCATCTACATAGGGCAAAGATGTCTTGCCTGATGCATAGTTGGATAATGGTTTGAATAAACAACAAACTGTAGGGCTAAACACAGTGGTAAGACATTATACAAAACACAATATAGAATTTGCAGTAAAATATAAATCTACAATGACTTATTACCATTACGAAGGCAGTTGCACTTTGTTATCAAATTTTGTTACAAAAACCAACACAACAAAAGAACAAATAATGTTTCCTTACCTTCACAGCGGCAGGCTGATCCTGTTTCTGTTGTTTAATCATCATCATATATTTCTGCATGACAGGATCTATGCCTGCCATCTCATCCTACAACAAATTTACCCTAGGCACATTAATTTTAGCTAATAAAAAGTTTTACACTTTTGAGTTTATCAGGTAAATAAGCTAATTTTATATTAGCTACTTTGGTTACCCTCCGTTATAACACATGTAAAGACAAGCTATTTTTAAAATTAGCTACCTCAACTAGCCAATACTTTTTGTGTGCAGGGTATATTCCTACTGAGACATTTTCAGTCTCTGGCCTCTAAATATGAGAAAGGGATGCTGACACAATTCTTGAGCTCTAAAACTCTTCCCTAGTATATAACCATTGCAAAAAGAGTCAAACCAACACGAGTAGCACAACGTGACAAAATACACTCAACTCTGAGGTGACATATGAATTTTGAGTTAGAGTTGAATTATAAGGGCAAACAACAACGCAGACCTTTAATTTAGCCTGGGACAGTCTCTCTGTGTGTCTTTGGGTGGGTGAGGATGCGAGGAAGAGTCTGGCTTTAGTGCAACAGACAAGACAACTCCAAACTCATGTCTAATTTACCAGTATTTGTGTCATCCGCGAAGTATTATTCTTTTTTGTTGACATAATAGGGAGTTGTCTTCTCTTCATGTTATTATTAGTTGTATAGAAAAAAGAGAAGATAGCTCCAAAATGATTCCTTGACTAATCCAATTTAACCAGTTATAATAGGCTCTCAAACCAATTAACTTCCCAAGGGAAAGTTCATTGCTCTAACCCTAAACACACAGAGAGCCTTGGCCCAGGCTACCCTAAATTGTTTTGACTATAATGCCAGACACATACCTTCTTCTCAGTTTCAGGTTGAGGAGTTTCAGGCTCTTTGATTGGTTCTGATGTTTTAGTCTGAGGCCCTGTTTTCCATTGATCATCAAGAGAGGGGGCAGCCGCTGCACCCTTCCACTGTGAGTCAAGAGACACAGCAGCAGGTGGATCTGAGGCTTGCGGAGTGATGCTTGGTTTTGGTGCAGTAGTTTCTTTCCACTGAGAATCCAGTGAGACAGTGGCAGGGGTTGACGACTGCTTCCACTGAGTGTCGAGTGAAGTGACAGGCTTGCTACTCCACTGACTGTCTAGTGAGGGCACCTGCTGACTTTGAGCGGCAGGTGCTTGCTGTGACATGCTTACAGCTGAAGGAGTGACACCACCTTCCTGTGTGACAGGTTGAGTTACAAGTTCAGGTGCTGCTGATATCGCCTGGCTCGTGGTTGTTGGCATTGCAGGTGAAGGCTTGTCAGGTGTAGCTTTACTAAACTGATCAGCCTGACTCAGGGGTTGAGTCTGCAATGATATAAGTTGGAAAGTAAAACATAAATGATGTTTTAGAGTGTAATATTTATACATACAATGTTCTGAATTACATCATCTTTCTTCCATAGCTATCTACGATGAAAGGTGCACAGTTATGGCCTCAGCATACCGCAGCGGTTTGCATAATGTCACCATCAACAATACAAGCTGCTGCAGTCCAGTTGTGGTCAGGCTGCGGTTCCTACGTAACATAGTTAACATATAAACCACTGCTGTCCCTCTGCAGTTTGAAAATCGTATAAAATACTATGTGAGCTGTCAGACTGCGGCTCAAACCGCAGCAGTGTGTTTACACTATTAATCCTCACTAAATCTAACACAACTCCAACTACTTGTGAAATCTGAGTAAACAATGTGTACGTCTTTTGTGATAGATGTCTAATGTCACATGAAATTTTTGCTGTAGAAATTTTTAACACTTTCGGGTTTTCCAGGTGATGAATTAGCTAGTTTTATATTAGCTACTTGAATTTCACTTCATTATAACATACACGTATATATAAACATGGGATGAAAAAAGCCACGTTCAAAATTATATACCCGTACCTCAAGTAGCGAATTTGGCGAACATTAATGCTCATGAAAACTTTTTGTGTAAAAATTATATCACCAAATGAGGATATGACAGTAAATGTTAATAAGATCAAAAGCAACTCTTTAGTACTATCTTATAGATGAATGTATGTTATGTCATCATTGTCAACGGGGACCGGGTACCATGTCATACCAACTCGCCCCTTTGTACTGTGCCGGCATAGACCTGAGGAAGTCAAATGCTAGTTAAATGTCTTGAGCCGGCAGAGCTGACAGTGCAATTCGCACATGTATGTGCACTTGACCTCCTTCACTCTATCTCATACAACTAATGATGATAAAGTTAATTTTCCTTGTCTTCATGACAAAGCCTAGCACAATTATATGCATACTGAACTATATTTTAAGTGCTCAAACTGTTTTGGGTAGGCGCTGGTGCTATCAACCCCGCGCCACTAACGCCTACCCAAAACAGTTTGAGCACTTACAATAAGTGTACTCTTGATATACCCACCTCCGAGATGTGAGAGGGAGCGAGAACAGTATCCATACTTCTCACACCAGAGGGTAACAAATCGGCTTGCCTTTCTCCATAACCTGACAAGTTTAATAACTAAATATCACATATCATATGAAAACAGCGGTACAGCCATCAAAATGACATCATTGTACCGAGATAAAAATCCACCAAAACAATTTGGTCAATATTTAAAACTGAAATGTACTGAAAAGGTGAAATAAAAATCTATGAAAGATCATTTCCTGTAAATTAACCTACAGGAGGAACTTTTTCAATGGAATTCAAATTTCGCTAACGGCTAATTGGCTAATTGGCTAAATTTTGATTCCACTAGTCATTTTCACCAAAGCATTGTTCATCATAGGACAGTACCCGCAATTCTGTCACCTAGTACCACATTTTCATGATTTTCTAAGCTCCGCCCACATGACCTTGACTATGCAATCTGTTCGATCTGTCGGTTTTGTGATGCTAATTGAGTAAATTTCATGTGGAGCAAATTTCATGTTGATCGGACCACAGGAAAACGTGTCCTCAATATTAGAATTTTTAAAAATCTTTCAATGATAGCTTAATATATCAAAAAAATTTAAAGTCAAACTTAACTTATCTTCAATCCAGTAAATTTGATCAATCTGGGACTGATTGCGAAATTTGGTGTATATTTTTATCCTATAGGGTATAAAATATGCAGATAGGTATTCAGCACTAGCACACAACATTCCTATCTCCCATTCATACCTGTAGTCACAATGGAGTGTTGCGAGGAGCTGTATATAGGATGAGTCGGGTGAGCGTTGACACTGTCATATGCTGTGACTGTGCCGTGTACAGTAGCAGCAGAAGCAGTCATATCGACAACAGGGAACGCAGGACTGTGCTCAGCAGGTGAAGGGTATGTCACAACCGACTCTCTGATCGATACTTTTACTGGGGACTTGGCTGGTCTTACACTTTGAGCTGAAAATTATAAATTTAAATGCGTGCTGGTACTTATTTCTCCACAAAACCACTTGATAGAACAATAGAAATATGCTTTTCCAGACGGTTTTTTTTTCCAACAGCTACCAAAGTAATAGGGCATGTTAACGTTTGAATTATCTTCTTATTAATCGGATTTCCGAATGATGTTCATACAACACACAGTCAATTCTGATTGGCTGTTCAACACTCAGCCAAGAGTACTGCAATGTGATTGGTTTATATTGGAAATTAATGAGAAGGCAACTTTGAACATTAACATTCCCTACTGCTTATGCAGATAGTGTTGGGCGATGACCAATCAACGGAAAACTGAGTGTGAGTGTAACTATAACCAAACACATGTAACCATCTAGGTAGTAATTGAATAATTATCGGTCACGTTATCCACAGCCAATCCCGCTATCCATATAGCAGAACTACATGTAGATTACTTGGAAAACTATCGTTTCAAACTGACCACATTTTATACAGATACTGACTTGCATTGGACCAAGACTTGGAAAACCTACAGGATGAAAATATACACGGAATCTAATTTAGCGACCTGACTCAAATTGGCCAAATTCACGGAAATAAAATATTAGCGAATTCTGACTTTCGAATTTCAACTTTATAAGCGTCATTCAGATATTTCTAAAATTATAATAATAAGCGGAACTCAAATTTAGCGAATTTGACATTAGCTAAATATAAATTCCAATGAAGATAATCTTCCTAGGTAGATCAATTAATGAAGAAATTTTCAACTCACATTGACTGGTCGGCTGGGGAGGTGAGCTGCGAGTCAGAGACTTGAAGGCAGAGTGTAAATTCTCCGCTTCGTCAGTCAGATGCTGTAATCGTCTCCTCGTCTCAGTAACAATACTCTCCTCTGTAGCTGTCGATACCTCCGCTGCCGACGACAAGTCACCGGCCGCTGCAGACCAATCACCTTCCAGCGCTATCTCAGGAGGCAGCGCTGACTGACGGAACGACGTGTCGTAGAATGATGTAGAGTGAGGACGTTTGTGTGGGGATGTTGTCTTTCCTGACACACGCCCGGTCTCACCTGAGTGAATAGAATATAGGAATAGGGTATGTTAACATTGGAATTATCTGCTCATGAATTGGAAATTCCCAATGATGCTTGTATAACAGTTGGTCAATTCTGGTTGGCTGTTCAACACTCAGTCAAGAGTACTGCAAGCTCATTGGTTGATGTTGAAAAATAATAAGAAAGCAAATTTGAACATAAACATGCCCTATTCAAGCATCAATGCCTACCATGGAGAGTATCACAAAGCTATTTATGTCATAACACGGGCCACTCTAATGCACCAAATACACAAGAAATGATTATGTTGTGCGAGATTGTTTGTTCCGGCCAGCCAAATTGGGGCATATGTTCTGCACCAATTTTGTCTTCTGAAAAATCAGTGAATAGAGAAAATGAACAACATGGCTATAACCAAGCACTTGTAGCCATTCATTTCACCATAACAATAATCCATTCCTTGAATTAAAATATACTCCGAAACAATGTGCTCAATCAAGAACAGGGTAATTTCATGCACATATTATAACTGAGATGTATATATATATATATCTATATATATAAAAGGATAAAACGTCTGTCCGTCCGTCCGTCTGTCC
>ERZ1740070.2518-NODE-2518-length-10508-cov-9.001148_pt1 | contig 10508 bp, 10 predicted proteins | sample MGYA00581734_ERZ1740070 | MGnify/ENA primary metagenome ERZ1740070 (study PRJEB43018, sample SAMN04849744) | marine metagenome | isolation source: floating plastic debris | place: Pacific Ocean | collected 2008-09-01 | study: EMG produced TPA metagenomics... | reverse complement strand
GATGCCCCGACGTGGCGAGACGCTCCAGAGCGCTCGTGATCTGACCTGTCAACAGTTGGGCCTCCCGCGCGGGCAGCGAGACCGTCGTGCCCGTCGGCCCGCGATCAACGTACGCGAGCACGCGCTCCTCGAGCGCCGGATCGAGCGTGACGCACACGAGCTTGAGCCCGCCACCCTCGATCGGCTGGGAGTGCTGCAACGTGATCGCGCGGCGGAGCGCATTGCGGACGTACTCGGTGAGCACCTCGACGTCGCCGGTCTTGGGCGCCCACTCGGCCATCGCTTCAACGATCGTTTCCATGTCGCGGATCGACACGCGCTCGCGGAGCAGCGCTTGCAGAACTTTCTGGATGTCCTGCGTTTTGACCACGCCCGGGATCGCTTCTTCGACGAGCTTGGGTGCTTTTTCTTTGAGCTGGATCACGAGGTTGTTGACCTCCTCGCGGGTCAGCAATTCCTCGGCGTGGTCCTTGACGATCTCGGTGATGTGCGTCGCCATCACGCTCGTGGGGCCAACGACCGTGTAGTTCATCGCCTCGGCGCGCCCGCGCCTGCCCGCGTCGACCCACCAGGCGTCGAGCCCGAAGGCGGGCTCCTTGGTCGCCTCGCCCGACAGCGGGCCCGAGGCGAGCCCCGAGTCCATCGCGAGCTGCTTGCTTGGGCGGACCTCACCCCGCGCGACGACGTTGCCGCGGACTTTCACGCGATACTCATCAGGTCCGAGCTGCATGTTGTCGCGGATGCGCACCGGAGGCATGACCAGGCCCATCTCTGCGGCGAGCTGGCGGCGAATGGCGCTGATGCGATCGAGCAGGTCGCCGCCCGCACCCTTATCGACCAAGCCCACAAGCCCGTACCCAACCTCGAGCTCGAGCGTGTCGACCTTAAGCAGCGCCTCGACCTCGGGCGCCTCGGTTTGGGTCGCCTGCTCGGTCGCCTCGGTGCGGGCCTGGAGTTCTGCGGTCTCGGCCGAGCGTCGCACCGCACGACGCATCGCCCAGGCGAGCCCGAACATCGCGGCGCTGGTGGTGATCAGCGGGATCGTCGGCAGGGGCGTGACCGCGAGCGCCGCGAGGAAGACGCCCGTGATGATCATCGCCTTGGGCTGGCTCACGAGCTGGCCGGTCATCTCCTCACCGAGCTCTGCCTTGGAGCCCGATCGCGTGACGATCAGGGCGGCGGCGATCGAGATGACGAGCGATGGAATCTGGCTCGTCAGGCCGTCACCGATCGTGAGCTTCGTGAAGACCTCGGCCGTCTGTGCCGCGGGCCAGCCCTTCTCGATTGCGCCGACCGCGAAGCCGCCGAGGATGTTGATAATCGTGATGAGGATGCCCGCGAGCGCGTCGCCCCGGACGAACTTACTCGCACCATCCATCGCGCCAAAGAAGTCGGCCTCGCGCCGGATCTCGTCGCGGCGGGTCCGGGCCTCGTCCTCATCGATGACGCCTGCGGCGACGTCCGAGTCGATCGCCATCTGCTTGCCCGGCATCGCATCGAGCGTAAACCGGGCCGCGACCTCGCTGATGCGCGTGGCGCCCTTGGTGATGACCATGAACTGCACGAGCACAAGGATCGAGAAGAGGATCACACCGACAAAGAGCGAGTCGCCCGCGACGAAGTCGCCGAACGCGCTGATGACCTCGCCGGCAACACCCGCGGCTTCTTCGGGGCTCGAGGCGTCGGCCGAAAGAATCAATCGCGTCGACGCGACGTTGATGACCAGACGCAGCAGCGTCGTCGCGAGCAGCAACGACGGGAACACGCTGAAATCCAGCGGGCGCTTCATGTAGACGGTCGTCAGCAGAATGATCACGCCCAGTGAGATATTGAACGCGATCAGCGCGTCCATGATCACCGGCGGCAACGGCACAAGGAGCACCGCGAGCAACAGCACGAAGCCGATCGGCACGATCATCGTGCGATGCTTGTGGATCGCGAGCACCCACGCGGGGAGCGTCACGCCACCAACTTGTCCGGGGCCTCTTGCCATCTACGCGCGCGCTCCTTGCGACATGTGCATCAGGCCACCGCCGCCTCGCCCTGGAGGCGATAGACATAGGCAAGGATCTCGGCGACGGCCTCGTAGTGCTGGGGCTCGACCTGCTCGCCGACGGCAACGCCGTGAAAGATCGCACGGGCCAGCGGCGGACGCTCAACGATCGTGACGTCGTTCATCGTCGCGAGTTGGCGGATGCGCCAGGCCATGTAGTCCGCACCCTTCGCGACGACGACGGGCGCGACCATGCTCTCGGGGTCGTACTTGATCGCGACGGCGAAGTGCGTGGGGTTCGTGATGACCACGTCGGCCTGCGGAACCGCGGAGTTGATCCGCTGGCCGATGATGTCGCGCATCATCTCGAACCGCCGGCTCTTGACGTGCGGATCGCCCTCCATGCTCCGCCGCTCGTCCTTGACCTCCTGCTTGGTCATCTTGAGGTCTTGCGTGTGCTGCCACTTCTGGTAGAGAAAGTCGATCACGCCGATCGCGAGCAAAATAAGCAACAGCCACGCGGCGAGCTCGAGCGCGAGCAGGCCCGTCGCGTACGCGCCCGCCGCGGCGTGGACCTGCGCCAGTGCTGCAACGTCGCCCATGCGCCTGATCGCGATGATGACTGTGACGACGACGACGACGGTCAGCTTGAGGCTGTTGACCGCGCTTTTCACGAGGTTCCGCTTGCCGAAGAGCCGCTTGAGCCCCGCGATGGGGCTGAGCTTGCTGATCTTGGGACGGATCGGCTCGGCCGAGAGAAGCCAGCCGACCTGCATGTATTGGGCGATGATGCCCACGACAACCAGCAGTAGGAAGATCGGCGCGAGCATGCGACCGGATTCGAGCATCGCCCAACGCGCCGCTTGCAGCGCGCCATCGGGGCCGAGCGAATCGCCAATGGTCTGGCCCGCGAGTGTGCGGCGCATGACCAGCGCCATGCTGTTGAGCATCACGCCGCCGAGCACGGCGAGCACGGCGATGCTCGCACCCATGGTGATCGCGCCCGAGAGGTCTTGGCTCTTGGGCACCTGCCCCTTCGAGCGCGCCTGCGAGAGCTTCTTTGAGGTTGGCATCTCACTCTTCTCGCCCATGTCGTCAGCCATGCGATGCCACCTCCCGTCTGCTCGCAAACATCCCGCGGTACGTCAACACCATCACGCATCGCCCCCGAGCGTCATGCCCCAGGCGATCACGTCGTTGAACAGGTCCTCGACCTCAACCGCCATCACGCCGTCGATCAGCGAGAGCCCGGTTGCGAGCATCGCCACGCCGATCATGATCTTGAGTGCAAAGCCGATGCTCATCACGTTGATCTGCGGCATGGTCTTCATGATGAAGCCCATCGAAACCAGAATCAGGAAGATGCTCGCCTGCACCGGCGCGGCGATCCGCATGCCCAGCTCGAACGCGCTCGTGAGCAGTGCCGTCAGTAACTCGAGCGGCATCATGCTCACGCCCATGCCGCCGACCGGCACGCGCTCGAAGGTGCCCGCGAGCACGATGAACAGCACCTCGACACCGCCCATGGCGATGAACACACCCAGCGCCATCATGTACAAGAGCTGCGAGATCAGGTCGCCGTCGATCTCGAGCTCGGGGTTGTACGAGCGCGCGATGCTCAGGCCCATCTGGTAGCCCATCGCGAAGCCCGCGATCTGCACCGCGAGCAGCGGCAGGTTCGCCAGCAACCCCAGCGTGTAGCCGATCAGCAGCTCGGCAAAGACCATGATGCCAAGCTCGAAGACGCCGATGCTCGATGGCACCATCATCTGCTGCTCGATGATGGGGAAGAGCGCGAGCGAGAGGGCGAAACCCAAGAGTGCCTTCGTAGGGATTGGAATCATCAGGCTACTGAGCAGTGGGCTCGCAACAAACAGGCCCAGCAACCGCGCCGCGACGAGCATCACGGGAACGACCTGCGCCATGAGCCATTCCATACCGACCACGCGCGTGCCTATCCGATCGTGAGGGTGAACATGTCGATCGCGTACTCGCTCAGGCGCGAGAAGATCCACGGGAGCAGGATCGCCGCGACGACGACCATGACGCCGATCTTCGGAACGAACGTAAGCGTCTGATCCTGGATGCTGGTGACCGATTGGATCAGGCTGATGAACAGACCAATCAGCATGCCGCCGATGAGCACCGGCGCCGAGATTTTCAGCACGAGAATGAGCGTCTCACGCACGAGCAACACGTTGGTTTCGTCATAGATCACGCGCGCACCTTCCCTACGTCACAAGCCATGGCGGCATGGATTCCATAAAAGACCGCCCGAGATCGATCGCACCGCTGGCGACCTGATCGGAGAGCCGGGCCGACTCGTTGCCACGCACGAAGCTGTCCATGAGCGAGCCGATGATGAGCGTCCAGCCGTCTACAAGCGTGAACAGCAACAGCTTGAACGGCAGACTGATCAGCACCGGCGGCAGCATCATCATGCTCATCGAGATCAGCACGCTCGCAATCACCATGTCGATCACGAGAAACGGCAGGTAGAGCTTGAAGCCCATCACGAAGCCGATCTTGAGCTCGCTGAGCATGTACGCGGGCACGAGCGTGACCATGTCGACATCGGATCGTGTCATCGTGCCTGGCTCGGTGGTGTCAACGCCTCGGTAGTTGAGCACCATGTAGAGGCTCGACCAGTTGCCCGACGCCTCGATCTGGTCGAACATAAAGTCGCGCAGGGGCTGCTTTGCGCGATCCCACAGCTCGTCGGTACCCGCGACCTCGCCGCGCTGCTGCGGCACCACGGCCTCATTGTAGATGCGCTCGAGTGTCGGGCTCATGACGAGCAGCGTCATGAAGATCGCCAGCGCAGTGGTGACCTGCGCGGGTGGGAGGTTCTGTGCGCCCAGCGCTTGCTTGAGCAAGCCGAGAACGATCGCGATGCGCAGGAAGCACGTGGTCATCAGCATGATCGCGGGGGCGAGCGTGATGACCGTGAGCAGGATCATGACGTTGAGCGCGGCGCTAAGCCCGCCGCCATCGCCCGTGCCGGACTCGCCGCCAACACCGCCGCCGCGCGTCTGGAAGACGTTCGCGGCGCCCTCGAGCACGCTCAGGGGATTCGGCATGCCCGCACTCTCAGCAGCGCTCGATGCCGCGTCGAAGACCTGTGGACCGACGGCTTGCTGCTCGAACTGCTCCGGCGTGGGCGGCCCGATGACCTGCGCGGGCGCAATCGCAGCGAGCACCGCCAGCACCAGCAGGATCACAACGGCTCGCACGCTCATGGCGACGTCCCCGTCGGCGTGGTGCCCGCGCGAAGGCGGGCGAGCCGCTCGCGGAGTTGCCGTGCCGCGTCCTCGCCGGTCAGGTGCGCCGATGGCCCGGCGCCGAGCAGCTCGACGCGGTCACCCGCATCCGACCGCTCGACAACACGCCGGGACGACATCCCTGCGGCCGCGGCCGGTCGCTTGGGAACCGCTTGCGGCTCGACCTCGGCGTGCTTGCGGAGCACGCCGCCAAACCGCTCGGCCTGCTTGCGCTGCTCGTCACCCTGCGTCTTGAGCAGCAGCGATGCAACTTCTTCGGGCTCGGCGATCTCACACAATGTGCGCAGCCCCTCGGCCGGCCGCTGGCTCAGCAGCAGCACTCGGCGGTCGAGCTTCATCAGCACAAGCGTCTGCCCCCGCGACACCGGGTATCGGCCGAGCACCTCGAGCACGCCGGACGGCGCATGCCCGCCCGCGCCCATCATCGTGCCGAGCGTGTTCGTGCGTCGCGCGACGGCCTTCGCGACCCACGCGAGCATGAGGATGCCAACGACCACACCGCCAAGCGTTGCGATCGTCCGGGTCATGTCACCGGGTGACACCAATGGCGAGCTCTCGCCCGAGGGCGCACCAACAGCCGCGGGCTGGCCCAATGGCAAGCTCTCGGCTGCCATCGGCGCTGCCATCGCTGGCGCTACGAGCAACGCAGCAAGAAGTCTAACGCTGATCCACACCGCTCGACGCACTCGGCCCTCCTGGCACTGCGATCGAAGTCACACCCGGCCGGCGTCCTGCCAGCACACTTGTATCCACCGGAACGGGCTAGCCCGCCTTCTGCCCGCCACGCTCGGCGTCGGGGTCAATGACCTCATTGACGCGCACGCAGAAGTTATCGTTCAGCACGAGCACCTCGCCGCGGGCAACCAAGCGCTCGTTCACGTAGACATCCACGGGATCGCCCGCGAGCTTGTCGAGCTCGACGACAGCGCCCTCGCCCAGTCGCAACACGTCTTCGACGAGCATCCTCGTGCGTCCCAGCTCGATCTTGACGTTGAGGTCCACGTCCGAGAGCAGGTCGATGCCCTCAGGGGCGTTGACGACCGACGCTGCCAGTTCGTCGAAACTGGGCAGGTCGAAGGCCGCCCCGACGCCCGCTGCGTCGCCGATGCCGTCATCTGTAAGTGGAGCGTCCGATGCAGGTGCCGTTGCGCCCGATGCGCCCGACGCGTCGCCGATCGCCGCCTTCACCGCCGCGAGCGCTGCCGCGGCCGCGTCGTCGACGGGCTCATCGGCGATTGCGTCGGCAGCGGCCGCGGGGCTCGCGACATCATCGCCGTCGCCTCCACCCAGACTGCCGACAGCCTCGCGAGCGGCGCGGAGTGCTTCTTCGGCCATCGCGTCCGGCGCGTCGCCATCATTACTATCACTATCACCGCCAGCCGCGTCGGCGGCGGGGTCGGTAGGAGTTTGCTGATCGTCGGCGTCGCCCGCTGGCTGGTCGGCACCAGCGTCCTGCGGCTGCTCTTCGCCGGTCGGCTCGAGTTCGTCGGCCATGGAACACCCTTCCCATCCTAGGACTGATCACACAGATCGCCGCGAGCTCCGCCCGCGCATGCCGAAACTATCGGATGCTGCGCTCCGAGTCCGCGAGTTTTGCCGATCATGGAAGACCGCGTGCGCAAGAACTGCCGACCGCCCGCATCAAGGCCGTATCACGGCCAAGCCCAACCGATCAGAAGTCGGCCGGGAAGCCCTGCATCGTCGGCACGATGATGCGGTCGACGCGTGCGAAGCCGTCCGGGTCGGTCCCGAAGACCTCGTCGACGTAGCTCTTGAGCTGCCGGCCGATCGTCTCGAGCCCGGGCTCGCGCAGGTGCCGGTCTTGGGCCTTGCGGAAGATCATCGCGATGCCTTCCTTCACCTCGGCCTGGCGGCGCTCGAGCACGCCCTCCACGGTCGACGCGTTCTTCTGGCGCACCTTCAGATAAATCTGCGTGTCCCAGAGCCAGACCCGGCCGGACTGCATGTTCTGGAACTTGTCCTCGACGAGCAGGATCTCCTGCATCGACTCGGCCTCTGCCTCGGCTTGCCCCTCAAGCACGGCGGCGTCCGCGGCCTGCGGGCCGCCGCTCGTCAGTTTCAGCACGATGAAGATGCCCGCGCCCTCGACGATCATCAGCACCGCCACGACGATCGCCGCCAAGAACGGCGGCTTCTTCTTCCCGCCGCTCTCCGGCGCGTCCTGCTGTTCAACCTGCTCGTCGGCCATCGCCTGTGAACCTCCGATGCGCAGCCCGTGCTGCGGCGGTCCCCCACGGACCCGGTGAAGCTGGTGCCCCTACCTACCCACGCCGAGCCGCTACGACCCCGGCCCCAGGAAATAGGGATCTGGATCGAGTTCATCGAGCGCGACCTCGGTCTGGATGACCTCGACCCGGCGATTCTCGGCCGCCGCCTGCGGGCTGTGACGATCCGCGTTGAGCCGCTCGGAGGGACCGACCGCGGAGATCAGCAGGATCTGCCGATTCACGCCGCATTCCCGGACCAAGTACTCCAGCGCCGCCTGCGCTCGGCGGAACGAGAGCTCGTAGAAATCCAGCCCCGATGCCAGGTCCTCGGTGCCGAAGGCGTGCCCGCGGACCATGACCTTGAAGTTCTTGCCACGCAGCTCGGGCGCGAGCGCCTTGAGCCCGTCCTTGGCAGACGAGGTCAGCTCCCAGCTCGCCGCGTCGAACCAAATCGGCCCGCCCACCGCAAACTGCTGCCCCTCGTGCAGCGTGCGCACGGCGTCGTTGCGTCCGCTCATGCTCGACTCGTTCACATCCGACTCGCTCTTGTGGTCCCCGTGCACGTTGGCCCGGTCCTGAAGCATGTTCACCGATGAGTTGGCCGGGTTGAACATGCTCGCGACCTGGCCCATCCCGCCGCGGAAGCCGAGCGCTTCCTGGATCGAGTCGACCGCCTTGCGAAACTCGCGCTCCTGCTTGAGCTCGCTGAATGCCGCGAGCAGAATGAAGAAGCAGAGCAGCAGCGACATCAGGTCGCCGTAGGTCACGACCCACTCGGGAATCTCGGCCTTGGGTGCCTTGCGCTTCGCCACGGCTCAGGCCGCTTCCTTCATCGCCTCTTCGCGCTTGGCCGGCGGGAGGAACGTGAGCAGCCGGCTCTCGACCACGCGCGGATTGTCGCCCGACTGGATCGCCATCACGCCCGCGATGATCATGGTTTTCACGAGCACCTCGTCGGCGTCGTTGGCCGCCAGCTTCTCACTCATCGGGCTGATGACCACGTTGGCGAGGATCGCGCCGTACATCGTCGTGATCAGCGCGACCGCCATGCCAGGACCGATCGCGGACGGGTCGTCCATGTTCTGCAGCATGAAGATCAGGCCCATCAGCGTGCCGATCATGCCGAACGCCGGCGCGAACCGTGCGATCGCGTCGAGGATCGCCTTGCCCTGCAAATGCCGATCGATCAGCGCCTCGAGCTCGGTGTCCATGATCGTCTTGATCAGTTCGGGGTCCGTGCCGTCCACCGCCATCTTCACGCCGCGGACGATGAAGGGGTCCTTCATGTCGCCGATCAGGTTCTCGAGACTGAGGATGCCCTCGCGCCGCGCGACCTCGGCGTACGACACCAGATCACGGATGGTCTCGGCCGGGTCCGTCTTGGTGCCGAAGACCGCCTTGAGCATGACTGTGTGCGTCTTGAGCACGCGCTCGAGCGGGAAGCAGACGATGATCGCGCCGGCCGTGCCGCCGAAGACCACAAAGATCGACGCGAGATCGAAGAAGGCAACGGGATTACCGCCGCCGATGATGATCGAGATACCGATCCCGGCGATCGCAACCACAACTCCAAGGATGGTACCGATGTCCACACGCGTCTCCAGCGTCTGTGCGCCGACCGTACTGGCCGGGCCTTGCGATGCCTGTCGAAGTGCTCATCGACGCGGCCCGCGATCGACTTGACCCCGGTCACGCTGCCGTGGCGCAAAGAGTTATGGCCAGGTCTTATGCAGGTGGCACAAGCCGGCGCAGGTCTCGCCCGTAGGCGATCACGCGGCGCACGACCTCGGGCATGGGCTCGGTCACGACGATGTGCTCACCCCCGACGAGGGTGATCACCGTGTCAGGCCGTTCTTCAACAGTCCGGATAAGGTCCGCGTTGAGAACAAACCGCTGCCCGTTGAGGCGCGTCAGCGCAATCATGCCGTCGTTATCGGCTCAACGCGTCCGCCACTCAAGCGAGGCGGCGAATCAAACGCCCATCACCAAACGCCGGCAGCGCCCGAGCGTCAGCAACAGCTGGAGCAGCTCGTCGGCCGTGCGGAGCACCCGGCTCGACGCCGAGTACCCGGTCTGCGCGAGAATCAGCCCGATGAACTCCTGCCCGAGATCAACGTTCGACTGCTCGAGGGCACCACTAATCAGCTGCCCCGCACCGAGCGATCCGGGTGGCGTGACCACCGCCCCACCACTATTCGGCCCGCCCGAGAACAGGTTCGCGCCGTTGTCCACAAGGCCCTCGGCATTGGCGAACGTCGCCAGCGCGACCTGACCAAGCGTGCGCGACAGGCCGTTGCTGAAGGTGCCGGTGACGGTGCCGTCCTGCCCGATGCCAAACGCGGTGAGTGTGCCCAGAGGCGCGCCGTCTCGGCTCGTCGCAGCAATCTCGCTGGTGAGGTCCGTCAGCGCAGTGACCGCGCCGCTGTCGCCCGTGAAGTTGAGCGCGAAGACCAGCGGGCTCACCGCGCCCGTGCCCGCCCGATCAACGCTGATCGTCGGAGGCACCTGTGTGACGAGCTGACCCTCGGTGTCGAATGAGATCAGACCCGTGCCCGTGCCGAGCGCAAGATCGGAATCCTCGGGGCTCTCGGCGTACCAGCGCCACGTCGTGCCCGTCTCGGTCTTTGCTTCCAGCGTGAGCGCCAGGTCGAGCTCGATCGGCGTGCCGAGCGAGTCGTAGGCGATGAAGGTCGTCCGCACGCTCTCGCCCGACGCGGCCGCGGTCTTCTCGGTCACCATCGGAAGCCGCGTCACAATGCCAGTTTCATCGAGCAACCGAAGGTCTGCAGACTCGATCGTCAAATCGTTCGCGGTGCCCGAGTTACCCGTGACGTTCACAAGGCCGGTCACCGGGTCGAGCGTCACGCCGGGCGTGCCGCCGTCGGGGCTGGGTGCGCCGGTGTCTTGCAGCCCGAGTGCGCCGTTGAGGAAGTCCATGAACTGCTGGATGGTCGTGGTTGCGTCGATCACGAGTTGGGCCGGTGAAACGAGCGCCCCGCCCTTCTC
>ERZ1740070.2516-NODE-2516-length-10515-cov-7.369885_pt1 | contig 10515 bp, 6 predicted proteins | sample MGYA00581734_ERZ1740070 | MGnify/ENA primary metagenome ERZ1740070 (study PRJEB43018, sample SAMN04849744) | marine metagenome | isolation source: floating plastic debris | place: Pacific Ocean | collected 2008-09-01 | study: EMG produced TPA metagenomics... | reverse complement strand
GAAGTTGATTCTTCGGTTCCAACCTATTAAACAGTGAACAGTTATCAGTTATCAGACTGGTAGTTGATAACTGTTCATTGAATTGTTAGGGAAAATATTGGTTTGAGTCGATTTTTAGAGATTAATTATTTAGGAATTAGACTATATATAGGCAAACCTATCCCCACAATAATTTTATAATATCATATTTCTTGCGAATACAAATATTTTATTCAGAATTTTTACTGTTGCTCGTTGCAATTAAATTCAGTTACAAATGTGATGTGATGTAGTGTCAAAAGGAATCCTCAAGAATCACTAATTAATGCAACTACCGAATCAATTTACGGAAATTCTTTGTATTTCAAAGCATTAGCTGAATTATAATGAAGAGCTGTTACCATCTGGAAGTTTCGATAGATTACAAGAAGATAAGATTTCTATTCCACCTCTAGCTACAATTACTTTTTGGCAAACTGGAATTTCATTATTGAATTTAGGAGAAGAAAATAGAGGGAGACAATTAATTAGTAATTTAAAAAGTGTATTAGCTGAAGGTGAAAATAAATTTTATTTACAAGATGCTTTTGAAAGAGAGTTATTATCTTTAATTCAGCAATCATAAATTTTATTCTTCTGTATCTTCAATTGTTGTTTGACTATCAATAATTACCTCTGTTAAATCGATAACGCTGTGAAAATTAGTATTTATTAAATTTGCTTTGCTAAAATTAGATTTTTTACATCTTATACAATCTTTCGCTGGAAATTCGGAATTAGATAAATCACAATTCTTAAAATTTGCATCTCTTATAGAAAGAAAATCACATCGTGTAAAATCAGCATTTTTGAATGTACTATCGCTGAAATCTGAAACTCCTAAATTAACGTATTCGATAAACTTTGTATTGTTGAAATTAGCTCTGTTGAAATTAGAGTTAATTAAAACCGCTCCTCTAAATACTGTTCCAGAAAAATTAGCTTCGGTAAAATCAGCGTCGGTCAATTGACTTAATTCTTCTTCTCCCTCAAAACCAATTCCAGCATCTACATCGTAGCCAATATAAGCATTTTTAAAATTGCTATTACAAGCATTAACTTTGTACATATTGACGTACTTTAATTTACTTTTAGTAAAATTCGCGTTTGTCAAATTAGCTCGACTGAAATTGGTATTATAAATTTTGGCTCCACTCAGATTAGCATTTGATAAATTTGCTCCTGTTAAATTAGTTTCTGATAAATTCGTATTTGATAAATTCGCATTGCTTAAATTCAAATAACTTAAATCCAAATCGCTTAAATCTGAATCTGCTAAATTAGTATTGCTCAAATCTAGTTCGATTAATTCATCCTCAGTCAATTGACGATTGAATAGTTTAATAATTTGCAGTAATTTTGGTTGTATTTGAGTACTTCCGTCAATCTTTATTTCTCTATAATTTATCCCTTGAAAAACAATATCAGTGAGATTTGCTCCTCTAAAATCAATTTCTTTAGATGAACCGAAAGCATGATTGAGAATTGCTCCTGTTAAATCAGATTTACTGAAGTTGATTTCAGAGACTTCATCTTCATGTTCATAATTTCCGGTTATTTGAAACTGTCTTAAATTAGAACTTTCAAAATATGTCTTATACAACTGATAAAATTCGATATTTGCTCGCTCTAAATTGCAATTGTGAAAAACAACTTCGGATAAAAATAGATGATGTAAAAAAGCTTGACTAAGGTTGCAATTTATAAAGTTTGTTTTATGAAAATATAATTCACCATTTTTAATTCCTAGTTGAGCATTGGATAAATTAATATTTTCTATATTTACATATCTAAAATTGATATTTTCAATATTAGAACCTGTTAAATTAGCATTTTCTAAACTGATATAACTTAAATTTAATTCTTCTAGATTAGCACCTATTAAATTTAAATCTTGAATAAGAATTCTTGGAATTGAATCTTCTGCATTTGAACTAACTGAAGCGAAAATATCAAGTAAATCAGGATTGGAACCATCTAAACAAATATCTTCTAAATCAGCATCAGAAAAATATCTTTCTCCAGCTAAATACCTTTTGATAAATTCTTGCTCGTTCATTACCAATTACCAATTACGAATCCTATCTTTCCAGTTATTCTCAATTTGAGTATTTTGATTAATTTTGATATTTCTAGTAGAGCGAATTTTACTTAAATTAACCCCTTGCAAATTAGTATCTTCTAAATTAGCTTCTGTCAAATCAGCATAATCTAGATTGCAATTTTCTAAATTAGCTCCTTTTAAATTAGCTTTGATAAAAGAACAGTGACTTAAATCTAAACCCGATAAATTCGCATTCTCTAAATTCGCTTCATCAAATCTGACAAGTTTTAAATTAATTCGCTTAATTAAACTAAAATCTGCTTCTCTTAAATCAGTTTTTGATAAATCCGCATTTTGAAAATTAACTTCTTCAGTGAGGGATTTTTCATAACTTCCAGCGAAAAAGTTATATAAACCTCTTGCACCTGAAAAATTAGCGTTGCTAAAATTAGCTCCGTTTATATTAGCAAGAGTAAATCTTGCTTCCTGGAAATTAGCATTGGTACAGTTTGAATTATTAAAACGTACCCACTCACCACCAAAACTAGCTCGACTAAAATTAGCTTTGATACAGCTAGTATTACCAAAAAAACCTTCGTCAAAATGAGTATCGCTTAAGTTAGCACCATTCAAACAAGCTCCATCCAAAAAAGCATATCTAGAATTACTTAAATCGGCATTTTTTAGGTTAGCATTGCCAAAATTAAAATGATATAAATCCGCGTTACTGAGATTCGCACCTTCAAGATTAGCTCCTTTTAAATTAACCTGTGAATCTTCGTCGCAATTGTCTTTAAAATTAATTTCAATATCGCTAAGATTAACCGCTCTTAAATCGCGATTTTCTCCACCTAAATTAATAAATTCCCATAATAATCTATATTTAACATCAATTTCAGTGCTTTCGTCAATTTTACTTCCTTCTAAAACCACACCTTTGATATTTGCACCGGTTAAATTTGTACCTTCAAGATTAGCTTCTGAAAAATCAACATAAGCTAAATTGCAGTTTTCTAAATTAGCACCTTTTAAATTAGCTTTGACAAAAGAACAATTACTTAAATCTAAACCCGATAAATTTGCATTTTCTAAATTAACCTCATTAAATATCGCTCTTTTCCAATTAATTAATTTTATTTCAGGTGGATAGAAGATTTCATTAAGATTAAATTTAGATAAATCAGTTTGAGAAAAATTGGTATTTTCAAAATTAACGGGTTCGGTAATTGAATTTTCTCCTGTCATACCAATAAAAAATACACATAAATTCTCGCTATTTGTAAAATTAGCACCTTCAAAATTAGCACCGTTAATAATACCCCCAGTCAGCGATGCTTCGCTAAAATTAGCATTTCGACAATCAGCATTTGCCAAGTCCATAAATTCATCTCCAAAATAAGCTCTACTGAAATTTGCTCCAACACAATTAGCATTTTTCAGATGAGCTTCTTCATGAGTAGTATCGCTTAAATTTGCATTTTCTAAACAGCAATTATCTAAATAACTCGGACAGTCGGAACCGGATAAATTTGCATTTTTAAGATTGGCATTGCTAAAATCGAAATGATAAAAATTAGAATTACTTAAATTAGCATTTTCTAAATTAGCATCAGTTAAATTAACCCGCGAATCTTCATCAAATAAATTTCTAAAGTTAATTTGAATATTGCTCAAATCAACACCTTTTAAATCCCGACTTTCTCCACCTAAATTAATCAATTCCCATAATAATCGCCATTTAGGTTCTATCTGAGTAGTATCATCAATTTGGCTTCCTTCTAAAATACAATTTTGTAAATTAACACCCGTCAAATTAGCTCCAATTAAATTCGTTTTGCTAAGATTACAATTACTTAAATCAGCATTACTAAAATCAAGATTGCTTAAATCCAACTCTAAAAGATGTTTTCGCTTATCTATACCGGCTTTTTCAAATTCTGCTAACACATTCTCCGGTTTGTTTCGTTTAATCTCATCAATAACAGATTGTCTATCAGACAAGGATATTTCTAACAAAGATTGTCGTTTGCTTTTCGCAAATCTATATCCCTTATTTTGTTTTGATTTGACTAAATTATTAAATATCCTTTCTGCTTCTTTAAAAGACACCGGATTTTCTGTTTTCGTCCCCGTTTTCAACTTACTTCCTTTTCTTCCGTAAGCAAAATTTACCAGATAAGAATCCCAACCCTGGTAAACCATTTCAACCTCGTAGATTTTATCTGATGTTTCATCTTGATAGGAAAGACTAGTTTTTGGAATATACATACTTTGAAATTTGCTTTTATAGTACTAATGTACTTAGAATATTTCTAAGCGTCAATAGTAACTACAAAAATAGGAGAATCACTGATGTAGCGAGCAATTCACCTAAATCAATTACCAATTACCAACCCTCATAGATATAATAATTGTCCCTAGGAAATATAATCTCAATCATCATAGCTATAATTCAGAGTTACAAAATCATTAGAAGCAGAAGATTTACACAACAGTTCCTTTTTACTCGACCGTTCATCTCTTATGCATATTACCTCTCGCTTAAAAGCTGTCAAATTATTCTTATATTTACCGGGATCTATGCGAAGCTTTCTACGAAACTGACCCCAAGTTACATCAACAATTTTACCGCTGCAAGCCATTTCAACTTCTCCCCGTTCAATATCAACATCACCGATATCAACCTCAACTTCTGCGTCTTCGATTTCAAGAAAGTTGCAAGCTTGCATTGTCGGACCGCTTTCACAAGCTGATAAAATTGCTATGGTGGTAAGTGTAAAACCGGCTGTAAATATGATTGATAATATTTTCATTTTTTCTATTTCCTATTCCCCATTATCTAACTGTAACTTGCACTGCTGAAAAACATAATTAATCGCAGCAAATAATCTTTCTAATTATTGAATTGTATAGAATACTTTATTTTGTGTAAAAACATCTATATTTAGTTTACCAAACTGCCAAATTAATCCATTAGAAACTATACCAAATATAGTTTGTTCCGGCATTTTATTCAACCTTTGTACTGCTATCATTTCAGCCAAGCATTGACCCCAAACTTCACTAAAATCGTTTTCTTTCTTAGCTTCAACTAAGACAAAATAAGGTTTATCAAATACTACAGAACCTAGAGGAGAACGTTTTGCCAAAACATAATCGGGAACTCCACATAGTTTTTCATCATAGTTTAAAGCCTGATGACTCCAAAGTAGAAAATTATTTCGATATGCTTTCCAAACTTCTTTTAAAATAGGATAAATAATATTTTCACAAATTGCGCTTTCGGAGTTATCGACAACTCCTTCATTAATAACTAATTCTAACTCTTGACGAAACAACTCGCTGATAGCAAATTCTTTTTCTGTAATAAAGTTTTCTCGGATATATTTGATTTGATATTCTTTGGCTACGGTACCGATGCTTTTGTAACTGCTGTAAGGCATTTTAATTAGTTAACAAAATTAAATATTGTCTAGTGTTATTGTCTACCTTTGAAAAATGGTTTTAATTTTTCTCTAAAATGTTTAAATTGAAGATAGTGATTAATAATTAAATTCTACGTCAAAGTTTTCTTACATATAATGGTGCGTGACGGTAACTTCAAATAGTTTGGTTACTCCGAAAAGTAATCGAAACCGTCACAGCACCCTACTAAAACTCTCTACCCCCTCTCCTCCCTCTACTTCCCCTCAAAAACCCCAATAGCATGAGGAATCTTCCTCGGAGTATCTATCAAAGCTTCCCCATCAACTATAATCCCGGTACTCCCACCACCATCTAACATTGCTTGAGAATTAGCACCAAAACACTTTAATCCATTTTCAGCATCCACTTGACGAGCAGCATTACTCGAATAAAATATAACTGTTTCATTTAAGTTATCGCTGTTATCGTCTCTTACTCCGACGAAGGTTCTAGGTAAATATTTTGTTGCTGCTTTATTGGCTTTTGGGTCGAGCGCTCCAATAACTTCCGGAAAACGCCGAAACCATTCTGTAGAATAAGATTGGATGCTGGCGAAACCAGCTTGAGGATTGAACGAAAACGTGCGAATTTCTCCCGGATACTCATTTGCGATGCCGTAACCGTAGGTAACGATATTACCACGGGCTTTCAAACCAAAGGCAATTCCTGTAGGGTCTTGTTTTGTGGAAAAAAATGTACCGTTGATTACAACTCTAGCTTGTCTATTTGATTTATTCTTACTAACAGCATCTCGCCAAAATTGAGAAAGTGGTTTTTTACTTACTCGACTCGCAGGTACCTTGAAAATAGTTCCAGTTAAATTTTCTATTTTCGCTCTGGTTGTTTGAATTACAGTAATAAATTCTTTTTGGCTACTTTTTTGATTTTTGTAGTAGACTTTTACTCCAGAGGCTTTTAATATTGGTAGAAAGCCACAATTGGCTGGTATCGCTTTTGCTGGATACCCCATACAGGTAAAAGTCAAGTTAAGCGCAATACTTAGAGTCCATATTTTTTGGAGTTTGGTTACTTCTTTATACATTTTGTTCCTAATTAATAGACAACAAATAAATAGTCTTTGTCAGTAAATCAAGTTTTTTTTTGAACAAAGCCAAAAGTACTCATAAGTATGGCTCATAAATACTTTAAGGCTTACTGAGAAAAAATCCGGTTACTTAATCTAAATACTGGAAAAATATGACAGATTGTTTCTAAAACGTGTAGTTTTGTACGTTTTGTTACTATATGTGTCAATTCTTATCTTTTCTTGCATTTCTTGGTTTGAGGGCAAATTCTTAAGCAAATCTATCTATAGAGGGAATTGCTGTTCAAAGCTTTATCTTGAATGCCGCTTCTAAGCATTTTTGCTGCATTCAAATCAAATGACGACCGGAATACAGGGAATCGTCAATGAATTTTGGATTTTCTACCTAGATAAATCTGGGGACTTGAAAATCTGGGGATTTACAGTTTTAGATTTATGGCTTATTTGAAGCTAAATCGAAATCCAATTTGTATTAAATCCAAAATTCACAACTGCTTCAGTCGCAAATATTTCCAAATAATCCAACCACATCCCGGCACAGTACAAAAGGCAGCGAGGTTATATAAATAATGTTAAGTTTATCAATTAATAATTCCCAACAATCCCAACAGCTTGACGATGATAAGGGTTGGAAGGTTATAGAAACAAGCTTTAATCCGAAAGAATTACACCATAAAGAAACAGTTTTTACCCTTGCTAACGGTTATTTAGGAATCCGGGGTAGTTTCGAGGAAGGATATACCCACGAGCATTCCGGAACCATTATTAATGGGGTTTACGATGATGTCGCTATCGCTGGAACGGAAATTGTAAATTGTCCGAATTGGCTACCTTTAACTATCAAGGTAGCTGGGGAAATATTTCGGATGGATAGCGGTGAGATACTCGAATACAAGCGTCAATTAGATATGCGTTTGGGTATTTTAAGCCGCGATGTGCGTTGGAAGTCTCCGTCGGGACATACTTTAGAGTTTCATTTTGAACGGTTTGTTTCTTTAGCGAACCAGCATTTTGTTGCGATTCACTGTGAGGTAACTTCTGTAGACTATACCGGTGAAGTGGAGGTCACCACTGGTTTTGAGAGCGAACCCCATACTTTAGGAATTGAGCATTGGGAGACTGTCAAAGAAGGTGGTACTGATAAAATAATTTGGCTCCACGGTAAAACTTTGCACTCTGAAATTGAGTTGAGTATGGCTGCAAAGTTGGTGATAGAGAATGAAGCTGATAACTTTGCTCGCGAATTTGAATGCGGTTCCGAACTAACTAAAAGCTTTGAAATCAAACCCGGAGAAACTGTTAGTGTCGAAAAGATTGTCACTATTTACACTTCCAGAGAAACATCAACTCCCGCAGAAATCGCTTTAATTGACTTAGTGGAAGCACCCAGCTACAGCACTTTGTTAGCTACTCATATTGCTGCATGGGAACGGGTATGGCTCGATAGCGATGTGATTATTGAAGGTGATGAAAAAGCCCAGCAAAGCGTTCGTTACAACATCTTCCAAATCCTAGCTGCAACACCACGTAACGACGATAAAGTCAGCATTCCTCCCAAAACTCTTTCCGGCTTTGAATATCGCGGACATATCTTTTGGGACACAGAAATCTTTATCCTTCCATTACTCACCTTTACTCAACCAGCATTAGCTCGCAATCTCTTAAATTATCGCTACCATACCCTACCGGGAGCAAGACGTAAGGCTGAGAATTTAGGCTTCAAAGGAGCAATGTTTGCTTGGGAAAGCGCCACCACGGGGGACGAAGTAACACCTAAATATGTTCCAGATCCCAATGGAAAATTAGTTCGTATTTGGTGCGGGGATCTAGAAATTCACATCAATGCAGATATTGCTTACGCTAGCTGGAACTATTGGCAGAATACCGGCGATAATCAATGGATGCGCGACTATGGCGCAGAAATGATTTTAGATACTGCTACTTTCTGGGAAAGTCGGGTTTCCTGGAACGAACAGCGTCAAAGTTATGACATTCTTAACGTTATCGGGCCTGATGAAAATCACGAGCAGGTTGATAACAATGCCTTTACTAATGTAATGGTGCAGTGGCATTTAAATACTGTAAGTAAATTATGGGAATGGCTGACCAATAATTATCCTGAAAAAGCAACACAGTTAGCAGTGAAGCTAAATATAAATCCCCAGAAGTTAGAAAACTTTGCTTTTATTGCTAATAACATCTACTTAAATCAAGATTCGGAAACCGGTTTAATCGAGCAATTTGACGGCTTCTACGATTTGGAATACGTCAACTTCGATGATTACGAACCCCGTTGTAAATCAATGCAGGGTATTCTGGGAGTTGAAGAAACTCAAGCCAGACAGATTCTCAAACAGCCAGATGTATTGATGCTGTTTTACATGATGCGCGACCGTTTTGATTTAGAAACTATAGCCGCTAATTGGGATTATTATACACCCCGCACCGACCACGTTTATGGTTCATCCTTAGGTCCTGCAATCAATGCCATTATTGCTTGCGACCTCAATCAGCCAGAAGAAGCATATACCCATTTTATGCGTGCTGCACTGGTAGATTTGGACAACGTTCGCAGCAACGCTAATCAGGGAATTCACGCAGCAAGTTCTGGTGGAGTATGGCAAGCTGTAGTCTTTGGATTCGCGGGAATTAGAATTTCAGAAAATGGAATTATTACCGCTCATCCCAATCTTCCCTCACACTGGAAGCGTTTAAAGTTCCGCTTGCAATGGCAAAATCAATGGTATCAGGTTGATTTACGTGCTTCTCAAACAGATGACAATCAAGAAATTGAAATCATCCCTGCTGCTTCCACTCCCATAATTTCAACCTCTTCTCAAACTTCTGCTGCTGATGATTCTACTTCCATCGAGGGAATTATCTTCGATTTAGACGGAGTAATCACCGATACTTCCGAATTTCATTATCAAGCTTGGAAGAAACTAGCTGACGAAGAAGGAATTCCCTTCGATAGAGAAGCTAACGAAAAATTAAGAGGTGTTCCCCGGAGAGAATCCTTGATAGGAATCTTAAACGGTCGTCCTGCTACAGAAGAACAGATTCAGGACATGATGGAGCGTAAAAATAGATATTACGTGGAAATGATGCAAAGCATCACCGAAAAAGACTTGCTCCCCGGAGTCGGTGAATTATTAGAACAGTTGCAAGCAGCAGGAATTAAAATAGCTTTGGGTTCAGCTAGTAAAAACGCTCGTACCGTCATCGAACGCTTAGGAATTGCAAACAAATTTATGGCGATCGCCGACGGGTATAGTGTAGAAAAATCCAAGCCAGCACCGGATTTGTTCCTGTTCGCAGCCGAGAAACTGGGATTATCACCCGATAAATGTATTGTCGTAGAAGATGCAGCAGCAGGAATACAAGCAGGACTAGCAGCAGGAATGAAAGTAGTAGGATTAGGACCAAAAGAGCGAGTTGGTAAAGCCCACATCGTATTACCCAGTTTAGAAGCTATTACTTGGAAAGACTTGCAGCATCATTTAGCTAACTACAACCAGCAAATCGAGCAAATCAAAGCGAAAATATAAAAATAGGGAATTGCTTATAAGTAATGGGTAATAGGTAATAGGTAATAGGTAATAGGTAATAGGTGATTAAACATTTCCCTCTACCTATTACCTATTATTTTTTTGTTTTCGTTTTTGTATTATTAAACACATTGCAAATCTAAGGACTATTAGCTAGACTTTGCATATCACATTATTGGAATTTGTGGATGTTTCTGTAGACGGTTTAGTCGTCCGAGGAACATCTTTTTTTATATTTAGGGTTCGTTCGTAGAGCGTAGGTTGGGTTAAGCGGAGCGCAACCCAACACAAATAGTATGTCCGATTAAACATGATAGATTGTAGGTTGGATTGAACGGAGTGAAGCCCAACACCTGAGTTGGGTTTCATTTCATTCAACCCAACCTACTAACTAA
>ERZ1740070.2513-NODE-2513-length-10524-cov-4.321903_pt1 | contig 10524 bp, 8 predicted proteins | sample MGYA00581734_ERZ1740070 | MGnify/ENA primary metagenome ERZ1740070 (study PRJEB43018, sample SAMN04849744) | marine metagenome | isolation source: floating plastic debris | place: Pacific Ocean | collected 2008-09-01 | study: EMG produced TPA metagenomics... | reverse complement strand
TATCCCTACGATGAATAACCCTATTACCTTTTATACCATTTGTGGTGCACCCCGTTTTAACGAAAACGTCTGTAAGCGAAAACGTCTATAAGCGATGTCGATGAACTAGACCGTCAATGCTTTGAGCTCTGTAACTGTGACAGCTCCAAACTCTACCTGACACCTGTGGGCTACCACAGAAACGGCGTATTCACCTTCTGGGAGAGCACTGCCCTCTGTATCGGTGACCTCTAGCCATTCTTCCGGTTCCGTTTCTTCGGCTGCAAACCACTTCATGCGCTGAGCGTAGCGTAGGTGGTTACCGGCTGCATCCACTTCTGGAACGCACTCGGCAATGATCCGGTAAGGAACGCCTTTTTCGTGCTTGAAGTTGCGATAGGAAGAAATCCAGTTCGCGTCGGCATCGCCCTGCTTGAGAGAAAATTCTGCGCCGATTCCTTTATAAGCAGAGTAGTACCATGCGATCGCAAAATTCCAACCTCTTCTAGGACTAATATCGACCTCATCTACATGACCGCCCCACATAGGAATAACGCCAAAGCCATACAGCCTCTTATCGTGATGGCTGCGCAGAGTTAGTTCAGTCTCCACCCGGCGACCACCGGCAAAAGCGCCCGTGACATTCACTATACGATCATAATTTTCGTAGCCTGGCACGGGGCGAATGCGAGTAGCACCTTCCGCCGAAAGCGTTTCCCAGTAGCCGTCTTGCACGTCGAGCTGATTACTTTGAGTCCAGTCAACGGTAGTCGGTAGAGAGACTGGATTGGGCTGATAGTTGAAAGCAAGAGCGAGGGTTTGAATGTCTCCTCTTTTGGGGGTGGCCTCAATGGTAATCGTGTTGCTGCCTGATTGTAGGTCTTCAGCTCTCATTTCAACGGTGAAGAGTGGCGATGGCATTCTGATGTTACCCATCGAAAAAGTTTGCCATTGACTGCCATTGACTCGGTACTTGAGCTGTGAGAGTTCGCGGTTGTAGCGGCCGCTGACGTTGGCAGTGAGCTCTCCGGCCCGGCGAGAGAATGTTTGCGGTAGGTGCAGAACCTCTATGAGTGACTCGTCCGATTGGGGGGTACAGCCAAAGGCGATCGCGCCACCAGCAGCAAGGGCGCTTGTTTGGAGAAAGCGACGGCGACTGTAGCGATAGGGTTCTGACTGCTGATTCATGGGTATTTAGATTCGGTAAGGCTGTAGTGCTTCAATTTTCGCATGTGCTACTGCCGTGAATTTACAGAAGGAAAACGCTTTATTCCTTCTTTTAACAACTGTGATGCTTTGACTGATGGAGCGCACTACTGAAGCCATGCTTAATCCGCCATGAGATTCGCAGTCAAATCCGCAGTGAAAGCGAATATTGAGAAGGCTATTGATTGTAACAACTATAACCACAGCTGCTGCTACAGCTATTCCTGGTCAGTGAGGCGACAAAAAGCACCTAAAGCAACTTACGTAGACAGTCATTTCTGAAGAATGGTGTGTAAAGAATCGTAGATGAAATTCAATTTCTATCTATGAGGACTGGAGATAAATGCTGATATTTTCTAGTATCAATAATAATTAATTTATCAGGGTAATTACGTAGTAGTACGTAATTTGCAGTCATGGCACTTACAAAAGCCTCTGTTAGAAGGTTTCAGCTTAGGATTGATGCGCTCTCCTACAGGGTGATCGAGTCTCTACCGCTCAACGCCTACCGTAAGCACGAAATCTTTGCAGGAGAGCCAAACGGCAGCTATGTCATTAATTTTGGGAGAGCTGGATTTTTTTCCAACTTTTTTGAAGTGTTGGGCTACGCTCGCTGGTGCGATCGCAATCAATTGATACCGATTGCCTATGGTGGTCGGTTCTGCAACGATACATATCGTCGAAACCTGTACTGGTCTGATGTTGGCTACAACGGCGTCCACAATGTGTGGGAGTACTTCTTTGAGCCGCTCTCAGGCAAGTCAATTAACTGTTTTCTGTATCCAGACAACTTTGGCCGCGATACACGCGTGCATATTTTTGCGCCCGATGGTTCTGGCATTGGTCTTACAAAAGCGCTTACATCTGAAGTCCTAACCGAGCTGGAGAATGAACGTAGAGAGGAAATGGATCTGCCGCCTATAGGGTCAGTGGGCGACTTAGAGACATTTGCCCAAGTAAGGGGGTATGCCAAAGTTTGGCGAATGATAGCCTATCAGCGCGACTATCCAACGCAGCAATATCGGCGATTTGTAAACAAAATCATTCAAAAGTACGTGCGACTAAAGCCAAATGTGGCATCACAGGTGAACTGTTTTTATGACTCGCATATGGCGGGAAAAACGGTTGTTGGCTTGCATGTTCGCAGTACAGACAACATTGGCTTAGAGCATCTTTCTGTAAGTTTGGAACGGTACTGTCGCCTGGTAGATGCGTATTCGTCTACAGCTGCGATTTATGTCGCGACTGACTCATCCCTGGTGCTAGCTCAGCTAAAAGAGCGCTACGGCGAGCGGCTAATTCACAGTGAGTGTGTGCGCTCTAATAATAGTAAGCCCGTTCATACAAACCACGTCAGACGGATAACGCGCGGTAATCCTCAGCTAGGTGAACAGGTCTTAATCGATGCTATTTTGCTCTCCAGAACCAGCTTCTTTGTCCATGGCTTGTCTGGGGTTGCTTCGGCTGCACTGTTTTTCAATCCTGACCTAGTGCATCGAAGCGTTTGGGATAATGCTGTCTGAGATTCGGTTTGACGCAATCTCCATTTTCCCCCACGATTCGAAACGGCGGCCCAGCAGTGTGAATAGCTGCTGATTGTCTGCTTGGTAATAGCGGTACAAGGCTTGCAAGATGCGATCACTTGGACGGCGCTTCGCGACTCGTGCACCGATTATTTTTGCTGGCAGTTTGGCAACGGTTCTGTGAATAAGTCGTTGCTTGGGTAGCCAGTGATGGGCCAGTGCTGTACCCGTGCGCACAAAGTCGAATGAGTTTTGCCGCTTGTCCCTGTTCTCAAAGGGATATGACCTGTCAATATCGAGAAAATTACAGACTTTTCTGAGGCTAATTTCAGGGTGTGCAGCGATTTCTTCCTCAAAGTTGATAACGAGAATGCGGTCTTGCTCGTAGCAATCGTAATAAGCCTTTAGATGCTGGTAATACCGGCCCATACCAAATACACCAAACGTGTCTGCACCCGGATTTTGGCAATCTAGCAGGCGATCAATATCGGTAAACGGTGATATCTGACCGCGTGTTCGATAGTGGTTAACAGCCGAAATAGCTCGCTCTACCGGATTTCTGAGAACTACAATTAGCTTCGCTTCTGGCAGCGTATCGTGCAGCCGTTTTTGAACAGCAGGTAGGTGATTCCCAAAGCGTGACTTTACCTTGTGGGGCGTAATCCACAAATAGTTAGGCGTTTTTTCAGCCACGATCTTTTCTTGGTACGCCTGCTCAAACTGAGCTTGGTACCAAGGCAATCCTTTTTTGTAGTTGCTTTCTAGGTTGAAAAAGTGGATTTCACTGTCGGGCATAAAAACGTCTGGATGCTGGCTCAGATTCTTTGCCAACCAGCTACTCCCAGATTTTTGGGCACCAATAATGAGCGCGTTAGGTAAGGGCATTTGCCTAACACTAGTTCCATCAAACCAGTGTGATGTTATTAATCTTTCTAATTATGGCACGGCTTTTTCTTTTTCTAAGTGTATTTACGTAATGAAGCTTTCTCTGTGGGTTATTGTCTGCGAATGTTGGTTTACTCAGCCTGAGAGAGCAGGCGCCTAAGGTAATAAATTGGGCTGACGAGGCTGCTGAGGAAAAACGTCATCTGACAGTTTGCTACAAGGCTGTCGCTGAACTGGCCCTTGTGTGCCACAAAGTGCTTGAGTGATTTGTGCAGGCTGCCAGCGATAATTCTGCTGACTATTACTGGCTTACGCCAAGCCGTTGCCCTGACGCAGCGAAGTGTACATACGTTGAGCCCGCTGCACTTTACAAGGTTGAGCAGATAATCTTTTTCTAACCGCCAAGCAGGAATTTTATGATAAATGCACATTTTGGGGTTGTACCAAATCTCCCAGCCTGTGCGGCTAATGTGAATCATACTCTCGAAGTCTTCTCCTTTCTCCGCTAAAGACTCGCCGACAGGGCCTTGCAATTGCAGCTGTTTGGGGATGTTGTCGGTCCATACTTTTTTACGTACAACCATGCCAGCGCCTGCAGGCAGGTCCAAAACCTCGGCATTGAAGCGGCGGGGCTGGTTGCCATATTCCTTAATAGCTAAAAATCCCTGAATTTTTTGAAAGTCTTTGGGAGGGGGCACTTCAAACTCGCCGTGAATTTGGCTGCCAAAAACACCGGCTTTGGGATATTGCTGGCTAAAGCTGTCAATTTCTGTCACCCAGCGCTCACTCGGAAAATTGTCGTCGTCTAAAAAGCCGATGAGTTCTCCGTTGGATTCGGAAATGGCTCGCTTGCGGGCAAACGCAGCGCCCTGACGTGTTTCGAGAAAGTATTTCAGCGGGTAGGAACGATTCCAGTTTGCTTGGTATTGCTGCACAATTTGTGCGGTGGCGTCGGTGCTGTTGTTGTCGACAACGATAACTTCCCACTGAATTTCATCAGTGTCTTCCTGCGCTTTGAGTTTGTCGAGAATTGTAGGAAGCGTTTCGGCTGAGTTGTAGGCTCGAATTGCGACGGAAATGCTGAGCGTCTCAGCGGAGTCTGGGTTGGGTGTCTCTAATTCCATGGATGATTTTTGCAGAGATTATGAATTACGAGGACGGAGTCGAGTGATGCCATAGGCCGAAAAACGAACCAGCTGCTTAATTTCTGTCGCAAGCTCTCTGCGCTTCCACCGGACGAAGGTGCGGATATGAGCAAAGCATTTGGCTTTTTCGACCGGGTTCATGGGTGTGCGGCTGACGGCGCGAATGTGCTCTCGCAGGAGACGGTGCATGGGGAGCACTAGCGCTTGCTTATTGTCAGGGTCAAACCAGGCGGCAATAGATTCTGCTGTGGGATTGGCGCGCCCAGACATTTGTGGGTGGTCGCGGCGAGAAAATAGATGCTCTGGAATTTCGTAAAGCTTGCCCCTTAGCGCTAGCTCGCCGAGCAGGGTGATGTCTGAGGCTTCGTAGTGACCAATGAGCGCAGTTTCTTTGAGAATGGCTTTGGGCATGATGCCAAAGACAGCGTTGCACTTGTATTTTTTGCGAAAGCGCTGATGAAACTGCTGGTATCTTTCGGAAGGTTTGGGCGATTGAAGATGCAGATCTTCGGTGTAGTAGCTAGTAGGTGTGCCTGCCGGGTCGATGACGGTTGTATTCGCGTAGCACAGGGAGATGGTGTTGTCGTTTTCGAGGATGTTGATGCACTGCTCGAAGTAGCTAGGGTCGCAGAGATCGTCGTGTGCGGCCCACTTAAAGTATTTACCGGTAGAAAGCTCGAAAGCCCTGTTGTAGTTTCGGGCTGCGCCTAGGTTTTCTTCGCTGCGATGATAGTGAATGCGGCTGTCTTTGTCGGCATAGGCTTGGCAGATTTCGGGGGTGTGATCGCTTGAAGCATTGTCCGAAATAATGATTTCAAAGTCCTGAAATGTTTGTGCCAGGAGTGAATCTAGCGCTTCACTAATGAAGTCTTCGCCGTTGTAGATGGGGAGTCCAATACTGAGGACAGGATTTGCATTGACCATTAATTTGTTTGGTTATCTTTAACAAATAGCTATCTTTAAGGAATCAAGAGCCTGTAACGTGAGGGCACTCCATAGAAACATCGTGACCCGCTTCAATGATTGGCTAACAGGTAATTTGAATAGTTTTGTGGAGACTGCACAGCTTTATTCGATTTACTTGGAAAATAGTTTACTCAAGGAGTTGCCCAATCGTAGGACTACAGAATGTTACTGATGCAATCCTCATAAACTACAAACATTTTGTTCAGCAATTTTACGCAAATACAGTTCCTCAAACTAAAGATTAAACCTTCCTATGGTTAGCAAATCATCTCTTTAGCTGCTTCCCCGCTATCTCGGTTCAATAATAACGATTGCGTTCTTGTTCTGTCATGAGCTGAGAAAGGTCACTAGCGATTCTTTACAACCTCTTATTGCGTGTGAGGTGAAATTTTACACTGATTTTTTTATACATGCAGTATATTTGCCTTGCCTGCAGTAGTTTTTCTTCGCTGCTTTTTCGTTCATTTCAATGACCTGTCTGTCTATCTTTTTGCTTTTCTAGAAATAGAACATCTTAAGAATAGATAACTTCGATCGCATGAAACACCAGACTTCTAAATGTGTTTTTTGCAACCTTGAGTTAATTTTGTGCCGCTATTGTCTAGCGTTTACGTAAAAAACTTGGGGTTCCGTATCAAAATCTTTTGATAGTTGCTCTTTGGCTTAGCATTTGGGGTTCTATAATTTAGCCGATAGATTCCTCTCGAATTTTTACGTACGGCTTGAATTAGGTCATTATCAGCTCGAATAGGCAGCGAGTTCTTGAACAATGTGGAGTAAACAGCACAATTGTGCGGCGAGTCTTCATGACTCTAGTTCGATTGAGCTGTCGATTTTCCTGTGATCATGACAATCGTCTTTGTGGTGTCAGAAACTGCCAACACGAAGACCCGTCTATATTTTTATTAGCACTGTGCTAATGCATGTAATTTTGGAAGCGTTCTCCTATGAAGGTTGCGATATTGGCCGGCGGACTAGGTACCCGGTTGTCTGAAGAAACCGTGTCAAAGCCAAAGCCGATGGTTGAGGTTGGGGGTATCCCTATCATTTGGCACATCATGATGCACTATGCGCAACATGGTTTCGATGATTTTGCGATCGCGCTTGGCTACAAAGCCGACGTCATCAAAAAATATATGGTCGATTACTGTTCGCTCAACAGCAATCTGACGGTTCAGCTAAAAGATGGCAGCGTTCGGCGGCATGGCGGCGATGCCCCCGATTGGCAGGTCGACTTGATCGATACCGGACTCTACACCAATACAGGCGGACGCATCAAGCGCCTCAAGCCCTACGTCAATAACGAAACTTTCATGCTCACTTGGGGCGATGGCGTCTCGGACATTGACCTAACCGCACTACTTGAGTTTCACCGCTCTCACGGCAAATTGGCCACGTTGACCGCTGTGCGACCACCTGCCAGGTTTGGCCACCTAGACTTGCAGGGCGATCAAATTGTTGATTTTTCAGAGAAGCCGCAGACACGGGAAGGCTGGATTAACGGTGCTTTCTTTGTTTTGGAGCCGGAAATCTTTGACTACATTGAGGATGATTCGACTCAGTGGGAGAAAGCGCCCTTGGAAAAGCTGGCTAAAGATGGACAGCTCATGGCCTATAAGTACTCTGGCTTTTGGCAGTGTATGGATACGCTGCGCGATAAGCGGCGGCTAGAAGCCCTTTGGGATGCTGATAAGGCCCCTTGGAAAACTTGGAAATAGAAGTAAAGGAGAAGTATTAAGATGCGCGTATTAGTCACAGGACATCAGGGCTATATCGGCACCGTATTGGTTCCGATGCTCATAGAAGCTGGGCATGAAGTTGCGGGTATGGACAGTGATCTGTACGAATCCTGCACGTTTGGGGACGATATGCCCTCAATTCCTCAGGTAAGAAAAGATGTTCGCGAAGCAACTGTTGAGGATTTTGAGGGCTTCGATGCGGTGCTGCACCTAGCAGGCCTTTCGAACGATCCTTTGGGCAATCTCAATCCTGACTTAACTCATAATATTAACTACAAAGCAACTGTTCGCCTTGCTGAACTCGCGAAGCAAGCAGGTGTGAGCCGCTATGTCTTCTCTTCGTCCTGCAGCAACTATGGTGCAGGCGGTGATGACTGGCTCAATGAAGAATCTGCATTTAATCCAGTGACGCCTTACGGTGTCTCGAAAGTACGCTCTGAGCAAGATTTGGCTAAGCTCGCTGACGATAAATTTAGCCCTACGTTTCTACGTAATTCAACGGCATTTGGAGTTTCTCCTCGTTTGCGCTTTGACCTCGTGCTGAATAATCTAACGGCTTGGGCATTTACCACCGGTCGAGTCTTTATTAAGAGCGACGGTACCCCTTGGCGACCCATCGTGCATATCGAAGATATTTCGAGAGCGTTTTTGGCTGTGTTGCACGCACCCAAAGAAAAGATTCACAACGAAGCTTTTAATGTGGGTCGTAATGAGGACAACTACCAGATTCGTGAGTTGGCCGATATGGTGCAGGACATTGTTCCAAACTGTGTGGTGGAGTATGCGGAGGATGCCGGTCCTGACAAGCGCTGCTACCGGGTAGATTGCAGTAAGATTTTGCGCGTGTTGCCTGAGTTTCAGCCTCAATGGAATGCTCGTAAGGGCGTTGAAGAACTGTATGCGGCTTACCAAAAGGTAGGTTTGACTTTGGATGAATTTGAAGGTAATCGCTACCAGCGAATTGCGCATATCAAATCTTTGCTGAAGTCCGGCAAGCTGGATTCGGATTTGCGCTGGCGGACGGCTGTTGCAAGTCGCTAATGATAGTGGATAGCTTAGTGGCCCATCGCTTTGAAGTCCATTACTTTGAAGATTGGTGCTGATGGCTTGAGTGCTATTTGATTTTTGGAGAAGGTTGACATTTTGTTGGCCTTCTCCTGCGACTATTTTTGGTCAAACTAATTGTTCGTTATTAATATCGTTAAGAGAACTGATTATGGATACGACTTGCGCCTGTCGAGCTTGTGGTCATGAGACTTTACTGCCGATTATTTCGTTTGGGGAGACAACGCTGGCTGATGCCCTGCTAAACGAAGAACAGTTGGGCCAGCCGGAATATACCGCGCCCTTGGATTTAGTTTTTTGTCCTAAATGCGCCCTAGTACAAATCACGGTGAGTGTTCCGCCTGAGATTTTGTTCTGTCGCAATTATCCTTACTTTTCGTCTGTGTCGCCTAGCCTAATGAAGCACTTTAGAGAAAGTGCGGAGTCGATTATTGAAACAAGGGCGCTAGGGCCAGAGAGCATGGTGATAGAAGCCGCAAGTAACGATGGCTATATGCTGAAGAACTTTGCGGAAAAGAATATTCCTGTTTTGGGTATTGACCCGGCAGATGGGCCAGCGGCAGCGGCTCAAGAGGCGGGAATTCCTACACGCTGTACGTTTTTTAGCAAAGAATTAGCGACTGAATTGAAAGCAGAAGGGTATGCTGCTGATGTGCTGTTAGCAAATAATGTATTGGCTCATGTGCCAGATCTCAACGGCTTTGTGGAAGGCATTGGGCTGTTGCTGAAGGAGACAGGTGTTGCGGTTATTGAAGCGCCTTACCTGGTAGAACTGGTGAAGCACGGCGAGTTCGATACGATTTATCATCAGCACCTTTGTTATTTTTCGGTAACCGCGCTAGATCGATTGTTCCGTCGTCATGGTTTGTTTTTGAACGATGTGAAGCAGACCTCTATTCATGGCGGTTCGCTGCGGCTGTTTGTAGAGCCGAAAGAGAATATGAAGCCCGCTGTGAAAGAATTGCTGGCTCAAGAAAAAGCTGATGGTGTGGACGATATTAGCTATTACAACAGTTTTGCTAAGAGGGAAGAAACTATCAAGAGCGAGCTGTTGGCGATTCTTTCTGAGCTGAAGGCCGATGGGAAGCGTGTTGTAGGCTACGGCGCGGCGGCGAAAGCGGCGACGATGATGGCCTATGTGGGGATTGATAAGCAGCACCTAGATTATGTGTTGGATTTGAATCCGCATAAGCATGGGCGCTACATGGGGGGTAATCACTTGCCGATTGTGCCGCCGACTCAGTTAGTGGAAGATCAGCCCGACTACGTGTTGATTTTGGCGTGGAACTTTGCGGAGGAGATTATGCGCCAGCAGGAGGCGTATAAGCAAGCGGGTGGGCGCTTTATTGTGCCGATTCCTGCACCTACTGTGGTGTAGTGCTTTTTATGAGTCTTTGTGGAATTGCCTAGAGGTGAATCGCCATCTTGGCTGTTCCGCAAGATTCCTGAATATTTTTGTTTGTTCTTTTGCTTTAGGAAATAGTTATGGCTCAACAGACACTTAGTCCGTTACTTCAGAAAAAAGGCGCTGGCTGGCTAGCTGATGAAACCTGTCCCAACTGCGGTTCGAAGGGGCTTTCTGTGTTTTATGAGGTGCGCAATGTGCCGGTGCACAGCTGCTTGATGATGCCTTCGACCGAAAAGGCGCTGGATTTTCCCTGTGAGGATGTGGTGCTGGGTTTTTGCCATGAATGTGGCTTTATTACCAATACGGAGTTTGACTCTAAATGGTCTGCGTATGCACCGAACTATGAAGATCAGCAGAGCTTTTCACCGACGTTTAATCGCTTCTCGAAGGAGCTAGCTGAGCAGCTGATTGAGCGATATGACTTGCATAATAAGTCGATTGTAGAGATTGGGTGCAGTAAGGGTGACTTTTTGCATTTGCTGTGTGAGCTGGGAAATAACACGGGCGTGGGCATTGACCCGAGTGCGGTGCCTGGCCGGGTGAAGAGTTCGGCGGCAGATAGGGTGACGCTGATTCAGGATTATTATTCTGAAAAGTATTCTGACCAA
>ERZ1740070.2509-NODE-2509-length-10530-cov-4.717804_pt1 | contig 10530 bp, 5 predicted proteins | sample MGYA00581734_ERZ1740070 | MGnify/ENA primary metagenome ERZ1740070 (study PRJEB43018, sample SAMN04849744) | marine metagenome | isolation source: floating plastic debris | place: Pacific Ocean | collected 2008-09-01 | study: EMG produced TPA metagenomics... | reverse complement strand
CCAGCGTCAGGCGCACACCCAGCTTGAACAAGGCGCCTAAAACACGGTCTGCGCTTTCCGGGTCGCCGAAAAATAGGTCTTCGCTGACTTCAAGCTCAAGCCGATTGGGCGAAAGTCCGGAATCGCTCAGCGCTTCGGCAACCTCGTCTAGGAAATACTCCGCCTTGAAGAGAGAAACTGGGACGTTGACAGCCACGCGCACACCCTCAGGCCAGCGTGTAGCTGCCTCGCATGCCTGGCGTATACCCCAAAGGCTAACATCATTCGCCTGATCCGAGCCATCCATGATCGAGGCAAATTCTTCTTCGTCGATAAAACCACGCTCTGGGTGCTGCCAGCAGATATGCGTTTCAAGCGCGCGCACTTCTTGGCTTTTCGCATCGACGATCGGCTCAAACCGCAAAAGCAACTGGCCCTCGCGTACCGCTTCGCCCAGGTTCTCACTCAGGCGCCGGCGAAAGATGGCTTCGTTTTCAAGATCGGCGGTGTAGAAGCGATACTGCCCGCGGCCGCCATTCTTAGACGCGTAAAGCGCCAGGTCGGCTGAGCGTACGATTTGAGCCGCATTGATCCCATCGTGCGGCGCAATTGCAATGCCAATAGATGCGCCGATCACACAGCGTCCTTCCTCAAGCGAGTAAGGCTGTTTGAGCATCGCGATTATCTTGGCTGCAATCTCGCCAAGTTCGCCGCGATCATCCATATCGGGGATCATGACTTGAAACTCGTCACCGCCAAGCCGACCGATCTCGCAATCGCGTTCGATCGCTCTTTCTAATCGGCGGCTTACTTGCTTGAGCAGTTCGTCGCCCGCAGCGTGGCCCATTGTGTCGTTGACCTGCTTAAAGCGATCTAGGTCAAGCATCATGACCGCACAGTTGCGTTTAGCGGCTTTGAAGTCGACTATAGTCGGTTCAATCAGGTGCGCGATGCGGTGACGGGTGGACAGACCGGTGAGCGTATCAAATTGCGCCAGTCGCTCAGTTTCCTGCTCTCGGTGATAGTCGTCCGTGATGTCCGTGCTCGTCCCGCGGAAACCGTGGAAGCTTTTTCCTTCCATAATTGGCTGGCCAGCTAAGCGGAGCACCGCGCCTTGGGGATTGCGAACCGACTGCACTGCCAGCCCCTTGAAGGCTTTATGCGTGTTAAGGAGTAAGGACAAAGGCTTTACCGACCGTTCGTTCGTCGCAGGGTCAAACAGCTTGGCAAGAGGCTGCCCAATCAAGTCTTCAAGCGGTATTTCGAGACGATCAGCCAGGGCCGGTGTAAGGTAGGTCAGGTTGCCTTGGGCATCGCTAGCCCAGAACCAGCCAAGACCCGATTCTTCGAGCTGGTTGAGCAGCGCGACCTTCTCGCGGTCAGACAAGACCTTCGGCGCCGCGCTGCGACGTCCACCAGCGGTTCTTCCGCTTGCTGATGACAAAAGGCCTTTGAACGGCACTTCGCCAGTCCCTTCCGTTCCTTCAATTCACCGCGTATCGGCGATTACGCTTGTGTAAATTCCAATGGTTAGTTTTAGGCTAATTTGCGTGGTTAAGGCTGGGTTTGAGAGGGCGCCGGCTGTTGCTTTTCCCGCAAATTCGAGGCTCAAGGATGTAGGTTAGGCTATTGTGCGCTTGACCGGGAGATGCGGTGGATAACACCGGGCTGTCTTAATGCTAGCAAACCGAATTACGCCGCGGCGCCGACCTGCCCTCGAAGGACCGAAAACGTTCCATCCGAACGTCGCCGAAGCGGATCGGCGAACTCAACACCTACTCGGTTTTCGCGTGACCAGCGGACATACGCATTCACGAAACGATCCGCTGTGAACTCGATCCGGATCGTGCTGCCGACAGGCATATTCCACAGCCCTTCAATCATCGCACCGCCTTCAGAGATGTTGCGAATATTGGCGGTAAGGCGGTTGTCGCGGTGAACGACCGTAACCCTGCGAAGCAGCACCTGCCGAGGAGTACGCGCTGCCTTCGGTCCGTCAGCCTCCGCCGCCAAATCGCCCTGAACAAGACGCGTCGCTTCTTCCTGATCAAGCGGTTTGTAGTAGATGTAGCCTTGAATGTGGCTGCAGCCGAGCAGTCGCACAAGCTCGAGTTCGTCTAGCGTTTCGACGCCCTCGGCGGTTGTATCCATGTTAAGCGCTTCAGCAAGCGACGTGATGGAGGCGATGATCGCTCCATTTCGGCTGCCATCTTCGGTGGCGCCGCGGACGAAACTTTGGTCAATCTTAATCTTATCGAATGGCGCTTTTTTCAAGTAGCCGAGCGAAGAGTAGCCGGTGCCGAAATCATCCAGCGCCAGACGGACACCCACCCGCTTGAGCGCTTTGAACATAGCTTCTGTTCCCGACGAATCGTTCAAGAACACGCTTTCAGTGATCTCCAATTCTAGGCGGGCCGGATCGACTCCCGAATGCGCTAACGCGTTAGCGACATGAGTGGCTAGCTCCGGATTCGAGAACTGCAGCGGCGACACATTCACTGCGCAGCGAATGGACTGGGGCCAGCGCGACAAATCTTCACAGGCTGTACGTAAAGCCCACTGTCCCATCTGATCGATAAGGCCCGCGTCCTCCGCGATGGGGATGAACTTTTCGGGCGAAATGAAGCCTCGTTTTGGGTGATTCCACCGCATTAAAGCTTCGAAACCGACGATCTTCTCGTTGGCGGCGTAGACGACCGGTTGATAAAACAGCGAAAGCCCACCGGTCTGGATCGCTTCACGAAGCTCTTGTTCGAGCTCCGCACGTTCTTCGGCTTTAGAATGTAGGTCCTTCGCATAAAAGCGGTGCACGCCGCGTCCAGCGTCTTTGGCGGCGTATAGGGCGAGATCAACGTTACGGATTAGATCTTCACTTGTCGTTCCATCGTGCGGCGCCAGCGCCACGCCAACCGACGCTCCAATCACCACGCTTTGACCTTCGATTGAATAGGGTTGCGAAAGCGAGTTGATGATTTCCTTGGCAATATGGGTCAGGGTTTCCTGATCGCCATTGCCGGGTACAATCATCTGAAACTCATCGCCACCCAAGCGACCACAGCGTCCGTGTGAACCAATCACTCGCTCCAGCCTCTGCGCAACCTGCTTAAGCAGCGCAGCGCCGGCTGGATGCCCCATTGTATCGTTGACTGTCTTGAAACGGTCCAGATCGAGCATGAGCACCGTGCATGCCCGGTCGCTGGCTCTTGGCGCGGACAAGATCTCCTCTAGAGCTTCGCTCATTTGCACGCGGTTAGCGAGCCCGGTAAGTGAATCGTAATGCGCGAGGCGGGTGACTTGCTGTTCGCTGCGGCGTTTTTCAGTCAGATCAGTCCCATGACCACGAAAGCCGCAAAAGTTTTTGAAGCTATCATAGACTGGTCGGCCAGATAGCGACCAATAGCGATCTTCGTCTTCAGGGTTGGCCGCCAACACCTCAATATCGCGAAACTGAGAGCGAGCTGAAAGGTGAAAACCTAAAGTCCGCTCAGCCTCTGCGGCGCCCGCTTCAGCGTCCACAATTGTGGTCAAAGGTTCGCCGCTCAACATGTCAGGAGTCTTGCCAAGCACGGCAGCTGCAGCGGGCGAAATGTAGCTTATTGAACCACGCCGGTCAGTTTCCCAGAACCAGCCCTGCCCGGTTTCTTCAAAACTTCTAAGGATGTCTTCTGCGCGCGCCGCGACCCGTTCTCGTGCGTCGAAAGCTATTCGACGTTGCTCAGCCGCTTTCCATTCAAAGCGAGCGATAATCATTAGGGCCAAAACCGCGCCCAATACGGCCGACGCCATCAACACCGAGGGCGATACCATCGCAAACGAAGCCCAAATTGCGACCTTACCCGTGAACAGCGAAACGATCCGCGACCCAAACACGGCGGCGAACGCCGCGTTGATGCATACGAGGCTCGCAACTGCCCACTGCCAGGCCAGGCCAGCCTCGACCCAGCCCGCAAACGCGGCTCCGGCAAGGCCCATGGGGGTAACAATGCCGAACAATAGTATAAGTTGCCGGACGAATGACGCCGTGTCAGCGCGCCGCTCGATTGATGAAAGAAACTTACTAGAAAACAGCAGACCAACAGCGCCTGCAGCGGCCACAATAAAGGGTGTATCCGGCACCGCTCGCGCAGCCCCAGCTGCGATCACAAACGCCAGCAAGAAGAAAAGCGCCATGCCGTTCAGGTTTTGCGGAAGGTAGTATTTGTATTCCGATACAGGCGCGTCTTTGAAACGAGATGCGCCGTTGCTTCCAACCGACGGTGCGCGACCGCGATCCGGCGAACGGCGATCGCTTGGAGCTCGTTTCTCCCCATTCGCCTTTTGTACCACACGCGGCTTGACAGGCTTGGTGTTTTTTCGCGGCATTTTTTCGGTTGGAACGGAGACTGAAAGCGACGTTGAGCCGTCGTTACCGCGCTGCTCAGCGCTTGCGCCTGTTGGTTGTCGAATTGCGCGGTTTGCCATCCCGTGTCTGTGCGGCAAACGCTTTGAAAAACGGTTAATCCAAAGCAATGGACACAGCCTTCTGTAACGCCTTTCCCATTGGCCAATCTGGGAACCTTGCGCCGTCGCGCCAGTCAATGCATGTCTCCATTAGTCGGTCAGCGTGCGCACTCAAGGTGACGGCACGGGACCGGACTGGGAATAGGCAAAGAGCGCACCATATAAGGCGCTTATCCGAGAGGCGCTTGAAAAAGGGACAAGGTATGGCAGACGGTAATGTACAACTCGAAAACGAGGCAGCTCAGTCAACCAACGCGTTGGGACCATTGATTGGCGTGGCGCGCGAGGATTTCGTATCAGCCGTGGCGCTCTTGTTGCGCGAAACCGCATCGGATCCCAGCCGCACGTTCAAACACGCCCGTTCGATGACCGAAGACATGGTTAAGATCATGACCGGAAAAAGCGACCTGAAGCCTGACCCAAAAGACAAACGCTTCATGGATCCGGCCTGGCAATACAACCCATTCTTCCGCGCCGGCGCGCAGTATTATTTAGCTGTGCAGAAAGGAATGCGAGGCTGGCTGGAAGATCTCGAGCTTAATGAGCTTGAGCGCAACCGTGCTACGTTTATTTCGAACATCATACTTGATGGCTTGGCGCCGACAAACACATTGGCGGGTAACCCAATGGCGCAGAAGCAGATCATCAATTCAGGCGGTCTTAGCCTGATCAAGGGTCTGCAAAACGCGTACAACGACCTTACCAAGAACAAGGGTATGGTCAGCCAGGTCGATAAGCGCCCGTTCCAACTCGGCGAGAATATCGCGACCTCCAAAGGCAGTGTGATCCAGCGTACAGAGATGTATGAGCTGATCCAATACGCGCCGACAACGGACGAAGTGCACGAAGTCCCCTCGCTTACTATCCCGCCCCAGATCAACAAGATGTACATCAACGATCTGTCGCCTGAGAAATCGATTATCAAGTGGCAGCTCGACAACGCGATTCAGACCTTCGTTATCTCCTGGCGCACCCCTTCCAAAGAGCAGGGCGTGTGGGGAATGGATGAATACATCGCAGCGTGCGAAGAGGCGCTTGAAGTCGTCTCAAAAGTCAGCGGCTCCAAAAAGGTCAACGTATCGGCTGGCTGCTCGGGCGGACAAACAGCCTCGGTGCTGGCATCGAAGCTCGCGGCGACCAACAACGATATTCTTGGAGCGCTCACCCTAATGGTCTGTGTGCTTCACCCCAAGCCCACGGATATCGAGGCCGCTTCGCTAATGAGCGACAACGGCATGAAGCTGGCGAAACAGCGCGCGGCCAAACAAGGTATTATCAAAGCGGATGACCTCGCGCGCGGCTTCGCTTGGTTGCGTCCAAATGACCTCATCTGGGGCTATGTCATCAACAACTACCTGCTTGGCCAGGACCCACCAGCCTTTGATGTGCTTTATTGGAACTCGGATGCCACCAACCTCTCAGCAACCCTGATGGGCGACTTTATGACCTTGTTCGAAGAACTGGCCTTCGCCAACCCGGGCAAGACTGAGATGGCTGGCCACAAGGTCGATCTGTCCAAAGTGACTTCAGACTTATTTGTCCTAGGTGGTGTGACGGATCACATCACACCGTGGAAAGCAACCTATCGCTCTACCCAATTGTTTGGCTCGAAGAATGTGACTTACGTGCTTTCGCAATCGGGTCATATGCAAGCAATCTTGAACCCGCCCACCAATCCCAAAGCCAAGTACTTTGTCCAAAAGAAGAGGGGCAAACTTCCACCGACCGCGGATGAGTGGCTGCAGGGCACGGAAGAGGTCAAAGGCAGCTGGTGGCCTATGTGGGCTGAATGGGTGCAGAAGCGCTCGGGCAAGAAAGTCGCTGCACCCAAAACACTGGGCAATGCAGATTACGCACCAATGGAAAGCGCCCCCGGACTCTACGTCATTGAAGAAGTCTGATATGTGCCTGATCGCCCTGTAGGGATCCAGGGTATGGCACAGCGAGAGCCCGCGAGGGATCGACGAGCTCTCCTGTGCCATTTTATCAGGCCTGTGGGAGGCCTTCGAAAAGGGACGGAACTTTGACAGACGTTATGGACGACGCCGTCGTCACTATGGAGAAGGTGGGCGGCCGGACGCTACGGGTTGCTACATGGAGGTTGGACGAGCCTAGCAATCATCCGCCCACTTTGTTCTTCAACGGAATTGGCGCAAACATTGAAGCGTTGGCCCCGTTTGCCGATGAGATGAATGAGCGTGCCTTCGTCATGCTCGACATGCCTGGCGTGGGCGAATCGCCCGATCCTTTGGTGCCTTACAATCCTTTCACCATCAGCTGGACAGCCGCTGAGCTGCTCAAGAAGCTTAACGTTCCCTTGGTCGATGTAATGGGGATTAGCTGGGGTGGAGGCATCGCACAGCATTTCTCTATGCAGCACCCGGGTATGACGCGCCGCGTCGTTCTGATTGCAACCAGCGCCGGCATGCTGATGATGCCGGGCAGTCCTAAAGCGCTATCGAAAATGGCTAATCCGCGCCGTTATGTCGACACAGACTATATGCTCAAGAATTTCGAGACGCTTTATGGCGAAGGCCTGGGCAAGAGCAGCGGAAAAGGTGGGCATATGTCGCGCCTAAAGCCCCCTTCCCCGCGCGGTTACATGTATCAGCTGCTCTGCATGCTCGGCTGGACAAGCGCGCCTGCGCTGCCGTTCCTTCTGAAGCAGAAAACCCTAATCATGATGGGCGATGACGACGCAATCGTTCCGCTGATCAATGGCAAGTTCCTCGACCTCCTCATTCCCAACGGCGAGCTAAAGGTCCTGCATGGCGGCGGGCACCTTTTCTTGCTCAGCCACAAGGAAGAGAGCGTTGAAGCTATCCGTGCATTTCTAGACGCGCCAGAGGATGAGAACGAGGCCGAGGCGGCTTAGTCTGGCTTACTCGCTCCGACTGACCCCGCATTGCCCCGCTTCGGGCAAGCGACCAGCTTCAGCCAGCGCCACTGCGGCTTCGCGGCCACGGTCCGTGGCAAGAACGTCTACGCCGCCCTGGCTGAGTTCAGCGTAGCGTTCAGGCGTGCCAAAGCGGGCGATCATGCCGTCGATGGAGCGATCAGGGCGGCCGAGAGTGCCGAAGATTACCTCTACGTCCTGGCCATCAAGCGACGCGTAGAGATCAGGCCTTGCGGTGCGCGTGCCGGTGAAGGCGATGATCTGTTCTGCCGGCACTCCGGCAGCGATGATAGCTTCCAGATCGCCCGGCTTAGAAATCGAATAGGAGATCAGCATGTCGGGCGCGAGTTCGTGAAGCTTTATCGCCTGGCCTTGCGAATACGCGATCAAGATCACCTGGTCGGCCATGCCTTTCGCGTTAATGATCGCGATCACGTCCTCAAATCGGGCCGTGCGTTTGAAATCGACCTGCAACACGGTCTTGCCATTGGCCCAGTCGAGCGCGGCTTCGAACGTAGGCACCTTATAGGGCGTCCCCCAGCCCGCGGTGTCGACAAGGTGCAGATCCTTGATGGCGTCCCACGCCAGATCCTCGGTGCGACCAGTGCCTGTTGTTGTTCGATCAATGGTGCGGTCGTGCATCAGGTAGAGAACACCGTCGGTGCTTTGCGCGACGTCAATTTCCATGATGGCTGGCACACCTGCCATGATCGCGTCCATCGTCTCAATCCCGTTTTCCGGAAGCCCAGCAGATGGCCCTCCCCTGTGGGCGGAGATCAGCGTTTTGCCCTCGGCTTCGAGGCAATCGAGCATGGCCGACAAATCACCTTGTGGATCAAGCGTGTAGCCTGTCCCGGTTGGCGATTGGGACGAAGCAGGAGCGCAAAGAGCGGCAGAACAAAGGACAGCGGAAGACAAAAGCGAGGTAATGCGGGTCATGCGGATCAGGCCTGTAATTGATCGGGGAGAGGTCGCCTTAGGCTCTGGGCAACCATTGTTGCAAAATAGCGTTCACCTTCTCAGGAGCATCCTGTTGCACCCAGTGCGAAACGCCGGGCAAGCGTTCGAGCGTGAGATCGGTGACCCAATCCTCGGTGCCTTCGGTGCACTTGATATGGATGGCCACATCCTCTTCACCCCACACCATCAGCGTTGGCACCTCCACTCGGAAGTCGCCCATATTTAAAGTGTCGCGATGGCGAGCCAGAGCGCGATAGTAGTTGACCATAGCGGTGCGCGCGCCGGGGCGCCGAGACGCCTCGGAATAGACATCTCTTACCTCGCGCCCGAAAAGTTCACGATTGCAGCTGGTGCTCGCAATCAGTTCCCCGACGGCGTTTCCATCGTTTCGCGCCAGCACCTTCTCGGGAAGAAAAGGCAATTGGAAGAAGTAGATGTACCAGCTTTTCTTGCGCTGGTGCCAGCGCTTGATCTCACGCTGAGCGGTCTTTGGATGCGGTACATTCATAATGATCAGGCGTTCCAAAGCGGTTTTGCGGGTGATCGCGTAAGCCCAAGCGATGATCGCGCCCCAATCGTGGGCGAACAGGGTCACCTTCTTGGCTCCGCTCGCGTTGATTAGCGCGTCGACATCACCGGTTAGCTTGTCGAAAGCGTAGTTGCGGACTCCTTCAGGGCGCGAGGTGCCACCATACCCGCGCAGGTTGGGCGCCCACACACGGTATCCCATGCCGGCCAGCAACGGGATCTGATGACGCCACGAGAAATGAAGCTCGGGAAAACCATGAAGCAACAGCGCAAGATGATCCCCCTCGCCTGCCTTGGCGACTTCGAAGGTGAGCTCGCCAGCTTCGACGAAATCGATTGAGATCCCCGTATCGGGTTCAGGGCTCCAGCTTGGCCCGCCGCTTGGTTTCAACGTCATGGCTGCACGCTAGCAGGCCTCTCCTGTCTATGATAAGTCGGTATCAAAGAAAAACTGGGAGAGAGAACCAATGGCGCAATTTGATCTGATCATTCGCGGTGGCACTATCGTCGATGGCAGCGGAGCCGAACGTTTCACCGGCGATGTAGCGGTGAAGAACGGATTGATTGTAGGTGTCGGCGACATTGCGGGCGATGCGGATCGAGAGATTGACGCTGCGGGCAAGGTTGTTGCGCCTGGCTTCGTCGACATTCATACCCACTACGATGGCCAAGCGACCTGGGACCAGGAGATGGCTCCTTCCAGTTGGCACGGCGTTACCACGGTGGTGATGGGCAATTGCGGTGTTGGCTTTGCTCCCGCCAAACCAGATCGTCATGAGTGGCTGATCAGCCTAATGGAAGGTGTTGAGGATATTCCCGGCACCGCCCTCGCGGAAGGGATCACTTGGGATTGGGAAACCTTCCCTGAATATCTCGACGCTGTCGAAAAGCTGCCGCGCACGGTCGATGTGGGCACCCACGTCCCGCACGGCGCGGTCCGCGCTTACGTGCTGGGCGATCGGGAACAGCCGGGCGCGGTTCCAACCGATGATGACATCGAAAAGATGAGTGCCATCGTGGAAGAAGGCGTGCGCGCAGGGGCTCTTGGCTTCTCCACGTCACGCACAGTGCTTCACAAATCGGTCGACGGCGAACTCGTCCCCGGCACCACCGCGACGCCGGAAGAACTGGTTGCAATCGGCAAAGCCATGGGCCGCGCCAAAGACGCCGGCGGCCACGCCGTGTTCGAAATGGCGAGCGATCTCCAACGCGACTGGAATGAGTTTGAGTGGATGGGCAAACTGAGCCGCGAAGCCGGGATCCCGGTAACCTTCGCCGCGCTCGAAAGTATCGCGAAAGAAATGCCGCTCAAAGAGCAGATCGAGACCATGAGGGCCGAGAACGCTAACGGCGCCAACATCGTGGCGCAGCTCGCGCTGCGTGGAAACGGCATCATCATGGCCTGGCAAGGCACAGTAAACCCCTTCGCCTTCCGCCCAAGCTGGAACGAGGTCAAGGAGCTCCCCTGGTCTGAGCAGAAAGCCAAGCTTCACGATCCAGAGTTTAAGAAGCAGCTTTTGTCTGAAGCGAATGACTATTCCGAGGCCCCGATGGATATCATCGGGGTTGTCATGGTCATCACACAGGGGTGGGCTCTGCAATACGAGATGGATCCGGATTTCGACTACGAGCCAGACGAAACCGCCAGCGTCAACGCGCGCGCCAAC
>ERZ1740070.2508-NODE-2508-length-10538-cov-7.757321_pt1 | contig 10538 bp, 9 predicted proteins | sample MGYA00581734_ERZ1740070 | MGnify/ENA primary metagenome ERZ1740070 (study PRJEB43018, sample SAMN04849744) | marine metagenome | isolation source: floating plastic debris | place: Pacific Ocean | collected 2008-09-01 | study: EMG produced TPA metagenomics... | reverse complement strand
GACAATATCGACAAAGACGCGGCGTCCAAAAAAGGTGTGATCGTCATGAACACACCCTTCGGCAACATGATCACCACCGCCGAACACGCCATTGCGATGATGTTCGCGGTGGCGCGTCAAATCCCTGAAGCCAGCGAATCCACACATGCAGGCAAATGGGAAAAGTCCAAGTTCATGGGTGTGGAATTGACTGGTAAGACCCTTGGGGTGATTGGTGCCGGCAACATCGGTGGCATCGTGTGTGACCGTGCGCGCGGGCTGAAGATGAAGGTTCTGGCCTACGATCCCTTCCTTGGTGAAGAGAAGGCCGAAAAGATGCAGGTCGAAAAGGTCGAACTCGACGACCTGCTGGCCCGCGCTGATTTCATCACACTGCACGTCCCGTTCACGGATCAGACGGCCAACATCCTGTCGGCAGAGAACCTTGCTAAGACCAAGAAAGGTGTCCGCATCATCAACTGCGCGCGCGGTGGTCTGGTCGATGAAGAGGCTTTGGCGGAGTTGCTGAATTCCGGACATGTCGCAGGTGCAGCCTTCGACGTGTTCAAGGAAGAACCCGCCAAGGAAAACCCACTCTTCAACCTGCCGAACGTGGTTTGCACCCCACACCTGGGTGCTGCCACAACCGAAGCCCAGGAAAACGTGGCGCTTCAGGTGGCCGAGCAGATGGCGAACTACTTGCTGACTGGAGCGGTCGAAAACGCATTAAACATGCCGTCGGTGACTGCCGAAGAAGCCAAGGTCATGGGGCCATGGATCAAGCTGTCAGATCATTTGGGCAGCTTCATTGGCCAAATGACGGACGAGCCGATCAAGGCGATCAACATCCTTTATGACGGCTCTGTTGCTGACATGAACCTCGATGCGCTGAACTGTTCGGCGATTGCCGGGATCATGAAACGCGTGAACCCGGACGTGAACATGGTCTCTGCACCCTTGATTGCCAAGGAGCGTGGGATCAAGATCAGTACTACCAATCAGGCGAAGTCCGGCGCGTTTGACGGCTATATCAAACTGACCGTGGTCACCGACAAACGTGAACGGTCGATTGCAGGTACGGTCTTTAGCGACGGCAAGCCGCGCTTCATCCAGATCAAGGGCATCAACATCGACGCCGAGATCGGTCAGCACATGGTCTACACCACCAATGAAGACGTGCCCGGCATCATCGGCGCTTTGGGTCAAACCATGGGATCGCACGGCGTGAACATCGCAAACTTTACCCTGGGTCGCGCCGACGTCAAAGGCGAGGCGATTGCCCTGCTCTATGTGGACGAACCGGTTCCGGCAAAGGCGCTGAATGCTCTTAACGACACAGGTCTTTTTACCCAAGTCAAACCGCTTCAATTCGACGTTGCGTGATGGGGTCACACCTCTTAGCAGGGTGGTTATGGACTGCCCTGCTTTAACCGCTTTGAGCTTATGACACCGGTCTACGCCATCGGTGACATCCATGGTCATCTTGACCAAATGGAACAGGCACTTGACCTGATCGCACAAGATGGAGGGCTGGAGGCGCAGACCGTCTTTATCGGTGACTATGTTGACCGCGGTCCCGATAGCAAAGCAGTGATTGCGGCGCTTATCCTAGGCCTTGCCAATGGGCGCAACTGGACTTGCCTGAAAGGCAACCATGACCGGATGTTCGAATGGTTCATGGCAGAACCCGACTCTCGCCACGATCCGCATCTCTTGGTCGGGTATCATTGGCTGCACTCTGCCTTGGGTGGTGAGGCAACAGCTCATTCATATGGCGTCGATGTCCCGGATCGTATTCGTCAGGAAGACCTTGCAGCCGAATTGCGTGAGGCGGTTCCGGATGCGCACAAACACTTCCTGAAAACTCTTAAGATCAAACATGAAGTTCCGGGCGTCTTCTTCGCCCATGCTGGTGTCAGGCCCGGTGTTCCGCTTGCGCAGCAGGTCGAGAACGACCTCGTCTGGATACGGCAGGCGTTCTTACACGATGGCACTGATCACGGAGCTTTGGTTGTGCACGGTCACACCTCGGTCAAAGGCGGGCCTGAACTGCACGCCAATAGGCTCGCTATTGACACGGGCGCAGGGTACGGAAGACCGCTGCGCCCGGTGGTGATCGAAGATGACGGTGTTTTTGAGCTGACCCGGAAAGGTCGTCAGAGGCTACAGGTTATTCATAGCTAAGTGCCGTCGCTTTGCCACGGAATACGGTGTATGCCAAAGCCGTGTAGCCCAGGATCATCGGCAGAACGAATACCGTTCCAATCAGGATGATGAGCAGGCTCTCCGGAGCGCTGGCCGCTTCGTAGATGGTCAATTGTTCGGGCACGATGAACGGGTAGAACGAATATGCCATCCCAAAGAACCCAAGGATGAAGAGCACAATGGTCGCTGCAAAGGGAAACCATGCAAAACTGTCATCACTTGTGGGCAAGCGTTTCAAAGCCAGCCACAGCAGGACGATCAGTGCACCGGACATCAGCGGTAGCGGCAGCAACAGGAAGAACTCCGGCATCGAGAACCACTTGTCAAAGATGCGCGGGCTGACCCACGGAGAGGCGAGAGATACCGCGCCAAGCCCCAGAACGATCCCCCATATCCCGCCTTTCGACCATTCCACCGCTTTCTTTTGCAGCGCGCCTTCGGTTTTCAGGATCAACCACGTCGCACCGATGAAGGAATACGCGACTGTCAAAAAGACAGCGGTCACACAGGCAAAAAACAGGGTGAACGGCGTCACCTGCAAGCCCATAATGTAAAGGCCCAGCATGTAACCCTGGCTGAGGGATGTCATCATCGAGCCGATGTAAAACGCATTGTCCCAAGAGCGTTTGTACTTTTCCGGGGCTTTCACCCGAAACTCGAATGACACTCCGCGCAGGATCAGGCCAATCAGCATGATTGCAACCGGCAAGTAGAGCGCGGTCAGTATAGTGCCGTGCGCGGACGGGAAGGCCACAAGTAAGATGCCGATAGCTAGCACCAGCCACGTCTCGTTTGCGTCCCAGAACGGCCCGATTGAGGCGACCATTCGATCTTTCTCATCTGCCTCGGCGAAGGGGAAAAGCACCCCCACGCCAAGGTCAAATCCGTCAAGAACGACGTAGATCAGGATCGACAGGCCCAACAGCGCAGCGAAAGCGAGGGGGAGCCAAACCTCTGGGTCTCCAAACAGATACATGGGTCTACTCCGCTGCGACGGTCACAGTGGCTTCTTGCGAAACCGGGACACGTGGTTTGATCGGCTCACCCTTCGCCGCTTTGCGGGCAAGGTAGAACAGCACGCCGATGTAAGCAAAAAGCAGGGCCGCATAGATCACAAGATATGCGATCAAGGTGCTTGCCACCATCGGGGCGGGCACATCGGCTACCGCCGCTTCGGTCGTCAGAACGCCGTTTACGAGCCATGGTTGGCGGCCAATCTCGGTTGTGTACCACCCTGCAAGTGTGGCTAGCCAACCCGAAAACGCCATGGGCACCATCGCGTAGAGCAACGGCTTGGGCAGCCCTTCCACCCCACGCCGCTTGCGTGCCATGAAGTACACCGAGGCCCAGCTCAGCAGCAGCATTGCAAAACCAGTGCCCACCATGATGCGGAAGCTGTAGAACACAGGTGCCACTGGCGGATGTTTAACCGTGCCGTCCTCAAGCACAAAGTCATTGAGGCCTGGCACAACGCCATCCGCCTTATGCGTCAAAATCAGGGATGCACCGTTGGGAATGCTGATCTCGTAATCTGTCGACCGCGTCTCCTCGTTCGGAATGCCGAAAAGAACCAGCGGCACGTTTGGACCGGTTTCCCAGTTACCCTCCATCGCCGCCACCTTTTGCGGCTGGTGTTCAAGCGTGTTGAGCCCGTGGAAGTCACCTGCAAGGATTTGCAGCGGGATTAGGACAGCACCCAATGACAGGCCGGTTTTGAGTGTGGCGCGCACGCCATTTGAACGGTCGCCGATCAACCAGCGGAAGGCGCTCAGGCCTGCAAGCAGGAACGCCACAGTCAAACCAGATGCCAGAAGCATATGCACCAGGCGGTACGGCATGGACGGGTTGAAGATGATCGCCAACCAGTCGGTCGCGTAGGCCACACCGTCCCGCATTTCGAATCCAGCGGGGGTGTGCATCCAAGAGTTTAGAACAAGGATCCAGAACGCGGACATTGTTGTGCCGAACGCCACAAGGAACGTGGACAACGTGTGCAACCAGCTTGGCACCTTCGACATACCGAACAGCATGATCCCAAGGAACACGGCTTCCAGGAAGAAGGCCGTCATCACCTCATAGGCAAGAAGCGGTCCGGCAATGTTGCCGACAGATTCCATGAATCCTGGCCAGTTGGTGCCGAACTGGAATGACATCGTGATGCCGCTGACCACACCCATTGCAAAAGAGAGCGCGAAAACTTTGACCCAAAACCGATAGGCTTCGACCCACTTTTGGTCGCCTGTGCGGCTAAACCGCAGTTTGAAAAACAGCAAAACCCAACCCAAAGCGATGGTGATCGTCGGGAAGAGGATGTGAAACGAAATATTCGCGCCGAATTGAATGCGCGACAGGATCAGTGTGTCCATTGCAACCTCGAAAGGTAAATTTGAAACTTACCTCTGATATAGAGCCTGAGCGCGCTTGATCAGGGCAGTGCGACGGTTTGCGCATGTCGCTTTTCCAGAGCCCGAGGCGCACGTTCGCCGCGACCTGGATGTGCATAACGGAAGAGTCAAAAGTTTCATCAAAACGGATGGGATTTGCGCGAATGGACGCTCAACCTGTCCATTTAACGCCAGATGTTCCGCCTAAGCCTGCATTTCAGTCTAATCGACTTTCAAATCGGTGTTACGCTTTTCGGACCGGCGATTAGACCGGATACAACAAGCCCTGGGGGACAGAATGTCAGAGAAATACGTCGTCGGTTACGACGGCAGTCAAGTTGCGTCGCGCGCATTGGATTTCGCAGTCGCACGCGCAGCCGGAGAGGGCGGAAGCGTCCTTGTCGTGCATGTATTGGAATGGTCACCGTACTCTTTCCTCACACCAGAAGAAATCGAAGAACGGCACGTGCGCCGCAAAGAAGAACTCGCACGCGCCGAAAGCGCTTTGATGGCGCCGTTGAAGGCCAAAATCGAAGCGGCCAACGTGCCGGTCGAAACCCAGATCAAATATGGTCATGTGGCCAAGACGTTGTGTGCTGTCGCGTCGACCGAAAAGGCGACACAAATGGTGGTCGGCCGTGATGGTGATGGCGGGTTGTCGACCCGGGTCTTTGGCTCTGTCGCCGGATCGCTGGTCCAGATTGCCCCTGTCCCGTGCACCATTGTTCCATAACCGCAAAAGGAATTTTCCAAAGATGACACGTCTTGTTCCAACAGCGGTTCTGACCGCTTTTTTCACTTTTCTTGCGGCGGTGTCTGCATCAGCCCAATCGATTGACGACACGATCAATGGCATCTTCGCCAGTTCCACGGGTTGGTTTGTCAGCCTGATCTTCAGCAACTTTCCCGGAACCTCGTTTCCTTGGATCGTGGGGTGGCTGGTGATCGCGGCCACAGTATTCACCGTCTATTTCGGTGTGATCCAGTTCCGCGCGTTTGGCCATGCTATCGCGCTGGTCAAAGGAGATTACTCTGACCCGAACGATGCGGGTGAGGTCAGCCACTTTCAGGCGCTTGCGACCGCGCTGTCCGGGACCGTGGGCCTTGGTAACATCGCTGGCGTGGCTGTTGCCATCGGTATCGGTGGTCCGGGCGCGACCTTCTGGATGATCCTTGCGGGCCTTCTTGGGATGGCGTCCAAGTTCACCGAATGTACTCTGGGTGTGAAATATCGCAACGAATACCCCGATGGCACCGTGTCCGGTGGTCCGATGTACTACCTGACCAAAGGGTTCAATGAACGCGGTGTCGGTGGCGGACGCATCCTTGCGGTTCTCTTTTCGATCTTCTGTATCCTTGGCGCGCTGGGCGGTGGGAACATGTTCCAGGCCAATCAGGCTCACGCGCAGTTGACCAACGTGTTCGGCCAATACCCGGGCTGGATCACCGGGATCATCTTTGCAGGCATCGTGTTTGCCGTGATCGTCGGTGGCTTGAAATCCATCGCCAAGGTTACCGAAAAAGTCGTGCCAATCATGGGCCTGATCTATGTGGGCACCGCGCTGATCATCCTGTTGATCAATTACGACAAGATCGGCTGGGCCTTCGGACAAATCTTCGCAGGCGCGTTCACGGGTCTTGGCGTTGCTGGCGGCTTTGTCGGTGCATTGATCCAGGGCTTCAAACGGGCGGCGTTCTCAAACGAAGCGGGCGTTGGTTCTGCCGCGATTGCGCACTCTGCGGTGAAGACGAAAGAGCCGATCACCGAAGGGTTCGTTTCTTTGCTTGAGCCACTTATCGACACCGTGATCGTCTGCACCATGACCGCGCTTGTGATCATCATCACCGGCCAGCTGATCTCCGATCCTGAAACCGGCAACTACCTGTTGAACGAAGCGGGTACTGCGATCCAGACAGTGGGGGATACCTCTGGTGTGGCGTTGACCTCGGCTGCGTTCTCGTCCTCCATCGGTGGGTTCAAATACATCCTTGCTCTGGCGGTTATCCTGTTTGCCTTCTCCACCATGATCTCTTGGTCCTACTACGGGCTGAAGGCATGGACCTACCTGTTCGGTGAAGGCAAAACCAAAGAGCTCACGTTCAAGATCATTTTCTGCATCTTCGTCATCATCGGCGCGGCGGCCAGCCTTGGCCCTGTGATAGACTTCTCGGATGCGGCGATCTTTGCGATGGCGGTTGTGAACATCATCGGCCTCTACATCCTGATGCCAATCGTGAAGCGCGAGTTGCAAAGCTACATGAGCCGCCTCAAGAGCGGTGAGATCAAAAAGTTCAACTGATCTCGCGCTTTCACTCTCAAGACAAAACGAAAGGGCGTGCCGCTGGTGCGCCCTTTTTCGTTGCGCTTGATGCGATCTTGCAAAGGTTTGCGAGTTTCCGGTTTCAAATACGTCGCCACCTCCTATATCTAGCGATCCTGCGGACCAAAGGAGACCGCGCCCATGGCCAAGCCGAAGGACAACCCGAACTACAAGGTGATCGCCGACAACCGTCGCGCGCGGTTTGACTATGCGATAGAGGACGACATCGAGGTCGGCATCGTCCTTCAAGGGTCTGAGGTGAAGTCCCTTCGCGAAAACAGTGCCAACATCACAGAATGCTATGCGGCAGTCGAAGATGGGGAACTCTGGCTCGTGAACTCATACATCGCGCCTTACAATCGCGCGATGTTCCCGCATGAAGAACGCCGCCGTCGCAAACTGATGGTGTCGAAGAAGGAACTGTCAAAGCTCTGGAACGAAACCCAGCGCAAGGGCATGACGCTTGTCCCCATGGTGATGTACTTCAACCATAAAGGTATGGTGAAGATGAAGCTTGGCATCGCCAAGGGTAAGAAGAACCACGACAAGCGCGAAACCGAAGCCAAGCGCGATTGGGGGCGTCAAAAGCAGCGTCTTTTGAAGAACGCAGGCTGAACCATCTGAAGACAGCATGTCGGTCGCGGCGATTGGTCCTTGGCCTTGCGAGTCGCGCCTGCCGCTTCTATGCAGGTTACAGCATTGCTGAGGACGCTTATGGCACAGGACGATCCCAGAACCCTTGTCTCTACACAATGGCTCGCATCGCATATGCGAGACCCTGATCTGCGTATATTGGATGCGTCCTGGTACATGCCCGACAGTGGTCGTGATGCAAAGCAGGAGTACGCAGAGGGGCATATTCCCGGCGCTCGTTTTTTTGACATCCCAGAGATTTCTGACACGCGCTCTGACCTGCCGCACATGGCGCCACCGATTGAAAAATTCATGTCGCGTATGCGGGCAATGGGCGTTGGCGATGGGCATCAGGTCGTTGTCTATGACGGGACGGGTCTGTTTTCGGCCGCACGCGTGTGGTGGCTGTTCAAGCTGATGGGGCAGAACGACATCGCCGTGCTTGACGGTGGCCTTCCGAAATGGGTTGCCGAAGGGCGCGAGCTGGAGGACCTGCCCCCGGTCATTCGTGACCGCCATATGACAGTGCGTCGGCAAGCGCATCTGGTGAAAGACGTCACGCAGGTGTCTGCAGCCTCAAAGCTAAAGGATCACGAGATCATTGATGCGCGTTCTCCGGGCCGGTTCCGGGGCGACGAACCTGAACCACGCCCGGGCATGCGGGCCGGTCATATTCCGGGGTCACGCAACGTGCATTACGCATCGCTTTTGAACGATGACCAGACGATGAAATCCCCCGCCGAAACGAAAGCGATTTTCGAAGCCGCCGGTGTGGATTTGTCAAAACCCGCGATCACGACCTGCGGGTCAGGTGTGACCGCTGCCATCCTGTCGCTCGCGTTGGCGCGGATGGGCAAAGACGATGTTTCGCTTTATGACGGCTCGTGGTCGGAATGGGGGATGTTCCCCACTGTGCCCGTGGCCACCGGAGATGACTGATGCTTGAGACGCTCAAAGAACAACCCGCCGACAAAATTCTGGCGCTGATGCAGACCTTCCGCGAGGACCCGCGCGAAGGGAAGATTGATCTGGGTGTTGGCGTCTACAAAGATGCGTCTGGCAACACGCCGATCATGCGGGCGATCAAGACGGCGGAGAAGCAGCTTTGGGACGCGGAGACGACCAAGTCTTATACTGGCCTTGCGGGTGATCCCGCTTTTGCCGACGCGATGATTGGGCTGGTGCTTGGCGATGCTGTTCCGCGTGCGAATGTCGCTGCTGTTGCGACCCCGGGTGGCACGGGCGCTGTGCGTCAGGGCTTTGACATGGTGCGCTTGGCGAACCCGACAGGCCGTGTCTATGTGAGCAACCCAACCTGGCCGAACCACCTGTCGATCCTGAAGCATATGGGCATGAACATGGTGCCCTACCGCTATTTCGATGAAGAAACGCGCGGTGTTGATTTCGACGGAATGATGGCAGATTTGGCGAAGGCCGGACCGGGCGACATCGTGCTTGTCCATGGCTGCTGCCACAACCCAACAGGTGCGAACCTGAACATGACGGAATGGCAGGCTTTGGTTGACCTTTTGGTCAAAACTGGCGCGACCCCGATGGTCGACATTGCCTATCAGGGGTTTGGTGACGGTCTGGACGAAGACGCGGCGGCGACCCGTTTGATCGCGTCGTCTGTTCCTGAGGCGATCATTGCGGCAAGCTGTTCGAAGAACTTCGGCATCTATCGCGAGCGGACGGGTCTCTTGATGGCGGTGTCCCAGAATCCTGCAGCGCATAAGTTGAACCAAGGCACGCTCGCCTATCTCAACCGCCAGAACTATTCCTTCCCGCCCGATCATGGCGCGCGTTTGGTGACGATGGTTCTGAATGACGACGCGTTGCGTGCGGATTGGGCGGCGGAACTGGAAGAGGTCCGCAATTCCATGCTTGGCCTGCGCGAGATGCTCGCGGTGGAGTTGCAGAAGGCGTCTGGCTCTGATCGCTTTGGCTTTATCGCCCAACACCGCGGCATGTTTTCGCGCCTTGGGGCGTCGCCCGAGCATGTCGACAAGCTGCGCGAGGATCACGCGATTTACCTTGTGGGCGACTCGCGCCTGAACATCGCGGGGCTGAACAAGCAGACCGTGCCGATCCTTGCGAAAGCGATGATCGAGGTTGGGATCTGAGTGCTTTCCTGTCTGACGCCTGCTCTGTTTGACAGGCGTCGACTTGCATATTTGTGAAAAGAAGAAGCGATCAGCCGTGCGCTTTGATGCTGTCTTCGGGCGCTTGATCGCGGTCGAACATGCCGTAGTCGCGGATCACGTGGGCGACGCGCAGGCGGTAGTCTGAAAAGATGCCGCTGCGGCCTTTGGATTGCGCGTTGCGGTGAGCGGCGAGTTTGCGCCAACGCAGGACGGCGTCTTCGTCCTCGAAGAAACTGAGCGACAGCAGCTTGTCCGGGTTGGTCAGGCTTTGGAAACGTTCGACGCCAAGGAACCCTTCGACCTGTTCGACCATCGGTCGCATCTCGGCTGCGATGTCGAGGTAGGCGTCTTTCTTGCCTTCGGCTGGCATGACTTCAAAGATGACGGCGATCATTTTGGCTCCTCTTGTGGCTTGGAGCAGAGCTTGAGAAAGGTGCGGTCCTCGCGCAAGAGGAACTTTTCGCGCTGGGCGAAGGCGTAGTTTTCTTTTCCAAGCGGGTCTTCGGCAAGGCGGGCGCGGTAGCCTTCGTAGGCGGCGAGGTTTTCTATGTTGTAGATGCCGTAGGCTAGTGTGCTCGAACCTTCGTGCGGGGCGTAGTAGCCGATCAGGTCCGCACCACAGCGGGGAATGGCCTGTCCCCAGTTGCGGGCGTAGGTTTCGAACTGTGCCTTCTTTGTCGGGTCGATGTGATAGCGAATGATGCAGGTCAGCATGGTCGTGTCCTTGTTGGTGTTTCCGTCGGAGTAACACGAGGCAGGTATCGGATAGTTCGATGCAGATCGTATTGTGTGCGTGCATATTTTGACTATGATCGAAGGATGAAACACGGACCTGACATTGCCCGCATCGCTGCGCTGATCGGTGACCCCGC
>ERZ1740070.2507-NODE-2507-length-10543-cov-8.076850_pt1 | contig 10543 bp, 7 predicted proteins | sample MGYA00581734_ERZ1740070 | MGnify/ENA primary metagenome ERZ1740070 (study PRJEB43018, sample SAMN04849744) | marine metagenome | isolation source: floating plastic debris | place: Pacific Ocean | collected 2008-09-01 | study: EMG produced TPA metagenomics... | reverse complement strand
GGAAGACCTATCCACCACCTTGAATCGGAATCTGAAGTAATGATGTGTTTCATACATTGAGCCATCGAACATTCCGGTTCTATGGTGTGGTTATGTAGTAGGTCAAGTTTGATTAATTTTGCCTGTTCACGTTTTGACTGTTCACACCACAGGCAAGCATGCATGTTGAACAGTCGAGGGGGAGCAACTCCAATGCAGGCGAAATGGATCAAACTTGATATAGTTATGTAGCACAATAGCATTATACTCTGCATGTTGCTACCAGTGATGACCGCTCTTATGGAGTACAGTAATAAGACATTTATTTTACATTCTCTCTCTAGAATCGGTCTTGCTGCACAGTGGATGATAATACGGATAGTACGAGTTCTTCTTGCAGAATGCTTTATTTCCGGGTAGCTGTTATTTCTAAACTGATGAAACAAAACTACTTTGGATATTTTTGGAAAGTAAACCTAGCAGTTTTCTGTTTTGCAGGGCGTAAGGTAGTGACGACCCTACCATACAGCAGCCCTGCATTACTCGATGTCCGGCACAAAATGTGCATGATTGATCTTGCAGAGAAGGTTAGACCGTCTGATTTGGACCCTCTGAGGATTTTGACTACAGTGCTATTGATGCAAATAGAGAACTCAATAGTGAGCAGCTCCTTACATACATATTCTTAGAGTTCCACCAGGTATTTCACCCTTTTGTCTTTGTCATTACTTAGACATTACAAGACTTGATCAAGTATGATGTCATTGTTGATAAATAAGCTGTTTCCTCCCCCCCAACAGATTTTTTAGTGGTTTTCAATTTTTGAATTGATCTGAAGTTACATGAAATTTATTGCCTTTTTTGGCTTTCAGATAATTGTTGTAGGACAGTGTCAGGGCTGACCATTTTCAAGGTTTAATAGAACCAGCAAATTAGCGTTGTGTCATAGAATTCTCATTTTTGGTCTAAAAGTGATTATTTTTGATGAATTTTCGCAGCCAAATCCTGAGCCGTAGAATCATAGGCTGATAAAAATGAGCTGATAAATGTGGTCACTGATGTCTTTTTTAGTGACTGGCACGGGCTTTTTGAATATCTGTCAAACTCTACATTAGCCAAAAATGTCTCAAAATCACCAAAAGCGTAGCAAAAATCGATTGCAAAAAGGTTATTTTTGCAGACACTTTTGGAGGACACAGACACACACAGCAGTGTCTACCTGATTTTCTAAAAGAATACATGTGAAATTAGTGATACACACAGGCTTTTTCCTTTATTTGTTTTTGAAGTGAAGATATAATACATGCAAAACGATGTGTTCCACTTACATCGTTGAATTTTTTTTCTGCTTGTCCATTGTGTCCATTGTCCATGGCAGCGCAGTAATAATAGCGTTATGTCATGCACAGAGAATAAACAGCCCCATTGCTCCATGTGTTAATTTTGGCCTCCAAATTCCCCCCCTAATATCACAAGACCCTAGGCAAGGAGAAATATGCCAATTTTTACCGATACTATATCGGCCGTGTCGAAAACGATGACGCAAGCCGCAAATTACGTTAAATTCTGACAAGCGGTTCTCAAGTTAGCCCGTTAAGTGATGGAACCACCTTAAAAGCCGCATTTATAAGATGTTTCTTTGTTTTGCCTTCCTAGATTGTGAAGATGGTGTCATCATGACATAATACAGTCCTGTGGGCGCTTGTTTACATACACAAGGAGACGGGAGAATGATCAAAGCTGGAACATCAGAGGCTGTGAACCTACACCAAACTCTCATCTCTCATTCCCATCCTCTTCCCGCACAACAGATTCTCTCCCATGATTTGAGCTGTAAGTCATGTAACCGCAATACATACTTCATTTTATGCAGTGCCACTTCTAGCATCTAAAACTTTTGAGAAGAGTCAAATACCAACTAAACTTCTCTGCTTTAAACCAAACAGTATAATTGGCAACATTGTTGCTTCATCTAATGTTCAATCTAACGCTCAAAACCATGCAAACTACCAAATTTGTGTACAGCTGAATTCACGAATGTGGCTTCAATCCTTACCATAAAATGGATGAATGAAATCGAAATACTAAGAGGAAGAGAGGTACATTTAAGGCTGCCCGTGTTGCAAAATTGCTGACTTGGCCAAACCACAAACCTAAAAGCTCTATGCTGCTGTTCAGAGAGATCCGCAGTACCATAAAATGAGCTGTGACCTGGATTTCATTGATTGGATAAATATAGCTACAAATGCCACATGTGTAGTTATCATAATTTATCTCATTGTCATTGCTCGGATGACTATTAGGTAGGGCAGATAAGGAAGTGATCTTACCAGAGCTCTTCAGTTGACACCCTGGTAGTTGTCTTAACTTGAATGGAAATAGGATAACTCCTGTATTGCTCATGAGACCGTTCAGTGAGATAAATATCTCATTGGACCGCTACTGCTTTGACTCTCTTAGCCCGTGTTCTGGTTGCACTTTCCAGATAATTACTTATGTCACTTTTTTCTCATAACAGCATGAAAAGAAGGGATGTTTTGCGGATTTACAGGAATTATTTTGCAATTTCATCGAGGCAGGAGAATACGAGGATTTCAATTTTACAAGATGATGCCATAACATAGCACTGCCACACAGGCTGCGCACTATTTCAAAATGTAAGTCAATGTAACAAAGCTCGCTACCACAATTTTGCTGTGTCACTTCTAACATCACAATCTCAGAGAAGTTTTGAATAAACCCGAATTTAAACGGACTTTCATGCTTGTAGTCCTATGATGGAAATTCTGTGCAAAATTCTTAATGCACCCCCAATCAATCTCCTTCAAGAAAAGGAGAGGAGGTTGCCACTAGGGGTGGAACGAACACCCGACCCGGACACGTCAGTAACAGGTGCGCAATACCCGACTCGAGATACCCGACTCGATTGAGTGCCAAAGTCCTGATATTAAGGTTTACTGTTTATTCCATATTCACTGCGCCCATAGATTACTCTATAAGTCTATGACTTTTCTCTATCAGCACAAAGTCTTCGTGGTGAGCGAGTTCTGAAAATTGCTGCCCAATTGATCGCTTGGCTACCTATTGGCATAATCATTTAAACAAAACTGGAAATATTGACAGTTTGTGCCTATCTGCATCGGTACACCCGCCCCAGATCCGGTCTTGATTTCAGCTTACGTACCCGTTACCCCGATACCCGGCACAGATTTTCTTTGTTCGTCCCACCCCAAGTTGCCACTAGTAATTCTATCATAAACCTTTGGACTATCTGTATTTAGATCAACCATAACCTGCTTCAATGTTCTACGGAGAACTTAACAAGGACTCAGGAGTGCTACTGCCACACTATCTTGATATAAACTAATGCAAAACCTCTGCCAGACATGAAGCTCACAGTACTTTGTACTTGATTCACCTGCCCTACCACGGCACAGTTCCAGATAACTGATGTTGTACTTCTGTGACCGTTACTGATGCAGCAGGTAAGATCAACATTACTGCCTGTATATACTTTTATTGGCATCAATAATCAACCCAAAAGAATGTTTTTCATTATGTGCCCAACAAAAAAGAGAAACAGACAAAGCAAATGAAAGACAACATTAATAGAACAACAAAAACATTTCAGAGAAAAATTAGTGTTGAAGGTGTAAATGAATAAGTCTCTTGAATGTGGAAAGCTTTGAAGCAGATCATATTTTATACGGGAGTGCATTAAATGATGTTAAAGTTTTATGGCGTAAAGGATCGTTATGGTATTGTAAAAGATGTTTGTCTCTGAATGAATCTCTTTTATGCGTAAACGAAAAGTCTTCAACAAAAAAGTCTGGACAAGTAGAATTGCCTCACCCTTACGATATATGATTTGGAAGTAAAAATCAGCAGAGGGCCTATACTTAGAAATATGCTGGTAATTGTCCTAACCTATATGAAAAGTAGATAGCTCATTCACTGCCTATGTGATAATTTTGCCATGGGTCTTCCTCGTCTAGCTGGCACTAGGAAAATGACTTCTAACGAAAATAATGATATTAAATGTTTGTTACACCAATAAATGCCGGTGTCCCGAGAGTGAACTGGGTGGACTCTCGTAAAACTTTAATTGATATTTTATGCTGAGTAATTGATCGTCGTTGTCGAGGAGGTCTCTACCCTTTATGTTATTTTTAAAAAAGTTTTTCACTTCGTGGTTTTCAGGGCAACTTGGCTATTTTTACTTTAGCTACTTGTGTACTTTTCCCATGATAGCATAGATAAAAATACATTGAAATTATAGCTACTCTTATAATACATACATACTGATGAATACTTTTTGTATAGGGAGTGTTGCAGTTGGTCTGTAAAAAGAGTTATTGTCTTTTATTGTAGGTGGAGACAACTCAGAGCAAATAGTTGTGCAGTTGGGAAATCTCGAGGCTGGGTGATAAAAAGGACAACGGTAAATTGCGAAGTTTGATGACATAAGAAAGGACATCAAAGCAAACACAAGTTTATACTGCCAGCATGAACAAAGCATCTTATCAAGCCTAACGTAAGAATGAGAATTTACCAATAATGTATGAGATATGCTATTCATGTTGATCTTGGGCAAAGCCTGACGCATTATAACACGGAAAATATGACAAAATCCCAATTCATATCCTCCTGTTGGCTAATTATGCAATTGGCAACTTGATCATGACATGGAACTAGCCAAGGATCAACGTAAAAGCACAGGTTAGTTCAGATGGGAGAACAACCTTATCGGTAAATATGTGTCATCTTCCTTATTGTTTAATATGTTTTTGAAAGCTATTTCACTTCACAACCCTCTCCAACCCAGAAAAACTGCCCAGGGTTGTATCCATGCAAATGCAGCCTAATGTCTGTTGTAATCCATCCGTCTTTGTATACTAGGCTAAAAAACTGTTCCAATTACTTGTAGGGAGTCGAGCAGGAACAATGATAAAGCTTTCGTAGTACGCTGTGCCAGAGTCAGCACAATGTAGTGATGAGATACTATGTGACAACATTCTGGAGTCTTGGCCACATGTAATATCTGTCAGAGAATCTCATTTCAACAACAGAATTTCTGAGAGATGTATGATTGAATCAGGTACGGGCTGTTATACTTCCGTAATTCTTAGGCTTGAATCCTTTGATGAACGTTGTAATTTTGATTCTCTTCGATATGTTAATGAGAACATGTTCACTTGCCTCCCTACTAGAAACGAATATGCTACGTACACGCGTAGTTGTAGTTGTAGCATTTTCTTTATCTTTTGTTGGCAATTGGCATAAATGACATGGAATATCCCATGTCAGTATGACTTGATAGTCTCATGAATGCTCTTCGTCCTGATCTCTTTATAATTATTATTACTGAAGTTCATCGTAAAATTGGCAAACAATCCGTAGTGGTTGTTTATCCACACAGTCGTTCTGCAGCAATACGATGATGTTTATTGCCGCCAAGCATTCAAAAATGATTTTAATTTCTGTTACATATTCAGTACCATTCAGTCACCATTTTCTTCATCAGTTTCCTGACCTACACATGTACATGTAGCGGCACAGTACTTTGTATCATTATTGCATTGTCTATTCTCTTCATGGTTAGTGCATGTTTTATGTGCATCCCAGAAAACTTTTAACTTGTTTGAATAATGTCTGTAAGTTATCATTCCATACATCAAGAGGGTATAACCCCTCGACTTAATGCAAAACTGTATTCTAATCATTAAGACTTGGTGTGTTTTAACCGAAAACATCAACCGCTTCAAGATTCAATCGCTGAAAAAATAATCTTGACTTAAATGTAAACCTAACGTAATTCTGCTTAATCTGTGGAACATCGCAGTAAGGTTCGGCCTACAGTTTGCTTATAAATTATGAACATTTTAATAGGAATGGTTGTCACGACCAACTGAGATGATCTTCAACCTGTGTAAAAATATCTCCGCAGAGGACATGATTCTACAAACTTGGGAGTAATCACCGCATGTTTTGACTTACTAGTAGACACACACAGCAATATTGTACCTACTGAACGATCTTAAATGAAATAGGAGGTAAGCATATCTATAGGAGTAACATGTTGCTGTGGGTCCAATACAGCAAAGGCACATGTGCATGTATGTCGGCTAGTGCTCCACATTTTTTTTCCCAACTAAACAAAAACAATAAAATTAATGACTTCAGAATGATGAATCATTTTTAGGCATCAATGGGGGATATTGCAATATTTAAAATTATGGATACGCTAGGGGTGGCGAATGGACAGCAGGAAAAACCTGGAGAAAAAAGGATTGTTGGTCTTGACTAATTAGGACTAGTGATAGAGTTTGATATATCCAGCTTAAATTTATTTGGAATCATATTTCCTAATACGTGTAAGCATAATAAGATAACAGCATAAATCTTAATTCGTGAGTCATTGATAAAAACTCCACAGAGAAAGATCAGCAAGGTAGAAAACTGTACGTCGTTTTGAAGGGAAATGCAGTACTTCAAATGCCTGAAGTGAAGCAGTTTTTGTCTCAACTCACCTACATTTTCCTATGCTTCATAGTGAAATGACTATTGCAATACCTTAATTTGTAGATATCAAAGGAAGCGCAGATTTTAAAGAATGCACTGCTGAGGTCTTGGCAATGATTCAGACTGCCAAACAGCTATGAAATTCTACATAATGGTGGTGAGACTTGTTGCCGAAGTAAACCCAATTCCATCTGCTGTTTTACCTCAACATGAGGCAGGTGAGGATAACCACCCCATAGAACTAATCCATATTGCCTTGACATTTTATATACTGATGACGCAGCGCAACCCAGACACCAAAAATAAAGAATACCACATACCAATCAATATTATAACATTCAAACTTGAACTTTGCCCCTAGTTCAAATGAGAGCAAAAATTTTCCCCAATAGCACAATAACTTTGGATAAATTTAGTGTGCAATACATGCCGTATCAGCAGGTAAGTGTGTAATGGAATCGCTCCCAACAAGATGACTGCTAATAAAGTCCCCCTGCAGACAGTGGGATGATTGGTCAATCGCTCTGAAAGGTTCTCTCCAATTTTGTATAGTATCACCGATCAGAGACATATAGGAGTCACCCATTTACAGGGGATGTTATAAGGGGTGTTCACAGTGGTCACGAGTCCACTCTTTGAACCAATCTAATACAATGTTTTAGCTAAGTTTTGTACAAATAAAGTTCTTCAAGAGGCACCTGGACTGTTTGTGGCTATAAACTGACAAAGAGGCCAGAAGAATGTGTCGGGGTGCTTAAATTGATAAGAAATTAATTTGTGAATGGGCTTTTATCTTATTTTATCCATTTTTTATAGAGTTTTGTCTTCAGTCTGAAGTCACAGCCAGCCTAAAGTAACTGCTGACAGCAAGGTAAGTCATTGTTCATCTATCATTAATGGTGTAGGGATCTGCCCTACTCAGCTTGCATATGTAGGAATAGCAATTTTTAAACCTATAATATAATTAACATACATAAAAATTATTATCTACATTGTATTTTTTTCCACATGCAAAGTTGCCTTCCCACGACCACTAGTTACGCAACTCCAGATGCTGTAATGAAAACTACCTAAGCACACATAGGTCTGATATTGATAATGTTTGTTTGAGTTTGGTCCTATGGGACATTTACATGTAGGAATCATTCCTATTATGTTGGCTTATTTGTAGATTGAAGCCAGAATCTACTGAGCTGCATAACGATTAACTTTATATTGTCGGCCAGTTGATTGTCACGGCAGACAAAACCCATGTTCAAAAGGTGAGGCCACTATACTTATGGATATACAGTACTTCACATCAATTTATAATGCCCACAGCATAATGATATTGGCTTTGGTTGAAATGCATTCATGACATTGATGACCGTTTTATCGAGTTTTCATTTTCATTTACATTATCAATAAATGTGGTCATAAATGGCACCTTGTCAACCAACCACTTTTCATGTTAGTAATACATGTATTAACATTTTAATATTTTTATCAGCAAAATTCTAAAGACACAGTCTGACAACATGGGTAAAAAAATGAAAATGGTTTGGATAAGCATAGCAAAGATTATGTGAAACTTTCTATTATGGGTGCCAATAGATTTTCCAGAGTTAGCAAAACACAAAACTGACTGTACCATAAACTTAATTTACTTTCGTTGCCATAATGAGAGGACCATGTCATTGTTAACCTTTCAATCATGGAAGTGTTATGTGATATTGCCAGCCTAAAATGTAACAACTCCCAAGAAAATGAGAATAAAGTCGGTATTGGTTAATTGGTACAAATGGCATTATATCAAGGAGTTTGATTATATGTACACAATACGTTCTATAAAGTTTTTGGAACTTGGAAGTTTGAGAAACTTTTCTTCGAAATCAGAGAATGACTGATGCCTTTGCCCCCCCCCCACACATGCGATGTGCGCTAACTCATCTAACAGGATTCTCGCAATCTTTATTTGTTTTGGTATGCTGTATTAACTGATTAGCTGATATGTCCAACTTACCCAACAGCCTTGCGTTCGCTACCTGTTCTTACTAATCATAACATGAAATAACTCCGACTTACTCTGCTCTATTCTTGAAATTGCACCTATTTGCATCCGCCTGCCTCACTTTACCCTTCATGCCATTACTTTACCGCTATTGCCACCATTTGCCCCAGCCTGCCATCACTTTACATCTACCTATCTACCTACGACTCGCCCACAACCACATTCCCTAACTAACCTACCACCAAGTACCCATTCCTGCCACCACTTACCCCACTTACCACCACACCTGCTGCCACCGTCCATCACATACTACCATCTGCTACCACCTACCCACACCTAGCACAAACAGACCACAAGAACCACCCACAGACAAAACAAAACTAAACAAAGAAAAAAACAAAAGAAAACCGAAAAAAAGAAAACCACACAAAACAACAGCCCACACGTACCAACATCTGCCATTACGTACCTGTACCTGCCCCTACCTCTTCCCCCACATGCTATCACCTACCACCTCTAGCCACTACCCCCACCTTCCACAAACGGCTCCAACCTGCAACCACTTAACACCACCTGCAACCACCTACCATAACCTGCTCGAATCTACTACCATCAGCTACCACATAACCCACATGTACTACCACCTGCAACTATCTGCCACAACTTACCAACACCTGCTACCACTAGCCACCACCTGCCAACACCTACCACCACCTAGCAAATTCAATGAAACAGCATATCTCGTCTAATTGTCAACATATTATATGTAATCCTCATAGAAGTTAGACAAGATAGACAACTTCTCAATATATAGGAAAGCAGTAACCCCTCAATATATTGGAAAGTGATTGCTATCAGTTTTTTGGTGATTCAAATTTGAATTTTTACCATTACCCTATTAAAGTTAGTTTATTATCAATTTTATGTTGCAGGCTTGAAGAGTATAAATACTACTTGGATAACTCTACCTCCACGTGGATGATGACATTATGGTTTTTAACTCAAATTTGCACCCACACTCCGCCAGGTTAAGGTAAGAACATCACACCTAAACTTCCATACTGCTTTGAACTAGCATTCCGGCTTTAGCATGGTACTACTGCTCATCGAGTTGAATTTCATTTCAGGTTGTTCCGATATTTAGTTATCATCCAATTAGAACCCTACATGCTCACAGTACCAGTATTGCTACAAATATCTTGGGTTGTTGGTGCCCTATATGAATTATGTTACCAAAATTCAATTACCAACTACCACATGCGAGTCCCAAAAAGTTGGAAGTACCTTAAATTTAATAGCAGATCGGAACTCTGGCTACCAATAGTGAAATAAGTTTGGCCCACTGATGATATGTTTTGCTACCTAAAACAGTACATGAGCTGGTAGGTACTATGTAGTTAATTTTACCCTGAGATCACCGCATTTGTTTTTGAGCTTGTATTTTGCTAGAATTAAGAATATCGTCTGTTGTTTCTGTCAGGTCAATTCCCGGCTCGCATACTTCTTATTTTTGCCCAACATGAGTGCAGTTCTCATAGATTGATTGGGTTTTTAGGATAACATCTTCCAAGCCAGACAAGCCTTCTACCGTTGTCAATTACAGATTTCGATGAATAATCATGATTTTATCGTGGATCATGATCCATGGTAATTTAGGAGCTGAAGCTGCAAAAACTGAGAAGAGGTATGAAATGTTTATCAGTAATCTTTACTATTTCACATTCATGGATACTGCATCACAAAATTAATCCATGCATGTTTTATGAAAGGGTGATAGCTTTTGTCAATCTTAATAATGTAACAATGATAGTGATGGTTTTAAATATCCCTGTTGGAATCCATGGTGGAATTTATATATTAGAAGAAGTTGTCCCCACAGACACATAGGGTACACAACTCCATAATCTGTTCAAACAATGAGACGTGAGATGAATATTATACAGCATGGTAAAATAGGTCTGATGAATGCACAGACAACATACTTATGAACATTAATGTACACATCAAGTCCTATAAAAGAATGCGGCTATATTTTATTCAGGGATAAACATG
>ERZ1740070.2506-NODE-2506-length-10544-cov-4.267804_pt1 | contig 10544 bp, 7 predicted proteins | sample MGYA00581734_ERZ1740070 | MGnify/ENA primary metagenome ERZ1740070 (study PRJEB43018, sample SAMN04849744) | marine metagenome | isolation source: floating plastic debris | place: Pacific Ocean | collected 2008-09-01 | study: EMG produced TPA metagenomics... | reverse complement strand
CCCACACGATCAGGAAGTACGCGCTGATGAGCTTGTCGGCCAGGATCTTGAGCTCGCGGTTGAGGCGCGCCCATTTGTCGAACCCGTCGGGGTCGACGCCCGCCTCGGCGCGGGCGGCCTTGGCCTCGTCGGTCCCCTCAACAAAGGCGTGGCGGTGCGCCATGATCGCCGGGCCGTACCGCCAGACCATGCCCGCCTCGCTCAGCAGGCGCAGCGATTTGTCGCAGTCGTCCTTCAGCTCGGCCTGGTCGAGGCCCGGGTCGGTCGCCGGCTCGAGCTCGAACCCGGCGCAGTACGCCTTGAACCACTCGGTCAGGTCGCCGCCGAAGGCCTTGTCGTCGTGCCCGGGGCGGTCCTTCTTCTTCGGCGCGTTGACAACGACGACGGGCGCGTGGTTGGCGCCGATCGGCATCTCGACGTTGCAGCGGTCGGCGATCGCCTTGGTGTTGAGCAGGGACTCGCGACCGGCCTCGCCCATCGCCTCGTTGTTGTACATCTCGCCGCCGAAGAGATCCCACATCTCCTCGGGGCCCTTGACGTACAGCTCGGGCGTGTAGTGCATCCGCTCGGGGTCGTGCTTGCTCTTGCCCGTGCTGATGCAGATCAGCGTGTCGTGCGCGTCGTGGTCGCTGTCGAGCAGGAAGTGGCTGTCGTTGTCGCACACCAGCGGCAGGTCGAGATCACGCGCGATTCTGATCAGGTGCGGGTTGATCTTGATCTGCGGCTCGACGTGGTGCTGGAGCTCGACAAAGAACCGCGGCCCGGTGCCCTCGTCGGCGAACGTCTCGGCGTGCCACCGCGCGCTCTCGACCGCCTTGTCGTACAACGCGCGGTCCTTCTCGCCCCCCTCGCTGAACGCCTTGAGATGCTCGCCCATCTCGCTGCCAAGGTGCCCGTTGATCGCGATCAGCCCGGCGCTGTGCGCACGCAGGATCTCGCGGTCCATCCGCGGCTTGAAATAGAACCCCGTCAGGTACGCCTGGCTGCACAGGTGCAGCAGGTTGCGCCAGCCCTCGTCGTTCTCGGCCAGCAGGACCAGGTGGTACCCGCCGTCGGCCACGCCCGTGTACGTCCGGTCGCGCCGGTCGCCGGGGGCGATGTAGGCCTCGACGCCCAGGATCGGTTTCACCCCCGCCGCCCGGGCCCGCTCATAGAAGTGCACCGCGGCGTGCATGTTCCCGTGGTCGGTGACCGCGACCGCGTCCATGCCCAGCTCGGCGACCCGCTTGACCAGCTTGTCGACCCGGTTGCCCCCGTCGAGCAGGCTGTACTCGCTGTGCAGGTGGAGGTGCACGCACGGGCGGGCGTCGGCGGTCTCCCCGGCGGTCTGCCCGGCGGTGTGCGTCGAATCGGCCTTGCTCATCTCCACCTCCGTGTGCCGCTTGCGCGGGGCCTTGCGCGCCGTTCCACGCCGCGGGGAGCGAGTCTATCGCGGTGCGGTGCGGCTTCGGCGGTCGTCGGCCACGCCGGGCCCGGCGCGCAAACCTGCAAGCGGCGCGGGTTCAGCCGGTAAAATAACGCAGCTGCCCCGCGACCCCTTCCAAGGCCCGTTCGGCGATGCCCTCCGCGGCGTCCGCGTCACGCAGACGCGCCTGCGCTCCGCCTCGCCCGCGGGCGTGCTGATCGGCATCATCCTCTTTACCGCCGTCGGGCTGGTCATTCTGCCCATCTTGCTGGTCGCCCTGATCGGCATCCTGGCGATCGCCCTGGTCGGCGTGCTCGTCGGGCGTGTGCGCGGCGTCTTCTCGAGACGCGAGGCCAAGAGCTTCCACGCCCACGGGCGGCACAACGTCCGCGTGATTGTCAAAGACGGCAAAGCCTGACACCTGCGCCCGGCGCGGTCTGGTGAATGCCCCGTGCCTGGTTCGCGGGTCGCTTGCACAACGCGCGGTCTGTGACAGCCTTCGTTGAAGCGCCAGGGCGCGGGATCTGCGCATGGGCAGAACCGCCTGGCACGCCACGAGTTATAGGACAAATCGAGAATCGCTTGACACCGTTCACCCTCCTAATCCGTGTTCTGGCCGACATTTCCGGCGGTTTGCGCTTGAATTCGCGTCCGCCCGCCGGTTATGGTCTCGCCAAGGTCTGGGGAAGTCGGCTCTGCCGAACCGTCTTCCCGTGGGAACAGGCCGGCACGAAGAGACAGGTCTTCGTCCGACAGGACAGAGGAGTGAGACCCATGAACAGTGTTCAGGTTGCCGTGGCTGCCTGGATGGCAGCCGGTGGGGTTGCTGTTGCGCAGAACGCCCCGATTACCCTGAGCGACGGGAACTCGACCGCGACCTTTGGCGCGGGCACCGGTTTCGGGCAGCTCGGCTGGCAGGCCGATGGCATCAACCATCTCGCCTACCAGACGTTTGTCGCCGATCTGGGCCAGGGCGCCGTTGACATCAACGACACCGCTCCGACCTTCGTCGGCACCACCAACACCAACCTCGACGCGGGCACCGACACCCTCTTCGCCCGCTACAACGTGGGCGACCTCGAGATCGAGACGCTCTACACGCTCCGCGGCGGTGACAGCGGCACGGGCGCGTCGGACATCACCGAGCTGGTCACGCTGACCAACCGCGGCAACGGGCCGCTGACCTTCAGCTTCTGGCAGTACGTCAACCTCGACCTCGCCGGCACGGTCGACGACGGCTCGGCCTTTATCTTCGGCGACAACACCGCGGTGCAGGAAGACGTCGACGCGGGCCTCGCCTTCGTTTCGACGGTTGTCACGCCCCGCGCCACGCTCGTCGAGACGGGCCTCGCCGCCGATGTTGCCGCGCGTGTCTTCAGCGGGCAGGACCTCAACGACAACGCCTTTACCAGCGGCCCGGCGGACCTCGCCTGGGCGTTCCAGTGGAACTTCACGCTCGGCGCGGGCCAGAGCGTCATCATCGCCGCCGACAAGCGCCTGGTCGCGATCCCGACGCCCGCGTCGGCCGCGCTGCTCGCGCTCGGCGGGCTCGTCGCGACACGCCGCCGGCGCTGAGTGGGATTGCCGGATCACGACCGTCTGTTTTGTCTGTTTCATAACAGCAGGTGCCAAGCCCGTCCGATGTGCTTGAAGGCAAGCCGCGGCCGGGAAAGAGAAGAGAACCGCGGCGTGGGGCCGATCGCCCGAGCGTCCCGAGGAGTTGAGAGATGATCAAGACACGTACCGCCATCGCCCTGGCTGCCGCGGCTCTGCTCGCCCCGGCCGCCCTCGCCCAGACCGCCGACGTCGTCCTCACCGACGGCAACGCCACCGCCACCTTCGGCAACCCCTTCGGCGACCCCGGCTTCTTCCAGACCGGCTGGGACGTCGCGGGCACCAGCCACCTCTCCGAGCAGTCCTTCCTGTTCCGGGGCAGCAACACCGCGTTCTCCTCGTTCCTCGACGGCGAGACCCCCACCGGCAGCCTCGTCAGCGACACCAACTTCGACGGCGATGACGACACGTTCTTCGTGCAGTACGACATCCTCGGCGGCGTCCGCACCGAGATCACCTACAGCCTCGCCGGCGGCGAGGGCAGCTCGATCAGCAGCACCATCGGTGAGCTGATCAGCTTCACCAACACCACCAGCGAGACGATCAGCTTCAGCTTCTGGCAGTTCGTCGACCTCGACCTCGGCGGCGACAGCGACGACAGCCGCGTCGAGATCCTGGGCGGCAACACCGCCGAGCAGGCCGATGCCGCGGGCGGCGTCTTCGCCAGCGAGTCGGTCACCACGCCCAGCCCCGACGGCTTCTTCGCCGGGACGCTCTCCGACGTGAACGACTGGGTCCTCTTCGGCGGCGCTGACAGCACCGGCGGCTCGTTCGACCCCGCCGCCGACCTCGCCTGGGCCTTCCGCTGGGACTTCACCCTCGAAGCCGGCGACACCGCTCAGATCAGCAAGCTCAAGAGCATCGTCCCGACGCCCGGCGCCGCGGGCCTGCTCGCGATGGGCGGCCTCTTCGCCGCTCGCCGCCGTCGCGCCTGATCGCGACCGATCGAGATGCTCGGCCGCACGCGGCCTTGCAACGCTCTGCCTTTTCACGCCGCCCCGGCCGTACGCCGGGGCGGTTGTCTTTTTGGGCGTACATGCGTGCATGCGCACAGGCGCGCACAAGACGCGGCACGCGCCCGCTCTCCTCCCCCGCGGGGCGCAGGGGAGGAAACACAGAACGCTCCGCCCGAACGGCGGCGGGTGTCCGCCAGCGGGTGTCTGGCAATGGGCCGACGATCCCGGGTCCGGTTGGGTACACCGCGCGTGCCCAGGCCGAGGCGTCTGCGAGCAGCGCCGCGCGCACTCGCGTGGTGATCTCGCCCGGCACCGCGTCGCCGATGGCCTCGGCCTCGAGCTTCACCACGGGCAGCACGCCCCAGCTCGAGTTGGTGATGAACACCTCGTCGGCGTCGAGCACATCGCCCACGCCCAGCATTGCGCGCTCGCACCCGATGCCCATGGCGCTCGCCGCCTCGATCACCGCGGCCCGCGTCACGCCGGGCATGACCGGGCTGGGGATGCCGCCCTCGGTCTCTTCGCCGCGTGCGATCGGTGTGCGCAGCACGCCGCCGGAGACAACAAACAGGTTGCCCACGCAGACGCCGCAGACGTGGTTGGTGACCTGGAGCACGAGCGCTTCGCCCGCGCCCTTGCGGGCCGCCTGTTGCAGTTCGCGCAAGCGCCACCAGTAGTTGAGCGTCTTGTGCGAGGCCGTCGGGTCGAGCGGGTTGGCCTTGCTGTCGGCGATGGTCAGCCCGATGCCGCGCTCGAACATCGCCTCGGGGTACGCGGTCGCCGGCGTCGCGTTGATAAGGACCGTCGGCGTGTGCTGGCTCTGCCCGCTGGTCTGCAGCAGGTTGAGGTCGCCCCCGGTGATCGTCAGGCGCACGCGCACGTGCTCGCCCGCCCGCCCCGCCTTGGCGACCGCCTCGAGCGCCGCGTCGCCCAGGGGCGTGGTGCGGAGGTTGTCGACGAGGCCCAGCTCGCGGGCCGAGCGTTCCAGGCGCGCGAGGTGATCGCCCAGGCGTGCGATCTGCGGGCCTTGCGCCCCGTCGATGCGCCCGCTCATGGTTTCAAACAGCCCGACGCCGTGGGTCATCCCGGCGTCGAACGCCGAGACCCGCGCGTCGTCCCGCGCGACCCATGACCCGTTGCAGAAGACTTCGCTCATGCGAGGAGGCTAGCCGACCACCGCGTGCACCTCACGCTCCTGGGTGCCACGGCTTGATCGCGCAGCGACAAGCCGTGATGTTGTCCGCACGAAGACACGGCTTGCCCTGCGGGTCCATGCCTTTGCGCCCGCCCCGCTCCCCATCCTCGTGGCACGGGCGTCCCGCCCGCGTCTCCCGGTCATTCTCCTGTCCCCCGCGCCCGCCGGGTCAATCAGCTAACGCCGCGCGGACCGCCGCGTCGAACGCGGGGTATTCACTCCGCATCCACTGACCCATCCGCGTGTCCCCGTGCCCGTCCCGCACCTGCGCGCGGGCCACGGCGGGCAGCTCCCCCGCCTCGGCCCCCTCGAACAGCTGGACCACGTTCCGCCCGGTGATCCCCCCCAGGTTCCAGTCCGCCCAGTCGTCGATCTCTCCTTTGAGATACCGCCGGCGCTCGATCTCGCGCAGGCGTGCCGCGTACTCGGCCGCCAGAACCGGGTCCTCGATGTCGTCGGGATACACGTCGAACGGTTTGCCCTCCGGCGGCGTCCGCGAGATCGGCGGCAGCGCGTCCAACTCGGCGCGCGCGGCATCGATCCGCGCCTCGTTCGCCTTCGCCGCTTCGAGGACCGCCCGCATGAGCACACGCCGATACGTCGTGACCGCGCCGGGAGCGGGCGACACCGGCGCGCCGTCCGCGCGCCAGTCCGCCCCCCACTCGCTCCGGCGCCAGGTGTTGTACCGCGCGTCGAGCCCTTCGAGCCCCGCCAGCGCGATGTGCGGACGCGTCTGGAGCACATCGCGCCACCAAGCCGCCGCCCGGCCACGGGCCTCGCCCCGGTGCAGCACGGCCGACGCCAGGTAGCCGCGCGCGAGCGAGATCGCCGCGGCCCGCTCGTGCTTGTCCCAGATCGACGCGTCGCGCGCCCGCAGGTAGAGGTCCGCGTACAACGGCGCCGTGACGGTTTGCCCGCCCCTGGCCGCTTCCGCGTCGAGCGCCGGCTCCCACACCTGCGGCGACGTCCAGAGGTGCGAAGCAAGCATCACGACCAGTCCGGTTGTCAGCATGGCCCGAGCCTACCGACGGGTGGGCCGACACCGGCGCGGGATCTCGCTGCGGGATCGGAGCGGGGCTGAGACGGGGGCTCGCGTCCGATGCTGAGCAAGCGGCTGGCGCGCGGAGCGGGGATGCCGGGCCGCGGCGACACACAACACACGCGGCCCGGGCCGAACGCCCTCGCGCGCCGCCGAGACCCTCAGCGGCTCACGGAGCCCGGCCCAAAGCATCCCCGTCCCTCGGCGTCCAGCGGACACGCCGCTCGCCCGCCACCACAACAGGGCGAGCGGGTCCCTCGTCCCCGCGTCCCGAGATCGTCGAGACCAGAAAAACAACCGACACACGGGAAGCAGGCCGCAACCCGGTCACCTCACGGGGGTACACCCACCCGGCGTCGCATTGAAAATGGCGCTGGCCCCGGGGCACATCAGGACCAGCGCCTCAACCCGGGAGTCACCACCGGCCGCGCCTCTTCAGGGACGGACAGGTTCGGCAACGGTGGAACGCAGACCACCGGGGATCTCTCCCCCTCAGGGGATCGTTTCAGCAACCACTCCCGCCGAACTCGGCGGCAGCAGCCCGTTCTTGCATGGATGGGCAGATTGCCCGTGTGAACCGCCCGGCTCTCCGGACGCGTGAATCATCCTGCTGGGTTGATCGTACTGAAAATCACCTGCTCGAGAAACGGCTGAAGCGCCAATGGGCCTTCCATTCGGCCCGCGTGCCCGGGTGAATCCCGGACACGTTGAACCGATACGCAGGCTCAAAGGCCCGGTTCCGACCCAAAGTCGCGGGTAATACAACCCTCTCCAGGTTGGGGGTTTGCGCCCAGCGCCGACAGCGATTCGGGCGCCACGCCGGGCCGCGAGACGGGCCGCGAGACAGGCACTGAGTCGGGGTGTGGAACTCGCGTTCCGGGCGCCGCGACCAGCGTCCCTGCTGCCTCCCTCAGGTGTCGGGCGCTGGGTCGAGCGGCGCGTCAAGCGCTGCCTCGAGCGCTGCCTCGAGCACCTCATCACGCCCCGCGAATTCCCCCTCCGGGGTGGGCGCAACGAGGAGATCGGGCGTTACGCCCATGCCCGGCGCCCGGGGCGACAGGCCGGTGATCGTCCGCAAGCACGGCACGCGCACCCGCACGCCGCTCGCGGGCAGTTCAACAAAGATGATGACTCCCGCGGTCGGGCCCTCCACGCTGCCGCCGGTTGGCTCGCCCACGACGCGGACGCCCGCTCGCTGCTGCAGCGTGGCGATCAGCATGGTCGATCCCGAAGCGTTGCCCCGGCTGCTGAGCACCGTGACGCGCCCGCCGAAGGCATCGTCCGCGGGGGGCACGCGGATCGGGGCCGCGCCCTTCTCGATGTAGAGGCCGGTCTCGCCCCAGCGTTCGTAGTCGCTCCGGTCGCGTTCGAGTGCGCCCCAGTCCCACGTCTCCGCGTGCTCGCGCACGTCTTTGGGGATGGTGAGCGCCCGCACGGCCGCGCCGCTCGCGACCTCGATCGGCTCGCTGATCAGGTGGCGCAGCAGCGCGATCGCGGCATCGTCGCTGCCCCCACCGTTGCGCCGGAGATCGACGACCAGGTGCGCAACGCCGCGCTCGTTGATCTCGCCAAAGACCCGCCCCAGCTTCTCCATCGCGTCGACCGGCTCGCGGTAGTTCACAAACGTATCGACCCGCAGGATCGCCGTGTCGCCCTCGTAGCGGGTGCTGACCGCATCGGCAAAGTCTGTCGCCCATACGCCACGCGACTCGACCATCCGCTCGAACCCGTCCCGCGTCAGCGCGTTGCTCTCAACGGTGCGCACGCCGCCTTCGGTGCCCCGCAGTTCAAAGGCGAACGAAGAGATCCAGCCGTGCAACAACGGCATGATGAGGTCGAGCTCGCTGTCGTCGAACTGGTTGCTCTACTCACCGTCTGCTGCCCGCGCGTCGTAGGTGAACCTGTCGTCGGGCACCAATGCGCACGTCTCGGCGATGAGTTGCGCCGCGGGCACGCCGTTGATTGACAAGATCTCATCGCCGCGTTCGATGCCCTCGGCACCGCTGGTGTGCACAAAGAGGCGATCGCCGAAGAACCGCGTCCGCACCGGCAGATGCGTCCGCGTGCGTTCGCGGTGCGACGACATCGCTTCGGGGTACTCCGCCTTGGTGTGATCGCAGCGGATACGCTCCAAAAATCGCGAGACCAGCAGGTACATCTCTTCGTCGGTCGTGCCCGTGCGCACGGCCCGGCGCATCCCGCTCAGCCCGCGGTCGAGCTCTTCCTTGGCGGTGAAGCGGGTGTACCCGGGGGGGACACGCTCGAGGGCGGTTTGCAGGAGCCGCACATCCGAGAGCGCGTCGCGCCCGTCGATTGCTCGCGCGTCGTAGAAGGCGTCCTGGCCCAACGCCCCGGCACCGATCGAGACCGCGGCGACCGTACCGATGATCCTGCTCAACATCGCTTGTTTCCTTTCAGCGGCCCCGCCCGCCTTCGCGCTCGCCCGCGAGGCGGACGCACGAATAGAACGGATCGCGCGACAAAGGAGCGAAAACACCGGCTGAACGCGGGCGGGCAAGGCTCAGGCGGGCGTGTCAGGCCCCCGCCGGCTGCTCGTGCGCCCGCTCGAACGTGAAGCCCGAGCCCTGGTGATCGACGCGCACCGTATCGCCGGCACCGAACTCGCCCGCGAGCACGCGGCTCGCGAGTGCGTTCTCGACGCGCTGCTGGATCGTCCGCTTGAGCGGGCGGGCGCCGTAGGCCGGGTCCCAGCCCTCGCTCGCCAGGGCCGCCTTGGCCTCGTCGGTGACCTCGAGCGCGATGCCTCGGTCGCCCAGGCGTTCGCGCAGGCGGTCGAGCTGGATGCCGACGATCGAGCCGAGCTGTTCGCGCCCGAGCTGGTGATAGACGACGGTCTCGTCGATGCGGTTGAGCAGCTCGGGGCGGAAGAACTGTTCGCGCATGCCGACGTTGAAGCTGGCGTTCATCTCGCCGCGCCGCGCGATCTCTTCGGGGCTCAGGCCCTTGGCATCGAGGTCGGCCCCCGGCCCGCGCCGGATCAGGTCGCGCACCGCCGCCTCGATCTCCCAGTCCTCGGCGCCCGCCTCGGTCATGTCCTGGATCTTCTGGCTGCCAAGGTTGCTGGTCATGATCACGACGGTGTTGCGGAAGTCGACCGTGCGCCCCTGCCCGTCGGTCAGCCGCCCGTCGTCGAGCAGTTGCAGCAGCACGTTGAACACGTCGGGGTGCGCCTTCTCGACCTCGTCGAACAGGATCACGCAGTACGGACGCCGGCGCACGGCCTCGGTCAGCGAGCCGCCCTCGTCGTACCCGACGTACCCGGGGGGCGCGCCGATCATCCGGCTCACCGCGTGCTTCTCCATGTACTCGCTCATGTCGATGCGGATCAGCGCTTCCTCGGTCTCGAACAGCTCGGCCGCGAGCGCCTTGCACGTCTCGGTCTTGCCCACGCCCGTCGGGCCCAGGAACAAGAAGCTGCCGATGGGGCGGTCGGGGTCGCCGAGCCCGGCGCGGCTGCGGCGCACCGCGTCCGACACGGCGCGCAGCGCCTCGTCCTGCCCCACCACGCGCTCGCCCAGGTGCTTCTCGAGTTGCAGCAGCTTGTCGCGCTCCGCCTCGACGAGCTTGCTCACCGGGATGCCGGTCCAGCGGCTCACGATCGTGGCGATCTGCTCGGCGTCGACTTCTTCCTTGACCATCGCGCCGCCGGCCCGCTGCCTCGACTCGATCGCCGACTCGGCGCGTTCGAGGCGTGTCTCCAGCTCGCGCAGTTCGCCGTACTGGATCCTGGCCGCGGCCTCGAGATCCCCCCGCCGCTGCGCCTGCTCCAGCTCGATCTTCTTGTGCTCGATCGCCTGCTTGGCGCCGTTCGCCTCATCCAGCTCGGCCTTCTCGGCCTCCCACTTGGCGCTCAGCCCGCGGTTGCGCTCGTTCAGCTCCGCCAGCTCGCCCTCGATCTTCGAAAGCTCGCGCGAGCCGCTCGCGTTCTCGTCGATCTTCAGCGCCTCGCGCTCGATCTCGAGCTGCATGATCTTGCGCCGCAGCTCGTCGATCTCCGACGGCATGCTGTCGTTCTCGATCCGCAGCGCGCTCGCGGCCTCATCCACGAGGTCGATCGCCTTGTCGGGCAGGAAACGATCGGTGATGTACCGGTCGCTCAGCGCCGCCGCGGCGAGGATCGCGCCGTCCTGGATGCGCACGCCGTGGTGCGTCTCGTAGCGCTCCTTCAGCCCGCGCAGGATCGCGACGGCCTCTTCGACGCTGGGCTGGTCGACCAGGACGCGCTGGAACCGCCGCTCGAACGCGGGGTCTTTCTCGATGTGCTTGCGGTACTCGTCGAGCGTGGTCGCGCCGATGCAGCGCAGCTCGCCGCGC
>ERZ1740070.2504-NODE-2504-length-10546-cov-6.226194_pt1 | contig 10546 bp, 9 predicted proteins | sample MGYA00581734_ERZ1740070 | MGnify/ENA primary metagenome ERZ1740070 (study PRJEB43018, sample SAMN04849744) | marine metagenome | isolation source: floating plastic debris | place: Pacific Ocean | collected 2008-09-01 | study: EMG produced TPA metagenomics... | reverse complement strand
CACTGGGTGGATGACTTTACCATCCGGGTAGAGGCAGGAATGGGGGCGGCCGACCTGCAAAGTAAACTACACACACTGGGGCAAATCTGGCCCGTAGACCCCCTGTATCAACAGCAGGCGACCGTCGGTGGTATTGTCGCGACGGCTGATGGGGGTTCGCTGCGACAGCGGTACGGCAGCGTGCGAGATACGGTGATTGGTGTACAGTTTGTCCGCTACGACGGCGAGGTGGTCAAAGCCGGTGGCCGGGTGGTCAAAAATGTGGCGGGCTATGACCTGATGAAGCTGATGACTGGGGCCTATGGTACTCTGGGCCTTCTCAGTCAGCTGACGCTGAGGCTTTACCCCATCACCGCCCAATCGCAAACCGTAGTGCTGTCAGGCACGCCTGAGGCCATTACAGAGGCGGCGCTACAAACTCGACTCCAGGGGATTACGGCCAGTGCCATGGATGTGGTGGCCACTCAAAACGGCATCCAGCTGGCAGGCCGGTTTCAAGGAATTACCGCTGGTGTTGAAGAACAGGTCGATAGATTTCAAGCGATCGCAACGGCGGCAGGGCTAACCAGCGAGGCTGTAGACGACGACTCATTTTGGACAGCACTGGCCAATCAGCTAGCCAATCCGACCAGCATATTGTGCAAAGTGGGTCTGCTGCCCACCCAGCTGGTGCCCCTGCTAACGCGATTGGCCCCGACTGGCCGGCTAGCTCGATTACACAATGCCAGTGGCCTGGGGCTGATTGCCCTAAACAATAACGGTTCGGCGGATGTGACCGCTATGATAGACGCGTTGCGATCGCACTGTAACGCCCACAAAGGCTATCTAACCATTTTGCAAGCACCATCTTCGCTTAGCCTAGAACCTTGGGGATATACCGGTAATGCACTGACGATGATGCAAGCGATCAAACAGCAGTTTGATCCCCATCGGCTCTTAAATCCAGATAGATTTGTCGGAGGGCTTTGACAGAACGTCTTGAATTTAGGAGGTTGAGTTTCTAGTTAGAAACCTCTGGACTTAAGGACTTGGGGAGCGATTGATCACTTAAAACTCAAAACTCAAAATTAAGCATTCATAACTTTATGAGTACGTTCCCGCATAGAATGGTCAGGTCTGTCCGCGCATAAACATTTGTGAAATTATTCGTCTACCACACCCCAGAAGAGACACCAGCTGATAGTCTGCCTGCCTGTGCGATCGCTATTGACGTACTTAGGGCCACCACCACTATGGCAGCGGCATTTGCAGCAGGTGCCGAGGCCATCGAGGTCTTTAGTGATTTGGACAAGCTTGTCCAGGCCAGTCAACAATGGCCTTCTGAGAAACGCATCTTAGCGGGTGAACGGGGTGGGCAGCGAGTGGACGGATTCGATCTTGGGAATTCTCCCCGCGACCATGCCCCTGAACATACCGCAGGTCGTCGTCTGTTTATGAGTACAACCAACGGCACCCGCTGTTTGCAAAAGATCCAGACAGCTCCGTTAGTCATGACTGCCGCCCTGACCACCCGTCAGGCGGTGGTTGATAAACTCATCGCTAAGCAACCCGAGTCGGTTTGGCTGGTGGGGTCCGGCTGGGAAGGAACCAACTCCCTAGAAGATACTGTTTGTGCCGGAGCCATTATCCATGCACTGATGGAAAATACAGGTCAGAGCTTTGTTGACTGTACAGGGAATGACTCTGCCATTGCTTCTGTAGGTCTATATGAACAATGGCAAGACCGTATGCTGGAGCTGATGCATGTGGCCACCCATGGTCAACGGCTACTGCGACTTAACAATACAGCCGACCTGGAATACTGCGCTCAGATGGATGTCGCGACTATTGTGCCAGAGCAAGAGAGTCCAGGGGTTCTAGTAAATCGGTAGTTGAGTAGAGACTTCAAAGCTCAAAACTCAAAACTTACAGACCTACACCGTGATTCGTCGTCCTGCCTTGACCGCCTGCTCTAATGCTGTCGCCACCCTTAGAGAGTAGAGACTTTCTTCTGGTTGCACATACATGGGGGTGCCAGCTGTCAAATGCTCCACAACCCATTGAGTATCCTTTTGGAATAGTCCCTGGCGGGGGGCAGCTTCAATAACTTGTTCCCCAGCGGTAGTTACAAGAGCGCCCTCATTGCCATTAAATGTGAGGCATCCTTGACTACCCCTAACTTCTATATAGCGGCTACGCTGCCACAGACCTTCCCCTTTACCGTAGGTCAGCTCAGCCAGCGTACCGTTGCAAAACTGTAGCTGAGCGCTATAGAGACAGCTACGAAAATAGCCCGGATCTGATGGCTGCACCATACTCTGACAGCTCACATGCTCCACTGGACCCAACAAATTTGTTAAGCGATGGATTCTTGAGAGTGCCGCCATCAGCGGAAACCCCAATAACTCTGGACAATAGCTCCACTGCTTGGGAGCAGGTTGTTTAGGAGCGAGCGTACGATAGTTCACATAGTGGGGTGCCCCAATAGCAGCTATGTGCTGTTTCATCGCCAGATGCAGACCACCAATCAGCTCAATATGCTCAACATGCAGCAGTTGTTGACGATGCCGGGCTAGCTCAATTAGCTGGCGGGCTAAGGCTACATCCAACGCCAGCGGGTATTCGACAACAACATGCTTGCCATGATCTAGAGCCTGGTTTACCAAGGCTGCATGATGGGCATTTACTGTGCAAATAAAGACTAGATCAAGCGGTTGCTTAGACCAAAGCTCCTCAACTCGTGTTAACGATGTTATTTGGTGTTGCTCTCCGAACTGCTGTGCCCGCTCAGGGCTGCTGCTGCCAACAGCGACTAATTCAACCTGAGACATAGCCTGCAATGCTTCAACCCGTTTGCGAGCCGCAAAACCAGTACCGATGATAGCTGCGTAAATGGTCATTGGTGCTTAATTTTTTTGCCGTGATGTCCGATTAGAAGCCGAAGCATTCTTTTGATAATCTGACTAATTTTAGGACAGATTAATTAGCCTAGAAAAACTGCCGTAAGATAGATGATCTTTTTAATAACAGAAAGCCAGACTAAATTGAGAATAACTATCAACAAATTGTGGTCTAAACACCCTATAAGTTTTTTTTATGCAAAGATTAATTAATGATAAATTGATCGAGGTGTATTGCAGCGGTTGTCGCAACTGCCAAAGCCCTATATCCCTTTCCTGATAGATGTTTTAATGGGATCACCTACTTTCGGTGTTCGAAGGATCTATAAGTAAAACCATGGCAAAGACGACTGTTTGATTACGAATACCATTCAGCCATATCTTAGAAAAGTAGCGAAGCATTATGGTTTTCTCGTAGTATCAGAAATGATGTTGATCTAATAGATTCCTCACCAAACAATTTATAGGAACTATAAGAGTAGACAGGGTTACAATCACAGCAATAGTAGAGGATACTAGCATGGCAACCTTTAAGGTTACTCTGATTAATGAAGCTGAAGGTCTAAACACCACTATCGATGTAGCTGACGACGAGTATATTCTCGATGCTGCTGAAGAGCAGGGCATTGATCTTCCTTACTCCTGTCGTGCAGGCGCTTGCTCCACCTGCGCTGGCAAGATTGAGTCTGGCACTATCGATCAGTCTGATCAGTCTTTCTTGGATGACGACCAGATTGAAGCTGGCTATGTCTTGACGTGTGTGGCTTACCCAACTTCTGACTGCACTGTCAAAACTCATCAGGAAGAAGAGCTTTATTAAGGGTTTTCTAACTGTTTAACAACTGGTTGGCAACCTAAACGAGCGTTAGATTGTTAGTCAGTTAAAAACGCAGGTTCCTTGATTGTAAGGAGCCTGCGTTTTTATATGTAGAGAGCGCGCGCAAGAGAATCTACCGTGTGGCTAGGGGAGAGAAAAGCCAGGGTCTTCGGTCGATGTCTCAGATGCCGTTGGCAATGGTTCATCGGTCTGTGGCCAAAACACAATGTCCTCACTGATGGGCAACAGCTGAGTATTTGGGTAGTAAAACTGCAGAATGCGCTGATAGGGCCAGCCGTTTTCCCCTAACCGGTAGGACCCGGTTTGACTCATGCCCACACCGTGGCCAAATCCTCCACCAACAAAGGTATATCCTTTGAGCACAGGCTCGGTGGCGGGGGGGCTTGTCTGCTCGCCGTTAGGGTTGTCGGTTTCTTTTGTTTCTTGGTAAAGGGGGTCTAGATAAAACAGCTGGCTGCGGGGGGGAATCAGAGCGCTGACCACTTCGTTTTTATGAAGTTCAAAGTCACCAATATCTGTGTTGACTAAAAGAGTCTGTACCCGTCCTGTCTCAGACCGTTCGGTCACGGTTAACCCGGTCACTGTTTTAAGGCTAGCCATCGGGTTTTGGCGATTTGTTAGATACTGTTTAACACCTGCTGTAATTTCTTCAAGGGTGCCAGGGCGGCTCCAACGAAATGTGGGCCAGTCATCTTCGTTAAAGCGGTTTTGCAAATTGATAAAAGACCGGAAGTGGGTCTCATCGGATAGGGGGCGGGCGGCTAAGTCCCAGGTGACCGCGAGAGAGTCAACCACGGGCTGCAGATAGGGACGGTCAAAGCCATTCCACACATCGCTAAAGCGGGCCGTAATCCCACCGGTGGTGGATGAATAGAGGGCGTCGATTAGTTCACCGTTGTAGGTAAGCACCTGACCCTGGGTCGCTGCGATCGCACGATCCGCCCTGGCCACTGTGCCGCTCAACCCGCGATACACCTGACATTGAGTATCGGCACACAGTTCATAGTTATCGATGGCAAACCGACGTAGATTTCGCAGGGCATAGGTTCTAGCCAAAACTGCCTGGGCCTCAACCGCTGTCTGGGGTGCGCTCGGGCCAATCTCATGGGGCACCACCCCCCGCAGATAGAGTTCGATTGGCACCTGGTTAACCAGCGTATAGGTACCGTAGGCATTGGGCTGCAGTTTAAAGTCTCCCCCAAACAGCCGCTTAGACCCACCATCTTCAGCAATTTGCACCCGACGATTGGCGCTAGTGATGTTAAATACGTGACGATTGTAGCGATAGCCATCGGCGATAAACGCCGCCCTTGAAGCTTCAGTTAATACTCGACTGTCAATAAACGTATTGGTATGGCCAGCCTCCTGCAAACTTTCTAGCAGCAGTCGGCGCAGCAGCGGGGTATTGTAATTTTCCCGTTTAGCCCACACCTGCCATGAGCTAGGTTGAGCAACCTCGGCCTCAATTCCTTTTTCTGTCCATTGATTGGCACTTTCTTCAGCGCTTTCAAAGCTGCGGTGGCTGCTCAGTACCACCCATTCTTGCAACACTGGCTGCTCTAAGGGGGCAGCTCCGGCCTCCAGCGTCAGCTGCTGAGTGGTAATCGTCTGGGGCTCGTCTCCCGTTTCAAAGGTGACCGTCAACGTATCCCCGGTTAAGGGCGTCAGGACCAGACTGTCGTTTTCTTCTTCCCCAAACCGCTGGATCAATCCAATCTCAATTTCGGGATTAAGCGGTGTTTGAGCCATGATCTGGCCTGGCATAATCGCCAGCAGACCAACAGCAACCAGCATGTGTTTACCCAGGGAATGACTTACCATACGCCAATCAGCCAAAACCATACGTCTATCTACAGTAACTTTCAAACCATAGCCCAAACCCCGATCAACTGTGTTGGTAATTTATTGGAGTTTGAGGGGGATCACATAGTCATGAAAAAGGTTGCAAGTCGAAGTCGTTATGAGTATGATTAAGAAGATTCTAAAATACAGCCGAGCGATATCTATTCGATAATTGCTTAAGCTGCCCTATAGTATTTGACCAGGCAGGTTTATCAAAAGACGCACCCCTTACTAAAAGGAGACTAGTCATGTCTACGTCAACTCTCCCCATCAACATTGGTATTAGCGACGAGCAGCGCAAAGCGATCTCAGATGGTCTATCTCGCACTCTGGCTGACACCTATACGCTCTATCTCAAGACTCACAATTTTCATTGGAATGTAACTGGCCCTATGTTCCAGACGCTGCATCTGATGTTTGAAGGGCAGTACAACGAACTGGCTCTGGCCGTAGATGCGATCGCAGAACGGATTCGCGCCCTGGGTTTTCCGGCCCCTGGTACCTACAGCGAGTACGCCAAACTCAGCTCCATCAGTGAAACTGAAGGTGTACCCAAAGCAGAGGAGATGATTGCTCTGCTAGTGGAAGGTCAAGAAGCCGTAGCTCGGACAGCGCGTGAGGTGTTTGCGACTGCCGATGAAGCTAACGATGAACCCACAGCTGACTTATTGACCCAGCGACTGCAGATCCACGAGAAGAATGCATGGATGTTGCGCAGCTTGCTGCAGTAGGTAAAAACTATTGCCAGGAGAGATAGCCTATGTCCTCTTTAGTCGTTGGTTTCTCTCCTGTTGCTAAGAAAATACCATTGGACTAAGCGCCCCTGTGAGGGGAGTTTATGTTTTAAGAACAAACGCTACTTTGCTAATGTCTTCTACAAACTGGACACTTCTGACTCCGTAGGTCAGGGGCGATCGCAACTTCACTACCACACAAAACGGTCTGCGATTACCAAAGGTCTTTCGCAAATAGCCATCGTGGGCTTTAACTAAATAATGAACAGCACCATGATTCGCTTTCGACGTTTGACCACAAATTAAAATTACAGGATACGCATCTGGCTCTGGGAAAAATCTTGCCAAAATAGCGTATTCATCCTGGTCTTTTTTATAGTGATAGGTACGGTCTTTGGTCAAAATTGCCAGACTGTCGGGGTTGTCAGCTATGTAGTCGTTAAAGACAATACCCGGAAGGAAGTTGGCTAAATGAACATGTATCCGTTGATTAGACGAGGGTCCACCGATGCAGAATTCGGTGGTTGTGCCTGCAGGTTCTAGAATGCGGTCAAATTTGGCGATGGTTGCTTTACCGTTAATGGTATCGACGAGTCTGACCATCTCAATCAGAGTTCCAACGTCGCCCATGGCCATCGCGTTTTGGTTGCGTGGGTCGTGGTTGATAACAATCAGACAGTTTTCTTTGGGAGCTATGCCAAAGAAGGCAGAGCGACGATTGAGGAGTTGGGAGGTGCGAAGTTTAGCCCATGACCAGACGGCCAGGCCAGTGATAATGCTGGTGATCACACCAACGGTAAAGTTCTCGATTACTGATGGTGATAATAGTCCTTTCACTGGGAAGGTCGCCTGCCATAACTACTAGACTCTACATGTTACAAGGGTCAAATATCTAATAGCCAACTAGTTACGGCGGGTGACCTATCTTCTGCCAAGGGCTTTGGAATCTCTAGTGAACTCTATTCTTGACTCTTGTCATATTCATCGTGACGGTGAAGCCAAGCAGAAGGATAAGGCAGAGCATCTTCATCACGACCTTTGGGCACTAGATCCATGTAATGGTAGGCAGCATTGAGAATATCTAACCCCCGTGAGTAACATGAATAGGTACGAAAGATATCTCCTTGCGAGTCTTTGTAAAACACACTCACGCCAGGAGCTTCTTCAGTGGAGATTTTACCAACGCGGAAGTTATAAAACATCTCTCCCTTTTGTACTTCATCCGGTGTGAATGACACATGATAGTCGTAATTAAAGTCACTACCCAAGGATGAAACCCATTTAAACTCCCAGCCCATGCGTTTTTTATAAGCTTCTAACTGGTCCAAAGACGCTCTAGAAACAGTTACCAGGCTGATATCTCGATGGTTAAGATGAACCACAGTGCCATCAAAGTTATCTGCCCAAAAAGAACATCCTGGACAACCAGCCTGCCAATCGGGACCATACATAAAGTGATAAACAATTAGCTGACTGCGACCAGCAAATAAGTCTGACAGAGTTTCCTGACCATCTGAGCCATTAAACACATAGTCTTTTTCCACCTTGACCCAAGGCAGCTCCCGTCGTTCTTGACTCAGCTGGTCGCGCAGTCGAGTAAATTCTTTCTCTTTTGCCAAATGCTCTCTACGAGCGGTTAGCCAGGCTTCTCTTGATACAACTTGATGAGATTGCATGATCATTCTCCTCATATCAAACAAGTACAAGCGTATTCCATTAACTTGTAACTTGCAAGTTACAAGTTAATGGAGCGAAAAGTGTATGATATTAATTTGCGAAAGCTATAAATAATGCCAAAATCACGTCAACGAGATCCGCGCTCAGGATGTCCTATTACCAACGCCCTTGACATCGTGGGCGACCGTTGGACGCTGATTATTCTCCGCGATATGTTGAATGGTAAAAAGCGATTTTCGGAGTTTTTAGACTCCCCAGAGCGGATCACAACCAATGTGCTTACAGACAGGCTGGTGTTGATGGAGGAAACAGGTCTGGTTAATAAAATTCCCTATCAGCTGAGGCCAAAGCGATTTGAATATGAGTTGACGGAAAAGGGATTAGGACTGTTGCCTGTACTTCAGGAGATTTGTCGTTGGGCCAATCACTTCATGCCAGAAACGTGGACAGCACCCTCAAGTTTTATGAATCGAACGATAAATTAGCCAATCTCAGACAGTGATGTGGGGTAAAGATAGCAAACTCGGATCATAAATAAATCTTGAACAGCTCAATTTCAAACCAGAACAGATGATTATACTGAAACTGTCTACCTAATCACCCATATCGGTAGATTAGGCTGACGTATTTCCACCTAATCACCTATATAAGGATCTTAGGCAGAAATATTTCTACCTAATCCGCCATGTGGGATAGATAGGTGGAAAGTTTTCCTCTAAGTAATTTTTATGCAGCTTTAGTTACTAATGAAGGAGTATGCGAATTTGAAGCCTATAATACCCTTGGTCTTGCTGCATAAACCTGCGCAGGAGCGGACGGATTAGACATTCTGAATACTTGCCAAAATAATGGCCGCCGCTCAGCTACTCGTTAGGCGGCTGGTTGGTCGATAAGATAAAGTCTCAGCCTGGAAGTGGTGTGAGGCCTCACACTACTTCCAGGAATCTGACATAGTCTTTTGAGTTGGTGCGTTACCCTTTACTAACAGCACTTAGCTCTCTGTTAAAACAAGTTTATGGAATATTACTTTGCCCATTGTCAGGGATGGCTTCAGCGCCTAGGTTAGGGGTAAATGGGTAGGGGGTTCGGGGCTCTCCAGATCCACTCGGGTCTGGACCAAATTCGTCTGGTGACAGAGTATCCCGCTTTAGTTGATAGTAAATGGCTCGAGCTTGTGGCCCAAAGACAATTTTGTCCTCATTCTTTAAATCATAGGTCATTAACTTTCTGCCATTGATAAGCAAGCCGTTTGCGCTAGGTTTACCCTTTAAATTGCCATCAACAATTCGGTAGTAGTAAGTCTCGTCATCTCTTGGTAGTTGAACTAGGGTAGCGTGATGCCTAGAAACAAACTGTGAAGCCAGACGAATATCACACTTCGCATCACGCCCTAATGAATAGACAGAGCTATCGAGGACAATTTCTCGTCTCCCCTGGCTATCTTCCACAATGAGAATGTTGCTAAGTTTCATGAATCTTTTGATTGTGACGATGAATTCTAGTCTATCTGTAGAATCACAGATGCTCCCGGCAAAATATCCTCAGGCGCCTTATCTATGGGGACTCTGATGACACATAAGTTAGGCCCACATTGCTGTCCACAATCCGTAATATAACCCACCGCGATATGGACGCGGTCTTTCAGATCAACTCGGAATCAGTTCCGGGAGTATCTGCATTTGATTCTGCGTACTACAACCTACTGGCTAGGGAGTGTGAGCTGTTTCGATTGATTGAGGTTGATAGTCGGGTGGCAGGCTACGTTTGCGCAATGAACCGTTTCGCGACTTATGATGGAGATGAGTTTCACTGGTTCTAGAGCCACTTTCGTGAGAACTTCCTCTATATCGATCAAGTTGCGGTATCACGATTGGACAGGGGAAAAGAACTCGGTCGGGCTCTGTATGACCACTTGGAGACACACGCAATTCAGAAGGGAATAGCTCATCTGACGTGTGAGGTAAACTACGAACCGATGAATGCAGCGTCGCAAGCGTTTCACGCGCAACTTGGGTTCGAGGAACTAGGAAGACTAGCGACACGGGGTGTAGTGATTTCACTTTTGGCGAAGAGCGCTTGCTGATGAGCGAATGTGCATACGGTTGACTTGTTGGTCAGAGATTCATTGCCCGCCTGAGAGTAAAGCCATGCTCCATATACGCGAGATTACCGCTTGTGCAATAACAACAAGTGCTGTGCAGTCCATATCATCACAACCAGGTTCAGTATTGATATAAAGGACACCCGCTTCAGCCATGATTGACGAATAAAGCACCATATCGGTCGGAACATTGGTAGGGATGCGAAAAGACGGTAAATCCGATGATCCTACAGGAGAATACAGGGAGAGTCTGATAACTAGCGCTATCGGTTTACATTGGCTCAAGAACAGTAACCAAAGGTTTATGATCCGAGCGGCCAGTTGTGCCAGTCCAGGTTTTTAAGGGCTTAAACCCTCGGGTCATAATAGGGCCAATTGGAATAGTGAGCCCCATGGCAGACGTCTGCCATGGGGCTCACTTATCAAATGTCAATTACTTTGGCGGATGACGTCAATTAGATTGTCGGGTTGAGGG
>ERZ1740070.2503-NODE-2503-length-10548-cov-11.328600_pt1 | contig 10548 bp, 11 predicted proteins | sample MGYA00581734_ERZ1740070 | MGnify/ENA primary metagenome ERZ1740070 (study PRJEB43018, sample SAMN04849744) | marine metagenome | isolation source: floating plastic debris | place: Pacific Ocean | collected 2008-09-01 | study: EMG produced TPA metagenomics... | reverse complement strand
CTTTCAGTTGATGGGGTTTGGGGCCTGTGGTGTGGGGCCTTCTGGGTTTTTTTGGTTCGGGCTCTCTACATAAACATAAAAGAATAACCCTGGGAAAAAAATGGTGCTTCCACACTGGATACTATTTTTGCATTAAGACTCAGATGTTTTTATTGCATTATCTGAAATTTCAATTCCCCTTGTAGCTACCATATCGTACGAGTGAAGGGATCAGTTACTGCCGACTTCAGATGGCTTGTTACGCTGCTTATGACGACAGCTCTTGAGAATGTACCACGAATTCTTATCTTCTTCCGGAATGTGAACACTCTCGCTGATGCCTTTGCCTATGTGACAGTCAACTCCGGCCAAGTACCAGGCAATCCGAATTCCTGTCTTGCTATGTTTCACCTAAACACTCTAGCCGACATCAAACGTCAGGTTCTAGCTGACTTGAGCCGTAAAGATGGTAAACTGAAAGTGGTATTTTGCACCAGCAGTCTATCTATGGGGATGAACTTAGCAATGATCGAGTATGTACTACACTATGCTCCCCCACTCTCCTCCGATGCATTTTTTCAAGAAACAGGCCGCGCAGGGCGAGAACCAGATCTAATGTGCCATTCTATTCTTCTCACATATCCACGCATGTTCAGTGGTTGCAAGCCTGATGACACGATGCCTAAGTATGCTAAATCTGACGATGGCTGTCTGCGAGAAATTATTCTGTCTCGGTTCAACACCACTAAACCAAGTGATCAAACACGCTGTTGTATGAGGTGCCATCCTGACACTCCTTGTAACATTCTCTCCTTCATTGAGCAGTCTTTTGACTCCTCTCTCACAGAGTCGATTAGCGATACTGACTCAGTAGCCTCTCTTGAAAGCATTGAATCAATTCCTGATATGTAAAGTTTTCAAATCGCTATTTGTTACTAATAAATTTAGTAGCAGTGCCTGACACACCAGTTTTTATCCAAATTGTTACTCTGCAGTATTATTTGAATAGATTGCTGTGGCCCTTTTCACTGGTCTGTAAATGTAACTTGGCTTATAGTTCTCAGTTTTGACGTCCAACACAAACAAAGCACTTAAAACTATTCGTAAGTTGATCAGTTAAAGAATGTCTGTTTCAGGCTCTAAAATCATGATTGAATTTCTTGCATAACATTCAGTCTTGAATTACAGTTATGAATTATCTTTCCTTAGTTGTGTGTACAATGCAATGAGGTTGTATTTGTATATATATTTTTGTATTTATTGTATATATATATTTGTCTATATTGTATTTGTATATATAATACAGTATATTAAAATAGAGTTTTATTATATCCAGTGATTGATATGAATCCCTGAGCCAGATCAGTTATGTAAAATAAAATCAAATTTACAGGGAGGCACCAAATACAGACTCAGAAGCTCAGAAGTGTAAGGGTACATGTATCTAAAAATTCCACAAAATTAAATCTCAACACGTGTGAAGCCTATCAAACCGGGGATGCACAGATTAGCTTTTTGGTTTGGGTTTTGGATGGGGTCCCATAGCACAAGGCCTCTGACTAGTGCCCGTAAAACGAATAGCAATCTAACTGTCAGAAATTGGGATTTCGGCGGAGGCGTTTAAATTTGAGAAGTCAATGGTTTCTCCAAAGCTTGTAAATGATTGAGGAATAACATTGAATTGCAGGTAGTAATGTCGAACTCGCATCAGTTCAATCCTCTCAGCCATCCATGTTCGTAGAGACTTTCCGCTGATGCCTGATGCTGGGTTGCTAGTAATGTTGAGCAATGAGGGAGAATGGGCTCGGACTGAGGTGAGAGCTGGTGTGAACAACTCATCAATGTCGAACTTTTTCATCAGCAGCCGAATGTCACCCTCTGGTAGTTCCCGTTTTGATCGGTTTGCATAGATATGATAATTCATCTCCTTGTCTACCCTGGTTTGTATCTTAGCCCAAACACCGCGAGCTCTAGAGATTTTGTTGATATGGTTGTCAGTATAAGTTCCGCGGTATGTCTTCAGCCGAGCCTTAAAGGCTCTGTTTTCATGTTCCAACTGCAAAAGAAGATTAATCGTAAATGTGCTGTCAGCATTGTCCTGACTGCTACCTAGAATGGTTCTGGTTAGTTTAATTGCTTTAACTTGATTTGTGTGGGATGTCAGTGGCGCTTCACTATGGTGATAGTCTAAGTGCTCAGACTTCGAGTTGGATGGTGTTTTTGGCGCACACTATCAAACACCTTTGATAGAATGTGCCAAAAACACCATTCAACTCGAAGTCTGAGTATTTAGACTACTATGGTAATACCTAAGCGCCATTGACATCCCACACAAATAACGTTTAAGCACTTACACTAGGTTCTGGTATGCTCTATAAGTCTTTTTTTTTCGCTCAACAAACACAAGTAACAACTTGTTGTGGGCAGCTGTCAGTACGCTTTGTTATAAATCACTATGATAGCGGAGCATCACTGCCCCCTTCTGCCGCACATAAAGTTTGTAATAAGCACTGGGATTGAATAAAAACTTAGTGAATAGGGTATGTCAATAACATTCCCATAATACATCGTTGTGTTGATTGAGCAGAATCACACCATGGGAGCATCAGCATTTGACCGAATTCCAGAAATATTGCATTTTGGGAATGCTGTTCACACACCTGTTGAAAACTGGCAATGAAAGAACTTACAGCCAGATCCAATGGTATGTTTGTGTCAGCGAGGTTGTACGAGTTGAAGAAACGGTTCCACATGAGTCTCTCCTTCAAGTTGTTGGGGAATACCTGGATTTGAACCAAAGTTTCCAGAAGTCCGCAACCATACTTGTAGCAGCCGTTGCCTTTGAAAATCACAAACATATACCTGCAAAAGCACATGCATATCTCCATGAATCACTCTTAAAACGCTAGGATAATAGTACAGCTAAACAAACTATTTGACATTTATTATACTCAGTGACAGCGAGCAACACCTAAGTTGTTTCAAAATCATGTAAAGATAACTCTTAACCCTACAATACACTTCCATTATGAAATTGAGATATGTCCAGCAAAAACTTACTTGTACAAACTAATCACATCTTCACCATTGCCAAGTTGAATAGCACGATTATGTAGGTTTCTGATCAGTCCGAGGGTTATCACTAATGATGTGTAGTTGAATACAGCATCTTTCTGTTCACTTCCATCAGTAAATTCAACATCACGATGTTTTCGTTGGTGATGTTTCTGCAGGTTCTTCTGAGTCGTATATTTCTTTTTACACACTGTGCACCTACAATGACAGCATTCAATACTTCGCATATACAATGTTCCATACACAATGAACGTATAATGCACTGTTTTCCTGGTCCTCATTCCAGCAGGCTCACTACATTTATGAATTTAATTCGTAATAAACTTTATTAAAGTAGACTTGAATTAAGTACTAAAACTGCTGTCGGTAATAAAGATGCTCGGCACCAAACAGATGGCCATTTTCCGGGATGTCCGAGTTCCATGTAATTTGAAAATTCTGTGAATAGCGTATTTCATTCAACTGTGTCAAGATATCCAGAGTTAAAACATGTTTAATACTGATTACTGATTGATACTGATTTTTATTGGTGTTTGTACCTTATTTTATCGGATGCTGACAAGTCAGGGAGGTTGAGGCTAAAAAACTTGTCGACTACTCGCTTTGCTGCATCCTCAACTTGTTGAGCAGATATTGGGAGGTTGTGTTGTTTCTCGGTATTCGATAACCCAAGCTCCTTGACAGCAGCTAAAACATTAATATAATATTGCAATAAAACTGAAGACCCATTTTGTTTCTGTGACCAGATGATGCTAAGCACATTTCCAATGAGCAGTTCATATATTTTCCATGATTTCAAATCTGGGTCCAGTTATTTTTGATTGGGAAATCAGACATGCTGTTGACTAACTGGCACCTAACAACAAATCAAACACGCACTACCTCCATCCGGCTGCATGTATAGTGTATGTATCTATGAATAATGTACATAAACATGCCGGCAAGTGAAGAAAAACTGGTGATAATTTCATAATTAATCCGTGTTTGTACTATTTTTGAGTCCACAGATAGACAATGGAAAATCTTCCTTAGTAAAATGCATGTGCAAAACATATTGTATAAACCATAGACAAAACACACGGCTATGGTACAAACCAACCTGAATGTATGTAAGCATGGAAAAGCTTATCAAATAGTGCCGAGCAGTCATAGTACTTGGATGCATCTGCAGTGACGTTGCGAGCATTCAGGTAATCTTTAGCGTGGCTCAGAGTACCAATAGATGGCTGAGAGTCACCCTGTGAAATTATGAAATAGCATTTAGTGGAACAATATAAACCAAATCAATCAAACATCTAGATCTTTTCCACTCAACTCTCTTATCGTAGTTTAAATGACAATAACAATTTGGATTTGTTTTCTCACTGCCATCTGAAACAAAGGAGAACAAAACTCTTATTAGCTACTACTTTTCCCAGGGGTAGACTGAACAAACAGATACGGATTAGTCATTTATCTGAACCTCCAACTCCATGGGTCCAGTAGGCTATGCAAGTTCTCCTGCATAATACACACCTTGAAGAGCATTTTGTAGATGAGTTTGAGAAAATTCATTTGAACGTGAAAGTCAGCCATTGCCATCATCAGACCTTCTAACTTCTGAAAACCAGTGCTACCATCTCCTTGTGAGTTTAGCGCCTGTTGGCCTCTCTCAAAGGTGAGATAATCTCCTAAATGAACGCAAAACATCACTTGACAGGTAAAATTTGTGAACCCTGCATCGCTCATAGGATTTGAACTGCATGTACAACGCAAAATAGCTTTTCTTTCAGTGAGGGGGATCCATGACAGCTAGATTATGCGATTAAACTTTGCTTGTGTCAGCAGCTTGAAACATTAAAGTGTTATGTCATTGAGTCATTGTAAATGTGTATGAAAGAAGTTTTCCTCACCTATACAAAGTTTATGCCTGATATCGCCACTATCTCCCTCACACAGCCTGTGATAATTCCGCAAACAATAGAGAAGTTCCTCCTTTATATTCTCGTTCTTCTTGTGCACGCCCAGGTTAACCTGAATGATACAACCAATGATGAAGAGACATCCATTCAGTTAAAACTCATAATATAAATATTAAAAAATTTGCCTACCTCTTTCAAGTGATAGAAGACTAGAAGAGATTGCGTTGAATGCCTCGTCTCCATTTCAAGAAGAGTTAAGATTTGAAGGCGAAGACGGAAAAAATATTGATATGGAACCCACCTCGAGACTATTCTCATTTCTCTATTTGGATCTATACAATTTTTCACCATCATCAGAATATTCAAATTTAAAAAAAACCAATAATTGACGTTTGTATATAATGCAGTATGGGTTCACTTACATATTCAGATTTGCGAGTCATCTCAGCAGTATGTGTGTGGGTCTCAGGTCGCAGGGTGACAGGGACCTCCTTCAGTGCCGGTAGATTTGACCATATACGTATTACTTCAGATACCATCTTGTCACGTAGCTGCTGGTGTTCAGCTTCCGTTGGGTATATATCTTCAGGCTTCACATCCTCTACTGACATAGTTTGCTGGATCTCTTGTGGTGCAGTTGAAACTCGTTCCTGAACAGCAATGCCTTGGATCATATGGTGCATCACATTCGATTTTCCTTCTTTCTGCCGCCTTGGTCGTGTCATAATGTCCACATTGTCAATTACAATGCCGTACTCCACCAGCTGTTGATCCCATTTTTTCAGGAGTTCATCGTACCGATTGGCCAGATCAGTCAGTTTCTTGTCAACGGTATTGTGAATGACAGAATCTTGCAGATGGGCCATCCTGTCAAGTCCATTATCGGTCACTCCAGCGTTTGACAATGTTAAACCATAGTAGCATTTCATTGCCGACATGCGCTTGCTGTATATTCCAACACACTTTCCTATCGCAGTTGTGATTCCAGGAGTGATGGCTTGCATCGTTTTCTTTTTCATTTTCTCCTGGTGTTTTCTTGTGCAGGCTGATACTATAGCAGTAGTTAATGTCGGCAAGTGTTCTTGAAACTCTTCCCAGCATTTCTAAAATGCATTGGAAAATTGTGGCACTTAACTTAATTTAAGTGCTTAAACTTTCTCTTTGTGAGCTGTCAGTGGCGCTTCGCTATGGTCATTGGTGGCGAAGCACCACTGACACCTCACAGAAACAACGTTTCAGCACTTAAACTAAAATTAAGAACAGAGGAATCAATACTGTTACAAGCAATAAACTGGAGATATGAAAGCTATAGGGAAAATTAACCTGTCTTGTTGGTCTGTATTTTGTCATAATACAAATACAAGTACCTAACCTAACATAGTTCAAGCTGAGTTGCAGTGGCACAACTGACACTTTGCACAAACCAAACTACAAGTAACGGCACCTTTTTTAAAAGTGCTGTAAGTGCTTTTTTAAGCACTTTATTAGCATGGGGTGTCAGGGGCGCTTCGCTATTAACCAGCTGCAGAGCACCACTAACACCCCCCGCAAAGTTTAAGCACTTAAATCAACAAACAACACCTACCCTCAGCCAACAGAACTAAAGGCACCATACCTGTAAACTAAACTTCTCGAGGCCAGAGGCGGTAGTATCCATCATTCTATTGTCAGATCGACTTGCATACCGTTTCATTTCTGCCTGGATGAGTTTACTATTGTACTCTATAGCTGCGGTGTCAAGTTTTGGTACCAGTTTAACAACTTTTCTTAGATCAGGACTTTTCTTTCGCATTTCCAGCAGGAGCATAGCTTCCTCTTTTGTGAGGTCCTTAAAATATGGAAAAGACAAAAAAAATCTTGAATGAATACACAAACATACATAACTATGACATGAGTAAAGGATTACTATTAATGCCAGTGGCATTTACGTGCTGACCTGGCACGCTTTAATGCTGTGTAGAACTTGTAGCGTTTGTGCCACAAACACTGTAATAAGGAAAAGTAAAGGACCTTTCTGAAACGGTCATATTCAATTTTGTTTGCCAATATCGCACGCTGTTGCTCTCAACTGGAAGATTGGCCCTGTGTTTGCCAACAGAAGGAGTTGTTTGTCACTTCAGTGCAGACAGACAAATCCTATAGATGGCTAAGGTTGTATGTTTAGCCAAGACATATTGATACAGAGAATGAGGTCGGTGTACTAGTTTATAGTGTAAACTCCCCCTTGTTGGGGTGTGATGGTGTTTACGTCCTGTGACAACACTGGAGCATTGTAGTTTACCTGTGTAAACCTAATTTCTTCCCTGTTGGTTGTTTGGAGATTAACATACAGCAACAAACTGAATTAATTTAGTTTTCATAGTTGAGATTATAAATTATCATTGAAAACTCCGCGCTGTGAGTTTTTCAATATCCAAAATTTATTTGTGAATATTGAATAGAAATATATATCTCCATAATCACCCAACTATCTATTTATTAGTTAAGATGCTTTAATATAGTTTCTCTGCACTGGAGTGTTTATTAGCACAACAGACATCCAACACAATCAAGTTGAAGCGCTTAAACTATACCTTCATGATGTCAGAACAAGCAAGCAAGTGAGTTCTTCGTAGCAAAGTTTTTACAGATAGACAACTCTAACAGACCCTAACGATTGTTGAGAACTAGATGATTCTTAGATAGCAACTCAACTCACCAGGGAAAACTTTCCATCCTTCTCTATTTGCGGTTTTTGTGTAGAAGTGGATGTTATGTCATATGATGCACCCGTGTATAATCGCGTCTGAGGCCGGGGTACTATAGAAGTTGGTGACGGTGCCGGTGGCCTTCCACGTAATGGCAGTATGTGTTGTTGTGTGGGTCGCACATTTGGAGTTGATGGAATTGGAGAGGTTGTTGATGATGTCACTAAACGGGGTTTAAGTAAATTTGTTGGTGTTGAGACTGCTGTAGGTGTGGACAGAATTGAAACTACAGGTTTTAAAATCGGTATGACTTGTACTCTTGTGGTAGTCGGTGTGTCTCGGTTCGTCTGTACTCGTTTGCCGGAGGCTATATCTCCACCACTAGATTTAAGATCGAAGTGTTTATAGTATAATGGGATTCTACTGATTGGTCTACTGATTCTATTGATGGTCGCTAGGGGTGATGAGGACTCAGTTTTCAGCTTCTTATGCTTTGCACCAGGAGGCGTTTGGTCGGATATAGTGGAAAGGACCCGTGGAGGTGTTTGTTCAGATGTAGTGGAGTGTATGCGCTTCCTTTGTGTCAGCGTAGAAGACTGAGCATCAATTTCTGTGAGGTGGACATATAATCCTCTTCTACAGTACAAAAGTATGGAAAGCGATAAAGAACTCAGAGGTTTTGTATGGGTAAAATATTGGTCTGGTTGCCAATGGTGCTAGGATGGTGACTGGTATCGGAGTGTATACAATACAACCCGACATTAAATTGAAACGGCAAGACATTTTTCGCGTTATGACTGGTTCAGTAGTACAAAACACAACTAAGATCACATAGAGATTTATATTAGAAAAAAATGGGTTGATTGACATTGACATAACCTCATGGGTCAAACCACTAATGTAAAACAATTTTAGTGTTTTTGAGCCTTTCTCTGAACAAGAAAATCAGATTGGTGATCACTTGTGTACAATCAGACTCTTTATTTTTAAAGAGCGACCAAACTTGCCAAGGCGTCGAATAAGCCAAACTCAATGATTATGTCAAACTACCAGTACATTAAAGACACCAGCATACTCAAAGTTAGTGGTGGTGGATGCGGAGCACCACTGAAACTCCACACAAATAAAGTTTAAGGATGTAAACTAACATTGACTTTAGGTTAGTATGTATGCAACATTGCACGTACTTTTTGATTGAACTACCGTGTGTCTTTTTCCCAAACGCCTTGGTAACTGCTCGGCTGATCAGTGCCACAGTCGCATGTTCATCAAATTCCGCTCTGACTATTTCATTTAACCTTTCTTTTGGAGTATCAACACCACAGCGCTTGTGGAATCTAGTTCTTAGATAATCCTGTAAAGTCATCCCATAATAAATCTTAAATAAACAAGTGTGAAAACTAGACCCTGACTCGCGTCTCTAAGAAATTAGTGTAAGTACTTAAACTTTGTTAATCTGGGTGTTTGCTATCAACCACTGTGGTGGAAGATAGCAAATTGCATTTCACACACCACACAAAGAAGTTTAGGCACTCAAACCAAAGAATAGTTCTTAACAATGTTGCTATACACCACACAAATGAATGCAATAGCACATTTTATAAATTAATAAAGCTCCATTTATCTGAGGGAGTTAAATGTGGTGCAGATCGAAATTCATAGAGTTGAATGTTTGATTTATGTTAAGGTGTTGCCAAGGATGTCATACAGTGATGTGACTAGTGATTTTCAATAATCATTCTACATTTAGTTCATTACTAAGCACACTATTCATTGTCACCCACTGCTGTATTGTATGCCATGCGCCTATAAGTCCAGATGTGTATAGCAATTAGTGACTTTGTGGTTTTTTCACAGTAACTTATAAAACTTATTACATAATTCAGGCTGAATGCTGAAGTTGTTTTCATAGGAGAGCAAACAGACACTCCAAGATTTTTGTTTGTGTGATGTGTCAATTACTAGGTTTTCATCCTCCAACCTGACACTACACTACATCACAAGATCCAAAACTTTGTCTAATCCCCTGAAGCATAAAAACACACTGGATTGGATCAGCTAATTAGTGTAGCGGATTGGCCTGCTGCCGAATGGGGATTTAACATGTGATCCAATCCAATCATGTTTACATCCATGGATTCAGTGGATTCAATCAGCCAACTCTTTGCGGCTCTGTCAGGTTGGGATTGGGATGGGATCGGGTCAGGTTGGCCGTTTACATCATTGGATTGACTATTCTGTAGTGTAGTGTTAGATTGGATGATGTGAACAAAGTTATTGAGGCTCTGTTATCATAGAGGAGCCCCACTGACAGAATAAAATGCATTAGGACCTATATTGGTTTACAGTAACACATAGGTCGACTTACCGACAATGCTTGTACTTTACTTGGTCCATAATGAGGACTGTATCCTGATACTCCCGGCACGGATTTTGAGTCTTGAACATTAATGCCTACAATATATCGGTCATGAAGTATATTATGATAAAGAATGGTTGGATAATGGAAGAAACAGCATCAAGTTATGGTATGGGATGTTTGCGTTCTGCAAAGTCTAGAGGAGACACTATAATCGTCAATTGCTATAAATAAGCCAGCAAAAAAAGGGGGGATGCAAAAACCACAGACAATCATTGAGAACCACATTTTGGAGCGTTCGAATCAAGAGAGTGGTATGGGAAACAGAAATAAATACTGAACCAAAAATTTAGTATTGACCCAAAACTACTGGTACCTTAGAAGTCAAACCATCTAAGTTTGAGTCAGCACAAGTAATTGCTATCCAATCTCTAGCGATCAAATCACTCACTGAGCACTGAACAGGCAACACTTCCTTATCATGTTCAACCTTGGGAGAGCTGTTAAACCCAATATTCGCAATATCAACTCATTAGATAGTAATAAG
>ERZ1740070.2502-NODE-2502-length-10550-cov-4.861458_pt1 | contig 10550 bp, 14 predicted proteins | sample MGYA00581734_ERZ1740070 | MGnify/ENA primary metagenome ERZ1740070 (study PRJEB43018, sample SAMN04849744) | marine metagenome | isolation source: floating plastic debris | place: Pacific Ocean | collected 2008-09-01 | study: EMG produced TPA metagenomics... | reverse complement strand
TGCCGTGGGTGCTCGCTTTATCTAACAGGCTTTGGCGATAGTCTGGCAAATTGAGTCGCTGGTCTTCTCGTATGCCGGGGCTGAACGGGATTATGTGCAAACCTTGGTAAAACGCGCCAAAGCTCAAGGCGCGCGCCTGGTGCAAGTGCCGGATCGCCTAGCGGGATCCATTGCGCGTAAAGACAATCCACAAGCGGTGATTGCAGCGATCAAACAACGCGATCTGGATCTGACGGATGTTGCGGCCGATGACTCCGGACTTTGGATCGGCCTTTATGAGTGCCGCGACCCCGGCAATCTCGGCACCATCCTGCGGACCGCAGACTGCGCCGGAGCGGCTGGCGTGATTTTGATCGAGAATTGCTGTGACCCTTACAGCGTCGAAGCCGTACGCGCATCCATGGGATCGCTGTTTGATGTTCAGCTCGCCCGTGCGCCTTTCGCGACCTTCAATGCCTGGCGCAAATCAGCCCAATTGAACATGGTCGCCGCCAGTGTGAATGGCGATACCACGCATACCGGTGTCGATTTCGCAACGCCTAACCTGATCCTCATGGGCAATGAACAGGCCGGTCTTCCCTCTGAGATCGAAGCGGAATGTGACACGCTTTGCCTGATCCCCATGCGCGGCGGCGCAGACAGCCTCAACCTGGCCCAGGCCACCGCCATCATGCTTTATGAAGGCTGGCGCCAACGGGGTTTTGCGTAATGGATATGCAGTCAGTTTTGTTTCTCGCGGATCAATGGTCTGATGAACAATACGCCTTGATCGACAGCGGCGACGGCCACAAACTGGAGCGGTTCGGCGCGCAAACCGTTATCCGGCCAGATCCCCAAGCCTTCTGGCCCTCGGCAACACCGATCGTAGACTGGCACGCGGACGCGCGGTTTGATGCCAAAACCGGCGATGATGATCGAGGACACTGGCAGTTGATAAGTCCAAACGCGCCGGAGGCGTGGTCAATGCGGTGGCGCGGTCTGCAATTGAATGCTCGGCGGACGCCCTTCCGGCATCTCGGTCTGTTCCAGGAGCATAGCGTACATTGGGATTTCGCACAGGCGCAAATCCGCGCTGCGGGTCGCCCCATCAAACTCCTCAACCTGTTCGGCTATACGGGGATGATGAGCCTCGCCGCTGCCCAGGCCGGCGCTGAGGTGACGCATCTCGATGCCAGCCCCAAGTCGAATGGGTATGGCAAGGATCACGCCGCTATGAGCGACATTGCGGACGCCCCGATCCGCTGGATCGCGGATGATGCTATGAAGTTCACCGCGCGCGAAATTCGCCGTGGCAATCGCTATGATGCCATCGTACTTGATCCGCCTAAGTTCGGGCGGGGCACCAAAAACGAGACCTGGCGATTTGAAGAAGACTTGCCAGGACTGCTTGCCAATGTGCGGGCTTTGCTATCTGACCAGCCGCTCTTCGTAATTCTAACGGCTTACGCGGTTCGACTGTCGCATATTGCCCTGGCGCAAGCGCTCTCTGGGCATTTGCAGGACCTGGGCGGTCAGATCGAAATGGGCGAAATGGCACTGCCGCACCTTAATGATGATCGTCTGTTGCCGACGTCTATTTGTGCACGATGGACCGCCGTCTAAGCACGTTCGGTCGCGACGATTGCTGCGCAGCTGATGACAACTACCGCAATCGCACCGAACCAAAGCGGATCGACACCCAAACCATCCCAAAACTGAGCCTGGACTTGCACCTCACCCACGGACTGACTGAGCCGCGCGGCGCGTGCATTGACCACATCAAACAGGCCGCCCATTTGCGACAGCGCTGCGCCGATGCCCAGCCCGCCTGCTCCGAACAGAAGCGGCGCCCGCCAGCGCGACCGTTTGCGGATCGGCTGCATAACCCGTTCGACGAAAGCTTCATTCTGCAAAGCCTCATCTTGCGCCTCGAACAGGGCGCTCAAATCATCATATCGGTCTTCGGTCTGCATCATTCTACTCCATCACGCCACGTTTTCGGCGGCAAGCTGTTTGCGAAGCGCGGCGACCCCGCGGGACACGTGCGATTTCACCGTTCCAAGCGGAAATCCCGTCGCCGCAGAGGCTTCGCTGTGGCTCAATCCTGAGGCCACACAAAGGACCACACAAATACGTTGGTTTTCGGGCAAGGTCTTGAGGGCGCGATCCAGGTCCATCTGATCGGAGAGCCGCGCCGCTGATGTATCAAACGCAATGATATGGGCGCTTTCATCAAATTCGACCTCCGGCTTCTGTTTGCGCCTGGCTTGCAGGAATTCGCGATAGGCGATGGTGCAAATCCAGGCTTTGAACGACCCACCGCGATAGCCGCCAATCTTGCGCCAGGCGGTGAGGAATGCGGCTTGAGCAATGTCATCGGCTTCGGCCGCGTGCCTGGCCAGGCGATGGCAAACCCCGCGCACGGCGCCATGGTGACGCCGGACCAGGGTCTCGAACGCGACCTCTTCGCCAGAGGCCGCGTCGCGGGCTAGATCGCTATCCGTTCTCATTCGTAGGGTCGCCCCATCCCATCGCCTCTAGTCGTGACTGAAGCGCCACAGCCCCAGATAGGCCAGACCCAGAATTACCGGGAAGGAAGAGACGCCAAGGATGCCGCGAACCGCTTCGGGTTCATCGTGCGGGATAATCGCGCCCAGAACCATGAACGCGATCCCAAATGCGATCAGCAGGACACCGCGCCGCAGGTCAGATTTCACGGGATCGTTCAGGTAAGACATCCGTTCGACCAGTTCTGGTGAAACTTCCTGGCCCTTTTCCACGGCCAAACGGAGGGTTTCGTGCGCGGTCAGGCGCTTTTTATAATTATAGTGGCTGAACAGCCAGATGATCGCGACAATTGCTGCGAATAAAAAGATCGGGACGAGAATATCATCCATGGGTATGGTTCCTTATCATTGCACCCAGTTTGTGGGCTCATGAATAAAGATGCAAACAGCCCAGGGTTTGGATGCACCCCATCTATAATTTTGCTTTTGCCGCGGCGTCCAAGACTGCGTCCCAGGCCGCCGACATGTCCTGAGACCAGGCATCCCCCGCCAATTGCCTGAACACATCTGCCATGACCTGAAAGAAGCCTTCGAACACCTCGTCGGTGATGCCATAGCCTTCATGGTTCATCCGCTCGGCGGAAACAAAGCTCACGGCCACCGGATCATCTTTCAACAAGCCTTCCGCCATGCTCATCGCCTCGTTCAGCATATGCCCGCGTGCGCCTTGATCCGTGTCGAGGACAAATAGCTCTTCAAACTCCGGGAACCGCGCGAAAAGTGCGGCATAGACTGGCGGCACGACATCCTCGCACCGCTCGGCAACGGCTTCGAGGCTGGCGGAGAAAGCGGTGAGATGGGTCACTCCGGTGGCTCAGGCCGGAGCGCGTAAATTGAGGCGGCGATGATCCCCGCTTCGGTGTGAATATCAGCGATAGCACGTTCATACTCGGTCCCCTCGAACTCATCCAGGCGTGGCCAGTGCTCCGGCAAGTCCGGAGATTCAAAAACATCGACATCGACCCGCGTCCCGTCGTGCCCAAGATAGATACCCGGATAACCTTCTGCTGCGCCCCAACCGGAATCGACCAAGGTCCCCCGGACATAGCCCTTGCGCCATTGCCCGCGCATGCCGTCCAATTGATGATGGTTGGCGCGCCCCGGCGCCAGGGTGCCGTAAGTGGCGAGCCGATGGTGTGCGGTGAGCTCGTCTGTCCTCGCCAAGCCAAAAGCGCCTAACCGCGTGGAGGAAGGCTGTGGACGAGCGTCAGGAATTTCAGCTTTGTGCCGGCTCGTCGATGCGCGGACAATGCCTGATAATCGGGGTCATTGTACCAGGCTTTCGCGGCAGCTTCGCTTGGAAACTTGAAGATGATCACGCGTCCGGTGAGGGCGTCGCTGCCTTCCAGAGTCTCGCTCCTATCATCAAAGGTGACAAACTCTCCGCCATGCTTTTGGAGCATCGGGAAGAAGCCTTTTTCATAGGTGCGATAGGTGTCGGGATCCGTGATCTCTTCGAGATTGACGATCATAAAAACCGGTAGATCTGACATGCCTCTGACCTCCTAAAGCGGGATGTTATCGTGCTTCTTCCATGGATTGGACAGCTCTTTGCCTTGCAGCGTGCGCAAGGCTTTTGCCACCCGTCGCCGCGTCGAATGCGGCATGATGATATCGTCAATATAGCCTTTGCGGGCCGCGACATACGGATTGGCGAAATTGTCTTCATAGCTCTGCGTATGTTCGGCGATCTTGGCCTCGTCACCAATATCCTTGCGGAAAATGATCTCGACCGCGCCTTTCGCACCCATCACTGCAATCTCAGCGGTCGGCCAGGCATAATTGACGTCGCCACGCAGGTGTTTCGAGCTCATCACATCATACGCGCCACCATAGGCCTTACGGGTGATCACGGTGACTTTCGGCACCGTTGCTTCGGCATAGGCGAACAGTAATTTGGCGCCGTGTTTGATCAGGCCACCATATTCCTGTTTGGTGCCCGGCATGAAGCCTGGGACATCGACAAATGTGACGATTGGAATGTTGAAACAGTCGCAGAAACGCACGAACCGCGCCGCCTTGCGCGAGGCATCAATGTCCAGCACGCCCGCCAAAGTCATCGGCTGATTGGCAACAAAGCCGACGGTTGCGCCTTCCATGCGGCCAAAGCCGCAAATGATATTGGCACCAAAGGCCGGGCTAATTTCAAAAAAGTCGCCTTCATCCACGGTCTTCTCGATCAGCTCTTTCATATCGTAAGGCTGGTTCGGATTGTCCGGGATCAGCGTGTCGAGACTGTTATCGACGCGCTCAATCGTATCATAGGTCGGGCGCACGGGCGGATCTTCGCGGTTGGAGCCGGGCAGAAAATCGATCAGACGGCGCATTTGTGGCAGTGCTTCAATATCATTCTCAAACGCCCCATCAACAACGCCGGATTTGGCCGCGTGAACAGATGCGCCGCCTAGTGTTTCATGGGTCACCTCTTCATTGGTCACGGTCTTCACCACGTCCGGGCCGGTGACATACATGTAGGACGTGTCCTTCACCATGAAGATGAAATCGGTCAGCGCTGGCGAGTAAACATCGCCGCCCGCGCAAGGTCCCATGATGACTGAGATTTGCGGAATGACGCCGGAGGACAACACATTTTCCATGAAGATGTCAGCATAGCCCGCGAGGCTGTCGACGCCTTCCTGAATGCGCGCGCCACCAGCATCAAAAATACCGATAACAGGGGCGCCGACCTTGGCGGCGGCTTTCTGGACTTTGACGATCTTTTCCGATTGCGCCAGCGACAGCGAACCGCCGAAAACGGTGAAGTCCTTCGAAAAGACATAGACCAGACGACCATTGATCGTACCGGACCCGGTGACCACGCCGTCACCCGGAATGCGCTGCTTTTCCATGCCGAAATCATGACTGCGATGTTCGACAAACATGTCCGTCTCTTCGAAACTGTTTTCATCGAGTAGAAGCGCAACACGTTCGCGAGCGGTTAGTTTTCCCTTTTCATGCTGGCGTTCAATCCGGGCCTTGCCGCCCCCCAGTCGCGCTTTTTCCCGCCGCGCCTCAAGGGCTTCGATCACATCTTGCATAGGCTCCAACCTCCACTCATCCACAGGACTTGTGGCTGGGTTTTATCGCGCCCGCGCGCAAGGGCAAGCCTGCCACCTAAGCAAAACGGGCCTCCCCAAGGGGAAGCCCGTCCAACCTTTCATTCTGAAAGTTAAAGCTATTTCGTTCTAATAGCCGTAATGACCCCGTCTGTGGCCACGCTGTCCGCGCTGCGGGATGCCGTAAATCTCGCGAACCTGATCGCCGCGTCGGACAATGCAGGTGACAGGACGCTCAATGTCACGCCGGCGCGTTTCAAATTCGACCTCATTAAAGGTCACACGAAAACCGCGCGGCCCGATTTGTTCGGCATATCGGCCATCGTCGAAATCGACATCTCGAAAACCAAGATAGTCAGCTTCTGCTCGGATTGCGCGTCGGCAGGCGCGAATGGCTTGACGTTTTGCCTGTCGGTTTGACTGGTAGCGATTGTAGCTATGGTGACGGTGCCCCGAATAGCCGATCGTGCCATGGCCGCGATTGGTATAGCCGAAATGCAACGCACCATTTCCGGTTTGCACCGAAATGCTTCCAGTCACGCGTTTGCCAGACTTGCCATGGTCGGCAAGGGCTGGTGCAGCGAAGAGCAGAGGCGCCGCAAGGGCAAGCGCGGCTGCTCGAGGTTTCATGATACGATTTATCATGGCTGCAGGAATACACAGACCACCGCAACCCAGCGTGAGTGGCGTATTCGGGTGACATTCATCTGCTCAACCGCTGCCCGAACATTGCCATTTTGTCAGATCAGGGTCAGGCTGACGCAGATTTCTTGGCGTAAGAAATCACGATACATGAAGATGGGGATCGACATGAAGTTATTTACAATCAGCGCACTCACCTTGGGGTTGGCGTTTTCCGCAACTGCCGAGGACACCAGTCGCGACAACCATTTGATCACGACCGTCACCCAGGCAGACATCCAGTTTGTCGCTGAATCGCTCGATCATACCGTGCGCAGAGATCTTGAGGATACGGTCGGAGTTCTGGCCTATTATCAAAAGGACGGCGACGGCGCTGAGCTTGTCTATGCGATGCAGGGCAAAGCGTGTCAGGAGGCCTCAGATTGCCTCGGCCTGGAGATCTTCATCATTTTTGAGGGCGCGTTCACCGCGGAACAGGCCAATGAGATCAATCAACGCTGGTCTGCGATTAAAGCCACAGCGACGGATGGAAGTCTCTATCTGACCCGCTATCTGATCCTCGATGATGGACAGACAATCGGCAATATCCGCACCAATGTTCGAAACGCGCTTGCCATTTCTGAGCAGATTCAAGCCGAGCAGAGCGCAGATGACACGCCATCTGAACCTGTTCGCGTCGCCACCGCCGATATCGACTTTGGGGAAGATGCCGGCGATTACGCCAATGATAGTGCGTGCGATGATGCCAGGTTCCAGGAGGATGGCGATGAATGGACGTATCAGCGCAATCATGTGCTGCGGGATGCCACAGATTGTCGAACGCTATACGATGCCGGGCAGCTAACGCTTTATCTCGATTTCGGCGACAATTCTGGCGAGTATGCCAATGATGACACATGCGACGATAACCGATTTACGGGCGAAGGCCGCTCCATTCTCCAAACGGACAGCCATGTAAAACGCGATGCCGTCGACTGCATTGTCGCCTACCGGGCCGGAACGATTAATCGCCCTTAATCCGGTCGCTTTGCCCTAATTAATCATCGTCGCGAATTTTTCCGCGCAGCGCTTTGACATTGCCGCGTTGTTTCTTGCTATCCAGACGACGACGAATGGAGGCCCGCGTGGGCTTGGTTTTGATCCGTCGGCGCGGTGCTTCGGCCACGCTTCGTACCATGTCGGCGAGGCGTTTTCGCGCGGCTTCGCGGTTCAATCCCTGGCTGCGATGATCCTTAGACTCGAGCATAAGATCCCCATCCTGCGTTAATCGCGCGCCATAACGCCGCCGAAACCGGGCCTTGACCGCAGCTGGGATGGAACTGGACAGAACATTCCAGCGCAATTGCACCGCCGTCGAAACCTTGTTGACGTTCTGGCCGCCCGGCCCGGATGCACGGATGAATCGCTCCGTCAGCTCCCATTCCGGGATCTGTATCGTCTCGGTCACAAAGACGTGATCGCGGTGGGACATGAAAGCTCCGTTCAGGGTCAATTCAGGCAGCAGTCCTAGTGTTACAGGCAAGGCTTGTCACGAACAGCCGAAATTGTGGGTGCCTAGGGGGCGCCTGAAGAGAGAAAGGGAGGCGACACATGTCCATCCTCTCAAGACTGACATCTACGGTTGCGGCCATCGCCTTGACGGCTGGCACGCTCGCACCTGTGGCTTACGCAGATCGTAATGATCGCGAACGACGACCACAATTCTCGTCACAGGACCGTGTTGAAAACCGGCGCGACAATGCCCGCGCCGAGCGCAATCGCCAGGCGCGCATCGAGCGCCGGGATGGACGCAGCAATGTGCGCACCAATGACAATCGCGTACGCGGCGAACGCAGCATGACCGGGCGCGAGTTCCGGCGAGACACGAGTGACCGTCGCGGCGAGCGCCGACAGGAACGCCGCACGGAGCGTCGCGACAATCGCCAGTTCGAGCAGCGACAGGAAAGACGCACGGAACGGCGCGACAACCGCCAGTTCGACCAAAGACAGGAACGCCGCGTTGAACGCCGCGACAACCGACAGTTCGATCAGCGTCAGGAGCGGCGTGTCGAACGGCGGGACAATCGCCAGTTCGAACAAAGGCAGGATCGCAGAGCCGAGCGGCGCGCTGATCGACGGGCCGATAATCGGCGCGAAAATCGCCAGATCCGTCGCAATTCCTATGATCGTGGTTACTCACAAGCACGTCGGGATATTCGGACGCGGCAGCATGATCGCTATCACAATCATCGCAACCGGGCTGGCGATCGGCATTACAATCACCGGAATTATAGCAACCGGCATTACAATAACCGACACTATCGCCACGATCGGCATTATCGCCATCACCGTAATTTCAACCGGTATTATCGCCGGCACAATAATGGCTATCACTATCGCCATCATTATCGTCGGCACAATTTCCGGCACTATTCGCCGCGCGCCTTTTACTGGGGTGGCCATCGTCCTTTCTATTATTACTCGCGGCCAACCTTCAGCTTTGTCTATGACAGTCGCTATGTTCCGCGGTATCGGATCGGTGGGCATTATGGCTACCACACCAATACGATCATTATCGGAGATTATGACTATTGGGGCCTGTATGATCCGCCGCACGGCTATCACTGGGTACATGACTATGATAGCGGCGACGCCATTCTCGCCTCGATCGCCACAGGCGCCATTATTGGCCTCGTCATCGGCGCCCTGGCAGACTGATCCCCCCCGGGCGCGTCCTTCTCGCGCCTAAAGAACACCCACTGCGTGCGCGCGGTGGGTGTTTTCCTGGGCACAGATCAATTTTTTATGTCGCTTCCCTTACGTTCATCTTTCATTAGGCATGACTCATGCTTAATTCGAACTGTCCGGAGCAAATGATTCAGTCCGGACATAGTCGTTCAACAGCTGAAAGGAGGTGATCCAATGTCGAGTGAGAAACCAGGAACGGTGATTGGATCCGTTTGTGTGAAGGTTTTTTTGGAGCAGCCTCTGAAAACGCCGTAGCACTATCTTGAGGCTGCTTGCTTGGATGAGCCCGAGCAAAGTTGAACGCAGCCAAGGATTCAAGAGCCATCCGGCTCACGGACCCCAGCCGAGACCCGGCTGGGGTTTTCCTTTTATGGCAACGGGATTTCGGTTCCAGTGCGCCAGCACATGCGGCCCGGCATGCGGGCGGGACGGGTCTCTATTTTTGGTTTGGTTTTTGAGACCCTAATCCTGAGCTTGGCGAAGGGTTGGGGGTCGGGCTTGCGGGAAGCCCCGCCTCGTCCTTCGTCAGGCTCAGGATGAGGCGTTCGGGGGTCCGGGTGAGGGCTAGCCTGGCTCGAGACGCACCCGTGTCCGACCGTCCCGGGCTTGACCCGGGATCTCGGGCCACAAGACCGGAAGCCGGGAGGGAGATCCCGGATCAAGTCCGGGACAATCGGATATGAGGGAAATGGCTCGTTCGAAGACTTGCGGGCAGAGATCCTCGACATCACTCGGCGCATAGAAACGCGTGTCCGGATCCTCTGCCATGTAATTCCGCGCCATGCCTTCAAAGTACGGCACCCAGGCCCGGCCATAGCGGTCAACTTGCACAAAAGCCTGACGCCCGGTCGCCTCACTCCATCGATCGACCCGCCACAGGTTCCAGAACAGGATCGGCCAGAAATAGACAGCAACCTGCTGATAATGCGCGAAGAGATAGCGATGAATGATCATGGCGTTGAAGATAAGTGCACGCTGAACCCGGTCGGATTCCGACCCTCGCTCATCCCCGCGCCGGCGGGGATCTCAGGCCACTCAGGCCGGGACTCGCCGCACGCGATCCCCATGTTCGACAAAAACCTGCCCAAATCGGAGTGCATACTAAACCTTACAACAGCGACACGAGACGGAGGCCGGTTATGAAACAAATCATCACTGCAATTGGCTTGGCAGGGCTTGTGCTCTCAGCTGCAAATACAGCGCAAGCCGCCCCCCTGATCCGGGACGCCGCTATATTTGAAACCGCCGAGATTGAAGGCATCAGCCTTTCGACTCTGCCCGAAGACGCGTTCAACGCCCTGCTCGCAGAGGGCTATCAGGCCGGCGACATCACCCGCTACGAGGATTGGCACCATGGATCGATTGAATTCGTCCGGGGCAGTTATAGCGGACCAGACGGATTGTCCTCCATTTCGCTCGGACGCTCGGATGGCACCCTCGCCTTTATCAGCCAATCCCTGAACAAGCCGGGCATCGATGTCGGCGCCGAAATCGGTGCGATGCAGGCGCATTTCGGAATTGAAAGCGACGCAACCGCCTGCCGGGTCAATCGATCTGGGACTGGCGGCAGTTGCGCGGT
>ERZ1740070.2501-NODE-2501-length-10550-cov-9.910052_pt1 | contig 10550 bp, 10 predicted proteins | sample MGYA00581734_ERZ1740070 | MGnify/ENA primary metagenome ERZ1740070 (study PRJEB43018, sample SAMN04849744) | marine metagenome | isolation source: floating plastic debris | place: Pacific Ocean | collected 2008-09-01 | study: EMG produced TPA metagenomics... | reverse complement strand
TGCGACCTCCTTGGTCTGCCCGGCGGCTTGCGTCTCGATTGGGCTCGGTCTGCGAGCGTTGCCGGGCGGCGTGTCATTTACTTGTTGGAACAGGTTTCTGGTTTGATGCGGCGGCTGCCACACGGGTTACAGCAAGATTCAACGCTCCTCGGGCTCGTGGGGGCTGCGGGCCTTGGTCAACAGGGCGCTGAGCTGGGCGAGCTCTTTGGCCGACAGGTGCCCGAGCTGGTGCTGGTGCATTTCCAGGAGCGGGCCGTCGAGACGGTCGAGGAGTTGTCGGCCCTTGCGGGTGATCGAGACGCGCACGACGCGGTGGTCGACCTCGTCGGTATGCCGCTCGACGAGCGCCCGAACTTCCAAGCGATCGACAAGCCTCGTAACGTCGGGCACGGGCACGACGAGGCGGTCGCGGATGTCTGAGCACCGCAAAAGATCGGGCGCAGCGCCGCGCAAAATGCGTAGCACGTTGTACGACGAATCGGTCAGCCCGTGCGGCTTGAACAGCCGCGTCATGAACGTCGACAGCACCGCGCCGGTCCGGATCAGGTTGAGCGCCGCCTCCTGCTCGGGCACGTCGAACGGATCCACCTTGCCTGTCTGCTCGTGCAGTGGCGTGCGACCACCGCCGCGCGTGGTGAGGCTTGCGGTCTGCGTTGAGGAGGGCGCGGATGTAGCGGATGGGCGCGACATGTGTTGGAACAACAGTCGGCACCACGCGCAACGGTGGCAACCAGCGTCGATCAAGCGTTACACCCCGGTTGGACGAGGGTGCGGGAACCCGAAAGAACACCTGCTCCCGCGCAACGGGCGTGTCTACATCAAACCGAATTAGTCGAAGACGATCGTCCGCCCCGCGTGCACGAGCACCTTGCCCGCAAGGTGCAGGCGGACAGCGCGGGCCAGCACGACGCGCTCCAGATCGCGCCCGGTGCGCACCATGTCGGCGACGGCGTCGCGGTGGGTCACCGGCTCGGTCTGCTGGGCGATGATCGGCCCCTCATCAAGCTCGGCGGTCACGTAGTGCGCGGTCGCGCCGATCAGCTTCACGCCCTTGGCGAACGCCTGGTGGTACGGCTTCGCCCCGGCAAATGCGGGCAAGAACGAGTGGTGGATGTTGATGATCCGATCACCGAACGCCTCGACAAAGCTCGGCGGCACGACCTGCATGTACCGCGCAAGCACAACAAGCTCGATGTCAGAGTCGACGAGCAAGCGGAGCATCGCCGCGTGCTGCGCGTCTTTGGTGTCGGGCGTCACCGGCACGTGGTGGAACGGCACGCCGAGCTGGGCCGCGAAGGGCTCGGCGTCGGTGTGGTTGCTCACGACCATCGCCAGCTCGGCCTCGAGCTCGTCGGTTGTCGCGCGCCACAGCAAGTCGGCCACGCAATGCGTCTGCTTCGAGCAGAGCACCGCGACGCGGCGACGCCGGGCCGGCTCGACGCGGGCGTCCATGTCGAAGCGCTTCGCGATCGCGGTGAAGTCTTGCGCCAGCGCCTCGAGGCCCGTGCGCAGGCCCGCGGTCTCGAACTCGACGCGCATGAAGAACTGCCGCGTGTCGGGGTCGGTGTGCTGGTCGGCCTCCAAAATGTTCGCGCCGTGGTCGGCGAGAAACCCCGCGACCGCCGCGACCACGCCCGTCGCGTCGGCGCACGCCACAAGCACTCGTGCGCGTTCAGTCATTCCATCGGTCATGGTCGCGCTCAGAGACCCATCGCCTGCGCCATCGCCTTGCCCATGTCGGCGGGGCTCATCGCAACCGTGGCGCCAGCCTTCTTGAGCGCCTCGATCTTGGTGTCGGCGCTGCCCTCGCCACCCGAGATGATCGCGCCGGCGTGTCCCATGCGCTTGCCGGGGGGCGCGGTCTGGCCGGCGATGAATGCCGCGACGGGCTTGGTGACGTGCTCGGCGATGTAGGCGGCGGCCTCCTCTTCGTCGGTGCCGCCGATCTCGCCGATCATCAGGATGCCGTGCGTGTCGGGGTCGGCCTCGAAGAGCTTGATCGAGCCGATGTGGTCGAGCCCGCGCACCGGGTCGCCGCCGATGCCGATGCACGTGCTTTGGGCGAGCCCGAGGTTCGAGGTCTGCCAGACCGCCTCGTAGGTGAGCGTGCCGGATCGGCTCACGATGCCCACGGCCTTGCCGGCCTTGGCCTCGCTGATGTGCGTGTGGATGTAGCCCGGCATGATGCCGATCTTGCAGCCCGCGTTGGTGTACGTGTCGCTGCCACTCTCGCCCGAGCCGGTCTTGGGGCCCGGCGTGATCACGCCCGGGCAGTTCGGGCCGATGAGCACGATCGCCGGATGGCCGGCCGCCTCACGCTCGAGGTTCACCTGATCGAGCACGGCCCGGGCGCGGACCATGTCGAGCACGGGCACGCCCTCGGTGATCGCGCAGATGAGCATGAGCCCCGCATCGATCGCCTCGAGGATCGCGTCGGCAGCGAATGCCGGGGGGACGAAGATCATCGTCGCGGTGGCGCCGGTCGCGTCGACCGCCTCGCGGACGGTGTTGAAGATGGGCAGGCCGTTGGCGTCCTTGGTGCCGCCCTTGTTGGGCGTGACGCCGCCGACCATTTTGGTGCCGTAGTTGAAGCAGCCCTCGGTGTGCGTTGCGCCGAAGGAGCCGGTGATGCCTTGGCAGATGACCTTGGTAGACGCGTCGACGAGCACGGGCATGGTGTGAGTCCTTGGGTGGGCTGGGGGGCGGTTGATCTGGGGTGGCCACTATAGAAAGGGAGGCGGCGGGGTCGCGGGTCGGCCCGCGCTAGAGTTTGGGCCCATCACGGGCGGCACTCGGCCGCACGTGGGCGGGCTCGGCGAAGGAGGCTGGCGATGCGTGCGGTCGTGACCGGTCAGGTGGGCATGGACAAGAAGGACTACCTCCAGGGGGTGGTCGATTTCGCGGGTGGGCAGGGCGAGACCGTCAAGCTCTACAACATCGGCGACATCATGTACGACGAGGCGCGGGACGTGAGCCCGGGCCGAATCCTCGACCTGCCCTGGAGCCGGCTGTCATCCCTCCGCCGGGCAGCCTTCAAGGACGTCATCTCCGAGGCCCCCCACCACGAGCACATGATCGTCAACACGCATGCGACCTTTCGCTGGCGGCACGGCCTCTTCGCGGCCTTCGACTTCGACCAGATGGAGAAGCTCGACCCTGACGTGTTCATCTGTCTGGTGGACAATATCGAGGTCGTCCACCACCGCCTCCACCGCGACCACGACATCGACGCGACCCTCAAGGACTGCATGGTCTGGCGCGAGGAGGAGATCCTCGCCACAGAGATGATGGCCCAGGCACTGCGCAAGCCCTTCTACATCGTCAGCCGGGGTCGCCACGACACGACCACGCGCACGACCTTCCGCCTCGTCTGCCGACCCGAGATGAAGAAGGTGTATCCATCCTTCCCCATGAGCCACGTCGTGGACATGCCCGACGTGCTCAAGGAGATCGAGGAGTTCCGCGCGAAGCTCGCCGACCACTTCGTGACCTTTGATCCCGCGGACGTGGACGAGAAGCTGCTGCTCGATCGGGCTGTTGACGCGGCGCGGTCCGGCAACACCGACCAGTTCCTGGAGGTGCTCCCCCACGCCTACGGCGGCGGGCGCAACGCCGACCCGATCAAGGTCTCCGTCCGCCAGGTCCTCGACATCGCCGGCGACATCGACGGCCAGATCTACATGCGCGACTTCAAGCTCATCGACCAGGCCGACATGATCGTCAGCCTCGTCCCCGAGCTTCCGGGCGCGTCGGGCAAGGGCATCCCGGGCCTCTCGAGCGGCGTGGAGCGCGAGCTCCAGCACGCCTTCGAGCACGGCAAGGGCGTCTACGTCGTCTGGCTCCCCGAGAAGGCACCGAGCCCCTTCATCACCGAGACGAGCACGAAGATCTTCGGCTCGGTCGAAGAAGCGGTCAGCCACTTCGAGGCCGCGGGCATGTTCGGCGAGACGAACCTGTTCGGGCAGTAGTTCCGTCGCGAAGCGCTAAGCCCACTTACCGCCGCGAACTCGACATGAGCTCCCGCTCGCCGTCGCGAATCGTGCGCATGAGCAGGTCGCCGTCGAGATCGGTCACGGCTCCGTCGCCGTCGACATCGCGGTCGACGCGTGATTGGTGCCAGTCGTAGAGGTCATCGATGTCGACCCGGCCGTCGCCGTTGGGGTCGGCGGTGCCAAAGGTAAAGGTCAGCGTGACCTGCGCGGGCGCTGCCGAGCCCGGGATCACGTTGCCTTGGGCGTCGCCGAAGTAGACCTCGTAGGTCGCCTCGTGCGTGCCGAGCACTTGGGTGGCGGTGTAGTTGTGCAGCATGGTGCCGTTCCACGCGAAGCGGTCGACGCTGCCCGCGGTGCCGAGGATGGGCTCAAACTGCGTGTACGACGCGACGCCCGGCACGGTGTAGTCGCGCCCGATGTACGTCTTGAGATGCTCCGCCTGATCGATCACCCGCATCCAGACCGATGCGCCCGGAGGCGGCGCCCAGAAGCCGCTGACCAGCCAGCCGTACTGCGCGTTGAACCCGTGCCGATTCAGCACAGCCGCTTCCTCCTCGAAGCCGGCGACGTTCGTGCCGAGCGCAACGGGATTGAGCGACGCGTTCTCAAACCCGACGAAGAACTGATCGCCCGCGACCGTCACGAGCACGTGGCTCATCGGGCCGCCCAAGGGCGGGCTGCCCGCGGGGTTGTTCGCGAGCATCGTTGCAGCGAGGGCGACGGCCGAGTTGAGCACCAGAGTCGATGGCATGGCGTGGTCTCCTGTGGAATGGGGTCGAGAAGCCCGCCCCGGGCGTGTCCGCCGGGCGCGGGTGGTGTGCGCTTCGAAGCCGAGTCAGCGGCGGCGACGCGTCGCGAGAGCAAGGCCCGCCAGCGCGACAACGGGCGCACCCGGCGCGGGAATCGCGATGAATGAGAACGACACGTCCGCGCTTCCGAAGCCGGTGAGTGCTGCGCCTGTGGCTTCGTCACCGATGTAGACGCGATAGCTCGCCTCATACGAGCCGGGCGCGTCGGCCGAGTACCAGTTGTGGACCATTGTGCCGGGCCACTTCCAGATGTCCGGCGAGCCCTCGGTGCCGAAGAGCGGCGCATAGGTATGGTTCTCGCGCATCGTGCGCATGCCGCCCTCGTAGATGTTCAAGCCGGGCGTGGTGCTGAGCTGCTCGATCCAGATCGCGCCGCCCACGGGCAGCGAGATAAAGCCCTCGCTCAGCCAGCCGAAGCGGGCGGAGTAGTAGGTGCCGTCGAGCACGCCGCCGGCGGTGTACGCGTCATCACCGGGGTAGCTCACGAGCACGACGGGGTCGGTCGCGGGCTCACCAGGCAGGTCGTCGACGTGCGCGGTGATTGTCGAGCCATCGAAGCCGATCATCGCGTGCTTCATTTCGCCGGCGACTTGGGGGAGGACGCTCGCCGAAGCGAAGCCGGCGGTGAGAACAAGGGCGGAAAACGAAACGAGTATGCAAGTCTTCATCGGAAAATCTCTCCCGCGAGCGGTTGTGCGCCCGCGTGTGTGTTGTGATCAAGGCGAATCAGCGCGCGGTGGATGGGTTCCAGTCGTCGCGCTCGGAGGGGATGTCGAAGGTCGTGTCGAATCGAACTGAGTCGGCGTGACCATCGAGGAACGCCATCGCCGAGGCGGGCGACGCGTCGGGCTCGGCCCGCGCGACGTTCGCGCCCGGCGGGGCGGAGAACAAGAGCCAGAAATGGGCCATGATGTGATCGGGCATCTGCTCGCGCTCGCCGATGAGCTCGGCAAAGAGCACCGTGCTGCTGGGCCGGGGCGCGAGATCGCGCCTGCGCCACGTCTTGTGGTCGGGCGTCTCCGAGCCGGTGAGCTCGAAGTAGACGTTCACGCCGTAGGACCCGCCGTAGGTGAAGAAGGGCGAGTCGTCTTCGAGTGCGCTGCGCGGGTCGAAGGGCGAGCGCAGGTAGGTATCGACCACCGCGCGGTACCCGTCGTCGGGGCCGGCGAACTCTCGGCTCGTGAGCATCTCGTAGACCTCGCCGAACCAGGGCAACGCGCCCTCACTCGCGTGGGCGAAGTAGGAGTGCGTCGAGCGCATCATCGCGTCGTTGTTGGCATCGGCGAACTGGTGCGTCAGCGTCGCGAGCGTGCGGAGGTTCGCGAGCGTGCGGACCTGACGCCCCGCGTCGCGTGCCGACGAGAGCGATGGAAGCAAGATGCCGATGATCAGCGCGATGATCGCGATGACGACCAACAGCTCGATGAGCGTGAAGGCGCGGTGCCGCTTCAATTGCATGGCGTGTGTCCCGGTCGCGTGCGCACGGTGTGCACGCGACAAGTCGCGGTGAACCAAAGAGTGTCACATCAGGACTTTGATCGAGCGCGAGCGGTCGATCAGGCCGCGACTCGGGGCGGGGGCACCGCGACGTTGGCCGCAATGCTCTCGGGGATCGCAACGCTGGGCATCGAGATGCGGGCCGAGCACGCGGGCTCGGCGATCGGGACCACGGGCGTCGCGACATGTATGAGCGGCACGAGCACGATCGGAAGCCCCGCGAACATCGCGTCGTCGGGCAGCTCGCCGAAATACGCCAGCCGGGTGCGTTGCTCTCCACCGGAGCACGGCCCGGGTTTTCCGGGCTCACACAGCGGGCAGACGGGCTCGATTTTGACGCACGTGCACAAGCGCATGCCGCACTTCGAGCGGGCGTCGACGACCATCGCGTTGCCTGACATGAGCGCAATGGGCAACCACGCGAAATGCGCGACCAGAAACACGAACAATGCCGCGATTGCTGCGGTTGTTGTTCGCCGTTCTTGTCTGGCAGCACCAGTCACTGCCAAACCGTACAGCGTGGGCGCGGTCAGTCAAGCAACTCTCGGCGGTTCTCGCGCGAACTTCTCGGCGGCATCAGCGACGGAGCATGCGCGCGACAACGCGCCGGAGTTTCCAGAGCACCATCGTGATCACGATCTTCTGGGCGCGTTTTCCCATTGCGGTTTCGACGACCTGTTAGACCACCTGGAGCAGGGTCATCGCCTTCTTGTGGATGTCCTCGGCGGTGAGGCCGCACATTTCCAGCAGGTCCTGGGCGGTCCGGCCCGACTTGGGGATCTTGCGGACGTGCATCTGCTCGAGGCTAAAGGCGTCGCCCGACGCGGTCATCGCGTCGGCAACGGCCGAGCCCAGTGCGCCGCCGTAGTTGTCCTCGATGGTGATCGCGAAGCCGCCGTTCTCGTTGATGACGTCGAGCAGCTTCTCCTCGTCGAAGGGCAGCGAGTACGCGTCGATCAGCGTCGCGCTCACGCCGGCCTTGTCGAGCAGGTCGACCGCCTTGTTCGCCTCGTGCACCATCGCGCCGCAGGCGATGAGGCAGACGTCGCGACCCTCGGTGAGCGTCTCGAAGCCGCCGAGGTTGAACACGTGATCGTCGGAGTAGAGAAACTCGGTGTCGTTGCGCAGCGTCCGCATATAGCACGCGCCCTCGTACTCGGCCATCACGCCGGTGAGGGCGTAGGCCGAGTACGCATCGGCGGGCTGGAGGATGTAGCAGCCGGGGTTGCCGCGGTGGTCGCGCATGGTGGTGAACGCGCGGAACCACGCGACGTCCGGCAGCGACATCTGGCTGGGACCGTCCGAGGCGAGTGTGATGCCCGCGTGAGAGCCGACGACCTTGATGTTCGCGCCGGAGTTGATCGCCATCTCGAGCTGGTCGTACGCGCGGGTCACGAACTTCGCGAAGGTCGAGCAGAATGGAATCTTGCCCGCAGCCGATATGCCCGCGCCGACCGAGATCATGTTCTGCTCGCCGATCTTGCACTCGACAAAGCGGGGTGCGAGGGCGGCGTCCTTGGCGAAGGTCTCGGCAAAGGTCGAGTTGGAAACGTCGGCGTCGAGCACGACGAGGCGATTGGTCTGGTGGCCCATTGCGCGGAGGGCGATGCCATAGGCCTTGCGCGTCGCGAGCTTGCCGGCGTGCAGCACGCTCTCCATGTCGAGCGCCTTCATCGTGTCGGCGAAGGGGGGCAGCTCGCCCATCGACATGTCCTGCGCCTCGGCCGCGGGCGGCGGCTCGATCTCGAAGTGGTCGCTCGAATCGAGCGAGGTCGACAGCTCACGCAGGCGCTCATCGAGCTCGGCAAGGGCGCGCTCGAGCGCCTCGCCCGCGGGCGGCTTGCCGTGCCAGCCGCCGCCTTGGATCGACGGACAGCCCCAGCCCTTGACGGTCTTGGCGACAATCGCCATTGGTGCGTTCTTGTCGTCGGAGGCGCGGGCGCGGAAGGTGTCGAGGGCGGCCTTGATCTCGTCGGGCGCGTGCCCGTCGATGGTCATGACGTGCATGCCCGCGGCCTCGAGCTTCGCGGCGGTGCGCTCGGCGGACTGCTGCTCGCTCACGCGATCGGCCTGGCCGTACTGGTTCGCGTTGACCAGCGTGAGCACGTTGTTCAGCTTGTGGTCCATGATAAAGTCGATCGCCTCGGCGATCTGGCCCTCGCGGAACTCGCCGTCGCCGATGATGCAATAGATCAGCTTGTCGATGCCATCGATGCGGGCGGCCTTGCCCAGGCCCGCCGCGACGGAGAGACCCTGGCCGAGCGAGCCGGTCGCCGCATCAAAGAGGGGCATGCCCTCGATCGGGTTGGGGTGTCCGTCGAGCAGGCTGTCGGCGGCGCGGAGGGTCGAGAGGTCGTCGATGGTGAGGCGACGGCGATCCTCATTGCTGCCGCCGGGGGGCGTGCCGACCATCATGCCGAGCTTGGCAGCCGCGGCATAGACGATGGGCACCGCGTGACCCTCGGAGAGCACGAGGCGGTCGGAGGTGGGGTAATCGGGGTAGTCGGGGCTCCAACGCATCGCGCTGAACATCAGCGTGGTGACGATGTGCCCCAGGCTGAGAGCGGTCGTGGGATGCCCAGCACCGGCGTCGGAGGTCATTTGGAGGGAGAGGCGGTCGAGTTCGATGGCCTGAGCGTGGACGACGGCTTCGAATGACATGGGCATTTCCTGTCGGTTGGCACGGCCCGCGGAAGATGCTCCGCAGGCCGGGAGTGTGCAAGACCTGTGCGACCGCGCCCGCCCTGCGGGGCAAGGGGCCCAGAAGGTGCTGCAGCGGGGATCAGTCCCGGAGTATCTGCTACTGTCTGGGACTTGACAAGGCAGGCGAGCGGACAACGCTCACCTTCGGTACCAGTTCGTGGCCCAAGCCCCCGGTGGGGCCGGCCAACCCCCCGTGCCAACCTTGGTTTTTCTTCTCTTTCGGAGAGCTTTGCCATGAACGTCGTCTGCGATCGTGCCGCCTTGTTGGATGCGATCAACCTGGTCAGCGGCGTGGTTGCCAGCCGCAGCCCCCGACCCCAGCTCACATGCGTGAAGCTCGCGGCCACACAGTCCGATGGCGTGGGCGAGCTTGTGCTCGCGGCGACCGACGCCGAGATCGCCCTGCACATCACCGTGCCGCAGGTCCAGGTCCGCGAGCCGGGCGAGGCGCTCATCCCCGCCGACAAGCTCAAGCAGATCATCTCGGCAGAGGACAACGAGGCGACCCTCACCCTCGAGACCGACGGCGAGACATGCCACATCAAGGGCGTCGACGCCCACTTTAAGGTGTATGGCTATTCGCCCGGCGAATTTCCGCCCGTGCCCGATTTCCAGGCGGCGTCCACCGGCGCTGGCGGCGGCCCGCCCGCCAAGAGCGTTTTTTCGGCCGAAGCTGGCACACTCAACCTGCTCGTCGACCGGACCTTGTTTGCGACCGCTCGCGAGAACAGCCGGTACGCGATCAACGGCGTGCTCATGAAGCGCGACGGCCGAAAAGTCGAGATGGTCGCGACCGACGGCCGACGCCTCGCGCTCTGCAAGGCCCAGCTCGCCGCGAGCGAGAAGGACGGCGACCCCGCCTCCTGCATCATCCCCAACAAGGCGCTCACGCTGCTGAGCCGGCTGCTCGGCACCAACAACGAGCCCGTGCACGTCGCGATCACCGACTCGCAGGCACTCTTCAACATCGGCGCACCCGAGCCCTCCGCGACCGGCCGGGCCACGCTCTCGACGAACCTCGTCGACGGCAACTTCCCGCCCTACGAGGACGTCATCCCCCGCGACCAGGACAAGAAGATCACCTTCGATCGCGATGTGCTGTTCTCTGGTGTGAAGCGGGCCGCGCTGCTGACCAACGAAGAGTCACGCGGTGTGCGGCTCGCCTTTGACGGCAAGGGCAAGCGTGTCGAGCTGACCAGCCGGGCACCCGAGATGGGCGAGGCCCAGATCACGCTCGATGTGGCCGAGTACGACGGCGACGACGTCGAGATCGGCTTCAACCCGGGCTTCATCCTCGAAGCGCTCCGCGTCATCCCCGACACGCAGGTGCTCATGGAGCTCAAGGCGTCGAACAAGCCGGGCCTGATCCGCTCGGGCGCGGACTTCACGTACGTGGTGATGCCCGTCAGCCTGACCTGACCAGCTCGCTTCAGAACAACCAGATCACCCTGCCCGCGCCGGCTCTGCCTCGCAGGGTTGGTCGGCTTCGCGTGTCGGCCGGACGTGGCGGTGGGTGCGCTCGCCGTGGTCCGGGCTCGGGATGTGCAGC
>ERZ1740070.2500-NODE-2500-length-10552-cov-11.627132_pt1 | contig 10552 bp, 13 predicted proteins | sample MGYA00581734_ERZ1740070 | MGnify/ENA primary metagenome ERZ1740070 (study PRJEB43018, sample SAMN04849744) | marine metagenome | isolation source: floating plastic debris | place: Pacific Ocean | collected 2008-09-01 | study: EMG produced TPA metagenomics... | reverse complement strand
CTTAAATGCTATATGGAATGAAGTCAGTTTAAATCTTAGGAAAAAAGCCATAGCATACGGAATTGATATTTTCTTCGATACTGCAGTAGGAGGAAAAAATCGAGAATTTTACGAAACAGAAGAAGACTTATCCTCCTTAAAAGATTCAGTCTTATTGGATACCTGCAGAAAGCTTGAACTTGTTTCTGATACTACTTATAAGAAACTAAAACACATCATTGAAATGAGAAATGATATAGGAATTTCTCATCCAACCAACTATACAATTAATGCATTTGAGCTGCTGGGGTGGCTACAAACCTGTATTCAAGATGTTTTAAAGGATCAACCAACAGCAGCAGCTCTACAAGTCCAAGCATTTATCAAAAACCTAAAGACATACGATACCCCCATTGATAGAGCCAAACAAAAAACAATCGAAGCAAAAATAAGCGAGTTGCCCAGTCATCTGTGTGGAAATATCATCAGAACTGTTTTTGGGATCTTTTCATCTTCCGAAACTGATGTCCAAGTTAGGAAAAATATATCTTTAATTGCTCCTTCTATTTGGAGTAACTGTTTAGACGAACCTAAATACAAGCTAGGTCTTATTTTAGAAGGCTATAATACCAATCTCCATAAAGATAAATATGAATTAGGTGAGCAATTTTTTCAAGTTGTGAAGGGTAATTCTTATCGTTCTCCTCATGAAAGAGCAGTTATTGTTGATGATTTACTGGATCAACTCCTAGAAAAGCATAATGGTTGGGATAATTTTCACCACGAGGCACCTGTTGCTAGTTCCATAGCATCATATATTTCAAAACAGTCAGACATTCTTCAAAACTATGCTGAGAAGCTAGTGAAAGTTATCTTAATATGCCGAATTGGCAGAGGAGTTAGCTACTACGGCGGAGTATCACCAAAAGGGAAAAAATACTATGACCATTTACTTTGTCTGTTAGGTGATAAATATTCTCCTTTTGCTATTACAGCGCTCAGCCATTATGAGATACAACGCCAGTTACAAGCATCAATATGTAGAAAACAAGCCCAACTAGCCTTGAGAGAAGTACAGCAAAATGTGGTAAATGCAAGACTATCTGAATGCTTTGATTACTTGATAGAGAGGATAGAGAATAACGGGAAATGCATGCTCAACAGTGAGTTTAAGACCTTGTCTGCCTCATGTGTGCATAGATAATTTATTCACTGCAACAACTCTGCGGAAACTTCCGAAACCTTTTGCTTTCCATCCACAACTACTTTCAAAATTTCCAACGCAGACCACTCCGCCTCAATCAGCTTCGCCACCCGCATCACCTGACTCGCCCGTATATACTCGCTCACCCGGCCTTTATGGCTATCCCACCGATAGTAATGACTCACGCTATTAGTCTCAATTTTGCAAGGGTTATCCCCATCCTGATATGACACTAAGCTAATCAATTTTGACCTTATGTCAATCCAGATTCATTTTATAGATAGCCTCGATCAATAGCTTCAGCACTGATATCGTCATCCAAGAAAATAGATATATATTCAGGAGTTCCGCCTGGTACCCCATTTCGAAGTAGCTGAACTTCTTTGAAGAAGAGTTGCGGCATTTCTAGCTCTAGTATTCTTTTGATCTCTCCAGCTTCAAGCGATTCACCTGATTCGAATCGAATATTGAAAGAGGAACCAATTTTCATTACTCGATATCTATCTATTGCGATAGGGCTGACCTCTATGTCTCGACAATATCTTCGTAGCTTATTTTCTATATTCGCAGCTATTACAGCGAGGTCGTTTCTACCAGACAAGAAAAATATCTCCACCTTAAACTGAGCAAGCTTAGAGTAGGGACTGATCGATAAGCTGTCTAATCGTTCAGGCGCAGGTTCAGGTTCAGATTCAGGCACAGGCGTAGGTTCAGGCACAGGCGTAGGTTCAGGCACAGGCGTAGGTTCAGGCGCAGGCACAGGCGTAGGTTCAGGCACAGGTGTCATATAACGCCTAGGAGTTTGATTTTCATCTCCTATGAGATCAAAGTCATAAGATTCCTGTTCGTACCCCTCTCTTGCCAAAGATACAGTTACTCTCGTACTCCGAGTCGGAATCTGGAATTCTGTATATCCATCTGAGTTAGTCATGTCACTCTTAACAGGTGCTCCAGAGGTTATACGAACAACAACACCCATAACGGGTTCATTCGTAGTTTTGTCCAAGATTTGGATTTGGAGTTTTTTGTATTCATCAGAAGGGTTAGGAGCTTGGGCACTTGGTGAATCATTCCCTGTGTGAGCTGGTTGTGTACCCTGTATAGATCCAAACTTGTCGGTGGCAAAAAAGCTAACTAGAAAGGTTATCGCAACGACCCCAATACCACTGAAAACCCACTCTTTATTGCCGACTAGCCACTTCAGTGGTTGTTTCATCCTACTTTTCTTAGCCACAATTTTCTTAGCCACAATTTTCTTATTAAGCTTGCAGGGAGCACAGGATGATAGCGTTTCCAACCGACCTGACTCGCCGCAAATTCAAGTTTTAATCTCATCGAAATGAGATGTTGGTTGAGATTACATTCTATAAATTGAGAGTATATTACTCGGTCATTTGCATATTTACCCTACAGCCACCCACTAATCTCACGTCAACAATTCAGCCCCCCCCCCCCGAATCCTTTCTCATACCTTCCACAACAACCCGCAAAATTTCCAACGCTGGCCGCTCCGCCTCAATCAACCTCGCCACCCTCGCCACCTGACTCGCCCGTATATACTCGCTCACCCGGCCTTTAGGGCTATCCCAGCGATAGTAATAGCTGACACTGGGGTTCGCCCTCTTCTTATTACCAGTGCGCTCTTCTATCCAGCCAGAGGCGTTACCTGGAGCCCGATACTGCCAGCGACTTTCCACCACATCCAGCGGCTTACGCACCATCGTCCGCTTTCCCCCAGAACGTAGATCTACACGCTGATAGACCACCAGCTCAGGCAACAACGCCAGCTGCGCACCGTTCAGAAGGTCATCCATCCGCAGCTGCCCCGCTCGTTCGGCCTTGAGTACGCGCTTACGACCCATTTGCTTAAGGTCATAGGTGCCATGGCACGGAGCACAGAGCGCTTTTAGGTTGGCGAGATCGCAGTTCTGGGGGACATGATCAAGGTGCGCCACCGTCAGCTTAAAACGCCCCAACTTAGACACCGCAGAATCAGCACCGTTCGGTTCCCACAGCTCCGACACCGTAGGATGCTCCGTCAGCGTCAGCCGAAAGATGGCGGCTTCGCGGGTCTCATCAGGGCGACGGCAGGGACGCCCGCAAGCTTCGCAGCACCAGTTCACTGATTCTTTGATGGCATAGGCTAGCTCATCCCAGTTAGCGGGGTAGAGCGATCGATCCATGGGCATGGCATCAGTCCCCCACCAAAACGGCAACGGCTTCGATAATTTGCGCCTGCGTCAGCTCGTCCGGCGCGGCCTGGGCTTCCACCGTGATGGGCTTTAGCTGCGCCTCTAGCTCATCCCACGACTGCCGCCGCAGGTGCTCAAATGGCACCCAATGGTCGTCAGCGGTAAGCACGTATTGCACGCCGTCCTCCTCGCGCCCAGCGCTGACTAAACCACGGTTATAGGCTTCGTTAAACCAGTCGCGCCACTCGCTACCGCCCGTTCGTTTTTCGGGCTTCCAGTCTTCCTCAATCGCTCGCTGTAGGAAGCGCGTCGGGTATTTGACCGTGAGCTGTTTTTCTTCGAGGCATGCGATCGCAATTTCTACTCGTTCAGGCCATAGCCGGATCGCCTTTCGTAGATGGACGTCATTGATATTCACCCCAAACTTTTTCGCTGACTGGAGAATAGGCGGCGCAAAGTGGGCATGGTCGGAAGGTATTGCCTCATTGGGAGATTCTGTAATCCCAACCTGGGCAGGTGGCCGGTCGAAAACGCCTACTTCTGTTCTTATCTCAGGATTTTGGTTTGAATCTACAGCCTCACACACACACGTATTTTGTGTAGTAGGTGTAATTAGTTGGTTTAAAGGTGTAGAGCCACAGACTGTCTGATCTGAAAGGATTTCAGCCGGTAGGTGTGATCCATCTGGCACAGGTTGTGCCAGATCTGGCACTGAGTGAGTCAGACGAGGCACATTTAGTGCCTCGTCTGACTCACCTGTGCCACCAGTGGCACACACACTTGTACTAATGGCCTTCAACTCGATCGCCCCAAAGATTTCCTCCTCCAGCAAACCTTCCTCGATAAGGGCGGCTTTAGCTCGGTAAAAGGTACGGCGGGCAAAGCCCCACTCCCTACAAAACTCTGAAACATTATCAATTCGCCATACCCAACCTGGTTTTCGATGCGCCAGAACCAGCTGGTATAAATACCCCTTTGGAGCATAGTGGCCCAACTCCCATAGCCCTTTCACCTCCGGCGGGGACAGCCGAAGATGAGGCGACTTTTGTCGCCCGTTGGGTAGATGTGTCATAATTAACCCAGAAATTTTTGTTTAAATTGGAAGCCTGGAGCCTGCAAGCTCTGGGCTTTTTTTACGGTTTTAGTTCCCTGCAAGGAACAGTGCATTTACGGATACATCACCCCCTATGAGCCTTTAAGAATGCTTCAGCCGCTGCATCAGGTACAAAGTAAAGCCTAGATACACAGTAAGCCTTTAGATCGGCTGGCCTGCCATCTCGACCTGTGATTCGATGTAACACCCATTTAGGCGACTTGTTCAGCTCAGCTGCTATCTCCTGGGGTGTCCAGTAACCCGGTAGAGCCCGATCAGGAAGCGACTTGCTCATCAACGTTCGTCCAGCGGATCACGATTTCACCGCCAAGCTCACGTACAACGTCGGCCACATATGAATATTGCCGTTTCTCAGGCTCATCAATGGTTTGCCCCACACGCGTAGCGATTTGACCAGGCTTTTTGCCGATCTTCTCAGCTATGCGTTTAGCAACCTCATATTTCGTAAGGCCCAATTGCTCAAGCCTTTTTGAAAGAATAGTGTCCATTTCGTTGATCGCTTTTTTGCATTTAAATGATACAGCTAGTATGTCAATTTAAAGCAGCCATTAGCTCATTACATTGCATAGCTACTTCCTGCAGCCGTTCGCGAATTCGCTGATCTGCATCAGGCGTGCGCGTCTCTTCGTTTGAAATCTGGCTGAACAGTCGGGTTGATTCGCGGTCAAGTGCGATCGCAATTTCGTAAATCCGGTAATAGTCCCAACTTGGATCAGGCACGGAGTAATCATCATCAATCCAGCTTGGATACTTTGGCGAGTCTTCGGTCATAGCCAGCCTCTAATGTAAGTCGCATCCCGTGGGGTACCACCGGATACTATTCATTCCCTGTTTAGCAGCTCAGAGGAAGCGTTGTTGTGCTCGTGGAGTACCACCAGCACAGTGAAAGTTCCGTTTTTTTGGCCATTCAGGAAGGCTAGCGCATCCGTGCCGCTATAGAGGCGTTGGTAAGTAGCGATCGCAACCGTAAAGGGCGCTCCATTCCTGCGCTCTTAGTAAATCATGGGGCCAAAAAAACTAGTGGGGGATTGGTCGGCTGGCTTCGCTATTTATTCTTGCAGGAGAAGAGAGAAGAAAGGAAAGGGGCGAAAGGGTATCGATGGCGCAGCCCTGAGCGATTGTCAAGGCTGCGAATGTTTCTTAAAACTCTGCGTCCTCCTTGCGGCGCTGCATAAACAACGTGCTTGAAAACGCCCGTATCGTCGTCTCCTGCGCCTCTGGCAGCGCCGCTTTTAGCTCCTGAAAGATGTCTACGATTTCCGCTACATCACGACTCGTTGGCTGCTTAGACGGTGTAGGCACCACTAGCGGCGTTGGGGCCACCGTTGGAACGCTGGGAACCTGCGGCACCGGGTCAAACTCGTTATGAGCCGGTGAGTCAATCCGGCGCTGCTCTAATTTCTGAATAAGCTCTGGCGGTTGCTCCGCCGCCAGCCGCCATTTACCACGGCGGTAGTGGCAAAGCACTGTATCCCCTCGCTTTAGCAGCGATAGAACGCCAGGGTTGTAGTAAATGCGATGTTCCTGCCCATCCGTAAACACCACTAACGCCCCATGCTGAGCCTGCCACTCAGGGTTAGACGTGCGCGGCTCGGAAGGATCGAACTTTAGCTTGGCCCATTGCCATACGTTGGATGATGTCGTTGCTAATGCAGTCATAATTTTGTGGTTAATGTGTCGAACAGCGGGGCACCACTCCCGCATAGGTGCAACGGTGGTCTAAAACGGTGTGTCAGGCTCGTAGAAACTGCACTTAGCCGCGTAGTGTTGCGGCATCTGCACCAGGTCGCTGGCGGCTCGTAGCTCGCAGAGGCCCAGACTCATATGGGTATTGCCATTAGACAGAGGCATCGGGCGCGGCGATCGCCAGTTGACACACTGGGCGCATAGCGGCTGATACTGCATCGGTGGGACATCGGGTAGCTTAGCCAGTTCAGTTTCTATGGCCTGCTTCCCCCATATCCTCACCAGCTCCGCCAGCTCGAGCGCGGCAAAGCCCCACTCCTCTGCTTTTTCTCGGCCCTGTCGCTCCCGCCGTTCCTGGCAGGCACTAAAATCTAACTCGTACATCTTGTTTCCTTTTGACTAATTGGCAGGCAAGATGTGCACGGAATGATCTGGCTCCACCCAGATCATTCCACCGATATACACAACTTACCCAAAAGAGAGTTTTATAAAGTCTTCTTGAATACCTAAAAGCATTGAAATATCAGCACTTTATGAATCCATAGAAACCCTCTTTATGCTCCTATATTGTACCATTTTTGGCGCTAAAAATGGTACAATAGTATTAAGCGCAGGGGGCGGACCTTCACGTGAGACTTGAGGCGCTAAACGGAAACGCAGCTGGGCGCTAGCTTTTGCAAATGTCAAAAGTATACTCAGTGGACCTAAACGGAGACCGGCGAGCTAGGGCGGAAACCCTACAAAGACGAAGCGGTGAACCCAATCCAGCAACTTGCAACCGACCGAGGACCGGCAACGGCTTACTAGCGAGCACGAGCTATCCAACAGCGGAACGTTGCTTAAAACCAACCTGGGCAAAGGCCACGACCAGGGGCGCGACCAATAGCGGCAGGGCAACAGTTTTATAAGACACCCTGCCGCAACCACACCACACAGCAGCGATGCAACAACTTAAACTAAAACCAAAGCCCGACGTACTCAACGCCTGCCCGTGGGCACGCCCACACCGCGACGGCATCGTCCACGGCGTAGTGCTCGCCGTGCCAGCACCGCTGCCCTACGGGCTAGCACCGTGGCTACGTGCGCAAGGCTGGCGAAGTAAGGCTGTAGCTACCGACCGGGGGCAGTATGCGGCGCTACTGGTAGGTGGGTGTGCTGTGGAGCTGCTGGGGTGGGTGCCCAGGCCAGAGAGCCACGGAAGCCTAACAGCGGGCAATTACCTGCCCTGGTAGGCGCTAGAGGCGGGAGAGGCCACGGCTAAGACCCGCCCGAGCACCGAGCGCCACGCAGCCACTAAGGAACCGCAACAGCGTGGGGACCCGTTGTCAAGGGTGGAGCGAATGCGGAAAGCGAAGCGGCCCTTGATCAATGGGCGCGGTGCGGTAGCCTATTGGGCAGTGGCGTAGGAGGGTCGCAGGGCGGCAAATAAAAAAGAGCCCAACCTAACAATGGTGCGGAGAGCGGAGCGGACGCACAGACAAACAGACGGGCAACGTCTTAATGTCTTGGCTGTGGCCCTCTAGCGAGGTACGAGCGGAACTGAGCCGTGCCGGTGTGAGTACACGGGCACAACAGCTTTTTAGAAGAGGTTAAACATGGTGAGCTAGTAGCCGGTGGTACTCCACGGGCTACGGACTAGCAGCATATTGAGTGGGAATCTGTATCTATGCAAAAGCTCTAAAATTTATCAAAAAGCTGAGATTTTTCAAGTGTGTGTGTGATTGAACCTAATTAACACAGAATAAAGGCAAATTATAATTGATATATCTTCCATTCACGCTGGAAACCTCAAGATGAGATTCATAGAAGAAATTCTGTCAGATATTAGAAAGGGTGAGAACATAAAAATTTATCTGACTATCTTGGCTTCCTCATTGATTTCATTTTTAGGATTCACCAAGGTAGCCACACCAGAACAGTTAGATTCTTCAATTTTGGCCATATTAACTGTTATTTTGTTTTTTTTGCTTCAAAATAGGAAGTCAGAAAGTAGTCTAGTTAGGGTTGACAAAATCTTTTCTAAATATGCTCCTAATGAGTTTCAAGGCTCAGTTCCACAGGCTGGCAAGGTTATTATCTGGGCTGTAAGCCTCAGTAAAGTAATGAGTTCATGGGAGGCGGAATTTAGTAAAGCTCTTAAAGGAGGCGCGGAGCTAGAATTTCTTTTGGCTAAACAAAATAGTTCCGCACTCAAAATGGCTGCTTTGACCCTATCACCGCAAACAAGTGAAGATGCAGAGAATCAGAAACTTAGAAGTTCACTAAAGAGATTGGCGCAAATTGCACACAGCCAAGATAAGTTGCATCGTGTTTCCGTAAGGGAACTTGATTATCTGCCGCCATGGGGTGTTCTTGCGATTAATCCAGACTCTAGTAGTGGCTTTATGCAAGTATCTCTAAGAACTTATGAAACTGAAACAACGGAACGTTTAAGTTTTAAATTGTCAGCTAAAAAAGACGAATATTGGTTCAAATTTATCATGGATCGATATGACTCGGCATGGAAAAAAGCGGAAGAAGTTCCATTGGAAGAATTATTGAAATAGTGGTTAAACCTAGATGAGGTAGCAGCCAGTATTGCCTTAAGGGCTGAGGTTTGAGATGTTTAGATGGCTATTCCTAAAATTTTTGAGTCACAGACTTACGACAATAGTCACCATGATCTATCGTCATGAAAAATCTATGTTCATCTACCAAACATACAAATGAGTGAATTGGTTGCTGCCTTATTCGGTCTAGCAGGTACATGTGTTGGAGGAGCTACATCCTGGTTCGCTAACCAGAAACTCAATCAAGTATCCCTAGCCTTTGAGATGCATTCGGAATTCAGTAATTCAGAATGTAGCCTGGCACGGAATAAGGCATATAAAATGCTCAACAAATACCCCGGCAAGAATTTTGACGAAGTCTCAGCAGTAGAAGGAGAAGCTTCAGATTCAATGTGGTTTATAGCTCGGTTTTATCAACGCCTATGGTTAGCTATTAAATATAAAAAGATTAAGACTCATCTTGTGCCTGAGCTTTTTGGAGAAGTCTTCTATCACTGGTACTTAATGCAGTATGAAGAAAAATTGCTGAGCCTCCCATATCAAATCGGTGACAATATAAAAGACCTGAAGATTTGGTTTGACAAGCACACTCCACGTCAAGAACGGAGCCGTTGGGTAGATCACTGTTTGACGCTTAAGGAGAATCTGCAGCAAGTTGAGCCATCCCACAGTTGATCAGTAATGTTGAGATCGCAACTCCCACCCCTAAAACGGCACCACCACATCCCGCAACGCAATAAACCGCAGCGCCAGCCCCGGCCACCGAGCCACTAGCAAACGTTGCCCATCCATTGTCAGCACTTCATACTGACGCTCAGGCTGCTGACGGTGGCCAACGAGGTCGCCTGGACGTAGTTATTGGATTACGTGGGTGCTCTGGGGAGTTGAATCCATGGATAAGCTGTGTCGCAAAGAAACTATCAGCTTTCTCTGCCAAGCTGTTTGTTAACATTCTCCTCTTCAGAATCCTCAGAATCCTCTGACTTGGTCTCTGAGGATTCTGAGATCAAGAAGAAAGCTAATACCATTAGTATCAATGGTATGGGGGTGATGTCCTGTCTAAGTAAAACAAGTGCTATAACAATGCCGAAAGGCACCCAAAAAAGCGATTTTTTAGACTTCTGTGGCTTAGGCGCTAACACTCCTGACATCAAAAAGAAAACCAAGCACTCTATAAGAAGTGGTAAGAACGGCATGCCGATACCACCCTGCCCCAATATTGCAGACAAAAGCAATATGAGGACGATACCGCCAATTCCGCACCCTCCCCAAATCAATATTTTTATAAGGCGCTTACGATATATATTCAAAGCTCCATCTGTATCGAATTCGAGTGGGAGAGTGTATCTAGGATCAGGATTCATATCTCTTCTCCCAAATAGTGCGACATGTTACATAAGTCCTTACAACCACCTTCCACAAATCGATAATGGTGTAACCAATAATAGGAATTAACGTAGCAATACTGAAAGCCCACTGAAAAATCCGAAGACTAGCAATATCCAAGTGATCAGTCAGTTCAATTAACTCTAAAAATCTATTTAGCAGCGCTGTAACAGTTGCCCATCCGGCAACAAATAGAGCATCAATCACAATACTTAATAGGATCCCCCCCCTATTCCTAGCTGTAATTAGAGCGGGACGTGCTTGTGTCTTAGTCACCGTAATGCAGAGGTAAAAAACCAAGTAAATGCATGTTATCGGCTAAAAACTATTATCTGGCAAAGATCAAGATAATCCTTAAGATTTTGCGATCGCAACTCCGCACCCCCCTGTGACCCCCATCACCCAACTTACTCAGCCAAACTCAGAAACCCCTTAAGCAACC
>ERZ1740070.2498-NODE-2498-length-10561-cov-4.987912_pt1 | contig 10561 bp, 10 predicted proteins | sample MGYA00581734_ERZ1740070 | MGnify/ENA primary metagenome ERZ1740070 (study PRJEB43018, sample SAMN04849744) | marine metagenome | isolation source: floating plastic debris | place: Pacific Ocean | collected 2008-09-01 | study: EMG produced TPA metagenomics... | reverse complement strand
GAAAGCGCCGCTGTAGATGGCTCCAAGTTGCATCGAATGTGACGGATATAGTGCCCTTGCAGCAACCATTTGAAAACCTTGCGGTGGCACGGTGCAGCCATGCACTGGGGGGTGCGGTAATTTGGGGTGAGATGTGGAACTCTTAACATCTTTGCAACAGCGTGAGCGGGTCATGCTGGACAGTGATCGGCTTAACGATCTTTACATGCAGCTGGGACAGCATGCAGCAGAAGACGTGGTGTGCCGCGCGCTGGAAGAAATGGCGGCGCGTCTCTCGCACATCGAAAAAAGCTATCTGGCCGGGGATTGGGACGATCTTCGCAAGAACGCCAGAGGCTTGGGCGCCATTGCTGATCAGCTTGGCATCACGGTCCTGGCGCAGGTGGCGCGAGATGTGAAGACCTGTGTCGAGGCCGCAGATCCCGTGGCCACAGCGGCCACGATTGCCCGGTTGATGCGCGTGGGCGAAAGCTCTCTCACAGAAGTCTGGGACATGCAGGATATTTGACGGCCTGCGCGGGCAGCCCTTGGGGGCGCTTTTCTGCGATCCAGCAAAAGACAGGGCTTGCGGGCCGCGCACCACAGCGTAGGCTGGCCTGACATCTCCAATTGAAGGCCCGCCCATGTCCCCGAAATTCGCCCCCGATACGTCCGAAGCCATCCCCGTCCACGTGGTTGAACAGGGTGCTCTCGACGCGTTTCTCGAGGATCAGCCTGAACCGGTCGCGACATGGGTCCGCGCATCCGGCTTCACCGCGGCACTGGGCACCTCCGTGCTCCTTCCGTCAGATGACGGTGCGGTACAGGCGGTGCTTGCGGGCTATGGCTCCGCCTCGGGTCGCGCGCGCGGCCGGTTTCACCTGGCCTCAGTGGCGTCTTCCCTGCCGGACGGGATTTATCGCCTCGACGGTTTGCCGCCCGAGACGCAAAGCGTCGAGGCGCTGGGCTGGCTCTTGGCGCATTACAGCTTTTCGCGCTACCGCGACCAAACCGGCGCAAAGGCGCGGCTTGTGGCCCCATCAGAGGTCGACGCTGCACGGATTGAAGCCATCGCCGAAGGTGAGTGTCTGACCCGCGATCTTATCAATACGCCCACCTTTGATCTGGGCCCCGCAGATCTTGAGGCCGCGGCCAGCGATCTGGCGGCGCGCCACAAGGCACAGTTCAAGGTGACCGTGGGCGATGCGCTGTTGCAAGAGAACTTTCCGATGATCCACACGGTCGGTCGCGCCGCAGAGCAGGCGCCGCGTTTGATCGATATCCGTTGGGGGACGTCAGGGCCGAAACTGACGCTGGTGGGCAAAGGCGTGTGTTTTGACACCGGTGGTCTGAACCTCAAGCCGGGCGGCTCCATGGGGCTGATGAAGAAAGATATGGGCGGGGCCGCGACAACCTTGGGGCTTGCACATATGATCATGGCGCTGAAGCTGCCTGTGCAATTGCGTGTTCTGATCCCGGCCGTGGAGAACTCAGTTGCGGGCAATGCCTACCGCCCCGGAGACATCCTGACCGCGCGCAATGGCAAGACGGTGGAAATCAACAATACCGATGCCGAAGGGCGTTTGGTGCTGGCCGACGCACTGTCGTTTGGGGCTGAGGAAGCGCCGGATTTGATGGTGTCCATGGCCACGCTGACAGGGGCGGCGCGGGTCGCGGTCGGGGCCGATTTGGCGCCATTTTTCTGTGATGACACGCCTGTGGCGCGTGCGCTGGAAGACGCCTCACACCGCGTGGCCGATCCAGTGTGGCGTATGCCGTTTCATGAGCCCTACGAGACCCTGATCGAACCCGGCATTGCCGATCTCGACAACGCGCCCAAAGGCGGTTTTGCCGGTGCGATCACGGCCGCACTCTTCCTGCGGCGGTTTGCTGGCGACACGCGCTATGCCCATTTTGACATCTATTGCTGGTCTGCCTCAAATCAGCCTGCACGACCCAAAGGCGGGGTGGGCATGGGCGCGCGCGCGCTCCTTGACGCATTGCCTGAGATTTTGGGCCTATGACGGACCCGCGCCTGACCCCGGCCAACGCCCGTGTCGCCGCAGAGCGGCTTCGCGGCTCCGTCGATGCACCTACCTTTGCCCCCGGCACGCCCGCTATGGTCAACACACCGCTTGATGATCTGTTGCGGGAGCCGGGTGGCGCGCGCGACAGGCAGCTATGTCTAGGAGAGGGCGTGCTGGTCTATGAGCTGCATCAAGGTTGGGCCTATGTGGAGGCTGTCCGCGACGGCTATGTCGGCTATTTGCCAGCCCGCGATGTGGGAGACATGCCCGCGCGTACGCACCGGGTGAGCGCGCGCGCCACGCATCTTTATGCAGAACCAGATTTCAAAACGCGTGAGCGGGTCACCCTCAGTTTGGGCGCGATGGTCGCCGTGACTGGACAGGCGAATGACAGGTTTTCCGCGACAGGCAGCGGGCTTTTCGTGCCAACGGCGCACCTGACCCCCGTGACTGAGATGGCGCATGATCCGGTTGATGTGGCAGAGCAGCTTCTTGGCACGCCTTATCTTTGGGGCGGCAATTCCAGTTTTGGCACGGATTGTTCGGGCCTTGTGCAGATGGCCTGTCTGGCCTGCGGGATCGCTTGCCCCGGAGATGCGGACATGCAGGAGGACACGCTTGGGACAAACCTGTCTGAGGATGCGCCCTTGCAGCGCGGTGACCTGCTGTTTTGGGACGGGCATGTTGCCTGGATGGCCGATGCAAGCACGCTCATTCATGCCAATGCCCATCACATGGCCACCGCCTATGAACCCTTGGACGCAGCACTTGCACGGATCGAAGCCCAAGGTGACGGCCCCGTGACATCCCGCAAACGATTGGAGCATTTCGCATGAGTGATACGTTTTTCCACCCGGTCTCTGGTTTGGACCTGCCTCGATTTGCCGGTGTGCCAACTTTCATGCGGTTGCCGCATGTGCCGCTGGGGCATGAGCGGTTCCACGATGTGCAAATCGGCCTGATTGGCGTGCCATGGGACAGCGGCACCACCAACCGCCCCGGCCCGCGCCACGGGCCACGTCAGTTGCGCGATGCCTCGACCATGATGCGGGCGCAACATGCGGTGTCAGGTGTGCGGCCCTTTGAAACGGCGCGCTGCGCGGATCTGGGCGATGTCGGCCCGAACCCGGCGGATATCGAAGACAGCATGGCGCGGATCACGGCGTTCTACGATGAGGTTGTGGCCGCCGGGATCATGCCGCTGACGGCAGGCGGGGATCACCTGACATCCCTGCCGGTGCTGCGTTCCGTGGCCAAAAAAGGCCCGGTGGGCATGATCCATTTCGACAGTCACACCGATCTCTTCCATTCTTACTTTGGCGGCATGATGTACACCCACGGCACACCCTTTCGCCGCGCGGTGGAGGAGGGGCTCCTTGACCCCAAGCGCGTGGTGCAGATCGGGTTGCGCGGCACGATGTACGACACCGAGGATCGCGATTTCGCTGCCGCAGAGGGGATCCGGCTGATCCTGATCGAAGAATTCTTTGCCCGTGGCGTCGAAGATGTCATGGCCGAGGCCCGCGAGATTGCGGGCGAGGGTGAGACCTATATCAGCTACGACATAGATTTCGTCGATCCCACCTTTGCCCCCGGCACTGGCACGCCGGAGGTGGGCGGCCCGAACGCGTTTCAGGCGCTTCAGGTGGTGCGGGAACTCAAAGGCGTGAACATCGTGGGCGCAGATATGGTTGAAGTGTCCCCGCCCTTTGACGAAAGCGGCGGCACGGCTTTCCTCGGTGTATCGATCATGTACGAGCTTTTGTGCCAGATGGTGGGCTTGGCCAAGGATTGACGCGGTGACCAATCCCAATCACGAACAAGAAGAGTTCTGGTCCAAGCGCGGTGGCGTCACCTGGTCTGAAAATGACGCCATTATGGATGCAACGCTGGCCCCTGTGTTGGATCACTTGCTTGAGATTGCCGCCTTGCAACCGGGAGAGCGCGTCCTTGATATTGGCTGCGGCACCGGGCTGAGCACCGCGCGTGCAGGTGCTGCCGTTGCGCCGGGTGGCCATGTCACAGGTGTCGATATCGCCGAGCAGATGTTGGTCAAAGCGCGGGCGCAATACGACAGGGATACTGCCACCTTCTTGCAGGCCGACGCGCAGAGTTTCGGCTTCGAGGCGGCCGCGTATCACGCCGTGATCTCGCGCTTTGGCGTGATGTTCTTTGCCGACCCACCTGCCGCCTTTGCCAATATCGCGCGCGCGGTGAAACCCGGTGGACGCATGGTGTTCATGACATGGGCGTCTGCGCCGGAGAATCCTTGGTTTTCCATCCCCCGTGCCGTGGCGACAGAGCGTCTGGGCCAAGCAGAGCCAACGCCACCCAATGCACCCGGTCCGATGGGCCTTGCCGATCGTGACTACGCGATGGACGTGTTTGCAAAGGCCGGACTGAAGGACGTGACGATCACGCCCGTCGCCCTTGATCTCACCCCTCCGGGCACAGCGCAATGGATGGGGGAGTTTTCCCTCGTTTTGGGGCCCGCATCCCGGATCTTTGCGGAGCTGGCGGGGACAAAAGAAGACGCTGCCGCGATTGTGGCGGGCGTGGAAGATCGCTTTCGCGCGTACGAAACGGCGGACGGGCTGCGCGTACCGGCTGTGCTCAATCGGATTGAGGTGCGCCTTTAAGTGGTCAAGGGTGCGACGTCTTTAAAAGACTTCGGTCGCATTCTTTTAAAGAATGCGTTCCGCCTGCGGTTCAAAGGTTCGCGTCTGGTTTGAAGCCGTCAGGAATGCGATCTTGGCCTTCCAATACCAAATCCGCCATCACCTGTGCCACTTTCGGTGCCATGCCGAACCCGATCTTGAAGCCACCATTTGCAATGTATTCCCCCGCGCGCAGCGGGTGCGCCCCAAGCATTGGCGCGCGAGAGCGGCTGCGCGGGCGCAGACCGGCCCATCGTTCGATCACCTTCGCGTTCCGCAACTCGGGAAGGGCGGTTCGCGCGTCTTCGATCCGCACGTCAAGCAGCGCATCGGTGCTGTCCGGGCTGGTATAGTCCCGCTCTGACGTGGATCCGATCGCGGTGGTGCCATCGGCATGGGGCACGATGTGCAAGCCGTCGACAAACAATTGCGGGGCTGTCTTGGCGTCGAAGTCCAATAGGGCGGCCTGACCTTTCACACCGTTGCCGATCATGCGTGGTCGGTCTTTGGACAGTTCGATCAAACCGGCGGCCCCCGTCGCATGGATGACATGGCCGTGCGCCGGGCCGTCCGGGATCACCTCGCCGCCCCGTGCACGCAGCGCCGAAGCCAGGCTTTCACAGGCGCGTCGCGGGTGCAGACGCGCCGACAAGGTGTCGAAGATGTACCACCCTGTCGGGGATGCTGGTGTGATTGAGCCGGGCGGGTTTTGTGTGACTTCCCATGTCGCCTGACCTTGCCACAGCGAAGTCGCGCCCGCGGTGCGTTGGTGCGCCCGTTCCAGACTGCGATCATCGGGAATGGGCTGAACGCGACCTGTGCGCGCATAGCCCGCGCTGAGCCCGGAGGCGGTGTCGACCTCGTCCCAAAATGCCTGCGCCATCACAAGGCTGTCGAGCTGAAACGCCTTCTTTTCGTTCCAGTTTTCCGGCACATGCGGTGCAAGCGCGCCCACAATGCCACCTGAAGATCCCGCGCCCGGCCCACCGGGATCAATCACGCGCACCTGTGCGCCACGCTGTTGGCACGCCCAGGCGATCGAGAGGCCGAAAATCCCCGCCCCATAAATCGTGACCTCAGCGCTTGCCATTCTACCCGCCTCCTTGCAGTGTCGCGCGTGCCTATCCCAAGACGCATGCTGCGTCGAGATGAACCGAGACCCCCGATGACCGATCCCAAGCCAGAGCTCGACTGGCGCGAGGGCCATGTGCCCGTGTCGCGGCGCTTTGATGATCCTTACTTCAGCCTAGAGGACGGGCTGGCGGAAACGCAGCATGTGTTTTTGGCGGGCAACGACCTGCCCGCCCGATTTCGCGATGGGTTCCAGATTGCGGAATTGGGCTTTGGCACGGGGCTTAACCTTCTCGCAGCGCTGGCCCTCTGGCGAGAGACTGAGCAGACGGGGCGGCTTTGCTACACCAGTTTTGAGGCATTCCCGATGTCGCCTGATGACATGCTGCAGGCACAGCGCGCATTTCCTCACCTTGAAGACCTGTCGCAAACGCTCGCCCCCCAGTGGGCTCGCTTGCCGTATATCGAGCTGCCAGATCTCAGCTTTCGCTTGATCGTTGGTGATGCGCGAGAAACACTCCCGACATGGCAAAGGGCCGCGGACGCCTGGTTCCTGGATGGGTTTTCGCCTGCCAAGAACCCGGAGCTTTGGGGGGCTGGCCTGATGCACGCGGTGCTTGATCACCCCGCTTCGGGCGGCGCGGCGGCCACATATAGCGCCGCCGGAGATGTGCGCCGGGGCCTTCAAACGGCGGGCTTTGAGGTGGAGCGCGTCCCGGGCTTTGGACGCAAACGGCATATGACCCGCGCGTGGAAGGCCGCGTAATGGCGCAGCAGAACACCCGGGCGGGCATCTGGCTCATGATCATCACCACCTTCATTTTTGCCATGCAGGACGGGATTTCGAGCCATTTGGCGCGCGAATACAACGTCTTCATGGTGGTGATGATCCGGTTTTGGTTCTTTGCCGCCTTCGTGGTGGTGTTGGCCAGTCGCATGGGTGGCGGCCTGCGCAAGGCCGCGGCGACACAGGTGCCATGGATCCAACTGCTGCGCGGTGTGCTTTTGGTCAGCCAGATTTGCGTGATGATTTTCGGTTTCACGCTGTTGGGGCTGGTTGAAAGTCACGTTGTCTTCGCGGCCTATCCTCTTTTGGCGGCGGCGCTTTCGGGCCCGGTGCTGGGCGAATATGTCGGCTGGCGGCGATGGGCGGCGATTTGCGTGGGCTTTGTCGGCGTGGTGATCATTTTGCAGCCCGGCTCAGGCGTGTTCAACCCGGTGGCGATTGTACCGCTTCTGGGCGCGTTGATGTTTGCCGTCTATGGGCTTTTGACACGCTACGCGGGCGGGCATGACAGCGCCGCGACCAGTTTTTTCTGGACAGGGATCGTGGGCGCGGTGGTGATGAGTGTCATAGGCATCTGGTTTTGGGAGCCGATGAGCGCGGGCAATTGGGCCTGGATGGGGCTTTTGTGCGTGACGGGTGCTTTGGGGCATTTCACGCTGATCAAATGCTATGAATTGGCTGAGGTCAGCGCGGTGCAGCCTTTTGCCTACTTTCTACTGGTCTTTGCCGCGGCGCGGGGCGGGGCGGTGTTCAACGAGACGATCCGGGCCAATGTGGCATTTGGGGCCGGGCTGATTGTGATGGCCGGTCTGTTCACGCTCTGGCGGCAGCGGCAAACGGGTTAGGGGGCTCTGCCCCAAACGTCGAAACCTAAGGTTTCGACGCCTCCCCCGGGGTATTTTTAGCCAGAAGACGCAGCAGGTTTTGCCATGCCTCAGGCAAAGTCTCAGGCCATGCCTCAGGCAAATCGCCCATGACAGAACCAACCGGCGGTTTTGGCCGCGCCGTGGGCGTAAAAGAGCCAGAGCCGTTCACCTTCGGCCGTGATCACCTGCCAGTAATCCCGCACGCCGGTGCGCCAGTCGGGGTCATCCAGCCACCATTCAGGAGAGATGCGTTCTGGGCCGCGGGCCTCTGCCAGGTGATGCGTGCGACCGCGCCACCGGAACTGAGCGGACAGGCGGGGCGTTTCCGGGGCGTGGACGGGTTCGGGCGACCACAAAAGCAACGGGCGCGGGGTTGGCGGGGCGGGCCAGTGCTCTGCGGGCTCTGACCAGGCAGCGGCCAGCACCTTGGCGGTTTTTTCGGGGATGTGGGTGTCGACCGGATGGCGGCGGGTGATCGCATCGAGGCCAAGCCGCCCGCCAATGCGGCCCACCAGATCCTCGACCGCGTTTTGGTGTTCATGGCGGGCGCGGGCGACGTTGGCGGCTTCCATATGGCCAGTGGCGTGATGGGCGCTGAGCGCTTCTGTCTGCACCGCATCGAGGCGCAGCATCTCAATCCCAAAGCCTGCGTCGATCTCGTCCAGCCTGTGTCGCAGCAGCGGCGTGATCCGGTCAGGTCGGTCGGTGGCGCGCGCCAGGCCCACCTCGATCCACTGCATGGTGTGATCGACGCGCCAGGCCTCAAAGCGCACGCGCCGCGCGCCGCGGGACTTGTCCGCGAGCCTTTGACAAAGTCGGGCCACCAGGCGGTCGATCCCGGCCTCCACATCTTCGCGCAAGCCGATGGGTTCCGGCAGGGTGAGACGGGTGGCAAAGCGAGGCGCGGGCCTGGCCGGGGACACAGGCTCTGCCGCTGCGCCAATCGCCTGATCGAGCCGCAGGATCAGCCCCCTGCCATAGCGCCGAGCGAGAGGTGCGCGAGGTTGACCCAAAAGATCGCCCACGCTGCGCAGGCCCACGCGGCCCAGATCCGCCACCATCTCAGGCGCAAGGCGGAGCGCGGCCACGGGCAGGGGGGAGAGCGCGGTATAGGCCTTGCCCGGGGCTGCAATGCAGGGCAGATCAACTGCGCCGCGCGGCATCATAGCAGGCGCCGCCCCGCCCCGTTCCCAATGTCGCCGCTTGGCCGCGCGGGAGCGTGTGGCACGTGCCTCTTGGTCGATGGCATCGCCGGATCGCGTGCTGCCTGCCGTCACACCCGCAAACCGTGCCAGTGCCCAAGCTGCGCCCACAGTGTCGGCCAGCCCGCAGCGGGCGGTGAGGCCCAGATTGGCCGCCGCGGTCACCATTTCCTGCACCAATGCGGCCTCGCCCCCAAAGAGATGGGCGCACCCGCTGATATCCATCAGCAGCGCATCGGGCTCCTCAGCGGAGATCCAAGGTGAAAACCGCCCGGCCCAGCGGGTCAGTGACCGCAGAAACGCCGCTTCAGCTTGCGGATTTTGCAGCCGGGTCACCAAGTGTCCGCACATGGCATGGGCATCGCGCAGGGGCTGGCCCACATGCACGCCTGCCTTTTGCGCGGCCTCGGACACAGATGAGATCACCTGCATCTGTCCGGTCTCGCGCACCACGGCAAACGGCGCGTCCCCCAACGCAGCCTTTTCTTGCGGCGGGTCGTGGCGAAGCAGGCGTTCGGCCCCCAGACGCGGGAACCAGACCGACAGGATGCGGCGTGCAGACATATCATCACCGGGCAGAAAGTGATTATTAATGTTCTTATTTTGTTCTAATTAGAGCGGCCTGGGTTTTGAGTCGAGTCCCAAGCTGTCGCAGGTCTAACCACAGGTGATGCGCGTGATGATCCCATCGCCGTCCAGTTCGACATTCAACCGCTCAGGCCGAAAATCCTGCGTCACAGCCGTATCAGGTGCAATGATGCGGGCGTCGGCATCAAAGGCAAACGCCGAGACAGGTTGCCCCACACGATCCTGCAAGGCTGCGGCCCCGCACAGATCGGCGGTGTCGTCACCGCTTGGCGGCGTCTCGGATTTGCACCCGGCCAGTGCGCATATCGCGACTGCGATACAGATGGTCACGCGCATGATGCGATCTCCTGTGTCCGCCTCCATCATTCCGACACACACACCTTTTTCAAAGCGACGGCGTCAGCGTTGTTGAAAAACAGCAACCTTTCGCTCACACTCCGACAAAAGTTCAGGGAGGACAGTCAAATGCGGACCAAAGCCGCCGTGGCCATCGAGGCCGGTAAGCCAATGGAAATCATGGAAGTAAACCTCGAAGGCCCCAAGGCCGGGGAGGTGTTGGTGGAGATCAAGGCCACGGGCCTGTGCCATACCGATGATTTCACCCTCTCAGGGGCTGATCCAGAAGGCGCGTTTCCCGCCATTCTCGGCCATGAGGGCGCGGGCGTTGTGGTTGAGGTGGGCCCGGGTGTGACCTCGCTCGAGGTGGGTGATCACGTGATCCCGCTATACACGCCGGAATGTCGCGAATGCGATTACTGTCTCAACCCCAAAACCAACCTTTGTCAGGCGATCCGTTCGACCCAAGGCCAGGGCGTGATGCCCGATGGCACCAGCCGGTTTTCCATGCTCGATGGCACGCCGATCCTGCACTACATGGGATGTTCCACATTTGCCAACCACACGGTGCTGCCCGAGATTGCGCTCGCCAAGGTGCGCAAGGACGCCCCGTTTGACAAGATTTGCTATATCGGCTGCGGCGTGACCACCGGCATTGGCGCGGTTATCAACACCGCCAAGGTGGAGCTGGGCTCGCGCTGTGTGGTCTTTGGTCTGGGCGGGATCGGTCTCAACGTGATCCAGGGTCTGCGCATGGCGGGGGCCGATCAGATCGTGGGTGTTGACCTGAACCCAGGTCGGATCAACATGGCGACGCAGTTTGGCATGACCGATTTCGTTAATCCCAAAGAGGTAGAAGGCTCTTTGGTAGATCACCTGGTCGAGCTGACCGGGGGTGGCGCGGATTATTCCTTTGATGCCACGGGCAATGTGCAGGTGATGCGCGATGCGCTGGAATGCTCCCACAAGGGCTGGGGCGAAAGTATCATCATCGGGGAGATCGGAAGAGCACACCGTCTGAACTCCAGTCACCCGTCCCGATCTCGTA
>ERZ1740070.2497-NODE-2497-length-10565-cov-8.130162_pt1 | contig 10565 bp, 13 predicted proteins | sample MGYA00581734_ERZ1740070 | MGnify/ENA primary metagenome ERZ1740070 (study PRJEB43018, sample SAMN04849744) | marine metagenome | isolation source: floating plastic debris | place: Pacific Ocean | collected 2008-09-01 | study: EMG produced TPA metagenomics... | reverse complement strand
AGCAGTAGACCAGAGCCTCATTATTTATTTTCCACATTTTTTTCTCCTCAGAACAGACCATTATAATATCATTATTTATTTAATAAATATCTGAGGCTGGGAGCTGAAGCTGTGGGTGGAAGCTGAAATCAAGATAAAAATAATACTAGGGTTACTGTTTTGTCTGTAAATATTTTGGAATTGTCTCCCCTTGAACCTGAGAATTGAATTAGCCAAGCCTGAAATCGCTAGAAACACCAAAAGGAGGCTCTGGCCTAAAATGCCACCCTCTTAACATCGGCTTTCGCTTTAATCATAATGATTAGTCAATGACATGTTACTGAATTGCACACTAATCAAAGTCGGGAGTCCCGATCTGAATAAATGTAAATGAACCCTCGTATTTGTAAGCTTGAGTTTTATAGCATAGTGCGGGAACTCAAATCATGATGGATTATGAAGATAAGGTTATTCCTCCCTCCCTTTAATAAATCCAAATTATTTGAGGTGGCAAACAGTTTGACAACTATAGACTAAATAATGAAAAGGTTCCTCACCCTGAATCTGTTTTCAGTATTAGTATGTGTGAAGTCAATGACGAGCTCAAACGGTTTGTGGAAATATGGCTTTAGAGTTAACAGCACATGGTATATCAACAGATCCCCGTTTATCTCCAGTAACCTGCAAATTCATAACAAAAATTTGAACTGCTTAAAGAACATGATCAATTACTGTTTCGTCTGTTGCTCTTCCATGGCACTAGATTAAGACAATACAAAACATATTTAGCTACTCTGAGTACACGCATACTGGATGGGTAATTAGGTAACCCTTTATGGCAGGAAAAAAACTATCAGACAAACTCTTAAAACTTCTCTTGTTTTGACATGAGAAAACGATTCATAAACAACCTCATGCAAGTAAAAACAACATGCAACCAGGATAAAACAACTCCGACATGGTAATAATTTACAGTATTTACAGTATTTATAGAGGCTATTTACTTGAATCTTCTGGCGATGTAGTAGAACACCGGGTTACCATGACGACTGACACCACTCTGATAGAATATCATCAGACTTTTCAGACTCTTGTACTCATCTTTCTCATGCATGTTCTGTTTAGACATGAGCTCCTCAAACTTAGTACTCGACATATCCATGTACATTGCACTCCATCTAAAATTATGTTAACAATTACACTTCTTGGAATATCGTGCACTACGCAAGGAACTAGTATTGTCACGCGGCCCATGTTTGTTTTGCTGCAAAACAAAACGAGCAGGGGCCGCGTGACAAGGTTAGCAAGGGACTGCGTGGCAGTGTGAAACTTGCGGCACTCAAAAATAATGGATTAATAAGACATGTTGAATTTAAAATTCAGCCCAAACTGTCACAACTTTGTGATTTTTGAATGAACTCTACTTTCTACCTGCAAGTGCGCATGCAGCCGGACAAGTCATGTTTCCAAAAGATGCATCAAAAATATCTGGACTGTGGAGTGGACGCTTTCGATGACTTTTTGACTTTAGAAATTTAAGTGTCCTTGCAGCTGTGTCAAGCCGGGCATAACACTACCACAGCTAATAATGATAACACATTTATATATAACTTACTCAGAGTCAGCAGGTCTATGTTCAGGTGGACCAAGATACGCAAGCAGAGTAGCCATCTTATCAAACGGTCGCCTCCCTGCAGCCTTCTGGTCTCGACTAGATGCCAGGAACTCGCCGATCTTCTCCTGATATACCCACAGTAATCTGTGTAAAGCTACAGAAGTACTGTCACTGAAATAACACTGCAGCTGACTCGCTGTCTCAGAGTCGTCTACTTCTGTAGCTATAGCCCGGAAAAACCTGCCGGAAAACCATAACAAATGCTATAAACTTATAAGCTAAAAGTCCATATATACAAATTTTAACAAATCTTATTTAACCATTAGCCAACAAGTTCACCCCATTCATGTAGGCCTTATATATTTATATTCATATTTATTTTAATTTTTTAAATGAAATAGTTCAAAAATGTAAAAGACGATACAACAAATTTTTCCATTTTACAGCACATAAATATAACTCGAGTACTGTCAAAAAAAGTAATGTGAAGCAGCATCCTACACACATGTATAGTATCAATACAAGTATTAAGCATAAGCAGCGAGCATATGCTTATCTTTCTGCTACTGATATAATTGCTGTCTACTAGCTTGTCATCCAATGCTCACTGACACTCAGAAGTGACAAGTAGGAGTGACTGGATTGGAGTAACATGTATGTAACACTCATTACATATCCAGCTTTATTGCAGGTAGAATGAATCTACACACATTGACAGTATGAACACAACTCCTAAGTGCTCACCTCAGTGCAGCATCAAAGTTAGTTAGCAGGAAGTCACTGAAGTATCTCATGTATGATTCCTTCTCCCTCTCCACTCTATTAGCGATATTCTGCATTATCTTACACACCAAAGTTATCCCCCTCTTCATATTCAGTGTCGGCTCACGAGAACACAACCCAAAGTCCTGAGCTGATACTGTAAAATACTGTACTGTAAGTACAATGTTCAGAATGTAGTAGGAGTGTTACAGTAGCACCAAACAAACACGGGGAATGATGAATGGTTGCTGGGGAGAGAAAAGGCAGGGAAAGAGTGAACAAAAACTATAAGTAAGTGTGCAAGGTAAAGATATTGACTGCTAAAATACTAAAGCATGCATCGCCATTCCAATCATGTTCCCAAAATTAAACCTTGTCATAATTTAGTTCAACCCACATTCTCAATGTAAATTGGCTTCAAGCAACACCCTAGATTAAAGCCAACTAAAACAAACCACTGAATCATGACTACTGAACAGTCATACCATTTTTTATCATTCAACACAGTATATTTGGTTAGTAGTTAATTGAACAACATTCACCGTACAATATGACTACTTTATGTCAAGTAATTTACCGAGAGCTGGGTTGATAAATCTGAGAAAAACAACAGTGCCGACAGCAAATATGCTCTCCTCTGGAAATCTAGAGTTCACGACCTGGCTCAGGTAAAACAACATGTTCTTCAGCTGTGCAGGGAATCTGCAATACAAGCACCGACAGGTTAACACACATGGCCATACATTAGTGTATTTAAAAAGATGAAACTCACAAATCACAAAAACATGCTTCTATAATTGGTTTCTTTCGATATATATTCAGAGTTGCCGACTCCGTGATCAGTGTAACTGATGGGGGCACAACTCCAAAGTGTATCGCACCTCACACTAATAATGAGATAAATATATGTATATTTATCTCATCGTGCTAATTACGAGTGTATTATAGACGGTGCCGTGTATGTTGTCCGATTTATTTCCCAATACTTTAATCAGGTAATGGATGGATGTATACTCATTGAAGAATACAACCTACACCCATATATACATAATGAATGTTCATCTGATCTGTTTTCTGAGGTCTGTCACAGTCCGCCAAACCTTGAATACATGTATGATCGACATAAAAGCTGCACAGTTACACTATCATTACACAGCGTACCTATCTGCAGAGTTGACTATAGAGTCGAATATCTTCTGAGTTAGTATAAGAAGATTCTTCCTATTCTCAGCCAGCTGCTCTGTAGAGTTCGTCTCCAGCCTTCTCGGATCAACCTGCAGGCAAAAAATATGAAGAACATATTATTGTGTAAGTGTAAACAATTCCACCATTATAAGACACAACAATTATATACTGTATATCGCATAAGATTTCATTGATTTCCACTCCTACCATCTTGTTCCATTCGCTGACAAACCTGTCCTCATAAATAAAGAAAGGAACCAATTCCATTTAAAAAGGCGATCATAAATACCACGCAATAAATGATGTAACTTATTCTGGAATTTATGTCAAACGAAACTCACTACGAAACCACAAACTAATGCCCCAGTTTTCCCGATTGAAGTTATCTGCATTCTAGCCGAGTATCTAATAAACAAGAGATAATTGCATTCTATATCATACACAAATTGATGTATTTTGTATTATAAACAACTACCTGTATAATTTACAACACTAAAACTCACCTCATAGCTGACACCTTTGGCGTCGTCATCAAACATTTTCTCCAGATGTGGAGCGAATAGGTCTCTGAGATACTGCTGCCCGTACAGTTTGAAGCAGAAGGACATAATCTTACTGCTAAGTCCGTTACCTCTGAACAGCGTCTGCATGCAGTCACTCTCTACCTCACGATTAAACATGTTACCCAGTAACTGATATAACAGGTGTTTAGCGTCGAATAGGGTCACTAGTACTCTAGCTAGCTCATCCTACAACATAAATATAGAGGATGACTCTTATTGTGAATTGGTTGGTAGCTTGCATAGCTTACCAAACATTGAATGGCATAGATATTCACATCACCGAACTTGAAAAGTGGTCATAACGCTAAAAAGGGCTGCGGTTTATGAATTGAATTATTTCGAATCAATTTCACCGACGGCAACGTCATTTTGAGGAGCATGTCACATTTTCCATAATCTTGAGCGATGGATTGGTATGAAATATCAAACAACCTATAGAAGTTTTACAAAGAAATGGTAAACTTCTCTACAATTACATAAACATCATTAGCCATACTGCCGCATTACACATACCAGATGTTGATTGTCGACGACATTAGCCAGTGCCATAGCTATAGGTAACTCTCCCTTATCTCCTATCATAGTCACCAGTTCTACCAGTCTGTCATATCTGTCTGCTAAGGCTGTCTCAGCTAACGTCTCAAACTCCGTACCCTGTTGCAGGATCTTAGTCAACACCTCCATAAAAGCAGCTCTTGTCTGTGCGTCTTTATGATAACCCAGACCTGCATACAATGAGGACGGTATCTAATACACGGCAAACCAGGTATATTTATATGGTGACCCAGAAGAGTTGGTTATAAAATATAATAACAAGCGCTTGGTTGAATATTCTTACTCTGGAATTTATTGAGATAACGAGTTCAGCTGCTTAACAACTGGAGTAAAACAGTGGAAAATAAGAGGTCATTCGCAAGCTTAACCTAACAAACAGATTATTCCATTAAAAATAACCAAATCTACCAGCGTGCACAGCTGATCTGACTCAACATAATTGGCGGAATTTTACATCCAGGTGATGTTTTTGATGCATATCAAGGCACCATGTGGGGTTGATAGCTTACTGATAGAGTGCATGAGTCCGCTGTCAATGTTAGCACTGAGTAGATTACTCATAGCTTGTACCGTCACGTTCCTCAGCCCTGTAACCTGTCCCTTCTCTTTACCTCCTTCCAACTCCTCAGAGCACATGTTCAGCAGTCTCATAAACAGTGTGAAATACCTGGCAACAAGTACAATGTACAACAACTGAAATAGAACTGCACGGTTTATAAAACTAGCACAGGGACAGGATACTATGAAATACCTAGAAAAAGCCACTCATTATCTTTCACCATATCATAAATATAAGGCATAGTGAGATACAGGTTAAATAGGTTCTGAGGTTGTAGCCCCATGAAGGATTTCGTTTGCAAACAGTGACCATCTCCTTTCACAAAAACATAATAGTCGCTAGTAAGAAAATAGATTGATTTGATTTCATAAGACAAGTTTTATCCTACATGTAGATCTATGTAGGTACTGGACTGTTCACCTTTGGAAGAGATTAGACTTAGCCTCCATGAGATCACCTCTATCACTCTCCTCGGGTTGTAAAGGTAAAGCTTTAAGTAGAGCAGCCACAGCTTCCATACTAGCTAAATCAAGAGCTCGGGATACAGGGCGCTCCTTGGTACCCATAATCCACTCTGTATTGGAGAAACAAGTAACTATAATGAAAGCTGCAAGCTTGGGGTGGGCGGTTTATTAAATTACACCAATATAATGAATGTATGAAAACATAGTGACAATTCCGTGGGTAGTGGTACTGCTATGTTAATAGCTGATGGTTACTTCTCCAAGGTTGACTTTAATGAACACTATTGTCAAAGTTTGAGATAGGTAGCAAAAGTAGTTATTGAAACGGTGATTTATTCTATTCAAAAATACATTTTGCTGAGTAAAATACATTTGCGGAGCGGATATTACGGATAACGCATGAATTTACCTGTTAGATACTCTACGAGTTTGTTTCTGAACTTCATTTCCTGTCTGAATGTGAGGTCATCTCGTCGTGACATCATCACTTGTACCAGATTACATAACTTTGTCTTTATCTTTATATCATCAGGATCATCACTCAAATATCTAACATATCTACAATGCACCACAAAAAGGACATAAGGAAGTGTGGAATTATCTCATCAATATTGTGTGCATCGTATATATATATAAGGAGTTGTCTCACCAAACCAACGAGTCTGACAACTCCTAACCACACATCACCAACTATATTTACTGCTGATATCAACCAAACCGATCCACATTGCAACCAACTTTCAATCCAGATTAGACTCATACAGATGTTCTACTTTGTTTAAGCTACCAACATACATCGAGAGTTGACTATGGATCCCAAGGATAAGACAAAAAATGCAGAAAGAAGTGCAGTACAAAACATGCGTTCTAAACCCATTTATACTTACACATTAGAATAATTGAATACCATGCCACGCTTTGATAAAAAACCCAAATATATTTACCTGACTATAGAGAGCATGAGGGGTTCTATAGTAGACTGTCCCAGATGTTCACCTCCCTGCTCACTCTTATAATTCTCCATTATCATCTTCATGATGAATATGATATTCTCTATGTACTGAGTATTAATCTCGTTCACTATGACCTGTCCGTTCACATCCTCAAAGAACTTATCCACGTCTAGTTTGATCTGCTCAAACAGTATGGGGTATATAGCGGGGTTCAGCTCATTAGCCACTATCTCTTTGACGTGTTTCTGTATCTGAGGACCGAACTTGTCGTTGTTACATACCAGTAGTTTGAGTAGATGTGCAATGAACTCAGTGACAGGACAGTATTGTGTCTCGGCTGAGCGGTCACTCTTTATCAGACATACAGAACCGAGAGCACACAGGAATCCTGTCATGTTTACCCACTCATGAAGCTGATCCTGTAACAAGATTAATCTAGGCATGTGGGATGACTGCAAAATCAACTACCGAATACAGTGAACAGTTGTCCAAGGAGTAATCTATTACTCCTTGGTTTGCCAACTCACTCAAGCCTTGATAGCTAGAAATTCCTGAACATGGTCCCAGTCCATCACCTAGTAGAGTTGAAAATACTCTCCTAATATGAACATTATGTCCTCTTGTACAGGTGAATACAACTTGAAATTGTTCACTCTCATTTGATTTTGGTTAACGATATCTTGGGTTACCAAAAGGACGACACACGTACAACAGTTTTTGAGCTTGCTGAATGCATATCTCACAAATTTTAGGATCTGTGATAAGCTATTCCAGAGATAATATGACAAAAATAGCTAACCACTACCATATTAAGCAGTAGGATTTGTAATAAAAACGCCAGGATTTCTAGATAATCCTATCGAGAACAGTCCATAATTTAGGGCCCCAGGGGTTTGAATAAAGAAACCTACCCTGTATGTACAACAACAAAAGAACGGATGTTTAATATAAATGTGAGTATCAAACTGAACAAAACACACCGTCAGACAGTGCACAAAATTTCTTTTATTCATTCCATTTTTCACAAAACTTGAACGTATCAAAGAAGTTGATGTCGCTTTTGCTTGAAACATGTAATAGGTAGTGGTCATTGATTTATTAAATTCAATAAATGAACAAGTCTAAGTTCAGATGGTACTGTTATATATGCTATCCTATTTCAATACTGACTCTGACTGGCTTTGTATATGCTTTCAAAATTTTTAAATAGTAGAGGAATTAATATAGCAATGCTTTTAGTAAATACAAATACTTTTTAATACTGCCTACTAAAAAACGAGAACTGTACCTCTAGTTCATGTTCAGAAGTTTGAGTAGACGATCGCTTCTTCATCATAGCACCACTGTCTGCCCTGTTAGGATAATTCTGTAAGAAATCAGTACTCTTCCTCCATATCTTAGTGAATGTTGTCGTCCAGGCTTGTTTGTTACCGAGCGTAGGCTCTTCTATTTTACGCAGCATTGGCATGATGCGCTTCTGTAATGCTGCTCTGCCTAACGCACAAATTCAGAGTTATGTCATCATTCATCAGGAACAGGTAACTAAATCTCACACAATCAAAACTGGAAATGGCTGAGAACAATCTGACAATGTCTTATTTCTACCAGCATGGTCATGCGCAGTGAAATATCATACCAAATACCACAAGGCTTGTTAAACAATTTACATGGTTGCTGTATCATGGGGACTCCACAGAATAATAAACAGCGCATAGGAGATCTGCAGTCATTTAAACTTGCTATATCAATTTCTCTCATGTCGGATGCCTGCCTGAGCTGCAATGCCCAATATGGTACATGTAGGTGTAGGTTGGTATACAGTATCGATATGATCATAAACATGACACGCACCAGTAGTAAGTTTTTTGTAAGTTCCAGCTATTTCCTGATATACAGCATAGTTAGGTAGATGATGATGTATGACCTGCTCATCCCCTGAGTATAAAATATCAGCCTCCTCACAGAGAAACTCAAAACATGACATAGCTGTCAGTACTGACTCTATCTCTATACTCCATAAGTACATGAATAATACCACCTAAAACACAATCATATACACGTACAAGTACTACTTACATGTAAGTACATCACTATAAGAAAAAGAACAACATAATTCCAGGCAAATTAACTGTCGGGATAAAAACCTTAACACCAATCGGTACAAAGATTTTTGAGCTGGTTATTGGGCTTAAGGACGCATCAACCAGTGTAGTAGTAGTATTCACTTCGAAATGGGAGTACATTGTACATGTATATTAGGAGTAACCTATTCGTCACAAATTACAGAAACAAAACACTACTGCTATGCAAGCTTTACTACATAAGAAAAATCAGGGGGCCTGTTAGCAGCAACATTCCTCATATTGAAGCCGTGATTAAAATTTAATTTTGATGATAATTAATACTGATCAGGCCATAGCATACCTCTAGTTTGATGTGTGCCTGTTTACAGACTTTATTACTGCTGCCGACATTAGCGCTGTCTTTGTGCCGGTTTAGGAACTTATTACGACATGCCAATATCTCTCTGAGCCACTTCAGTATCTCTGTGTAGTTTGTAAGCTGATGTAATATCAACTTCTGTGATATGTTGTATAAAACTCGAGAACTGTAAAACAAAAACAAGGGTTATTACATCAATTCATAGTGCAACCTTTCATGTGTGCGCAACACTTGCCTGGGTCTTCAGGATACGCGTGGTAGGCACTTCTTCTGAAAAAACTGTATCACTGTGATACAGAAGTGGTACCAAAGGGCCCTAAACTCCACATAAATCAAACCCTTCCTGTCTCCTGATCTGCATTCACATGCAGTTGTCTAACATTGTTCTGAGAACTCTGCAAACTTATAACCATCGCAACCATTTTGAAAAACTTGGAGAAAACAAACTTGGAAGTAAAGATCGTCAGTGGCTGAATGTTCATTGGCCACGTATTTCACAGTGGTAGAAAATCAAGGAGTCAAGTGAAATGTGACATTGACTGTAGATGAATAGGCTGTAACTTCTCACTGATCAGTTAGACCTTATTAGGACAGATCAGAGAGTCTTACAAGAGTAATCCTGCAATATCGCGACATACTAACTTGATATCCCAGAAGGTCTGTATTGTGATATCTTTGCTCGGGTCTTTGTTCCACATTTCAATGACATGAGGCTGATGTATTCTCAGCAGAGCTTCCATAGCTTCACTAGACAAGTCTAACATTGTAGTGACAAGTGTTACAAGGTGCCCTGATATCAGATCTGATGCTGCCTTATGCCTCTCTGTACTGGTGCTCTCCGCTAAACTCTGCAGTATGTCAATAACATATGCATATGTTTTGAATACTATATAATACTACATACATAATATGCCTATGGTCAATAGTAACAGATGATGAAAACATTTTAAAAAATTAAGCTCACTTAATACTCCACCATCAACCAGTTTATGTTATTCTAATCACGTGGTTATGATTTTAATATAAAATGGTGGTATATTTTCAGTTTTTCTCAAGTTTGTCTTGCTGATGATAGAGTGAAAAGAAGTATTTCACAAAAAATGTCTGGATTGTCAAAATAATTCCCTCTGAAAAACCTCCGAAACGATCTGATCAATGAGCCATAAAGAGGACACATTGAACGATTCTGTACAAGAAATGGGCGAGATTTTGTGACGTTTCAGTCAGCTTTATACTTTCACAGCTTGAGGATAAGCAGAAATTAATTAAACCTCAGCGGGCAGGGTGTTAAAAACGTTGAACTTGTTATTCACGCTTTTAACACCTGATTCTGATAAGAATATTGCAATTTTCACTGCTGACCCACCCGTCAGCGTGATCATGCTTATCTCCAGAAGTATGTGGGTGGTGTGAAGAGGTAATTAGCAGATACTACCATGGAGGAGTATATTTTATGACAGAAGTTGTTCATCAAACCACAAACATGCA
>ERZ1740070.2496-NODE-2496-length-10566-cov-8.798116_pt1 | contig 10566 bp, 3 predicted proteins | sample MGYA00581734_ERZ1740070 | MGnify/ENA primary metagenome ERZ1740070 (study PRJEB43018, sample SAMN04849744) | marine metagenome | isolation source: floating plastic debris | place: Pacific Ocean | collected 2008-09-01 | study: EMG produced TPA metagenomics... | reverse complement strand
ACAGTTTTGAACTATGAAGTTGCATGCTGTGCTCAATTTTTGATATCAACGTTGACTAGATGCATGACTTACACTTTGATTTTCGATGAAATGTTAAAAAAAAAGAAGGGTATGTTGTTTTTCATCTCTCTCAATTATGTTTTCCAGGAGTTGTCTTCTTATAAAGAATATTTTTTGTGAAAATAGTCCTAAACCTAAACAGAAGAATTCCCAGGAGGAAATAACAAGAGCTGCACTAGTAGGATAGGATTATTAGCGAATAAATACCTATCATTCCAAATTTTATGTTCCAACAAGCCGATTCTATGGGAGTCATGTAATAAAATTGTAATGCACTAGACATTACTCTGTTCTGAGAATAATGGACAGTATTTAATTATTCGCTCAAACTTTCAACTTGATTGCATATTATGTAATCCAATAGTTTCACAGATGCAGAAATACATGTGCGTATCAGGGGAATAATGCTACCAAACGATTTCCCAACAACGTCTGGCGGTAGTGTGAAACTGTAAACATAGTTAGCACTCTTTTACACCATGCTGTATTATTCCAGACGTTATTAAAATGTAATTATAACTTAAATTTACCATCCCTTTAGTCTTAGTGTTAGTCCGTGTTCATTACAGAACAGCAAAGGAAACAAAAGTAAATGTTTTTCAAGTACAGTTTACAATTAGGAGACAGGCTTATAATTTAAATCCAATATCTCAGTCCTCAGAAATGTATGCTCAAGTATTATGGCAAACGTAATACTGGAGCAATAATTTCACTTTGTTGCAATTAAGTCAATTACACCATCGATATCAAATATTGAGCCAGCAGTGCAAAATGTGTGAGTAGTCTATGATGTGCTGCACGACTAGATAAATATCCGGTGCTGCAGTGTTATCATATACGTCGTTGTATTGAGAATACTGTGGTATGTTATTTATGGCGAGTCGGTACCGTAAGATAATCGGCTGACTTTGCAGGTACAGCCATCTCATCAATTTTCAAACTGCCTGAAGTCAAAAAAGGCTCCTGCTCATCTTCCATGATGATGCTGACACCCTCCATATAAGTAGCCGATGTGAAACACGTACTTCCTCTCAAACTGCCGTTTTTATTTGTGTCCATTATCGTCTTGTTGCTCAGTCCATTTTCTTGTGGTTGTTTTTTGGTCTGGGCTTTAGACCTCAAGCGACAACACTGTTTAACAACTTTTTTACCCATCTGCCGGAAATGTTTGTTAAAATTTTCGTTCATCCAGCCGTAGAGGAAAGGATTATACATAACAGAACTCATGGCAGTTATGTGCAGGAATAGAAATATGATTAATCCTTTGTTCTGTGAGGGTAGGTTTTCTTCATCAATATGGTTCATAGCAAGATGGTAAATGTTTAACGGCAGCCAACAGATGATAAATATCACAATCATAGCAATCAGCATTCTATTGATACGTTTATTTCTACACTCCTCAATCTTTTCCCGATTCTCGTCACGTAAGCTGCTGCCCAGTCGATTCTTGCTCCTCTGATAAAGTCGGACGCCTATGGCAGTGTAGCATAAAGTTATGACAACTGCTGGAATAACCAGTTGTAGAAAAAACACCACCCATGTATAGACTAGCCCAGCGTGGCCATTTGGCCATTGTTCATTGCAGTCTAGTAGTTGGGGTTCATCTTTTTTCTTTTCCTGCATAGTGAAGATCCCAACAGGAACAGCAGCGGAACCGGACAGTACCCATATACCAACTAAAACTACGATCTGTACTGACATAGACATCCGAGGTGCATGTGGGTATACTATTACCATGTAACGATCGATGGCTATGACAACTGAAGTCAGGGTAGAAACAAATACACTCAATACCAACACCACCGGTATGAGTTTACACATGACTGCTCCAAATATCCATGACTTTCCTAGAGCATTGATGGGAGTGAAGGGGACTGCAAATAAACATATGAGCAGATCGCTGACACTGAGACAGGCGATGAATCTGTTAGTGATAGTTTGCATAGATTTCTGAGTGATCACTATGTACAACACGACGGAGTTGCCAAACAAACCGACTAGAAATATCACCACATACAGGGTCAGCAGGAATCGTATGAGATGTGGCTGAGTTTCGATCAGTGGTGTCAGCATCGTTACTGAGGACTGAACGGACAGTTCCTCTACTACGTGAGATAAGCCTGAGGTGCTGCCGTTCATGATGAGATGATGATAGTCTAGTATAATTATCCTTATATCCTTGTATGCAGACAAATATCCCTCCGGTCAGTAGTCGTCATAATTAATTTGCCTGAAAATAAACAGTGACATGTTGTTTTACAATAAACGACCTATTTGCTTTGAGTGAAAATCTTGTATTATCCTACATATAAGTTATTGTCATGGGGGGGGACAATATAAGTGAGTGTAGTGGCCAGATGGAAACAGAAGATTATTCTGGTATTTTATGGTACTTACCCAAACTATTCAATATGTTTATCTCCTGAATGAACATTATCTTTCTAAAAAAATGATCCACTTATTGTGGCGTGTATTTGGATTTGGCACCACCAATACGAAACAATTTGTATTTTAGGTTTCTTCAACACAAAATATAGTATTGGCCTTGATGTCTGGCAGATATAGCCTATTGTTACTAAAGACGCTGACGCTGCCAACACTGACCTGACTGTATGCCAGGTACACTTCCTGTCGAACCTGACATTTGTACAGCAGATCTGTTCTGAGATTAAACACAGTCAAATTATCTTGCATTATTTGGTAGTAAACAAGCTCACATCATCTGTATCTGGATTATACCCAAAATAAAGTACATTCCAAATCATGTTACTCGTATTTACTGCTTTGCCCGGAGTTCACCTCTTTAAACTGTTAGTGGATCACAAATGATGCAGGTTTGCAATCATTTTAGATCAATAAAGTATGTTCTCCCATGGTAAAGATGGTGATAAAGTGTACATTAAAGTATTTCACCGAGATCCCAACTCCCTAAACTTATGAAATATTGACAGGGTTCCAGACTAGTAAACCTAACTTTCTAGTCAGCAGACGATTAATCGTAACTTTGCTTTGTGACCGTTTTGCTAACCAACACATATCACTCCAACGCTGCAACCTACAGCTCACAAAACACTTTGAGCCGGGTCATAACTGTCCATCCTGAGATTTCTCACTTTTTTAATATTAATTTTAGGCTATATAAAATCAGACCACAATTAATCACCCTACATGAATAACAGATTCAGGCCGTAATCATCATGCTATCAAAATCTCTGAGCTTGTGGTTAAGATATAGCGAACTTTAAATTATTTCAACTTACCATGGGATGTGTTGAGATCTGATGAGACATTTGTACACAGCAACTGAGATCGGCAACATCAGAGCAGGATACGGGACGAAGCTACATGTATTTTGCACACCATGTTTACTGCACGTATTCTTTTCTCACGCAGACAAGCTAATAAAAAAGCGCCTCAATAAACTCCTTATTCGTTATAAAACACTTTGAAACCTTCTAAAAATCAATACACAAACACTGTTCTTAAAATACAATAAAGATAAGAGTTTTAAATGAGTATCGAATCCAACTGAAGACGTTTAGGTCAACTATCATTCATTATTAATCAGCAGATGTATTAAACCTGCTGTCCTATGCACAATGATATTGTGCGAAAGTCCTTGAATCTATATAGGCAGTTGCCCTGTGAATGAAATATCAGACAATAATACCTCAGCAATCAATGATGCTTGTGAGTCTCTCCTTATTCTAAGTTTCTATGATGGGATTTCCTTATCGATAACAATACCACAAATCATGCTTCTATTGATACTTCACCTTGAAAATTATTAGGCCTATATTGTGCACAGAAGTAAGGGTATGATCATTTGTGAAATGACATTAACAGGATTTATCGTCACAGAACTTAGTAGGTGTTAGAAACTGAACAACAGGAACACACCATGTATTGTATATGCCAATAGCATGTTCATTATTGAAGTTGACAACAAATAGCTTCATCACAAACAAAGTCTAATTTTCAGTGCTGATGAATACTATTAGTTCCCGTGACCCGATCTAGTTGCGATCAAAGCCAAGTAGCTTTGGCGTAAGTTACAATCACTCATGGAATATAAGCAGAAATTACCGGGAGAAATTACTGATATGACATATGTGCCCTGAAATTGTGTCAATAACTGAGTGGAAAACAATGTTGTAGTTTTGTAAAAATGTGAAAATGCTTCATTATATCACTATTCACATAGAATAAATTTGATGTAAAACCAAAGGTACGAGCACATCAGTCGACCAATGGCTGTACTGAATAAGTAGTGTACCATATTATGAATTAATGTCAAATGGAGTTGTCTGCATATTGATGTTTATTGGACAACTCTCAATGCAGCATAAACTTTGTCTCCATTGGTGTATTCATCTGGTCAATCGTCATTTGTTGAAGATAATGGAGGGTGCCAGTGCCCTGCGGTGAGAAAATTTAATATACACTGTTTGTCAATTGCTGCAATGTTTCACTGCCATTATTGATGAGAATGGTCATGGGACCAAACACAAGTTTAACTCTGTGTCTGCTACCATCCATACTCCTCAGAAAATTAAAAAAAACTTTTTTTCATTGTATAGGATACATTTATATGCTTGGTAACATTTCCCAAGTTTTCACTCATTTTACATTAGACCAGCCAAAACATAAAGCCGTAGGGTATCAATGAAAAGGCCATTGAATGAGTAGTACTGCTCCGATTTCATTCATAATTTGTTACCCATTTGCGGATATTTACAGAGCAGCGTGTCATCAGCAGCTGTTTCAGGCCCTTACTACTCAGCAAATCCATCTTAAAACATTACAGTCACGCTCACATCTCGCTAGTTGAAAATTAATCTACCAATACCGAGTGTTACTCACAGAATTTCCGAATGTTAAAACATTTGCAATGTACCATAGGGAGAAAGGAAAGTTGCATCGACAAAATCCCCATTATAATAATGCAAAGTACTGACCAGCATCTTACATCTTATAACTATATTGTACTGTATTACCACATCAGAGGCAACCAAAACTATTGGACCCTTGGAGACATTGTACAAAGTTGGGGGAAGTTGCAACCAACAAGATTTAAGAATGCAAGGTTGGCAGTGAAATTTGTGGTACATAAGATTGATTGCTCTGCATTCATACGCTGAGTTTATTTGGAAATCTTAAGTCTGTGCATACACAAGAAAAATATTTGACAAAATCAAGACAAAATATGGGGATTCCAAAATTCACTTTGATAAACGCGTGAATATTTCTTAGAAATAAATTATCCTATATTAGTGAAGTGGCTGTGGGTATTATTGGATCCCACATTTATGTTATACATCAGACATACGCGCCCACTATAACCACAAACAAGTCAAGTCAATCCTTCCGCTAGTGGGAGCCGTCCTTAAAGAATCGCAATCCACAGTATCCACATGTATGGTTTCCAGGCTGATCCTAAAAATATAAAAATGTCCACAATTGCATGTATGACGCAATAAGGGCGGGGGGCAACTCAGCATATTTTCCCATTTCATATTATTAAGCTGTTTTCTGTATATCGGTAATCTCAAGACTAAAGAGTCGTTCCTAACATCAAAGTAAAAAAAACAAATAGTTGAATTCACATACAGATAGTGAGTCATTCATAAGTCGTTGCTGTCATGTATTAGTTGTAGCTACATGTATTTTATTATTATTACTATTAATTTTAACTATTACTCCTGAATTTTGTCTCAAAGCTGTTTGTTGTTTGTAACCCTAAAATCAATCATTTCACAATATTTCAGTACAATTATGAGCATACCCATTCAATCCAATGCTTTGAGACTAAATTTTGTGATAATGACAGTTGGCTAAGTCTTATGTAAGTCTCAGATTTTAACTTAAAATGCCGCGAACCCACTCATTCTGTTACTTTTGGGGTGAACTACCACACCTTTGCAGAGTAGACAATGCTTAGCCATGAGGTGGTTGAAGCATTGTTTTTTATTTTACTATGAAACGGGGTAAATGCTCAATTTCAGTGATGAGACATGGGTTATTTTATTGCAAAACGTACCGGAGACAGGTTTAGTATACTTCCTCAGAAAGCCACACCAGGGCTCAGACACAAATCCAATGTTCAAGTTTTGCTTCCTTATGAATACTATGAAATTAATGCACAGGGCCTACTTACTATGTTTATCATAGGCTACTTATTTATTTTATTTATACTTACTAAGTTAATGTATACTTTGGGATGACCGAGTGGTCCACCACCTCCATCACATGACACAACTCTTTTACTGCTTTGTATAGGCGCTTCCTCTGCTATTAGATCTATGGCATACTGTTCATTCACGTGTTTAGTCTGATCAACAAATCTAACCATTCTATAATCATTTGCTTCCCACTCCTGAAATGAATAACACAGCCACTTGCCAACTGCTGACAAAATCCTATATATATATATACGTATATTCATGAATCAGTTGATTTGAGTCATTCCTTTAGTAAGGTATGTTAATAATAGAATTGTCTCCTTCTTTATGGAAATTCCCAATGATGCCCATACAACTCTCAGTTAATTCTGGGTGTTCAGCACACAGTCTAGAGTAAGGCTGTGCGATATTGGAGTTGCCCTCTCAGCCGAAGCCGAGATAGTACTATAACCGCATAGCAGTCGGCTAAGCCGACAAGCCGCCCAGCCTTAGTCTAGAGTACTGCACTGATTGGTTTATATTGGAAATTAATGAGAAGGTAACTTTGAACATTAACATGCACTTCTGATTGCAAACCAGACACCTCCTGGCTAACAATATATCAATATAATGACAGTACCTGATAGTTAGAGGAAAATCACTCCTCCGGGCCTAAGTTGTGGATCAACGATATTGATGGAGGAGTTCAAATGTTTATGAGTTCAAATAAATTGTTAGGATCAGCCATTAATTTTAGTGTACATTGTCAAGTGCTAGTGCAAACCGCATTTCCCGCATTCAGACTTGTCACCTCTCACACATTCTGCAGGTGACTCACTCAATTGTCCCGTCGAAATTTGATCATTTGAGCCCAAAATTTTCCCCATCCTGAGGTTGGCAAGTCTGCCCACAGTGTATCCAGATTTAGATTAGCTTCCCTTTGCTAAATCCTTTCCGGGAGAGTGGGGCATGTTGAAACAAAAAATGCATTTTTTGAAATAAGTTTTGCTTGAGTTGTACTTTCTTACAGCAACTAAATTCTTATGAAAGGCAATCGTTGTACTTCCACTTAATTTCTCATCCAGATCCATTTTGAAATTAATCATGAATTTGTGAATGTCAAATTGCGTTTCAAAGTGCCCTTCATTCGTCTTCTCTTAGCAAAGGTAATTTCCTCCGTAGATCTTTTGAAATTAGCAGTCACGAGAAAATTCGGAATAATCCGTGACTGTGGGACTCGGACTATTCACTTTTTCTAAAACTTGCTAGAAACTTATAAGAAGAATCTCCGATTAATCCGAATTTTCTCGTTACTGCTAATTTGAAAAGATATACAAAAGAGTTATTGTTTGCTGAGAGAATACGAGTGAAGATATTCCGATAAAACAGGCATGTTAATGATTAATATGAATTGAATGACCAATCCAATCTACGTACAATTAATGGGGAAGTGCTGCCCAATGTATCTTGCCCAGACATACCATCAAAGTTGAGGCATTTTTCAATGGTGAATTGCATACAAAAGACACATGACAAAACGGGACAAAACCAACCAAAAAACTCATGCAAACCAGATGATTTCTTTGATTTCAGGCAAATTTTGCAGTTTGAGTTTACCTGTGACAGGTATACTACATAGTCTATAGATAGGTCATTTTACATATGTGTCAGCCTTGGACAGGCTCACTCAATGTGTGTTTAAAGTGGGCCTGTCACATGCCACATACATTAATGAGTATACATGCAGTGTGAGTGTGTACCAATAGAAAACTGTTGTTGTAGTCAGGTACAAAAGTAAGTAAGTAGAGTAGCAGTAGAGTAGTAAGTAGTAGGTAGATAGTAGATAAAAAAAAGAGTTAAGATTAGGGTTAAGATTTAGCTTTTAAAACCAGAAGATGAAAATGTCTCAAGCATAAATTCATACCTGACCAGTGTGTATTTGCTTGTCTTTGTCTTTTGTGAGAGGTTTTGTGCTTGAGAAGCACCTGGAAGACCTTGTGATCACAGTTTTTGATGTGCATAGTCTGCACAATTTGAGCAAATTGGTTGCCATGATGTGTTTTTGTACCTGGAAATGAAAGTGAATTCTCGATATAACTTTATTCGAAATCAGACAATATTGAAACCAAATGTGTTGGTTTTACCAAGTTAGCAATCCTATCACACATGGGGAAGAAAGCAGCATGGCTCAGGAAGAAATTGACACTGCTGAAATTTTGAGAGGTGTTGTGGAGAAGGAATCTCAATTTAAGACCACAGTAGTGCAGAAGGCTGTAGATGTTGATCTAGATGTAGGAAGTCTGCTTGTGATAGATACCAATCCTGTTAATGAGAGATTATTGAGGTAAGATAGACTATTATATACTGCTGGCAATGAATGAATGATTGATGAACTTCAGTTTATTATTGATAGTTGATGCTTAATTCAAGGAGTTAGATAGATATCTCATTCTAACTCCCTGCTGGGATGATGATTTGATGTTGATGATCCAAATAAATACCTTAGGCACAGCCAATGATGATAGATAATGGACCACTGATTGGATATCAACTCAACTCAGGTGACTGATGGATGGACCCATAGGACTACTGCACTAACTGTGAGGACCCCAACCCCCCTTCCTCAATCAAAAATCAATGATTTTGCAGTAGTCCTATGGATGGACCAATGATTAATGAATTGTTTTAGTCCAGTGGTATTTTATTGCTTGATCTCTCTACTTGCATTACATTACTACAAACTCTGTTGAGCAGGGAGTTGAGAAGAAAGCCTTCCAATTTCCTACCTACAATTCATAATCATAATAATCATGCAAATCTTTAGTATTCATCTCATTACAATTCCACACCTCCTCTGCTCTTTTTTCACTGTGATTGTTTGAATGCTGCGGATAGGCTTAGTTAAAGCGTTGTGAAGGCTAGTGAGGGACGACCGGACGTATCTTTGGGCACTGGACTGGTCCTTTTGGGGGATGTTATTTGCCAAATGTTCTTCTCTTCTTCTCTACTTAACTCTACAGCCTATGCATTATTAGTGTGTCCAGTCGTAGAGTAAAGCTTCAGACTGTCGCTATCAGAGGGAGAGTAAGTTTTAGTTAGTATCAAGTGAAACACCCCAACACCACCAGGGTTGAAATGTATCGAGGAGTCTCAGTATTGATATCAGAGTCAGTTAGACCATTGTACTGGACCATACTGAAAGTCTTGGTTATTTGTGAAACTCCCTATCTCTGTTACAGGTCTAAGAACCCGTCTACATATCTGGATAATCTAAACAGAGATAATATACAGATTCTCCTCAATAGAATATGGGATGTAAGTGATTTATCCTCATACACGGTGATGCATGTGGTCTCTATCCTGTGAGTTGGTTGCAGCGCCCAGCTAAATGTTTGCTGAGACAGTGACCGGATTTTCGTCTCGTTTTCCTACAGTTTGTTGGTACTAGGATGTTAGAATAGCAGACTGACTGAAATATAGTGTGCTATGGCAATTGTTTAGATGTGCCCCTATATTACCCACAGTTTCCAGTCCAGCTGGGCTAGAGGGACCCTGTAACACAAGAAACCTACATAGCCTACATATACTACATTGTAGGTCCTAAATGGGATGCTTGAAGTTTTATCTTATGGAACCCCTTCCCCAACCAGTTTATTAGCTGTTCTTTTCCGACGATCGTGCGGGCATATTTGGTATGACTGTTACAGACAACGTTACATGTTCGTATTCGTGTATATGTATGTTTTGGCAGGCTCTCTCTTCATCATTTCCCTCAAGTATTGGCAGCTTCAATTAGTCTGCTGCACAACGTTAATGTGACATGATTAGCCTCTCGGTTTTTTTAGCTGCCAACGGAACGAGTTGAGGATGCCATAGTCGCTACATTACCCGAACCAACTACACAATGTCCTCGAGAAAAACCTGTGAGTAGACAATCCCAAGATATAACCTGTCACATAGGCCTACATGTAGCTATTTTGTTTGCACAAAAATAATAATATTTTTTTTTAGAAATTTGAATGTGTTCGGAGATAATGACAAGTTGACTTGACCAACAAAATGATTGCCTCAGCGGATATGAAAACTTCCGATTTTGGTTTTTGATTCATTCAGCCTGGTGTCTCATGTTAGAAATATACTAGAACTAAGGGCATTAAGGGAACATTTAGTTTGCTTTCAGATAGAATCATTTATATAAAATCTCAACCAAACATCGTCAGTAAATGATGAGTTTTCTGTCACGGTTAACATATAAATTATGCGATAGCAAAATGAGGTATTGTTTTTTTTTCTAGTTGCCTAAGCCGAAGCAGCCTACGAGATGGGAAGCATACGCTAAATTGAA
>ERZ1740070.2492-NODE-2492-length-10569-cov-6.567909_pt1 | contig 10569 bp, 16 predicted proteins | sample MGYA00581734_ERZ1740070 | MGnify/ENA primary metagenome ERZ1740070 (study PRJEB43018, sample SAMN04849744) | marine metagenome | isolation source: floating plastic debris | place: Pacific Ocean | collected 2008-09-01 | study: EMG produced TPA metagenomics... | reverse complement strand
TGTGATTTGTTTGAACTCTAACGCGCGAGATTCCCTTGGCAAACGTTATTGTAATTGGTGCCCAGTGGGGCGATGAAGGTAAAGGAAAAATCACTGATTTGCTCAGTAAGTCGGCAGATGTGGTTGTCCGCTATCAGGGTGGTGTGAATGCAGGCCACACTGTTGTAGTCAAAGATCAGACCTTTAAGCTGCACTTAATTCCATCGGGCATCTTGTACCGTGATACAGAATGTTTGATCGGTAGTGGCACAGTTATTGACCCGAAGGAGTTGATAGCTGAGTTGGATAAGTTAGATGGCCTAGGTATTTCCAGCAAGAATCTCTTTATCTCTGAAACAGCCCATGTGACGATGCCGTACCATCGGATGATCGATCAGGCGTCCGAGGAGCGTAGAGGAAACAAAAAAATTGGTACTACCAAGCGAGGGATTGGTCCTACCTATGCGGACAAATCTGAGCGCACAGGCATTCGTATCTGCGACCTGATGGATTTGTCAGCGTTTCGAGAACAGCTGGAGTGGACGATTAACTATAAGAATATTGTTCTAGAAAAGCTTTACAACCTTCCACCTCTAGATGCTGATGAAGTTTTTAACGAATACGAAGCTTATGCCGAACGCCTGCGCTCTCATGTGGTAGACAGTTCTCTCCATATTTACAACGCATTACAAAAGCGTAAAAACGTCTTGTTTGAAGGGGCTCAAGGCACACTGTTAGACCTTGACCATGGTACATACCCCTATGTGACATCGTCTAACCCGGTCGCTGGTGGGGCCTGTATTGGTTCTGGCATTGGACCAACTGTTGTGGACCGTGTTATCGGGGTAGCTAAAGCCTACACAACACGGGTGGGAGAAGGACCGTTCCCAACAGAACTCTTTGACGAAATGGGCAATGCCCTATGTATGCGGGGGGCTGAATTTGGGACAACGACAGGTCGCCAACGTCGCTGTGGTTGGTTTGATGCGGTTATTGGCCGCTATGCCGTCCGTATTAATGGGTTAGATTGCTTAGCCATTACCAAGCTAGATGTCTTGGATGAAATGGACGAAATTAAGGTTTGCGTAGATTATGAGCTAGATGGCAAGCGCTGCAAGGATTTACCCGGCAACGCCAGTTCATTTTCTCGGTGTAAACCAGTGTATGAGGTACTACCGGGCTGGAAGCAGTCAACTGCAAGCTGACGTAAGCTAGAAGACCTGCCCAAAGAGGCGTTAGATTATCTGGAGTTTTTGGCCAAGCTCATGGAAGTCCCTATCGCGATCGTCTCTTTGGGAGCCAGCCGCGATCAAACAATTATTGTGGAAGACCCCATCCACGGTCCAAAGCGTGCCCTGCTCTATGAGAATGGTGGCGCATTTAAGGTGGCCTAGCGTATGATAAAGAGCTGGGGCACCGAAATGATAAAGCGCTAACTGCCGCTTTTCTGCACGAGACTGTGTTGAAAAATTTGGGGCCAGTGCGAACTCGGTTTAGAATAATTGGCCACCTCAAAAAGTTTGACTGACAATAACTCGTTTTTTATCGATTGGATAATGGCAATGGAATTAACTCTTGACTGTAGTAAGCGTGCTGATATCGAAAAGCCTCGTGCATTGCGCCGTGAAGGTGTAATGCCTGCTGTTCTTTATGGCCATGATGGAACTAACTCGGTTTCACTAAAAGCAAACACCCGCGAGGTGGAAGCGCTTCTACGTGCGGCGAAAGGCCAGAAAATTGAATTTAATTTGAATGTGACCGACATGCCTTGGAATGGCAAGGTTGTTTTGCAAGAAGTGCAAAATCACCCCTGGAAAAATGAGGTTTACCACATTAGCTTTTTGGCTCAGTAGAGTGAGTTTTTAGGGAATTTATATTTCAAAAGCCCGGTTCCTTTAAGAATCCGGGCTTTTGAAATGTAGAGGGTATAGTATAGGCGTTAGCCATTCAGCCACATTTAGGGATAGCTATGAAATCGCCTAAATTTAAGCCCGTCATTAATGATATGACCGATCTGATAGTGCCAGCTGCCTTAAGGATCTGGTTGGTATTTTTGTTGATCTTTGCTCTATTGGGGTATTCGGTAACGGTCAGTATTTTATTTGGGGCAATGGGTGGCTTTGCAGGGGGGCTGGTTTCTGCCTGGTGGTATGCCCCAGGGGGGGAGCCCAGTCCTAAAAGATCTGACGGGGCATCATCATTTCAGTTACCAAAATGGCGTTGGCGAGGTGAACGTCGTCATCTACGACGGCGACAGCGTTAGTATATGTTTCTCTTTTTGTCGAAATTATTGCCACTATTGGTTTATCCACTAGGGCTCAGTTGTTTATTGTTATTGTTATCTTTAATTTGGCTATGGAGGTTTCCTCGCCGCTCGCTGTTAGCGATCGCAACGGCTTTACTGATTATTTTTTGCAGCAGTAATCCTCTCATTGCGGCTAACTTTGTCAAGACTCTAGAGTGGCGTTATTTACCGCTTGATCCTGTACCCACTGCCGAAATCGTTGTCGTGCTGGGCGGTAGTACTCGCCCCCAATCCCCCCCCCGCCCGTGGGTTGAGGTCTTAGAATCAGGCGATCGCATTTTGTATGGCGTCAAGCTATATCAGGACGGTGTGGCCCCTTTAATCTTGTTTAGCGGTGGCCGAATTTCTTGGAAAAACGCCAGCAGTGGCTCGGATGCCAACAGTGGCTCGGACGCCAACAGTGGCTCGGATACCGGCTCAGAAGCCAAAGACATGGCCGACATTGCCCAGACCATGGGAGTTCCTGAACGTAACATTCTGCTGGAGAGTAAATCCCTCAACACCTATCAAAATGCCGTAGAGACAGCCAAAATTTTGCGACAGCGACAGATTGACACAATCTTGCTAGTCACATCTGCCATACACATGCCTAGATCTGTCGCCATTTTTGAGAAACAGGGATTTAATGTGATTGCAGCCCCGACCGATTACTGGGTAGCTCAAGAAACCTTAGAACAAATGCAAGGGGTCTCTTGGGGCACTTTTCTAAATGTTTTACCAGATACCGAAGCTCTGCATTTCTTTACCAGAGCCCTTAAGGAATACATAGGATTAGGCATTTATCGCCTGAGGGGTTGGTTATAGTGAAGTGAAGTCCTCAATGCTGCAATTGTGAATGCTGAAACGGTCGTTCGAGCCTATCCCTACTGATGTCAGCGAAACGCTTGAACTGCAACAAATCGCCTATGAGTTTCGTCAAGAAATTCAGCATCGTAATGACTTTGAAGCCTACTGCCAGTGGTACTACGAAACGGCAGCAAAAAACCAAGCAGACTTGGCTGCTATGCAAAACGATATTCCTTTCTTTGGCTGGTTTCGTCGAGGGCCGTCTTAACGATATTCCCTTCTTTAACTGGTTTCGCTGACGGCCGTCTTAACGATATCCCCTTATTTAGCTGATTTCGTCGACGGTCGTCTTAAAGTAGCTCCAGCTCATTGTTGGCCAGGTGAACCTTAAAGGGGCGCTTCATCCCTTCAATCTCAAATTCAACGACTACTGGAAAGTTAGGGCTAATGGGGCGTCCTTGCCAGTCAGTCATGACTTCTTTGACAGTTCCTTCCATCCCCTCTGCATTGTGGGGTTGATTGCGGTGTTTGGGATGATGAAACAGAACAATAGGTGAAGAAACTCGTACGCGGTCGCCAGCTTTCATAGATATTCGATAATCCAAAAATTGAAAATTCGTGCGATCGCACGGCGAACTACACGAATTAACTTGATTTCGAAATTATTTTCTCACAAGATAGCGCCCTGTATGAGACTTTAACAATGGATAGGTTGTTAAAGTCCGTCATGTCAAACATGATCCGTCAGCTAGTCAGGCGCTGGTGTGGGATCCTGTATACTGTCTGGCTGCTTTGTCGGCAGATTTTGCCACAACAACACCCCTGCAACGCCTACAAAACATAGGGTGATTAATAGCAAAATGCTCAATACTAACGCCTGCAACGACCGTCGTGGCTTTTCCTCAGTGGGGGTGTCAATCTCTGTGAGATCTTCGTTCTCACCATAGAGCAGAGCTTTAGATGCCTCAGTCAGTTCTGTGGGGTATCCCACAGTCTGCTGAGTGGGTAGGGGTGGGGGTAGGGTTTTCTCATCCACTACGACCGTATCCCCAGTGATTGTGCAGCTCATTAACACCACAGCAACATTGTCGTGGCCGTTCTTTTGATTGGCTAGCTCCACCCAAGACTCTACAGCGGTGGGCAAAGGCACAATATTTTTAACAATTAACCCGATGTAATTGGCCCAAGACGCCTCTACCTGTTGGTTATCACTCAGACCATCCGAGCAAAGTAGTAAAACACCCGTTTCATCTAAAATAAAACGCTGAATATGGGGAGTCAGGCTCTCTGCCTCACGCGTACCGAGAGCTTGGGTGAGTGCTCCAGCCTCTTCACGGGCTCGTACTGCGGCAGGATAGCTCTTGCCAGCCGTAATTTCACGCCCGGCAACATCATCATCCACTGTGAGTAAATGGCATGCCTCGGGTGTGACCCAATAGGCGCGACTATCTCCCACATGGGCAATGTAAAGCTCATTAACTTCTTCATCGCCATTCGGTGTCGGAATTCGTTGAGGAACCATCACGGCGGCTACCAGTGTGGTTCCCATCCGCTGTCGTTCTGTTCGTCGCTGGCTGTCATTTTGGGTGGCCACCAGGTTATTGGCTACGCGAATAGCGGCCTCAATCTGCCCCATGACTACATAGGGGGCTAAAGGCTCTCGTTGGTCAGCGATTTCTGCCAGTAGCCCCCGCAGCTGAAGCTGGAGCGATCGCACCACTGTCTGGCTAGCAATTTCTCCCCCGGCGTGGCCACCGACACCGTCACAGACAATGGCGATTCGCGGCAGACTGGGTAAATCAGCTGTATTTGACCGCTCCAATTCGCTCTGGCTGGGGTAACAGGCATCCTCGTTTTGAGGCAGCTGACCGCTGCTGGTGCTACCCGCCACCTCTGTCATCAGCGGAATATCCATGGCATGGGCTAGCACCACTCGATTGAGCTGTTCTAGCAGTCGGTCAAATGTGGGCTGTGAGCCATTGCACTGGTCTAAAATCGGCTGCAGCTGGGAGGCTACCGTTGGCGCCGCTTTAGGTAATAAGGTTGCAACCAAATTTGCCAGCTCCTGCAATGGGGGTTGGCCCGGCCTCAAATTACTGAGACGAACCCGCCAACCATCAATATGAATTGCCTCAGGTGCTGTTAAACTAGCGGCCATATTTAGGCCAAACAAATGGGGCCACAAATTAAACAGCTGCCAGCACCAGTAAACCTGGCGAAACGGGGTAGCCTCACCCCAGGCAGCCCCCAGGGTTGGCAGAAACCTACCGTGGCGGTCGAGGGGGGCATTGTCGAGCAGTAGAATGGGGCCGTCAACTAGCTTGCATTCACCATAGACCGTCGGAATATGTAGCTGGTGGGGATAGGCCCTGAGATAGGGCAGGGCGGCTGCCGACACCGTCTCTGGATAATCCGGTGGCTCAGGGGCTTGGGTATCTTGCCAGACGCCGGGACTCAGCACCCAATAGCGCTCATTGATGCTTTGGCCAGGCGGAACATCACGTCCAGGTCCTAGGGCTAGAACATATTTCTTAAAGGGATAGACGTCCACTTGAGTCATATTGAGTGATGTCAGCCAGCGGGTTATATCTTGGTAAACCCCTCAAGCAAGAGGTCAAGGGGCAAAAAGATTAGGTTAATGGTAGTCGCAAAGAGCCCAATTGAGGAGTTCTTTAACATCCTCTGCCAATCTGGATTTGGCTAGATTACCCTTGAAATAGCTAGAACGTGAAATGCCTATGAACCTGGCGATTTTTTGGATTCTGCTTGGTGTCGCTTTGTGTGTGATGGAACTGATGGTTCCAACTGCGTTTTTAGAATCAGCGCTTGGGGTCAGCGCTGTTGTGGTTGGTTTGTTGACTATGGTGCTGCCGTTGGCCTTTAGCTGGCAGGTGGCCGTGTGGATGGCTCTGTCATTATTAGTATTTTGGGCGCTGCGACGATTTGCCCCCCGCCGACAGCCACCGGCTTTGATGGATTCAACCGAAGCTCGAACCATTACGTCAATTCCCCCAGGTCGTAGCGGACGGGTGATATATGAAGGGAATTCATGGCCTGCGTGCTGTAGTGATCGAGAAGTTGCGATCGCAACCAATCAAACCGTTATTGTCGTCGGTCGCCAGGGCAATACGCTAATCGTCATGCCCGAAACCGCCCTATTGTAGGGGCGTTGCATGCCCCTACAGGAATTTCAAAAATCTAACCCTTTTAGGAAATCGAAAAACATGGGAGAAGCACTTGCAACGCTGATTATATTGATCTTTGGTGGTTCTGTTGCCGCTGGATCAGTACGTATCGTAAATCAAGGGGATGAAGCGTTAGTAGAAACCCTTGGCCGATACAGCGGCAAAAAGCTAGAGCCAGGGTTAAATTTTACGGTGCCATTTATTGACAAGATGGTCTACAAACAAACCATCCGTGAGAAGGTTCTGGATGTCCCACCCCAGCAGTGTATTACCCGCGACAACGTTTCCATTTCAGTAGACGCTGTTGTCTACTGGCGTATCGTCGATTTAGAAAAAGCCTATTACAAAGTTGAAAATTTGCAGGCAGCCATGGTGAACCTGGTGCTCACCCAGATCCGCTCAGAGATGGGCCAGCTAGAGCTAGACGAAACCTTTACTGCCAGAGCTGAAATTAATGAAACCTTGCTACGCGAGCTAGATATTGCCACCGACCCATGGGGTGTCAAAGTGACCCGTGTAGAACTGCGGGATATTGTGCCCTCCAAAGCGGTGCAGGATTCTATGGAACTCCAAATGGCTGCCGAACGCCGTAAACGGGCGGCAGTACTCACCTCAGAAGGTGAGCGGGAGTCCGCGATTAATGCTGCCCAGGGACAAGCAGAGTCAGAGTTGTTGTCTGCTGAGGCCCGCAAAAAAGCTACCATTCTGGCTGCCGAAGCTGAGCAAAAAACCATTGTGCTTAAGGCCCAGGCTGACCGTCAAGAACAGGTTCTACGTGCTCAGGCTACAGCAGAAGCTGTCCAGGTACTGGCTCAAAAACTAAAAAGCGACCCTGCTGCCCGTGAAGCCCTACAGTTTTTGCTAGCCCAGAGCTATCTGGATGTCGGTACTAAAATTGGGGCTAGCGATAGTAGCAAGGTTATGTTTATGGACCCCCGCACTATTCCTGCCACGCTAGAAGGCATGAAGTCTATCGTGGGCGATCTTAAACAGTATTAGTTCAAAAATCTAACCTGAGACCATTTGGCACTTATCGCAAAGACCAAAAAATTCAAGGGTGTGATAGAAAATCCGAAAACGGTGAGAATCGTTGAGGTGCTTTTCTAGCTCATGAACGGGGCATTCTTCAATCGGCAACGACTCGCCACAGCGTAGACAGGTCAGGTGATGGCGATCTTCGTGGGTCAGACTATAAAGGGATTCTCCATTTGAGAGCGTTCTTACCTGGACTGTGCCGTCTAGCTTTAGGGCTTCTAATGCTCGATATACGGTGGCCAGCCCAATCCGGCTGCCATCTTGTCTCATGGCACTGTGCAGATTTTGAGCAGAAATTGCCTGCTCTTTATTTTTTAATGCTTCTAAGATGCGCTCCTGGTTACGAGTGCGACGAACGGCCATGGCTTTGAAGGAAAATGTTCTATTAGCTTAGACCTTAGAACCAGTGTTGGGGTAGACCAGCAGCGTAATGTAGCATTCCCTTTGGTGTTTGCAATTCCAAGGGTGCGATAATATGGAGCCTGTCCACACCCAGATTGAGCATTTTACGCTCGCCCGTGCGACCAATGACGACTTGGCTGTGGTTTAGCAACTCATCCCTTAGCATTCTGGATTTACATTGTGGCGCAGACTTATCAGGCTCAGGTGTACGTGACCCTTCGTCCTTCAGTGCTCGACCCGGCAGGTACGGCTGTGCGCTCTGGGTTAGAGCATATGGGTTACAACAATGTGGGAAAGCTTCGTATCGGTAAATATATAGAGGTCTCGCTAACGGCAGATAGCGAAGAGGCGGCCAGACAGCAGCTTGACCGGATGTGCGACCAGCTGCTGGCAAATCCGGTCATTGAGAATTATCGAATTGAATTGCAGGCAATGGCAGCGGCCTAACCCACCCCGTTGCCCCCTCCCAGGAGGGGATAAGGTTTTTGATTATGGCAGAGGTTTTATGAAATTTGGTGTCATCACATTTCCCGGTTCGAATTGCGATCGCGACGTCGTCTATGTCACTCGCGATATCCTAAAGCGGCCCACACATCGCATCTGGCATGAGGATAGTGACTTAGGCGATGTGGATGTCGTCGTTGTCCCTGGTGGTTTTAGTTACGGTGACTATCTGCGCTGTGGTGCTGTGGCCCAGTTTTCTCCAGCGATGCGGTCTGCAGTTGAGTTTGCCAATAAGGGCGGTCTGGTGCTGGGGATTTGTAACGGCTTCCAGATTTTGACTGAGGTGGGGCTATTGCCAGGTGTCTTAATGCGAAATCGGGATATGCGGTTTATTTGCGATCGCTCCCCTCTCAAGGTAGAGCGCACCGACCTCACCTGGACTCAAAACTACACCCAGGGTCAGGTAGTCACTATCCCTATCGCCCATAATGAAGGGTGTTATTACGCCGATGCGGATACGCTTAAGTCTTTAGAAGATAATCAGCAAGTTGTTTTTCGCTACAGTAGCCCAGATGGAGTTGTTGTTGAGAGCAACAACCCCAATGGTTCTCTCAACAATATTGCTGGCATCTGTAATAAGCAAGGTAATGTTCTTGGTATGATGCCCCACCCAGAAAGAGCGGCAGATCCTAGGCTCGGTGGCACTGATGGATTATGTTTGTTTGAGTCGATATTGCAAACCGCGCTGAGTCTGGCTTGATATTTGAAGGTTTCTGTTAGCCTCAGATGTCTCCAAGTTCTTGACTAGCCAATACTAAAAAGCTTTCAGCATGGGCAATCTACTCGGCTGCTTGTTCAGCCGTCAGCGCATTTAGTTGACCATAATCGCCAGTTGTTCGTAAGGACTGTGCTTCGATTTCCAGGCTTTGCTGCGCTTTTAGAAAAAGTTCGCGCTGCTCATCAGTCATAACAGAATCCCTTCTCTACGAATATTGCGTAAGAGAGGAGTATTGCGAGTACTGTAATGGTCTTCATCCATAAAGAGACAGCTAATGACGACATCATTTTGCAGTGATAGATCGGCTACTATTTTGCTGGTATGTTTGATTTCTGCTCCAGCATTTACGGGCGGTTTGAGGACAATGAGCACATCAATATCTGAATCTTTGTCGGCTTCACCACGGGCTTGAGAGCCAAAGAGGGTAAGGTGCAAAAGTCGGTCTTGATAAAGTACCGTCAGCTTGCTTTTTAAGCTAGAAAGGATTTCTCTAGTGTTGGGAGCTATCGTTGTCTTTACTTCCATGATGTTGGAATCTACCTAAGATGCTGCTTTTATATTCGTGCATTGCCACACACATGTATTGGTTCTGTCAGAAAAACTTCTAATTATGGTGCTTTGGGTAAACCATTAGGAATCGTAAATTGTCGATCTGTATAGCAGTAGTCATTCCCTGCCATGCGACCAATGGGAGCAAGTTTGTGAGTATCAACGCGATAGTTCTCATCCACCAAGTCATCGCGGACAAACCAATGGACGACTTCACCAATCACTAAATTAAACGCCCCAACTGGCACAATTTGCATCGTGCGACATTCAAACGCTACAGGAGATTCTGCGACCCTTGGTGCTTTCACTACCTGGCTAGGAACTGTTGTTAGAGCAATATGGTCAAACTCAGAATCACCATAGGGCAGGGGTTCTGATGCTTCAGCCACCTGACGAATATAAGGCTCAACTGCCAAGTTGATCACATACTCACCCACACCACCCTCAGAAACAGGACGCACATTGCGCAATGTATCTTTTTCAGAACCATCTGACTTTGGCGCAACGCTAAAAGCCAACGCTAAAGGCTTATGACCCACTGCATTGAAATAGGAAAAGGGCGCTAAATTTGTCTTTCCGGTAGTCGAGATGCTGGAAACAAAAGCGATAGGACGTGGGACTACTGTGCCAATTAAAAGCTTGTAGCGAGATGATGGATCGAGTGATTCAGGATTGATTTCCATAACAGATGACTTTTAAAGAAACTAAATGCGGTGGTAACCATGGACCACGTCAGGGTAGCGCTATAAATCAGGGATAACTCCGCCACGCACTGGGTTATTACAGCATATACAGCTCGAAAAATATCAGGAGGTGAAAAAATATGGCCAGTTGATTGTCTGAGTTGACTTCTTGCCTCTGCATTAATTTTTTTTAATGCACGTAATATTAAGTATTCGTCAGGAAATCCTGTGGCAGACTTTCAGCCTCTGAACATTCCTATATCAAAGTGGACGAATGCAATTAGTTTTACAGCTAGAGCATAATGCCTGTGAATAGCTATAAATTTCTACGTCTAACTGAATATGCTGTTGTTGCTGCTAGTGTCGTTGGTGCGATCGCAACCATCTCGACACAGCAACTCGCCTACATAGCGGTTCCCCTAG
>ERZ1740070.2491-NODE-2491-length-10570-cov-8.005991_pt1 | contig 10570 bp, 7 predicted proteins | sample MGYA00581734_ERZ1740070 | MGnify/ENA primary metagenome ERZ1740070 (study PRJEB43018, sample SAMN04849744) | marine metagenome | isolation source: floating plastic debris | place: Pacific Ocean | collected 2008-09-01 | study: EMG produced TPA metagenomics... | reverse complement strand
CTGCCTCTGGTTCACTATCTACCTGGATATCGATTTCACATCCAAGAGTAGCCGCATATAAGCTCCCTCAGATTGAGGAATACAACAGCATTTCGCCTGGTTCAATCCATACCTTTGAGCCTTATACTGCCAATTCTCTCACTAAGCTCCTGGGGCATCTTTTCTCACAACCGGAAAATATTAATAATACGGCTATAGAACATTTGCGCAATCAGTTGCAAATCAGTACCGTCCTTGACGAACATATCCAGAGTTACGTTCAAGCAATTTATTCCCGAAATTCTAAGGAATCTAAACGCAATAGCTCTAAACGATCTTTTCAGAATTCGTAACTCATTTCCAGTGATTTCTCAAACGATTGTTTCAGTGCAGGTGTAATTCTAACGTGACTTGAAGAAGTAGGAGACTTAAGGCATATGCTTGAAGCGTTTACCAAAATTAAGTCATTAACTCAGACTGATCAAAAAGTGGCTATCGAAAATAGTTTTACCCAAGACATCCAAGCATCTAATCAGATGCAGGATAGTCTCAAAATACTCATTTCTCCCTGGTATACTGACAACCCATATCAACAGAAATTATCTGATCAGTTAATTAAACGAGGGCACCAAGTCACAGGCGCTAACTGTAGCACATCTAGCTTGCTCAAAACAGTTAAAAATAACCAGGCAAATGTTCTACATTTACATTGGCTGCATCACTTCTTTTTAGAGGAAGAGAGTAGCTTTAGAGCTGCTTTGAAGCTTTGTTTATTTATTGTTCAGCTACTGATTATACGGTTTTCTCAGGTCAATATTATTTGGACGATTCATAACCTGAAAAATCATAAGAATACACATCTAGTCATAGATAATATCGGTTCATTTTTAGTTGCGCATATTGCACATAAGCTCATTGTCCACAGTGAAACCGCTAAAGTAGAGGTAGTCCGGAAGTTTGCGTTAACTCATAAGAAACGTATTCATGTATTACCTCACGCCAATTACATTGATAGCTATCCCAACACCACGACACGTCAAGACGCTAGAAAGTCCCTAAATCTTCCAGAGCCAGGATTAGTCTTATTATTCTTGGGGACCATTCATCCGTACAAAGGTGTTGCAGACCTGCTCAATGCCTTTCAAAGGTTAGAAGCAACTAATATGTACCTGGTCGTTGCAGGCAAACCTCAAGATCAAGAACTAGCTAACCAACTAACAACGGTCGCCAAAAACGATGACCACATTCGATACATGCCAGGTTTTATACCTGATGAGCAGCTGCAGGTTTATATGAATGCAGCCAATGTCGTGGTGTTTCCTTACCGAGAATTTTTGACATCTGGAGCTGTAATTTTGGCAATGTCCTTTGGTAAGGCCTGTATTGCTCCAAACAGAGGCCACATTGGTGAAGTTCTAGATGATGCTGGCGCATTTCTGTATGATCCAGATTCGCCAGAAGGGTTAATTCAAGCTCTAAATGTATCTATGCAAAACCCAGATCAGCTCGATCAAATGGGTCAACATAACTATCAGGTTGCCAGCCATTGGACTTGGGATACCATCACCGAAAAAACCCTTGTGGTGTATCGATAATGTCTGGAATCTGATCAATGATAACCGCAGAAAGAATTGGATACACAACATACCCCATAGAGAATCCTTAAATCCTGAATCGGTCAGATCGTACTATGTCTAAAACATTAAATGAGATTCCCTTTGTCTCGATCATTATTCCTGTTTTTAATGATAATGAATCATTAGGGATTTGTCTGACCGCACTTAGTCAACAAACCTATTTAAAAGAGCATTATGAAATTATTGTCGTTGACAATAACTCCCAGGAAAATGTCAGCGAAGTCACCAATCGATTTGAGCAAGTTACGTTAGCACATGAACCGCGACCTGGATCATATATTGCGCGCAATAAAGGTACATCCTTAGCCAAAGGGAGTATTATTGCTTTCACAGATGCAGATTGCATTCCAACTTCTACATGGTTAGAAAACGGCGTATCTAAGTTAATCAGTGAAGAAAATGTTGGTTTAGTTGCTGGCCGTATTGACCTATTTGCCAAGGATGATGATAATCCAAATCCCTATGAATTATATGAAATATTAGCGCTAGGATTTCCGCAAGAACAATTTCTGACAGATGACCACTTTGGTGTCACTGCCAATTTATTCACATTTAGCCATGTTATCAAATCAGTAGGAGACTTTGACCAAAACTTAAAGTCTGGGGGTGACAAACAATGGGGTCAACGAGTTTTCAAAGCTGGCTATAGACAACTCTATGCAGACGATGCGTGCATAAAACATCCAACGAGAAATACATGGAAAGATCTTAATAAACGTGGCACTCGGATTATGGGTGGTAACTACGATGTTATTAAAGCCAAAAAAAAGACACAGATGGCTTTATTAATTGACTTTTTTCTTTTCCTAAAACCTCCATTCAGATTTTTTATTCATACTTGGAATGATAAAAGGTTAACAGGGTTCAATCAAAAGATGCAATTTACGATTGTTATGTTACGTCTGAGATGGTCAGCGATCAAAGAAAGAACAAGACTTCAATTTGGTGGTGGCATATCTGAACGGAGCTAGCTCTTTGATAGCACTTGAAGGCATATAAACATACTGCGACAGTCATATACTATAAGGCTATTTAAATCGACAATACCATGAAACAAAAATCTCCTTTAGTTAGTATTGTCATCAACAATTATAACTATGCTTCTTTTGTTGGGCAGGCCATTGATAGTGCCCTTAACCAGAGCTACAACAATGTTGAGGTCATTGTCGTAGATGATGGTTCAAAGGATAACTCACGCGATATTATTAGCAGCTACGGAGATAAGATTATTCCTGTTTTTCAGGAAAATAGTGGTCAGGCAGCAGCCTTTAATGCTGGCGTTTCCCATAGCCATGGCGACATTATCTGTTTACTCGACGCTGATGACTTAGTGTTTCAGAACCGAGCAGAACAAGTAGCCAACATATTTATCAAGCATCCTGAAATTGATTGGTTTTTCCATGAATCAGCGCCTGTAAATAGTGATGCCATCACCGATACTGCCCTGACGCAGATTTACAAACAACATGCTAAGGACCTAACTAAAATTGGTTTTGAAACTATTGATTTCAAAACCAATTTACGTAATGCAGAATTACCCTACTTTGCTCCATCCACCTCTAATCTCTGCTTCTCTCGAATATTTTTAGATACGTTCTTTCCCTTACCGGAAGTCAAAGGTTTCTCTGGACTAGCAATTTGCGACTTTTACCTTAGGATAGTTGCAGCATGGTTAGGAATTGGAATCAAATCCGAAGACTATCTGGGAGTCTTTAGACGGCACAGCAACAACCTATATACCACCCAAAAGCCTAACAAGAGACGAAAGAGCGATTGTGAAATCTTACTGTTTACAGCCTACTATCTGTTAATCAATCATCCAGAGCTAGCAAAATTAAGCAGAAAATTATTATCTAAAGCCATTTGTTTACATTGGCATATAAACAAAGATAGGTTTGATTATAGTGAAATAATTCATCAATGCAGATCTAAATTCTCTTACACAGAGCGTTTAAAGATATCTACCAAGGCATTCTTTTACTCTGTCAAGCTCAAATATAAAAATACAGTTTAATTAAAAAACCAAGAAAAATATTCTTCGAGCCTAGGTATTCTTCGAGCCTAGTTTGAACACATATTTCTCTACATAAAATCTAGAGAAATATGTGTTCAAAAAAATCAAGATTATTGCCACTGATAGTTCTTTGAAATTGAGCTTATTTTATCAGTCTTTTCTCTAAAAAATCATCGAGATAATGATGTTTACTTGGCTATCGTTAAATCTTAGAATCTATTCCTGATTTTAGAATTAATGCCAGTATAAGTAATGGGCCATTCATACTTAAAAAATAACCAGATCAGGAAATGAGTCAATAAGTATTTTTCTGAGGGCATTTATATTAACATCTCCAACTCAGAAAAATAACTTTATCTATGTCGGTAAATCGGCACTCACATTTGAGATCAAGATATCGACTCTGGCAAGTCTACCATAGCAAGATTTTTAGGCGAGAAGATTTTACTTTGATCAGTTCCTCAGGTTGAAAGAATGGCTAAGGGCAGAGAAATCAACAAAATCCATGGTTCTCAAAACTATTAGTAGAGGACTGAGCAGCGGCGTATAGCCCTCCGGACATGGGCAAGCCCAACGCGCAGCGTCTCCAAGGAGAAAGTCGGCTACATTGGAACTTATTTAAATCTCTCTCCTAACAGGGGCAATAGGGTACAACTGAGCTCCCTATGAGTTTGTGCTTTTGAGTGTAAGTCACCTATGTCGATATCATAAATACAAGTATCATGCAGCAGCCTCTTTCTGTCAGTATCATTATTAACAACTATAACTACGAACATTTTCTACCCAAGGCGATCGACAGTGCCCTGGCGCAAACGTATCCCCATGTGGAAGTAATCGTTGTGGATGATGGTTCTACCGATGGCTCTCGTAAAATTATTCATGGGTATTGCGATAGCATCATCTCCATACTCCAAGCCAATGGCAAACAAGGTGCTGCCTTTAACAACGGATTTAACCACAGCACTGGCGACATCATTATCTTTTTAGATGCCGATGACTACTTGCACCCCCAGGCAGCCCAGCGTGTCGTCGAATCATGGTGTCCTGATATCGCAAAAATTCACTATCAGTTAACCGTCGTTGACAGTGATGGCACCCCCCGAGGTTTTTCCTTCCCCCAGGGTGGTTCCTTAGAACGGGGATATTTACAAGAGAGAATCTTGCAGACTAGCGGCTACTGCGGCGTACCCACCAGCGGTAATGCCCTGAGCCGTCAAGTTATGGAACAGATTTTTCCCATACCCACTGAATTCACCACCACATCAGATGACTATCTTTCAGTGCTGGTTCCTTTATATGGAGAAGTCATCGCCATTGATGAAGATCTGGGGGCATATCGCATACACGACAATAATCAATGGGCACTCGTCGAATTGAGCAGCAGTCGCTTTCGACGATTTGTCGCCCACGATTTGCAACGTTGCGCCCTGCTCAAAGAAAAAGGTCCATCCCTTGGTTACAGCGTCCCTGAAAATCTCGAAACTCGTAGGGTTGGCTCCGTGTGGTCACGTCTAGTGTCATTACGTTTAGCCCCTGAACAACATCCCATTCCCGATGACAATGCCTGGATACTTGCCATTTTAGGTCTCAAAGCACTTTGGTTTTACTCAAGCGAGTCCTTGCTAAAACGATTCGCCTTTAGTCTCTGGTTTATCTGGGTTAGTTTGATGCCTTTGCCAATAGCAAAGCCAGCCATTAACTGGTTGTTCTTGCCCAATCAACGTCCTCAGCCTCTACACTTTCTCAAGAGTAAATTACGTAATCTGACGACTCGTGCTGAGACGACACCGAGTTCTCTAGATACTAAATCCCTGCGGGTCTTGTTTATTACACATACCTATGTTGTTGGAGTTAACCAAGGTAAGTTAGCCGCTATAGCCGATCGGGCGGAAGTCGGACTCCTAAGCCCCAAGACCTGGCGTTCTTCAGGTTGGGGACGTTTACTGCATCTGGAAACTCCTTTTCCTCAGCTCAAGGTATTCCCAGCAAATATTGTATTTTCTGGACGGGGTGGCGCGTATCTATATAATCCTTTTCAAGTTTGGCAAGTTATCCGCGATTTCCAACCAGATATCCTACAGATTGAAGAGGAAGTCTTCTCATTATGTACCCTACAGCTAGCAATTTTTGCTCGTTTGATGGGGCTACCTTTAGTCGTCTTTGGCTGGGAAAACATGGATCGCGACCTGCCACTACCCCGACGATGGGTCCGGAACTTTGTCATGAACACAGCTAACTTGATCTTGGCTGGTAACACTGAAGGGGGTGAATTACTCAAAAAATGGAATTATCAAGGGCTGATTGAAGTCATGCCTCAGATGGGTGTTGATGAAACGTTCTTTAGCCCTGACATTGTTACAGACGCTGAACCAGAACTGAATATTGGTTTTTTAGGCCGTATCGTTCATGAAAAAGGCATCGACCTAATCTTAGAAGCTGCCCAACAGCTTAAGCAACAGGATCTAAAGTTTAAGATAACCATCTGCGGCACCGGCAATGCTCAGTCCGACCTGGAAAAGATGGCCAGGGACCTGGGTGTGGAAGACTATATTCAATGGAAAGGAGCCGTCACCCACGGCCAGGTTCCAGCAGAAATGGCCAAGTTCGATGTGCTGGTCTTGCCCTCTCGCAGCGTTGATACTTGGAAAGAACAGTTTGGCCATGTTCTGATTGAGTCGATGGTGATGGGCATTCCCACGGTGGGATCCACCTGTGGTGAGATTCCCAATGTAGTCAAGCACCCTGATTTGGTGTTTGAAGAAGAGGATGCGGACGGGCTGACCGCCATCTTATCTCGGCTTATTGGCGACCAGGAGTTTCGGCAATCCATGGGAGACTATTGCCTGCAACGGGCACAGCAAAACTACACCCACAAGCGGATTGCCCAAAGGCTAATGACGCTCTGGCACAAAATTCTGCAGACGCCATCGGCGTCAGTGTCCACTGTCCCCATGTCGTCGTCAACTACATCGGAGGCATAGCCATGAAAGTTGCTATTTTACGACGCTCCCCAGGTATTGCCTACAGTATGGACGTCTATGCCGATGCCCTGATAGATGGTCTGAAAACCGTGCGTCCCCACTGGCAAATAGTGGAAGAATTTCCCCATAACCCGGTTCAGGGAAACCGTACTAACTCCCTGGTTAAAGGGATTCAAAAATATCATCAGCGATATTGGCAATACCCAAAACAGCTTCAACACAGTGACGCGGATATTTTCCATATTATTGACCACAGTGATGGCTACTTGGTGAACTGGCTCAAAAAGAAGAGCACCCCCACCGTGGTCACCTGCCACGATTTGATCAACCTCATTCATCCTGAGTTATTTCGCGATCGCGCCCGATTTCCCTGGCTCAGTTTAGCCACCTGGAAATACTCGTTACAGAGTATGTGTCAGGCTCACCGCATCATTTCGGTGTCCAACCATACGGCCCAGGATATTGTTCAACACCTAAAGTTAAATCCGGCACAAATCCAAACTGTCCCCAATGGCGTAGATCGCATTTTTCAAGCTGACGCATCGAACCAAGTAACTAACTTTCGAGAAACGCTCAGTGTTCCCCAAAACACCTGCTGTTTGCTTAACGTAGGGTCTAATAATCCACGCAAGAACATCATCACCATCTTGCATGTGATTAACCAGCTTCGCAACAGAAACTTCCCCATTCGTTTTTGGAAAGCGGGGGATGACTTTACGAACGACCAAAAAACGTTTATTGCGGAACACCAGCTAGATAGCTGTATATCTTACCTAGGCAAACCTGACAAGGAAACCTTAATTCAAATCTATAATGCGGCTGATGTATTGGTTGCACCATCCACCTATGAAGGGTTTGGTATAACGGTCATCGAAGCGATGGCCTGCGGACTACCTGTGATCGCGTCTAATGTTACCTCATTACCAGAGGTGGTAAATGATGCCGCAACGCTGGTGGATCCTCTAGATACCGATGGTATTGCCCATGCAGTAGAGCAGATTTTTACCCAACCCGCTCTTAGGGACGAATTTATCCAAAAAGGGTTCAGAAGAGCTGCTCAATTTAATTGGCATAATACCGCTGAGCAAATTGCTCAGATCTATGAATCCTTATTAAACAGTACTTCAAATAAAGTCGCTGCTTAGACTGAGGGAATATCGTTAGGAAAACCAGTATGAGCTATCAACTCAAAAATGTCCTGGGCTTACATGCCAGAGATGCCATTTTTTTAACCAAAAGTCTCACAGCAAAGGCTCTATCAGGTAGTCGCCCTAAAAACTTTGTTATCTGTAATTCCTATCCCAAAAGTGGCACCCATTTACTCTATCAGATTCTTTACTCCATCCCTGGCTTAAAGAAGTGGGATGACATTATCTCTGTTCAAGCCCTGTGTGGCATTATGAACACGCCTAATCATGTTCGGTGGAAGCTAGGTTCCGCTCCCAGTGATTCTATTGTGCGTTCTCATTTGATGTGCTCCCAGGAGATTTTAGATATCTTTAGTGAACATCACTGTAAGCTATTCTTTATTTATCGTGATCTTCGAGATTTGGCGGTTTCCCATGCCCGCTGGATAACAAAGGAAAAGCGCATCTTTTTGCACGATATTTATCAGCAGCAACCCAGCTTTGACGAGCAGCTGATGAGTTCCATTGTCGGTATGCCGTTAGGGTCGCCGTTTGGCTCAAATCTTTCTCAACCTAATATTGCCCAGGATTTCTCACGGTGGCATGGTTGGCTTCACCATCCCAATACCTTAGCCATTAAATTCGAAGATCTGGTGGGAGAACGAGGTGGCGGCTGCGAAGACAAGCGGCTACGTATTGTTAGCCAAATTATGGAGCATCTGCAAATTAGTATGTCCGCTTCTGAAATAGAAACTAAGTTTAGCTCCCAGGCCATGAACCCGGAGGAATCCCACACCTTTAAAAAAGGGGGGAAAGGCTCCATCGGTGGCTGGAGAAAACACTTTAAAGCAGACCATAAAACAGAGTTCAAAAAGATCGCCGGAAATTTGTTAATCGATCTTGGATATGAAACAACTCTTGATTGGTAATATCCAGCGCCAACTATTTTTATTTAAGGCTAACCATAACACTCTAAAACGATGAAAGTATTGATTTCTGCCTATTCATGTGAACCGGGTCGAGGGTCGGAGAGAGGTGTGGGTTGGAATGTTGCCCGCGAAGTGGCTAAACACCATGAGGTGTGGGTTTTGACACGCCCTGATGAGAGTAAGGATGCCATTGAAGCAGAACTCGCTGCTAATCCTATCCCCAATCTACACTTTGTCTATTTCACCCTGCCATTCTGGCAAGACAGCATGTCCCTGGGCCAGTCTGGGGCGATGCAGATTCATTACTATCTCTGGCAGATTCAGGCTTATTTTGTGGCGCGACGCTTGCATCAAGAGATCGGGTTTGATCTGGCTCACCATGTCACGTTTGTAAAATATTCTGCCCCTAGTCTGCTGGCGTTCTTACCCATTCCATTTGTGTGGGGACCGGTGGGCGGTGGTGAATCTGCCCCGCCAAAATTTTGGAAAGACTTTAGCCTGCGAGCTCGGCTTTACGAATATGCCCGAGATTTTGTCCGTAATGTTGGCCAGCGGGATCCGTTGGTGGGGCTAACTATTCGCAATAGTGCTGTGGTGCGTGCCACCACTGACGACACGGCCAAACGGCTGTATCGCATGGGGGCAACAGATGTCCAGATTGTCCCTGAGGTGGGGTTGCTAGATGAGGAAATCCAGGTCTTAAACCAGTCTCCCCTACCGGCATCTCAACCTGTCAGGTTTATCAGCATGGGGCGTCTGTTGCATTGGAAAGGCTTTCACTTGGGTATTCGTGCCTTTGCCGAAGCAAAGCTCCCCGATGCAGAATTTTGGCTAGTGGGAGATGGCCCAGAGCTTGATAATCTCAAGCGTCTGGCTGCAGACTGCGGTGTTGCTGATAAGGTCAAGTTCTGGGGCCGACTGTCGCGGGAAGACACCCTGGAAAGATTGGGAGAAAGTCATGTTTTAGTACACCCAAGCCTCCATGATTCTGGTGGTTGGGTCTGTATTGAGGCCATGGCTTCAGGTCGTCCTGTAATTTGTTTAGATCTGGGCGGACCGGCTATTCAGATTACTCCACAAACCGGTTTTAAGGTCGCGGCCCAAGACCCTGACCAAAGCGTAAGTGATATGGCTGTAGTGATGCAAAAGCTGGCTGCTAACCCGGAACTACGGGTGCAGATGGGCCAGGCTGGTCGTCAGCTGGTGGATGAAAACTTTAGCTGGACTGCTGTGGGCAAACAACTGAATTCTGTTTATGCCAGCACATCGACAGCGGTGCCGGTAACTGCTTAATTCTGATTCATACATTCCCATCGGTGGGCACTGCCCACCCTATTCCCCACCCCCGCGTCACCATGCATGTGCTGATTCCGGCCCTTCATCGCCCTACTAAACCCACCGGTGTCTGTCGCCATGCGGTGAATCTGGCCCAGTGTTTGGCGGCAACATCTGACGTTACCCGTGTCACCCTGGTGATTGGCGCTTGGCAGCGAGATTATTTTAGCGATGTCTTTCAGCTGGACTCTGACAAGATTCGGCTGGTGGATGTGGATATCAAAAATAGCTCCCTGGTTCGCAACCGCTGGTTTTTATTTGGGTTGCCCCGGTTGGCCCACCAGCTGCAGCCCGATTTAATCCACATGTCGTTTCCTTTTCCTTTTGTAAGGCAGTGGTTCAAAAGTCCGATTGTTTCTACTATCCACGACCTCTACCCCTATGAGTGTCCGGAGAATTTTGGCTATCCTCGGGTGTGGTTTAATCAGCTATTTCTCCAACAGTGCATTCGTAATAGCGACGGTTTAACCTGTGTCTCTAATTGCACGCTGGATGCTCTCAAGGATTACTTTCCGACGGTCAAGGATAGTAAGAAAACAGCCGTTGTTTACAACATTGTTGACTTTGA
>ERZ1740070.2490-NODE-2490-length-10571-cov-6.912609_pt1 | contig 10571 bp, 9 predicted proteins | sample MGYA00581734_ERZ1740070 | MGnify/ENA primary metagenome ERZ1740070 (study PRJEB43018, sample SAMN04849744) | marine metagenome | isolation source: floating plastic debris | place: Pacific Ocean | collected 2008-09-01 | study: EMG produced TPA metagenomics... | reverse complement strand
TTAGAAGTAAATTAAATTATTTAATTTATACTCCCTCTGCTTTATTCCAATTACCAATTACCAATTACCTATTCCCTATTATCAATTACCTATTCCCTATTCCTTCATTGATTCAAGTAAATTATTAAAAGGTTGCCAATTATCTTCTTGTGAAATTGATTCCCAAACTGATTCAATCACGGGTCTTAATATTAGTGTTTGAGGATTAGATTGTTTTAGAGTTTGAGCAATATTATCCATTTCCGAAGCTGCTATCGTATTCAATATTCTGTGATAAATTCCTGCCCAGTTAAAGAATAATTCTGATGAACCCAAAGATTTCTTAATTTCGGAACCTTCTAATATATAGCTAGCATCATCTTGCCACTTATGAGAAAAAGTTTTAGCCATATCAGCGAAAAAGTGGTGATAGCTAATAGGGTAATGCTTGAGAAAATCAATTGTTGCTTTCAAGATTTCGTCTGTTTCTGCTTTTGGTAATTCTTGATTGAATCCCAATTTTTTCAACATTAACAAACGATAGTTACCCAGAAAGTATTTACCAAATTTTATTAATCCAGCATCCATATCGGATTTATCAATTACAGACCTTAACGCTTCTTGAAGCATTTCCAAATTCCACATGCAAATATCTGGTTGATGGATGTAAGAATATCGGCTGTAATGGTCAAAATATGCTGCGGTAAAATGCGGGTCATAAGTAGGAATAAATGCATAGGGACCGTAATCAAAACTTTCCCCAGTAATCGACATATTGTCAGTATTTAAAACCGCATGACAGAAACCAGCAGCCATCCATTGTGCTGCTAATTTTGCAACTCTTTCTACTAATTCCGCATAAAATAAAGCATATTTTTCTTGTTCTTTAATTAAATGCGGATAGTAAACCTCGATTACATGGTCTAAAAGCTTTTTAGTTAAATCTGGACGCTTTAAATAATTTAAACGCTCGAAAGTTCCAAAACGAATATGGGAACGATTCATTCTTATCATTACAGACGAACGAGTCGGGGAAGGTTCATCACCTCTCCATAACTGCATTCCTGTTTCAATCAAGCTCATACACCTGGAAGTGCGTACACCCATACGATGCAGCATTTCAGCCGCTAACACTTCCCGGACTCCACCCTTAAGAGTGAGCATTCCATCTCCACCACGGGAATAAGGTGTCCTACCGGAACCTTTGGTACCGAAATCATAAAGTTCATTATCGATTCCGCGCAGTTGTCCGTAAAGAAAACCTCTACCATCTCCCAGTCTTGGGTTATATTCACCAAATTGATAGCCGTGGTAGCGCATTGCTAGAAGAGGTTTACGCTGTTCAAATTTACCAAAAGCTTGAATAAAATCTTTGTCAGTTACCTCTTGAGAATTTAATCCTAAAAGCGGGAGCAAAGCATTATTACGGAAGCGGAGTTTGTGAAGGGGAAATTCTTCGGCAATAACTTCATCATAATAGTCCGAGCCTAAAGATTCAAATGCCGGTTCGTAGTTGAGGTTAAGTAGGGGATTGGTAGTTTCAGCCGTTTGCATACCAGTAAGGGTAAGTTTGCCATACCCTTAATGGTACATCTGAGAAAGAATTTGGGGCAGGGGGGAGATAGAGTTAAGTTAGGAGTTAGGAGTTAGGAGTTAGGAGTTAAGAATTAAGAATTATTAATTTTCAATTTGGGATGCTCCCCAATCTAAGTACCTATAGATAATAAAGGTTAAATCTTAAAGGATGAAAGTTAGAGTTTTTTGATAAATATAAAAGACGTAGCATTGCTACGTCTCTACATGATTAATTGTTGATAAAAACCGTTTATATGACTAGTTACTTGACGATTGCATTGATTCTCTGACGAGATTTTTTAACTATTGACCTAATGCGAGCTTTTTGTGCTGATGTTAACCTCAAAGATTGAAGTAATTGAGTTCTTCCTTTTCGTGTTTTGAAGGATTGCATCACGTTACTACGCTGCGCTGTAGTTAACACAGTTGCCACTTGTCTAAATGCTTCATCTTGAACAGCATCTACCCTTCTTTGCTGTTGCGGAGTTAATTTTTTATAAACACGTGGTAATGCGTAACCTGCCGCTTGTATTGTCAGCGGAACTAAAATAAAGTTAGGAATTGCTTCGGCTCTTTTCGCGGTGATTCCAGTTAACGATATGCTGATAATTGCAGCACTAAAAAAAACGGATAGACGCTTTGCTGATTTACTAAACATCGATAAAAACCCCTCACTTTATTTTGGATTTGAGATTTTGGATTTTGGATTTTGGATTGAGGATTTTAGAAATAGACTAAATTACCAATTACCCTTCGGGGTCAACAGTCGCTCATGGGGAAAACCCCCAAGAATGCGCTGTTTCAGCAATTATCAGATTAATCTTTTCAAGTTTCCCACTTGGAATTAATTAAACTTGTCAAAACATGGTCTTGCCATTGATTATTAATTAATAAATAGTCTCTAGCATAACCTTCCACCACAAATCCTAACCTCTTTAACAAATTACCGCTACTTTGATTGTGTGGCATATAATTTGCCATTATGCGATGCATTTTTAATTCTCCAAATACATAATCAATGCTCGCTTGTAAGGCTTCAGTCATATGACCTTTACCCTGTTCTTTTTCCGCTAAACTGTAACCTACTGTACAAAATTGTGCCACACCCCTGATAAAGTTACGGTAATTAATAATTCCAATTATTGTAGATTCATTTTGAGAAAAAATCAGTAGTCTTAATGATTGTCCTTGGATAAATTCTCGTAGAGCTACTTCTACTTCACTCTGCCAATATTTTTCTGTAAAAAAAGATTCCGACCATACAGGATAGAAAGGAGTTAAATAAGCTTTATTGTCAGTGTAATATTTAAGAATATTAGTTATATCTTCTTGAGTAGCAAGCCGTAATAACAGACGTTGGGTAACAATAAGTGGTTGTTGCAATTGCATAGGTTATTTAACTATTGTCAAAACGCAATAATTGCTAAGAACACATTTGGAATTGTGCCACTTCTCTCATACCTGCTGCAACGGGATCTAAGTTTTTGTCAAAGTGTAATTGTCATAACAAGAATTAGTTAGATTAGTATTTTCTAATTGATTGGGGATTTTTTGTAAAATTGTCGCAGACCAATATTTTTTTTGAAACTTCAACCGAATTAACTGTTGATTTTAAGTTTTTCACCGTGCGAAAAAATAACCACTCAATGAAGGTAGATTTAGCTGTATAGTCATTCTTGCGGAAAAAACAGATGCAGATGCTCGCACTACGGAAATCAATTGCAATCACTATACTACAGTCTCCATCTAATTTGATGATTTCCTGAGACTGTATATTCTAAATTTGATAAAATATATAAAATGTAGCTTAGTTTACTTTTGTGTCTCAGCAACTGTTTATCTGAAATAATTTACCAGGGAATTTTGATAAAAAAAGTAGGCTGAATTATCAAATTATTTCATCTTGTAACACAGCTTACAATCTTTTAACTGTTAAATGCTTGTATTAATAATTAATAATTGATTTACATCTGCACCTAACGGTAAGTCATAACTGATAATTGAAAATTGTTCATTAATAATTGCAAAATGGGAACACGCTACGATTGGCAAGAAGCTGAAATACGCGCAATTTACGATACTCCTTTGCTAGAGTTAATTTACCAGGCTGCTACAATACATCGTCAATACCACGATTCCAGAAAAATACAGGTTTGCAAGCTCGTATCGATTAAAACCGGTGCTTGTCCGGAGGATTGCGGCTACTGCGCTCAGTCTTCTCGCTACAAAACAGAAGTTAAACCACAATCTCTCTTAGATAAACAAACAGTAGTTGATATCGCAAAACAAGCAAAACAAAGCGGTGTCAGCAGAGTTTGTATGGGTGCTGCTTGGAGAGAAGTACGGGATAATTCCCAATTCGACCAAGTTTTAGATATGGTCAAAGAAGTCACAGAATTAGACTTAGAAGTATGCTGCACCTTGGGAATGCTTAACGAGTCACAAGCAAAGCGTTTAGAAGATGCGGGACTTTACGCTTACAACCATAACCTCGACACTTCAGAAGATTATTACAGTACCATTATCACCACCCGAACTTATGGCGATCGCCTCAGAACAATCGACAATGTTCGTCAAACAAATGTAACCGTATGTTCCGGTGGTATCCTGGGTTTGGGCGAAACCGTAGACGATAGAGTTTCCATGTTAAAAACTTTATCCAACCTGCAACCCCATCCAGAATCCGTACCCATCAACATACTTTCTCAAGTTGAAGGTACACCATTAGAAAATCAACCCGATGTCCCCGTTTGGGAAATAATACGAATGATAGCCACCGCTCGTATTGTAATGCCAACTTCCGACGTGCGGTTAAGTGCTGGCAGGTCAAGACTTTCTCAAATCGAACAAGCAATGTGCTTCATGGCTGGTGCAAACTCCATCTTCTCCAGCGACGACGGAAAGATGTTAACAATCACCACACCTTGTCCCGGATACGATACCGACAAACAAATGCTTGACCTACTCGGTTTAGAAACAAGGGAAAGCAAATCAAAGATTAGAACTCAAAGATCCAAGGTGGAAGTTTAGAGACAAGGGGATGGGGAGACAAGGGGAGGGGGAGAATTTTAAACTCTTAACTCTTAACTCCTAACTCATAATTCCTAATTCCTAACTCCCCATCCCCGATTCCCAAAATTAAAGAATCTTAGCTGCACGTAAACCAAAGAGTAAACCAGCAGCGATGCCGATAAACACACCTAAGAAACCAATATACGAAACTATAGCTATCATTTACTTTTCTCCACAATCATTAAATTATCTATAAATATATTGAAGCATTAGACAGTGACCAGTGAACAGTTATCAGTGAACAGTTATCAGTGAACAGTTATCAATAAAAATTCTTCTCTCTCCCATCCCCTTGTCTCTCTATCTCCCATACCCAATCCCCCAAATTACGATAAAATACACTTCACGGGGCTTATTGGGGTTAAAAGAATGTCTTCTGCGATTAAAGTAAATCTACCATCGTCTTCTTATGAAATTGCCATTGCACCGTCTGGTTTGGATAAACTAGGCAATTACATGAGTCATTTGCAGCTGGGTAAGAAGGTTTTATTGGTTTCTAACTCGACGGTTTTTGAACATTACGGGGAAAGAGCGTTAAGTTCCCTTGAAAATGCTGGTTTTGATGTTTGTCGCTGCATTCTACCCGATGGCGAAAAATATAAAAATTTAGATTCTCTACAAAAAATATACGATACGGCTCTGGAAAATCGCGTAGAACGTTCTTCCACTATGGTCGCTCTGGGTGGTGGTGTAATTGGCGATATGACCGGTTTTGCTGCTGCTACTTGGCTGCGAGGAATTAAGTTTGTTCAGGTACCGACTTCGCTTTTAGCAATGGTTGATGCTTCGGTGGGTGGTAAAACTGGTGTTAATCATCCCCAAGGGAAAAATTTGATTGGTGCTTTTCATCAACCGCAATTGGTATTAATTGACCCAGAAGTACTAAAAACTCTTCCTGAAAGAGAATTACGTGCCGGAATGGCAGAAGTGATTAAATACGGCGTAATTTGGGATGCAGATTTGTTTGCACAGATGGAGAAATGCGAAAATCTCGACCAAATGAAGTATTTAATGGCTCCTTATTCTGGTGGAGATAAGTCTTTAATTGACTACATATTAACGCGCTCTTGCCAAGCAAAAGCTGATGTCGTTGGTAAAGATGAAAAAGAAGCCGGATTGCGAGCAATTTTGAACTACGGACATACCGTTGCTCATGCAGTAGAGAGCTTGACCGGTTACAGTGTAGTTAATCACGGTGAAGCGGTTGGGATTGGGATGGTAGCAGCTGGGGAAATTGCTGCGAAATTGGGAATGTGGAAAGCAGAAGAAGTACAAAGACAGAATGTATTGATTGAAAAAGCAGGTTTACCAATAAAGTTACCAGCAGGTTTGGATATAGAAGAAATAATTAAGTCATTGCAGCTAGATAAGAAAGTCAAAGCTGGTAAAGTACGGTTTATATTGCCGACGCAAATTGGTGCGGTGATTATTACTGATGAAGTACCTTCGGAAGTGATTGGTGAAGTGTTGCAGGAAATGAATTGATAGTTACGGAATTTGCGGGCTTGGGGTCTCCCCAAATAGAGCAAATTTTCAAGGCAGGGCATAGGGTGTAGGGCATGGGAAGATAGTCAAAAGTTAGTAATTATGAATTAAGATTTATACCGTTTCTTTATAAATATGCCCCACCCTTCAGCCAACGCAGGTTGGCTTTGCAATGGTAGCTCCACTCTTCTAGAGTGAGAGCGATTCAGCGCAAGCTTATACAGAATTGGTATTAGGAATTCAAAACTTTTCGCTGCTCGTTTATTAATAATTGAACACATCATAAGCTTGACTCTCTAGTTAACTAGAGAGTTTATATTTAAAAGTAGTAATAATTAATAGGTAGGAAAAACAATGAATAAATTAGCCTATCTGAAAATTGGAGAATTAGCTCGCGCAACAAGATTGACTGTAGGTACTTTGCGTTATTACAGTGACATAGGACTTTTAAAACCCATACACCGAGGAGATAATGGCTATCGATATTACGCTACAAATGCTTCCGAGCAGGTAGAATTTATCAAGAAAGCTCAAACTCTAGGATTTTCTTTAGAAGAAATCAAGCAAATCTTAGATGTTCGTAACGGTGGTGAAGTTCCTTGTGATTTAGTACAAAGTTTGTTACAGAATAAAATCGAACAATTGGCAATCCAAATCAAACAAATGACTTTGTTTAAAGGGGAATTAGAAGAATATCGTGCGAATTGGGCAAATAAATCTAATACCACACTAAAAAAAGAAGAAGTTTGTCCTCTTATTGCCAGTGTATCTTTACATTAAAATATTATCTATTTTTTACCTTTAAACTTTTATAAATAATGTCCGTTTAGGGAGCATCCCAATTTTGCAAAAAGCTCACAGGCTAAAAGCCTGGGGCTACATTTACAAAGCCCACCTGCGTGGGCTTAGAATTTTCCTAGCCAATTATGGATACTATCACCCTTAAACTGCGAGGTATGAGTTGTGCTTCTTGTGCAAACAGCATCGAGGAAGCTATTAGTTCGCTTCCTGGAGTTAGCGAATGCAATGTTAATTTTGGTGCCGAGCAAGCTACTGTAAAATATAATCCTCAGCAAGCTACTATCAAAAAAATTCAGGATGCGGTTTTATCCGCTGGATATAGTGCAACTTCCCTGCAAAAACAAGAAATGATTATCGGGGAAGATGAGGAAGATAAAGCTGTTAGAAAAGCTGAATCCCGCGATTTGATGCGGAAAGTGATGGTCGGAGGAGTAATTAGTGCTATCCTCATCTTTGGTTCACTACCAATGATGACGGGGCTAGAATTACCCTTTATCCCTGTGTGGTTGCATAATCCTTGGTTGCAGTTGATATTAACCGCACCCGTACAGTTTTGGTGTGGCTACAGGTTTTATACTGGGGCTTGGAAAGCTTTTAAACACCACGGGGCAACAATGGACACCCTGATTGTTTTGGGCACTTCGGCGGCGTTTTTCTATTCGCTGTTTGTAACAGTATTTCCCGATTTCTTTATTAATCAAGGCTTGAAACCAGAGGTATATTACGAAACGGCTGCGGTAGTAATTACCTTAATTATGTTGGGAAAGCTTTTTGAAAATCGCGCTAAGGGACAAACTCGCGAAGCAATTCATAAATTAATTGGATTGCAAGCAAGGGATGCGCGGGTGATTCGTAACGGTAGGGAAGTAGATGTTCCGATTCAAGAAGTTGAGCTTGATGAAATAATTTTAGTACGTCCAGGTGAGAAAATCCCTGTAGATGGTGAAGTTATCGAAGGTAGTTCTACTATTGATGAAGCAATGGTGACCGGGGAAAGCGTACCGGTAAAAAAACAGCCTGGTGATGAGGTTATCGGCGCAACTATCAATAAAACTGGTATTTTTAAGTTTAAAGCGATAAGGGTAGGAAGCGACACGGTATTAGCGCAAATTGTGCAGTTAGTCAGACAAGCACAAGGAAGTAAAGCTCCAATTCAAAGATTAGCAGACCAAATTACGGGGTGGTTTGTCCCGGTGGTGATTGCGATCGCAATTTCTACTTTTGTCATCTGGTTTAATTTGATGGGTAATATCAGCCTCGCTTTAATTACTACTCTAGGAGTTTTGATTATTGCTTGTCCCTGTGCTTTGGGTTTAGCAACTCCCACATCGGTAATGGTTGGTACTGGTAAAGGTGCTGAAAATGGCATTTTGATAAAAAGTGCTGAAAGTTTAGAAGCTGCAAGTAAAATCAAAACTATTGTTTTGGATAAAACCGGGACTTTGACGGAAGGGAAACCTACGGTTATCAACTTTGTAACAGTAGGTGGTACTGCTAATCAAAATGAACTAAAACTAATTAAATTAGCAGCTTCCTTAGAGCGTAATTCCGAACATCCTTTAGGAGAAGCAGTAGTTAGATATGCTGAATTTCAGGGTGTTGAGTTGACTGATGCTCGTGATTTTGAAGCGATTGTGGGAAGTGGTATTCAAGGATATATAGCTTCAAGATTTGTGCAAATCGGCACTAAACGATGGTTATCTGAAATTGGAATTAATACCGATTTATTCCAAGAGCAAAAAGACGCTTGGGAATCTCTAGGACAAACTGTAATTTGGATTGCGGTGGATGGGGAAATAGAGGGTTTGATGGGAATTGCCGATACTTTAAAACCGACTTCTACTCAAGCGGTGAAAGTTATGCATCAGTTGGGTTTAGAAGTAGTAATGTTAACTGGAGATAACCGTCCGACAGCGGAAACAATTGCGGATGAAGTTGGTATTGATAGAGTATTTGCAGAAGTTAGACCAGACCAGAAAGCGGGTGTTATTGAGTCATTGCAGTCTGAGGGTATAAGAAAAAAGGGTAAAAATAAAAGTTCTCAATCTAACGTCAAAATTGTAGCGATGGTAGGAGATGGTATCAACGATGCTCCAGCTTTAGCGCAAGCTGATGTGGGAATGGCAATTGGTACCGGAACAGATGTGGCTATTGCTGCTTCTGACATAACATTAGTTTCCGGTGATTTGCGTTCCATTATCACAGCAATCAAGCTTAGTCAGGTTACTATCAATAATATTCGTCAGAACTTATTCTTTGCATTTATCTACAACATTTTAGGTATTCCCATCGCTGCGGGTATTTTATTTCCGATATTTGGTTGGTTATTAAACCCAATCATTGCTGGTGGTGCAATGGCTTTCAGTTCAGTTTCAGTTGTTACAAATGCTCTACGATTGCGTAATTTTAAATTGAAGAATGAGAGATAATTATTTATGTTGAATAAAAGAAATATCATAGCCAGTTTTGCGGGGATAGGATTTTTTCTTGTCATTGCTCCCCCAAAAACGATAGCTAAAATACCTGCTTATGAAGAAGAAAGGGTACAGTTTCAACAGATAGACCAACCTCTAGAATTAAAAGCTGCTGTAACTTTAGGTGGTATCGGTTTAATAGGGCTAAATTTTTGGTGGTTTCTTTTGAGTAAATCAAAAGCCGTTAAAGCTGATAGAAGAAATTAATTTTTTATAAAACTAGTACTCCACCACATGAATTTTGAGGGGTAAAAATTTTTAGCAGGTGTTGGGTTTCACGACCTTCAACCCAACCTACAAATACTAGTCTTTCTTAATCGTTATTTAACTGCAAAATTCCACAGTTTGCTTATATCCGTGGGAGCATTTCAACGCAACCCTAAATCCTTATCCCGCAGAATTTGTCCCATTTTCTGATATTCCCGACGCATTTCTCGGACTAAATTTTTATGCCATTTCTTTAGATGCACTTAATTCAGCCCACTAAGGTGGGTTTTGTAAGTGTAGCTCCAGCCTTCGGGGCTAAGAGCGATTCAGCAACACCATAAAATCATTATACTAATAGTTTGCAATCCACTTAATCTAGATAATGAGCCAGACTGAATATCAAGTAGGGGGTAGTCTAAGTAATGATGCTCCTACTTATGTAGAGCGAGAGGCTGATACCCAACTGTATGAAGCTTTAAAGAAAGGGGAGTTTTGTTATGTACTCAATTCCCGACAAATGGGTAAGTCTTCTTTGCTTGTACGTACAAAGCACCGTTTAGAATCAGAAGGTTTTTGCTGTACTGCTGTTGATGTGACGGGTATCGGTAGTGAAAATGTGACTCCAGAGCAGTGGTACAAGGGAATTGTCTCTCAATTATATTTAGGTTTTAATCTTTTCGGAAAGGTTAATTTTAAAAGTTGGTGGAAGGAACGAGAAGATATTCCTGTTTTGCAGAGATTGAATTTATTCATTTCTGATGTCATTTTAGAGCAGTTTCCTACAGAGAAATTATTTATATTTATTGATGAAATAGATAGCATACTTAGTTTACCTTTTTCAGTTGATGATTTTTTTGCTTTGATTCGATTTTGCTATAACCAAAGAACAATTAATCCAGACTATAAACGGATTACTTTTGCTATCTTCGGAGTTGCTACACCATCGGATTTAATTAAAAATAAGCAGCGTACTCCATT
>ERZ1740070.2489-NODE-2489-length-10572-cov-3.729866_pt1 | contig 10572 bp, 12 predicted proteins | sample MGYA00581734_ERZ1740070 | MGnify/ENA primary metagenome ERZ1740070 (study PRJEB43018, sample SAMN04849744) | marine metagenome | isolation source: floating plastic debris | place: Pacific Ocean | collected 2008-09-01 | study: EMG produced TPA metagenomics... | reverse complement strand
GCATTCCCATCGGGACGGAGGTGAAGAAATTGTAGGCCTTAGATTTGGACTGCCAATAATACTCTGCTCCATGATACATATCGACATTGCCGGAGGCGACCGCGTCAAAGGCCTCAAAAGCGGGAACCAATTCACCAGAAGCGTAGACCTGGACTTCCATTTGGCCGTCTGACATTTCGCCGATGCGATCGGCCAAGCGCTGGGCGGCAGCTCCAAGACCAGGCAGGTCCTTTGGCCACGTCGTGGTCATGGTCAGACGCGTCTTCTTCCGCCGAACGGCAGGTGCAGCCGGATCAGTGCTGGCGGATTGCGAACAGGCCGTCGTGGCTAAGCCTGCGGCGCCCAGTGTCGCGGCGCCTAACAGTTTGCGTCGATCAATCATTTAAATCTCCGGTGAATTTATTCGTCGTCTTCTAAAGGGCGCCACCGTCCGCCATCAAGCACCTCGAGGGGCTTGAAACGCCGCTTATAGTCCATCTTTTCAGAATTCTTGATCCAATATCCTAGATACACATGCGGCAGGCCGAGTTCGGCGGCATGCATCACATGGTCGAGAATCATATACGTGCCGAGGCTTCTCTGACGCAGATTTGGGTCAAAGAAAGTGTACACCATCGAAAAGCCGTCTCGAACGATGTCCGTCAGAGACACAGCAGCGAGAGGCGCATCTTCTTCTTCGCCGAGCCGGTATTCGAATAGGAGCGTCTGGACTGGGCTGTCATTCACCATCGCGCAAAATTCGCGATAGCCCATGTCTGACATGCCACCGCCATCGTGACGGCTGTGCAGGTAGGTTTTCAGAAGCCTGTAATATTCGCGGGTCGCTCGCGCTTCGATCGGCCGGCGGACCAGATCCGCATTGGTTTTAAGAATTCGCTTCTGGTTCTTGCTCGGTTTAAACTGTGGGACGTCGACGCGCACAGAGCGACACGCATTGCAGGTCGGACAAGCGGGCCGATAAGCGACGCCTTGGCTGCGGCGAAAGCCGGCGCGACTCAATTGGTCATGAAGCGCATCCGGATTTTCTTGAGTGAGATGCGTAAAGCCTTTGCGCTCAATCTGCCCGGGAACATACGGACAAGGGCTCGCACCGGTCACGTAAAATCGCAAACCGCGGCGAATTCCTGGAAGTTGAAAGAGCGACTCGTCGAGTTTCATGTCCATTATCTACGCATCTAAATGTCAAAGCGCCAAGGGGCTATAATAGTAAACGCTGCCCACATTAATATGACCAGAGGGCCACCAAAGCGTAAAAAATCTCCGAACTTGTAGTGTCCAGGCCCCATAACAAGCATATTTGTCTGATACGCAATGGGTGTCGCAAAGGCACAGTTCGCGGCGTAAATCACCGCCAACAGGAAGGGAAATGGGTCCGATCCCGTCTGTTCTGCTGCGGATATCGCAATCGGCGTAAACAACACAGCCGTTGCAGCATTCGAGAGAATATTGGTTAACACGGCGACCACGAGGAAGATCGCAGAGAGAATCGCAAGCGTCCCATAGGGCGAGGCCAAGAGGACGACGAGTTCGGCGATCATTTTTGCTGCGCCGGTGGTCTCTAAGGCCACACCCATGGCCAAAGCCGCCGCAATGACGAGATAGATTCGCAAGTCTAAAGATCGGGCGGCTTGCCTATGGTTTAAGCACTGCAACAGGATCATACAGGTTGCTGCGACGACGGAGGCGAGCGTGATGGAGGCAATGCCCATCGCTGCCGCGCAGACCATAACGATTGTGATCAGCCGCGCGACTTGGGCTTTGGCCGTCGTCGGGAATTCGGTTTGCGACCATTCCAAAAGGATCAAATCTCGGCTGGTACGCAGATCCCGAAACGCAGAGATCGGCCCGCATAAAAGGAGCGTGTCGCCAGCCTCAAGACGAATTTGCCCCAGCTTCGTGCGGATCATACGGCTTCGACGCTGAATGCCGAGCGTGACGGCCCGGGTGAGGCGGCGGAAGCCCAGCATTTCGACCGTACGTCCCGCCATTCGTGACCCCGGCGCGATGACGGCCTCAACCAAGCCAAGCTGAGTCTCTCCGGAATCATCTGTTTCAGCGACCCCGCCTTGCCAGATGTCTTCTAGCATGGCGGGTTTTCCGGCGAGCAGATCTGTTAGGGCTTGGCGGGTGGCGGCAACGATGACGAGGTCGCCAGCCGTAAGCCGCACTTCATCATATGGCGGTAAGAGTGCTTTTTCACCGCGCTGGATCATGCGCACAGTCATGTCTTTCAGATCCGGGAACATGCCGGCGACAGCTTCTTTGCCGTCTAAAAAGTGACCAGGCGTAACTTCGAACTGAGCGACGAACTGTTTGCCAGACTTGACCATGGTCTCCGTCAACTCTTCGCGCTTCGGCAATAGTACGCGAGAAGCGACCAGCAGATAGACCACACCCACACCCGCCAGCATGAGGCCGAACACAGATTGATCGAAGAAGCCCAGCGTGTTTGGCGTGAGACGCTCATACGCATCTGCCGCCAATAGGTTTGTGGACGTGCCGATCAGGGTCGTCATACCGGCAAAGATCGAAACAAAGCTGAGCGGCATCATCAGCCGCGACGTCGACGCGCCCATCCGCGCTGCGATCGCCGACATGATCGGCAAGAACATGATCACAACCGGCGTATTGTTCGTGAACGCACTGGTGGCGAAAACCGCTGCGAACGCGCCAAGCAGGGTGATCATCGGGCGCTTATCATAAGAGCGGACCAAGGCTTTGGTCGGCCCTTCTAGAGCGCCGGTTTGGAAGAGCCCCTGGCCGACAACCAAAAGCGCCATGATGGTAATCAAGGCAGGATTGGCAAATCCCGACAAAAGCGTCGCGACTGAGATATCGCTGCCATCATAAGCGGTCGCGCCTGGCAAACTGAACAGTACGAGCAAAGCGGCAATGACGCTGATCGAAATCAATTCCATCGACCAGCGATCGAGCATGTAGAAGATGATCGTGACGCCAACGGCCGCGAGGCTCGCCCACATGGGCCAATGAGCCAGAATATCAGCGGTCATTCAGCCTCCCGGTGATTCTCGTAATCTCAGTAAAGTTTATGCGGTCTTCTCGCCGATGACCAGAACAATCGAGATACGACGGTTGGCGCCGGATTTCGGGGCGTCCTGTAGCAGTGGTCGGGTATCAGCAAGCCCTGAAACGCCCTGGATCCGATCTTCTGAAACGCCAGCATTGATGAGGATGCGCCGTGCAGAATTTGCCCGGTCCGAAGACAGCTCCCAGTTGGAGTAGCCATGCGTAAGGCTCGGATTTGAGTCGGTGTGGCCTTCGATTAGAACCGGCATAGCAAAGAGCGAAATGGCTTGACCCGTCAGGCGGGTTAGGTTGCGCCCCGTCGCATTCAGAGACCCGTCGCCTGTTTCAAACAGCGGGCGTTCGGTCATGTCTGACAGCTCGATGCGGACGAGATTTGGTTCCGATGTGATGGTGACACTTGAGCTATAAGCTTCAAACAGCGGTGACCCACGGAGCGTGTCGGCAATCTGTGACGCCGCAGGTGCGCTATCTGGTGCGATCAAATCGATCGTCGAGACCTCAGCGCCAAACTGCTGCGCGATGGTCTCGCGCTGACCGCTCGAGACGCCATGAATAATCCACATGATCAGAAAAAACGCGCATAACGCCGTCAAGAAATCGGCATAGGCCAATTTCCAAGTGCCCATTTTACGAGCGGACGCGGCGGGCATTCTGCCCTTTACGCGCCGGGATGAATAAGCTTCAGCCATATTTTTCCCTGAAGACCCTTCTGGTCTAGTCAGACCTCATAGGGCATCAGGGTGAATATCGGTTGAGAATGGCCGAGCGGATTTAGATGAAATTTGTTCGATTCTGTCGAACGCTAGACTTTGGAGAATGGATTTGGCGCAAACTGCATTTCTGGGTTTAGGGGTGATGGGCTACCCAATGGCAGGTCACTTGGTCAAAGCAGGGCACGAGGTCACGGTCTGGAACCGGACCGCGGCCAAATCCGAAGCCTGGGCGTCTGAATTCAACGGCAAAGCTGCGGAGACACCGGCTGCAGCAGCGAGTGGCGCTGAGATTGTGTTTTTCTGTCTCGGCGATGATCCCGATGTGGAGGCCGTTTATGACGCCATGGAGCCGAGCATTGGCGCAGATATGATTATTGTCGATCATACAACCGCCAGCGCGAAACTTGCGCGTACCCTTGATGTCCGCGCCAAGGAAAAAGGTGCCTCATTCGTTGATGCGCCCATATCAGGCGGGCAAGCCGGTGCAGAGAATGGTCAACTCACGATTATGTGCGGCGGCGATGCGCAGGCCTTTGCCAAAGCAGAGCCGATCATGGATGCGTATGGCAAACGCATGACATTGATCGGTGACAGCAGTGCTGGGCAACTGGCAAAATCGGTCAATCAGATCTGTATAGCCGGTTTGGTGCAAGGCTTAGCCGAAGGCCTTCATTTCGCTGAGAACTCTGATCTCGACTTTGCCAAAGTCATAGAAGCGAGCAGCGGCGGCGCCGCACAAAGTTGGCAGATGGAAAACCGCTGGGAAACTATGCGTGATGGCAAATACGAGCACGGTGTTGCGGTCGATTGGATGCGGAAGGATTTGCGGATTACGCTCGAAACCGCGCGGGAGAATGGCTCCAGCCTGCCGGTTACCGCCTTGGTCGATCAATACTATGCCGATGTCCAGGCCATGGGCGGCAATCGTTGGGATACGAGCAGCTTGCTCGCCCGTATGAAACGCGAGCCCAAATAATGCGACGCCTTGACCTCCATATGCGCGAAGGAGACCTCTTTGAGACCGCGTTGCGCGCGATCCGGGCGGCTGATCCGATCGACTATATCGTCGTGCCTTTGGAGCAAAAGGATCGTCGATTTGTTTCGGTCTTTTTGCGAGATGGCACGCGTCAGACGCTCTTGGACAACCTCCAAGCCTGTTTGGAAGAGGAAAAAGATTGGCGCATTTCCATTGTCTCGGTCGAAGCGACAACGCCCGCCATTCCAGAAGACAAAAAGCTCCAACAAAAACGTACATCGCAGCGCAAATTGGCGCTACGCGAGGAGCTCTACCATGACATTTCAGCCGATGCGAAACTCGATCGAGACTTTGTGGTTTTGGTCATTTTGTCGACCATTGTTGCAGCCGTTGGTCTTCACTCCAACAGCGTTGCTGCCGTGATCGGCGCGATGGTCATTGCTCCGCTCCTTGGACCGATTATGGGCTTTTCGTTCGGGGCCGCCTTAGGGGATCGCAAATTGCTTTTTGGTGCGGCCCGAACGCTTGGCATCGGCGTTGTCATCGCGCTGGCCTGCGCAATTTTAATCTCGTTCGCCATCCCCGTCGACCTTGAGAGCAACGAACTTACGTCCCGTGCAGAAGTTCGGCTTGACGGTATGGCACTCGCGATTGCGGCGGGTGCCGCCGCCGCATTGTCGCTCACCCGCGGCGCGAACGCGACACTGGTCGGCGTTATGGTTGCAGCCGCATTGTTGCCGCCTGGCGCGGCGTTAGGACTTTTTCTTGGGACCGGCGAGTGGGCATTGGCGTCGCGGGCGGGGCTCTTGCTCGCGCTTAATGTCGCCAGTCTGGTCTTGTCCGCTCTTGTTGTCTTCCGGGTGCGAGACATCCGTCCACGCACTTGGATGGAACGCAAAGACGCCGACCGGGCGGTTATGATCAATATTGCGCTTTCAGCGGCGCTGCTGATAATCGCGATTGTATTGATCGTGGTGCTCGATCTCGGCGCCAAAGTGACGATCGGCTTGGAGGCGTGAATGGCAAAATCGGAAAACAAAACGCAAATCACAAATGTGGACCCGAAGGACTTCGTCGCGGCGGTCGAGCATCCGACGCGCAAAGCAGACGCTGAAACTCTGTTAGATTTTTTCGATCGCGTGGTCGGATTGAAAGCCCAAATGTGGGGGCCGAGTATTATAGGATATGGCCGATATCACTATAAGTATGACAGCGGGCATGAAGGCGAGATGATCCTCACTGGCTTTAGCCCGCGCAAGAGCAATCTCGTGTTCTACATCATGCCGGGTTATCGCGCCGAGGAGATGCAGGATAAGCTCTCACGTCTTGGCAAACACAAAGTCGGCAAATCCTGCCTCTATGTGAATAAGCTCGCCGATATCGATATGCACGTGCTGGAAGAGATTGTGCTCGATGGCGTCTCTTACATGCGAGAAAACTACGAGACTTGGGACGAATGAGCCCAACTTCGGTTAGGTCCGTTTGGCTAATACCTAGGGCCGAAGACACAGCGCGCTTGAAGCGAACCATGGATGACATTGCTGATAAACAGAAAGGGCCACAATTTCAGCCGCATTCATCGATTGGCTCATTGACATCATCGCGGCCTAATCTCTCGGATGTATTTGGAACAATCTCCGAACTCGACCTCGTACCCATCGAAATCGATCGAACCGACTCGTTCACAATGTCGCTCTTTATCCGTTTTGAGATGTCTAAAGCCTTATCAGAGCTGAGACAGACTCTCGAAGGCGCGGATAGTTTTAAAGCAAGGCGAGTGTTCGACCCTCATTTGAGTCTCTGCTATGGACCGCCGCCCGAGGCATATGCTTCGATCGCCAAACCCGCAGAGCTGCTTGATCAACCCATCCGCTTCGACCAGATTTGGATGATGGATATTGAAGTGCCCGTCGTTTCACATGCGCAAGTGCGGAAATGGCGGAAAGTGGGATCACTCGCATTGAGCGCTGGGGTTTAGGCCTTGCGGACGCTTTCAATCTTGTCCGCGAACCCTTTCGCTCCATAACAGCGGATCGATAGGGTCCCGATTGCCGTTTTGATATCGATAATTTGCGTGGCGATACCAAAGCGGGTTTCGACAGCTGTAATGCTGCGCAACGGGAGGACAACGCTCAACGACTCTGGGTCCTTATGGATCGCGCGATTGAGGCCATTGGGGTGAAACTCAACCGCATCGGATGTGAGATAAGCTGTACCGCCGACCCATAAGCCGCCCATGAGTTTTTTGACAGCGTTCGTTCCCAATCGCCCACCGGCCCCCAGCGCCATTTGCGTTCGATCCCCGATCTCCGCGTCTTTCATCAGCGCGTTGGCAAGTTTCCTGGCAATGACGTTTTCTGGCTTGGACATGATTGCTCCCACCTCGGCGCGCGGATTTAAGCGAGTTTCTGCGCCGCCGTCTCCGCGAAATAGGTTATGATACCACTGGCGCCCGCGCGCGTAAAGCTTAGCAGCGTTTCCATCATCACCCGGTCTCCATCAATCCAGCCATTCTGCGCCGCCGCTTGGATCATCGCATACTCGCCAGACACCTGAAATGCGAAAGTTGGAACGCCAAACGTCTCAGACACCCGGCGGACAATATCGAGATAAGGCAAGCCCGGCTTGACCATTACCATATCCGCACCTTCGGCGAGATCCATCGCCACTTCGCGAAGGGCTTCTTCACTATTTGCGGGATCTTGCTGGTAGGTTTTTTTATCCCCGATAAGCGCGGTCGCTGAGCCGATGGCTTCGCGATAGGGACCGTAAAATCCACTCGCATATTTGGCCGCGTAAGACAGGATCATCGTATTGGTGTGGCCCGCTTCTTCGAGGGCCGTGCGGATCGCGCCAATACGGCCATCCATCATATCGGACGGCGCCACGACATCTGCGCCCGCATTAGCTTGCACGAGCGCTTGCTCGACAAGAACTGCGCTTGTTTCATCGTTCAAGACATAGCCCGCTTCGTCGATCAGGCCGTCATGACCATGACTCGTGAACGGGTCCAACGCGACATCGCAGATCACACCAACATCTGGCGCTGCATCTTTCATCGCTTTGATCACACTTGGGATGAGGCCATCTGGATTGAGGCTTTCGCGTCCATCTTCGTCTTTCTTTGATGGATTGATGTTCGGGAAAATCGCTATCGCCGGAATACCGAGCGCTTCGGCGCGTTTGGCGGCTTTTGCCGCTTCAGCGATGTTGAAACGTTCCAACCCTGGCATGGCCGAGACCGGTATTTTTGGCTCTTCCCCATCATGCACGACCATGGACCAGATCAGGTCTGCAGGTGTGAGCAGGTATTCACGCGTGAGATCTCGGATCCATCCTGCCTGTCGTAACCGCCTCAAACGGGTTACGGGGAAGGATGGGGTGGGTGCTGTCATGTTTCTGGGTCCGGTTTATTTATGCCGAAGCGGAACAAGTTTCGGCGGACTTTGCGCCGCATAAAGCAGCGCTCGGAGACGTCCATAAAGGGTCGCTGCGCATCTTCAATGTCTTTCATATAAGGCTCTAGCTTGTCGGACGCGATCTCTTTGAAGCCCATGGAGGCGTAGAAGGGACCATTCCATGGCAAGTCGCGAAAGGTCGACAGGCTGACATGCGGCAGTTTGCGCGCTTCAGCTTCGGTCAAAACGCGGATCACCAATGCGCGCCCAATACCCTTTTGCCCGTGATCTGGATGGACGCTGACTTGATCGAGATAGAGCCCGCTCCCACGCAGCCGGACCAATACAAATCCAATCGCCCAGCCATGTTGATTGCGGGCCGCAAATACATTGCCTTCGGGGATCTCAGCCTCAAACACTTCGGCCGGGACATGATCTTTTAAGGCTTCCGGTTCGAGCAAACCCGTCGGCGCGAACAAGGCCGATGCCGCTTTGTCGACGGAGATCAGCGCCGGAATATCATCCATCTCCGCCGCTGTGATCGAGTAGCCTTCTGTAAGGTCAGACATGTGTGAGCGACTCCCCTAAGCGACGCGCGGACCGAGATAAGCATACTCATAATCGAATGCTATCTCTTGTTTGGTGTCAGATTTGTTTAGTCTTCGGCTTGCTTTGGACTCGTCGCTGACCCTGCAAGGATGCCGCCATCGATCGAAAGTTCTGATCCGGTGATGTAACGCGCTTCATCAGAGGCAAGAAGCACCGCCAACGCAGCCACCTCTTTAGGGTCACCAAACCGCCGCGCCGGCGTATCCGCGACCATTGCGGCCATATTCGCCTCGCGGTCTGGCCCATTGCCGAGCATCGGCTCCCACATCGGCGTCAAGATCGCCGCTGGATGCAGCGAATTGCAGCGAATGTCCCAGCCTTGTTCAGCGCAATAAAGAGCGACGGTCTTGGAATGGTTTCGGATCGCGGCTTTTGACGACGCATATGCGGCTGCACCCGGAATACCAACCAAGCCAGATCGCGATGAGATATTGATTATACTGCCGCGCCCTTTGCTTTTCATCTTCCGAATGCCGAAGCGACAGCCCATAAACGTCCCATCAAGATTGACCTGATGAACATTGAGCCAATCTTCTAAAGAGGCGTGCTCGGGATCGTGCGCGACTACACCTTCTTCGAAGCCCGTGATGCCCGCATTGTTGACGAGGATGTCCAGCGCATCGATCTTCCCCTCTAAGGCTGTCCATTCTTCTTCCTCACTGACATCGAGACGATAAAAGTCCGCACCGATGCTTTCAGCGAAGGCTGCGCCAGCGGATTCGTCCTTATCAGTCACGATAACCCGAGCGCCTTCGGCTTTGAACGCCGAGGCGATTGCAGCGCCAATCCCGCGAGCTGCGCCGGTAATCAGAGCCGTTTTTCCGTCTAATCTCGCCATACTGGCCTTCCTGTCCTGTTGGACCGTTCCCATATCCAGAAATGTAAAGTCTCGATAGGCTAAATCTAGAAAAGCAGGAACGGAGGAAGAAAGGCTATGGCTGGATCAGTGATTGTACTTGGAGCAGGGGCCTCTCAAGGCGTCGGGGGCGCTTTGGCGCGGCGCTTTGCCAAAGAGGATCGCCACGTGATCATCACGGGGCGCACGGCAGAAAAAGTCGACACGCTCGCGAAAGAAGTCACCGAGGCTGGCGGATCTGCCGAAAGCCTCGCAGTCGATGTGACCTCAGAAGCCGATTTGGACGCACTTTTCGCACACGCTGATAGGTTGGGCCCAATCGACGCTGTCCTATACAATGCGGGCAACAATGCCATCATTCCGTTTGAAGAGCTCGAGCCTGAGGTGGGCGAACAGTTCTGGAGGGTCGGTTGCTTCGGAGCATTCTTGGCCGCCAAGCGCGCCATCCCGCGTCTATCCGCGCAAGGCCAAGGGAGTCTCTTCTTTACGGGTGCTTCAGGGTCGATGCGGGGCAAACCGAACTTTGCCCATTTCGCAATGATGAAAGCCGGTTTGCGCATGCTGGCTCAATCGCTGGCTCGCGACTATGGCCCAAAAGGCGTGCATGTGGCGCATTTTATTATTGATGGCGTTATTGACGGCGAGATGGTGCGGAGCCGTTTTGGCGAGTACTTAGAAGCGCTCGGCGAAGATGGCGGCCTCTCACCGGATGCCATTGCCGACGCCTATTGGTTCGTTCACAGCCAGCCTCGCGCCGCCTGGACTCACGAATTGGATTTACGCCCCTTCAAAGAGACCTGGTAGACACGTGCGCGAAGGCGCAATTTAGAATTGACCCCTCCGGCGGCGCGCGTCACCTTGGCGACCATGAGTGCTGCGCTTCAACCTCGGTCCCAAGAGACGCACCTGCATCTGCGTGGGGAATTGCTGACGCCTTTACCAGAAGGCGCTCTGTGGTGGGACCGCGAGCGG
>ERZ1740070.2488-NODE-2488-length-10574-cov-6.674684_pt1 | contig 10574 bp, 6 predicted proteins | sample MGYA00581734_ERZ1740070 | MGnify/ENA primary metagenome ERZ1740070 (study PRJEB43018, sample SAMN04849744) | marine metagenome | isolation source: floating plastic debris | place: Pacific Ocean | collected 2008-09-01 | study: EMG produced TPA metagenomics... | reverse complement strand
CCAGACCGTTAATTAACCCCCACCCCCGCACCTGTTCAAATAGATTGGGATGAGCGGCGACTAGCTTGAGCAGACCCTGACGCAGCTGTTGCCCCCTGGCACTAGCATTCGCTAACAAATTCTCTGACTCTACGGTTTGACAGACTGCCAAAGCCACACCACAGACAAAGGGATTACCACCATAAGTGCTGGCATGGTCACCGGGTTTCAGCACATCACAGCTGGCTTTACAGAGCATTGCGCCAATCGGGACGCCGCCGCCCAGCCCTTTCGCGACGGTAAAGACATCGGGTTCAATACCAAGGTTTTCATAGCCCCAGAGTTTACCCGTACGACCGACGCCAACCTGTACTTCATCCAGAATTAGCAGAATATTATGCTGGTCGCACAGCTCTCGTACTCGCTTAAAGTAGCCATCCTTGCCAGGGTTAACTCCGCCTTCCCCTTGTAGTGCTTCTAGCAATATGGCAGCCACACGGGGACCATTTGCATTGAGGGATGCGATCGCACTCTCTAATGCCTCGGTGTCATTAAACGGAACATAGTGGAACCCTGGTACTAGAGGTGCAAAATTCTTTTGATACTTAGGCTGACCAGTAGCCGTAATTGTCGCCAGGGTGCGACCGTGGAAACTTGCATTAGCGGTAATAATGACCGGCTCATCAATCCCCAGCTCAGTATGGGCATATTTACGGGCTAGCTTAATAGCGCCTTCGTTAGCCTCAGCGCCTGAATTACAGAAAAAGACCCTATCTGCACAGGAGTGCTCCGTTAACCACTGAGCCAGCGCTCCCTGCTCAGGGATGTAATACAGATTAGATACATGGTGCAGCGTTTGAATCTGCTGGGTTACGGCCTCTACCATCACCGGATGGGCATGGCCCAGCGTACAGGTGGCAATCCCCGCCACAAAGTCTAGATAGCTATTGCCTTGGTCATCCCAAACACGACAGCCTGCCCCCCGAGTTAGAGTCAACGGAAAACGGCCATAGGTGGTCATCACATGGGTATCAAAGACCTCTGGTTTAAACCCTTGCGAGGCTTTTGCGCTGTTTCCGAAAACCTTGAGGGGATTTTTGACAAGCTGTTTTAGACTGACCACGAACTAACCTCTTTTTTAGTTTTGAGTTCTAAGTTTTGAATTGCGAATCGAGCAGGTTAATTCAAAACTCTCCAATGTCTTAGGTGATTGTAGGAAATCCCAGCCGGTTTTACCGCTAAATCATTCGATAGGTGCCATCAAACTGAGCAATAGTTTCCCGCTACTAGAGACTGAGGTTTCGACGGTAAGATCGGTCGAACCGCAAAGCCAAGATCTATTTCCCAGACCGTCTCAGTTCTTGTAACCCAGCTTTTAGGCTATCCACATCTACCGCTTGACCACCATAGCGCCAGCCCATGTAGCGATCAATCATCTGACGTACCAAACTACCCTTACGAAAATCGGAGCGCTGCTGGAGTCCTGTGGCGTATTCCAAAGGGGTTTGACTGGCCCGTTTGCCATAACCTTGCTGAGCTAAAACCCATAGCATCTGTTGATAAACTTGCTCTGCAGGAGCTAGCCGTTTCAAGCCAAGTCTACGTTGCCAACGTTCCAATCCTTGAACACCTAGCCACCCTAAAAAGCCTACTCCGGTCAACGCGACTATCCACCAGAGAAAACTTAGCCAGCCCTGGCCATTAAAGCGTGTCAAAAACCGTAATATTGCCGTAATTACCAGCACTATCACCTGAAAACTTCGCTGGATAAACTGGGCGACTGGTGTCGGTAGGGTTCCTGCTAATATTCGCCACAGCTGACGTAGCACACTAAAGGGGCTTGGCCCATTACCTTCAGGAGAGAAGAGCAGCTCATTGGGAATCGGATTAAAGTAAAACCAGCCTTGACCTGGGAAGAAAACCTCGGTGAGGGCATAGGCATCAGTATTGCGAACAATGTAGAAACCGGTGAACGGGTTAAACTGGCCTGGTCCAAACCCCGTGGCTAATCGAGCCGGAATCCCCACAGACCGAAGCATCATTGTTAGCACCGTTGAGAACTGATCGCGGGTACCCCCTTGATACTTAAACAAGAAGGCACTGACCAGGTCTTCACCCTCTTCAAAGTAAGGTAGGTCAGTCTCAATCGTGTAATTTTGCTGCAGCACCTGGGCTAAAAAAGCAGCTTTTTCGTAGGGGGTTTCCAGGGGCCCTTCGGCAGTAGCTAACCAACGCTCTGTCTCGGTGCGAATGCGATCGCGAATATCTTCGGGTATTTGCAAATAATGCCGCTGAATTGTCTCGCTGTAGTTGGTGGAGCTTTGATTAAGTCGCTCAGGGTCGCGCACAGGCACCCTAGACACGACAGTGTAGGTCAGACCCTCCGGTAGCAGCCCGGCAGGACGAATAGCACCTTCAGGGTCTACCGCTAACTCATCGGCTGGGAAATAGATGGATTGGGGGGAATATAGTACAGGCACCAGGTTTTGAAAGTCCTGCACCATGGTGTAGGTTTGGACAACTTCCCGCGTATTCCCCAGCACTTGCAACGGAATGGAAATAAATCGATAGGACAGGGGTGAGCGATTGAGATCTACCAAACTTTCGCTGCGAGTAGCGTCCCAACCCTGTCCTGTATACTCATCAAAGGCCATAACTCGCCAAAAACCAGCGCGTTGCGATCTCACCCGCATTACCACCTGCGGTTCTAACTCACCCCTAAGGTTTTGATTGATCCGGCGATTAAACCCATAGTAAAAGTCTGGACTAACCCGTCCTGGGCCACTTTCTGGGCTACCACCCGCCCCGCCAGTAGCCTCTTCATCAGTGGTACCACCCTCGTTATTGCCACGGCTGACATAACCGGGGTTAAAAATTTGTCGATCCTGAGCATCACCGGTCACATCAATGCTGCCACTCACCGGAAATGTCTGCAGCTGATATCCCGGTAGTCTTGGCATGGCGATAAAAATCACCAGACCTAAGGCAATCACCACACCAACAATACTGCCAAGCTGGCGCAACGGTAGCCCCGTCGACACCTGCCGCCAGTCCAGTAGCCCTAACCGAGAACGGTAGTCTAAAACCAGTACCGGCAGTGCTAGCAACAAGAACACCAGCAAAAACGGCCCAAATACTAAGGTTTGGCTGATAGTAGCCGCCACCCCAATCAAGACTAGACCAATCATCATGGAATAGCCCAGATCTTTGCGGCGTGGCAAATCAAAACTGTGAAGTACCTGCAGATGAATCAGCAGCTCCGCTAGCACAATCCGCGTATCGCCAGGCACCTGTAACATTCGTCCCAAAAAAATTGCCAGGGCCACTAACATCCCCAGGGCAATTAGAAACTTGGCAGCAACATTACGGCGACGACGACTGCGCCAGCTCCAATAAGCCCCTGCCCCACTTAGCGGAATGGCCAACAGATTCCATACAGAAGTGTCAGTAACCCCAGAAGCAGCAACACTCAGACTGCCGATTCCCACAGTCACTAAACATTGCACCAGCACCCGCAGCATGATGGAGTCTTCAGACACCGATGGCGGCAGGGCCGATAGCCGCTGCCGCCAACGCGATATTAAACCCGAGGTTCGGGATTTAGAACGGGGATAAACCATGCTGAACAAGCTAACCAGTACACATCAGCGTGTAGCTATCCTAGCCTGCAGATGAATCCACTACCATGACTGAAAAACGTAGAGGTCTCTGACAATCATTATCTAGAGAAACCTCTAAGGAATATGAATCGCCAATTACAGGAGCCGTCTGTGCTAACGTCAGCATTCCGGCTTCAGGGCGAGATGCCTGACTATCTGCATCATTACCCACCAGCTGAATACTGCCGCCAGCAGGCATAGTCGCATTGATAATTAGGACCGCGCCTGTATAGTTCACATTCACATTGACCACCCCTTGAGGAGTTAACCAGTCCCGATTAACCGTAGACTCTGTCGTTGAAACCGTTAAAGCCAGGGCAGACATGATTTCCATCGAAGCCAGCATAGTCAGGGCAATTTGCTGCTCTGGAGTTGCTTGCTCGTATCCACCTGCCAGATTTTCAACTTCTTGCAGGGTAGCTTCCTTCAAGGTTGGGTCCCGATAGGCCGGAGTCAGTACAATATTTGCAATGGGTTCTAGTGCTTCCAACGAGTCTGGAAACATAGATCCCACAATCTTGACAAGCTTGACGCCTTCTTTCTGCGTAGACTGAGCCATGCTCTGGCAGCGGTCTAGTAACGTGTGCAGAACAGCTTCAGGCAGCTTGCTAGAAATACTAAACTGCAGTGGATTTTCAAGCCAAAGACGGCTAATAGGCTGAGCATAGGCAGGCACGGGTATCTCAGTCGGATACTCACGCACCACTGCTTCCCATGGAAACAGTGGGGGTCGATTAGCAAATTCCGTTTGGAAACGGTTTTTTAAAAGTGTGTGGAAACGATCTTGCACAGTGGTTTTATCTCCGAAGTTAAACGACTGACCCGTTTCAAATAAAAAGTCAATTGATACAGCGTCAGATCCGACTTCAGATGCACAAACTGCTGATGGGTTGGATCTTGTCGGTAGGGTAGGCTGATTCCCTGACACAGGGGACGCCGAGCGGTCAAAAGTTAAAAACTCTAGCAATAAGCGCTTCAAATTTTCTGACTCACTATTCATGATTCAATACCCCTGATCCGGATGATAAAACCGAGAGTGTAAAAAATTTAGCTCGGTTGTCTGCACACTAAGACGAGCCACTGGCAAATCGTCAGCTAACTGATAGATTACGCAATTCCCACGCCTGTTCAAGCAGTTTAGACCAATGCTTTCTAATTTGAGTCAGGCTTAACCCGAGCGCTTGGGATATATCTGTATCCGAAAGCCCTTGTTGCTTAAGCTGCAGCAATTTAGCCTGGCTTTGATCCATTTTTTCGTGTAGGTGATCCCACTGTTGAGGCGTCAATCCCAGATTTTTTTCTAACTCAATACCTAGCCATTCGTGTACTAATTCCCAATGATGAGTCAAGGCAAACCGTAGCAAATGATACTTAAAGCGTTGCTGTAAGTAATCCCGTTCACGCGACGTCAATCCCAATAGAGCTTCAATTTCACTCGCTGGCAAATCCATCAGCCGCAAACTAAAGTAATCAGCACAGTCCTCTTGCTTTTTCTCCTTGAGGTAAGTCATCAGTTCATCTACCACACGTTCGCGCAGGTTATCCTCTGGCTGTGTGTCAGACTGTAGCAAGATTTCCTCTCTTAGCCGCTGCACTGGCGCATTTTTCCAGCTCTGGTCATCATCATTGGCAGCTTCGGTAGCTTGCTCAATGTCTACGGCAGTTTCGGGAGGTTGCTGCTTAGAAAAAGTCTGAGCCCGCAAAATAATGAGCTGTTGGCTACGGCCCCGCCTTAGGGGGATACGACGCTTGCCATAGCGCTCAGTAAACGCCATGTATTCAGCTAGCTCTAGCGCGGTGCGGGGCTGAAAATTAGCCTCCTTTTGGTTCTCTCGACGGAAGGCGTTGATTGCCTCGCTGTAGAAATTTTGTAGAAAATCTTCAATCAGGGAAAGACGAGCCTGATAGCTAGTTTGAGCATATGGAACTGAAATATAGCGATAGATAATGGCACTCAGAGTACTATGCAGCTCGATTCGCCCCCGTTCGGAGCTAAGTTTGTAATAGCGAATGCATTGGTCAACTCGATGATTAGCGAGGTTAAATGCCCAACTTTTTACATCTCCAGAATCCTGAATGCGTTGGCTTTCAGTACATATACGAAGCGATTCACTACAGATGCGTTCGGCAACAGCCTGACAGCTTCTTTCGGAGGTTCTGGTCGCTTGCTTGAGCAACTGCAAAACTTCTTTATTCAGTGCTTCTACGAGCGTTGTGGACGTTTCCTCAAGCATTTGCAGCGTTGTCATTAGAGCTAGCGCGTCCCAGGCATTACCTCACCTGAGCATAGACAGTTTTCCGCACGTTCTAACAAAAGTCAGTAATTTTCACGAAACTATCAAAAAACTCGGATGGATATCGAAAAACAAATTCAAATTTTGATTGATGAAGCTCCGGATCAAACAACGGGGCAAGCAATTTCGTTGGTGGCCCCCCTACTTAAAGAAATCGCAGGGCAACTCCCAAATCAAATATATTACGTCGTTCAATCTCTGGGGCAGGGATGGGTAATGACCACACTACGCGGTCGGCAAGATCCCAAAGCAACTAAAACAGTAATCTATGCATATCCATCTTTATCCGCTGCTGCCATCGGTGCAGCGGATAATCCACAAATGATGGCTCTCCCCCACCCAAGCACTCACTTACTGTTTCAGCTGCTGTCGCTCAAGCAGGTAGACAGCATTATTTTTATGCAGGAGAAGGGCAAGGGCCAAGGTGTGGAAGTATTAAGGACAATGCTGGAGCAGGTAATGCGATCGCAGCTACAGCAGCTTAAGGAAAAAGGAGAACCCCCAACGGATATTGCGTAGGGAGGAGTTTGGAGTTTGGAATCCTCAGTTGGGCTTCTCCGCTTGATTAGCACGATCAAGCGGGAATCAGTTAACCAGGCCCTTTAGCCTAAATTGATTCCGCCAAACTCAAAGTTAATAACTCAAAACTTACCCAGCCTCAGTTACAGGCTTCCTTTGTTACCTTATGGCGATACTCAAACATGTCCTGCAACCGCTGCAGCACAAACCAACCGATCATTGGCTCACTGGCCCATTCCATCGGCAAAGTAAACGTAATATCGTCAGTTAGCCTTGTTTGTTCGCCCTCGGGCTCAAACCGATGGCGATGGGTCCAAGCATCCAATGGACCGCTTGCTTGGATATCGGTAAATAGACGATTGGGTTCATATTCATCGGTGTGACGAGCAACCCAGACCACGGGAATTGGCCCTAGCCACAGCCGAAACTCACTGACAGCACCAGGGCCAAGGCCACCTTCTCGGCGGACAGCTTCGACAGGTTGCCAGGGAGGTGTGAGCAGATTGAGGATGTCGGAACGTTCATGGAAACGCCAGACCGTTTCGGGGGAAGCGGCAATTAGACTGGTGTGTTGAAATGTGGTCACAGCGTAGGGCCTCTCCTTATGGATATCCAAAGTATCACGCGTCAAATGGATATCGGATCGCCTGGGTCTCAGTGAACCATTCATTGTGGATGCCGTCTACGCCAACTGTCAAAAGGCACCTTTGGCCACATCTGGAATGTTTCAGGTTTGATCTAAGGGATCTGAACCAGTCTATCCTGATAGAGGGCAAACTATAGCCAGATGATAACGCATGGAGATATGAGGTTGATTCGAGGGCAGTTCAAAGCATGGAAATGGTTTCTGGCACTGGGCTTCATCGTTAGCCTAATCGGATTGGTGCAACCATCAGGACAAGCTATCTTAGTTAAGGAAGTACCCAATCCCCAAACGATTAGTGGCACCTGGATCACTGACATGGCTGAGCTGATTAGCCCAGATAGTGAGATAAAGCTCAACCAGATGATCACTGATCTGGAAACTGCAAATGGGGCAGAAATTGCAATTGTTACCGTATACAACACCCAGCCATCTCCCACACCTAAAGCATTTGCGACGGAATTATTTAATACCTGGGGCATTGGTAAACAGGGTGAAAACAATGGTGTTCTCTTTTTAGTATCTAAGGATGAACGTCGTACGGAAATTGAGACGGGCTCGGGCTTAGATAAGCGTTTGCCCATTACAACAGTGAAGAAAATTTTGCAGCGTCAGATCACCCCTCAATTTAAGGTGGCTAACTTTGACGCTGGCATTGTAAATGGAACTCGAACGCTGATTGCCACCATTGAGGCAAAACCGTGGAGTATTCAGGATTTACCTGGAAGGAGAACTGCGATCTCACTCCTCTTCGTCTCCATTGCCCTTTGCGCTCAGCGAGTGGTCGAGCACAAAACTGCCGCCGGACTTCAACTATCTCCCAGGCAAGAACACTCCCTACCCGCCATTAATCGATGGCAGCGTTGGATTTTTTTAGGAATACGCTGGCTCGCTGGCAATCAAATATTTGCAGAGCAACTACCAACATTGCAGAAACTCGAAGAGAGCTATACTAACGGTCCAACATCCAAAAACTGGTTGCAAACGCATCGCTACCCCAAGATGTTTCCTGAGGTATTTGACAAGAACACACCCACACCACAGGAACTTGAGCGGGCGCATATCAAAAGGCTGGCATCCATCAGCTGGCTACAAGTTCATCACTATCCTAGACAGTTGACAAACCATGGTCTGAAACTAATGCTAGTTGGCATCAGTCTGGGCATAGGTATCATCAGCATGTTGCCCCGCAACAGCTTTACGTTGTTCTTGATGATGCCTGTCTACCCGCTTGTTTGGCTGGGATGCGAAATGTGGGCATGTACACGCTGGGCTAAACGATTGTTTAGTGAGTCAGATGCCGAACAGGCAAAGCAGGAGATTCTTGGCAAAATTGGCTGTGTCTGTTTTGCTGTGACAGCTGTTTTTATGCTGGTGGGGCTCTTTACCCCTAAGATCGCCGTCGGCGTCGTGTCAGGCATCATTTTCACCTGTGCTGGTTTGGTGCGCTACATCAGGCTGAATCCGCTTAATAGCCAACCGGTTGTCTGTAATGACTGTGCAAGCACAATGGAAAAATTGTCACCGACACAGCTAGAGTGCCACTTGACCAAACCCCAAACGATTGAAATGGGTCTAAAAAGTGTAGTTTACGAAGGCTGGCACTGCCCCAACCACGGCACTAAAAAACGAGAGCATAGTTTAGACTGCCATCTAATTTCTTACCTTGTCACGGATAATGCCATTGGCCATTGCACAACTTGCAAGGCATTGACGGTTGACGTCACTACCATCGTGAAGAAGCCAGCAACGTCGGCGTTGCCGGGTTGTAAGGTTGTTACTCAGAAGTGTCATTGTTGCGATCTCACCACCCAAACCGAAGAACTTATTCCCAAACGACCTGTCTCTCGTCGTCAGAGTAATAGCAGCTATACCAACAGCTACAACCACACCAATAGCAGTTACCACAGTAGCGATTCTGGTAGCTCAGCCGACAACACCAGCGATGGCGGATTTGGCGGCGGGTCTAGTGATGGCGGTGGCGCAGGCGATAGCTGGTAAAACAGTTAAATTGGCTTGATCTCTTAAAACAACAAAAAGTATCGCTGGCCATAGGTAACTCTTCTGCTGGTTCACAGCTATGTGAGCAAAGATATATTAGCAACGTGCCCAGTAAAAATGAGACTTAAATTATAGAGAAACTACTCTACTCTCAAATCACTAAAGCTGTCACTGAATGAGAAAAGACTCTAGTAAACTCTCTTTTAAAACAGGAAGTATCGTTGAGCCATGGGTAGCTCGTCTGCCGGTTCACAGGTAAGCAGTTGTCCATCAGCGCGTACTTCGTAGGTTTCAGAGTCAACCTCCATCGTCGGCTGGTAGTCATTTAGCTTCATATCAGCCTTGCTTAGATTGCGACAGCCACTCACCGCAACAGTGGTTGTTTGTAAACCAATTTGGCTAGCAATGTCAGCATCAGCGGCAGCCTTAGAAATAAAGGTGAGAGATGTGCTACCAATAGCACCACCAAAGCTACCAAACATAGGTCGCATATGAATTGGCTGCGGCGTTGGAATGCTGGCATTTGGATCGCCCATCTGTGCCCAAGCGATGACGCCACCCTTAATCACAATCTCCGGCTTCACCCCAAAAAATGCAGGTTTCCAAAGACAGATATCGGCTAGCTTGCTTTCTTCAAGGGAGCCCACTTCGTGAGCAATACCGTGGGTAATAGCCGGATTAATTGTGTATTTAGCCACATAGCGCTTGGCCCGATGATTGTCATTACGCTCAGAATCTTCTGCTAGAGCACCACGCTGTACTTTCATCTTGTGAGCCGTCTGCCAGGTACGAATGACAACTTCGCCCACTCGCCCCATCGCTTGGGAGTCTGAGGCAATCATGCTAAAGGCCCCTAAGTCATGGAGAATATCTTCGGCTGCAATCGTCTCTCGGCGAATACGAGACTCGGCAAAGGCAACATCTTCAGGAATACTAGGGCTCAAGTGATGACACACCATCAGCATGTCTAGGTGCTCATCTAGTGTATTGCGAGTGTAGGGGCGCGTGGGATTAGTGGATGATGGCAGCACATTGGCCTCACCGCAGACTTTGATAATATCTGGCGCATGCCCGCCACCTGCACCTTCTGTATGATAAGTATGAATCACACGATTCTTAAAGGCTGCAATGGTGTTTTCCACAAATCCAGCTTCGTTAAGGGTATCGGTATGGATCGCCACCTGCACATCAAAGTCATCGGCTACCCCCAGGCAAGTATCAATCGCCCCTGGTGTGGTTCCCCAGTCTTCGTGGAGTTTGAGTCCCATCGCCCCAGCTTGAACCTGTTCCACCAGACCTTGAGGCTGAGCGCTGTTACCTTTTCCGAGAAACCCTAGATTCATCGGAAAGGCATCTGCAGCCTGAAGCATGCGGTACATATTCCAAGCTCCTGGTGTACAGGTAGTCGCATTGGTGCCTGTGGCAGGCCCGGTACCGCCGCCGATCATTGTGGTCACGCCGCTCATAAGCGCTTCTTCG
>ERZ1740070.2487-NODE-2487-length-10575-cov-4.036217_pt1 | contig 10575 bp, 8 predicted proteins | sample MGYA00581734_ERZ1740070 | MGnify/ENA primary metagenome ERZ1740070 (study PRJEB43018, sample SAMN04849744) | marine metagenome | isolation source: floating plastic debris | place: Pacific Ocean | collected 2008-09-01 | study: EMG produced TPA metagenomics... | reverse complement strand
AGACTATTGGCTGCCTAAGTTTGCGACGGGCGAGCTGCGCGGCGGATTGGCACTGACCGAGCCGAATGCCGGCACCGACCTGCAAGCGCTGACGACAAAAGCAACGCGGGTTGGCGACAAATATGTGATCGAGGGCGCCAAGACGTGGATCTCCAACGCGATTGAAGGCCAGTGTGTGGCTTTGCTCTGTAAGACGGATCCATCTGCCGAGCCGCGCTACAAAGGCATGTCGATCCTGATCACGCAGACAAAAAATCCAGACACGATGGAAGACCTGCCAGGGGTCACCAATGGCAATAAGCTCTCTAAGCTGGGCTATAAGGGCATCGATAGCGGTGAGCTGATTTATACGGGCTATGAGTGCGACGCAGAGCTGAGCCTGGTTGGCGGAGAAGAGGGCAAAGGCTTCTTCATGGCGACGGGCGGTCTTGAGATTGGTCGGATCAATATCGCGGCGCGCTCCGTTGGGATTGCCCGCCGGGCGCTGCAGGAAAGCGTTGCCTATGCGCAGACCCGGCAGACCATGGGCAAACCCATTTGCGAGCACCAAGCGATCCAGTTGAAGCTCGGAGAGATGGGCGCAAAAACCCGCGCCGCTGAACTCCTCGTCCAAGACGCGGCCCGCGCTTATGACACGGGTGAGCGGATCGATATGGAAGCCGGTATGGCAAAATATTTTGCCTCTGAAACCGCCGTTGAAGTGGCGACGGAAGCCATGCGGATCCATGGCGGTTATGGCTATTCGAAAGAGTATGTCATCGAGCGCCTCTATCGCGATGCGCCGCTCATGTGCATTGGCGAGGGGACCAATGAGATGCAGCGTATCATCATCGCTAAGCAATTGGTCAAACGGAACCCGATCTAATGTCTGATCTGCCGCTGAAGGGCATCCGTATCTTATCGGTCGAGCAATATGGCGCTGGCCCATACGGCACCATGTTGCTCGCGGACCTTGGTGCCGAAGTCATCAAGATCGAAGACCCATCACGGGGCGGTGATGTCTCCCGATCGGTTGGTCCTTACATGTTGGGCGAGGGCGATAGCGAATTCTTCCAAACCTTTTCGCTCGGCAAAAAGTCCGTCACTTTGAACTTAAAGTCGGCAGACGGCCGTCGTCAGTTCGAGGCTTTGGTCAAAACTGCGGATGCTGTCGCCAATAATTTGCGTGGCGACCAGCCGGGTAAGCTTGGTCTGACCTATGACGCCCTGAAGGCTGTGAACCCGAAAATCGTGTGTGCTCATCTCTCTGCCTATGGCCGAAAGTCTGAGCGTGCAGATTGGCCGGGCTATGATTATCTCATGCAGGCCGAAGCCGGGTTCATGTCGATGACGGGTGAGCCCGACGGTCCGCCTGTTCGCTTTGGCCTCTCTATGGTCGATTTTCATACAGGCAGTCATTTAGCCACAGCGCTCCTCGCCGGACTACTCGGCGCGAGCCGGAGCGGAGAAGGCTGCGACCTTGATGTCTGTCTGTTCGATACGGCGCTGCATCAGCTGTCTTATCCCGCGACATGGTATCTCAATCAGGGGCACGTGACGGGGCGCTTGCCACGCGGCGCGCATCCTTCGATTGCGCCGAGCCAATTGGTGAAGACCGCAGACGGTTGGGGCCTTCTTATGTGCCAAACACCAAAATTCTGGCAGCTCTGGTGCGAGCATACGGGCAGTGATCTTGGTACAGATCCGCGCTTTGCCTCCATCCCAGCGCGGCGTGAGAATTTGGCGGCTCTAAGTGAAGCTGTGGACCAGGTCATGATGGCAAAAGCCACATCTGAGTGGCTTGGCATTTTAGGCGGCAAAGTCCCTTTCGCGCCCGTCCTCGATATTGGTGAAGCGCTGGATAGCGATTATGTCGCCCATGTTGAAATGACAACGCGGGTTGACCACCCTGAGACCGACCAAGGTGTGCGCACCCTAGCGTCTCCGTTTCGCGTGAACGGGGAGCGGCCAAGGCTCACGCGTGCGCCTAAAATGGGAGAGCACAGCGACAGCCTGCTGACGGAGAAAGTTCCATCATGAAGCTCTCTGGGCTGAAAGTCCTGGACCTATCGGCGTTTCTGCCAGGGCCGCATATGACGATGATGATGGCAGACCATGGCGCCGATGTGATCATGGTCGAGCCTGCCAATGGAACAGGCGAACCGACCCGCGTGATTGGCGAGACGACCGAAGACGGCACCTCTGTTTGGTTCCGCAACATTGCGCGGGGCAAACGCAGCCTGAAAGTCAATCTTAAAGACCGAGGTGGATTGGACCTGCTCTTGAAACTGGCTGAAGAAGCCGATGTCATGGTTGAAGCGTTTCGTCCGGGCGTCGTCACGCGGCTTGGGGTCGATTATCAAACCATTGTCGAGCGCAATCCCCGGATCATCTATTGTTCGATTTCGGCCTTTGGGCAGGAGTCCTCTCTCGCCAAGAAGCCTTCGCATGACACTGGCGTTCAGGGCTTAGCGGGTCTAATCGACCTCTGCCGCGGCATGAGCGATAACAAGCCGACCATGCCGAATGTCCCGTTCGCAGATGTGAGCGCTTCGCTAATGGCACTGTCCGCGATCTTGATGGCGCTGTATCGCCGCGAGCAAACTGGCAAAGGCGACTATATCGATCTGGCCATGTATGATGCTGCGATCGCATGGACACCGAACGTGCTCGGGCCGACCTTTGGTGAGGATCGCCATCCGGTGCCAAAAGATATGCGTAGCTTTGGCGGGTCTGCGCTGACCAATCTTTATGAAACCTCAGATGGCGAGTATCTCGTTTTTGCTGGACCTGATGTGAAATTCGCGACCAATCTGCTGACCGCGCTCGGCCGCGAAGATTTGATCGAGATCGCCAAGCGTCCGCCTGGACCAGAACAGAAGCCATTGCGCGCTTACTTTGCCGAGACGTTCAAAACCAAGTCCTTGGCAGAGTGGAAGTCCTTCTTAGAGCCAATCGATTGCGCGTGGTCTTGGGTGCGAAGCCTCAAGGATGCATTCGATGATCCGTTCACGGAAGAACGGGGTATGGTCTTCACCGATGGTGCGGGAAATCGCCATGTGGGACCACCTATAAAATTCGAAAACGAACCGCCTCAACCCAATCCAGACGTGCCGGCGTTTGGCGACCACAGTGAAGCGATTGCCGCCGAAGCGGGTTTGTCGCCAGAAGTCATCGCGGATCTAAAATCGCGAGGGGTGATATGAGCGCTCTGAAATTTCCGGCGCACCGCGCGCACCTCGGCGTTTGGGAAGGGACCTATCGCCACATCAATCTCAACGCGGAAGAAGAAGAGCTGATCCAGTCGCATGTCGTCTGCGAGTTCCCCGGCACCGACGTGTTCTATCGCCAGGCCATCAAGCTCACCCATGCGGATGGCAGCGTCACCCATGCGGGCTTTGACGGCTATGATCGCGGCGACCATCTCTGGTTCGATACGCCGACTTTCATTGGTAAGAGTTGGGAAACCGAGGATGGCGTCGTGCTCCTAAACCTGCAACGCAAAGATGAGCCGGGGGCCCATTTTGTCGAAGTGATCATTATGGGTGAAGGCGGCAAGGACCGCGCCCGCACATGGCATTGGTTCAAGGACGGGCAGCTATATCGCCGGACCCTCTGTGATGAAAGGCGCGTTGGCTAACCCTTTGCCCGGTCGAGCCGCATCTCATACGCGAACCGGCCGGCGGGATGAAGGCTTTCTGAAAGCAGCATGATATCACCGCTGGCATCACGGTAGCGTCGCACGGTGCGCAAAGCCGGATAGCCGTTCGACAAACCAAGCCGATCCGCCTGGCTTTTGTTGAGCGCCACCGCTTCCATTCTTTGAACCACGTTTTTAACGCTGACCTGATGATGCTCCTCGATCCACTCGGAAATCGAACCCGGCAGGGACGAGATAATCTCGACATCCGGCGCGAGACCGGCGCGGATGTAGACCGCGGTAATGGCTTGTGCCGGTTGGTCGGCAATCCGACGAAAACCGATCAATTGTAGATAGTCGCCCGTCAGTCCTAGCCGATCGAGTGTCTCCTCATCTGCTGTTTGCGTTGTCGAGATCTCGAAGTGCGCATCGCGCGCATATTGCAGGATCGCGTCAAAGTCGCCGATCGGCTGGGCAAAGGCGGGCGCGCTCAGTTGAGCGACAATCGTGCCGGCCCCGCGGCGCCGCTCTATCAATCCATCATCGGTGAGGATCCGTAACGCGTCGCGGGCTGTGTGACGCGAGACTTTATGGGTTTCGCAGATCTCCATCTCCGTCGGCAGCGCGTCGCCTGGTTTGTATTTTCCAGTCGTAATCTCAGCTCGAAATTGTTCGGCGAGTTGACGGTAACGGGGCTTAGAAGATGCCATTTACAGGCCCTTTCGAATCTCGAACCAGCGCGCCGACAGCATTTCTTGAAACTGCGGGTCGGCAATGCTGATAAGCGCCTCGGCGCGGTGTTCAATCGATTTGTGCTTCAGCTCTGCAACACCGTGTTCGGTAACCACTGTGTCGACATCCGCGCGCGCAATCGAAGTTGCGGCTTGTGGGAGGCGTGGAACGATCCGGCTCACGGTCCCGCGCCTTGCGGTCGAAGCGAGGGCTAATATCCCGCGTCCCCCTGGTGCGACTTGCGCTCCACGCAAGAAGTCGACAAGGCCACCCGTCCCGGATACCTGCTTACCGTTTAGAAAATTCGGCGTTCGCTTGACCGAACAAATCAACCTCAATGCAGGAATTGATGGCCTTAAAATTCTCGATCCCTGCGAGCGTAGAGATCGCATGCGTGTGCGTGACCGGAGCAAACTGAATGCGGTCTTCTCTAACCACTCGCTGATAGAGGGCGTCTGTCCCAATCGCGACTCCCGTGACGATGGCGTTTCTTTGATCGGCAATGCCGCCGCTGTCGAGCAATCCGACGAGGGGGTTCGACACCATGCCCGCATGGATCTTCAGATCCTGGTGTCCGACCAGCGCCTTCAAAACTGCTTGCTGCACATTGCCGAGGCCAAATTGCAGCGTGTCGCCTGACGCGCAGAGATTGGCGATGTTTGCGCCAATCACCTCAAACGTTTCTGGGAGACTGGCTTCCGGAACTTGCACCAAAGCCTGGTCGACCTCTGCGATGTGTTTAAACCGATCAAGCGCGATCTTGGGACCATTCATTGGAGGGGTCATGGCGTGATTGATGACAGCCAAAAGCGGCAGGTCTGGACGATCGGAAATCAGTGTCGAAAAGTCCGCGGAGACGCCAAGGCTTACTTCGCCATTTGCATCCGGCGGGGTGACCATGATGATCCCTCCATCCAGTGCCGTGTTGGAAAGCCACCTCGTGCTTTGCACATAGCTGAGCGGCATAAACTTGGTTCGCCCAGCCTCAAAACTCGGTCGCAGGGCAGGGGAGACAAAAATGCTCTCAGCCCGCGCACTCGCACTGTAGCTTGCCCAATCGGTTTGATTGACGCCTGGAATCCAAATGCCGAGAAAGGGCACCCCCGCAGCGAGGGCAGGGTCCTGTGCCAGGGCGTCGACGAGCGCCAATGGTTCGCCGCTGCAACCCGCCACATAGACCCGCGCTTTGGTCGGAAGATCTTGGCGAAACCGCTTTAAGGCGTCAGAAACAGAATTCTCAGTCATTTTTTGTTCGGTGGCGCAACTTTCTGGTTCACTCAACCACAATCTTTGTGTAAGCACCAGAATATGTCCGGACAAATTTCGGAAAAGCCTGTTTTGACAGAGCTCTGCACGCTCTTGTCCCGGTCTGTAAGCTCTGAAAGTTTACAGCGTGCACGCTTGCATTTGCTCGATTGGATCGGGTGCGCGGCTGCTGGAGCAGTTGAACCAGTCGGGCAGGTACTGCGTTCACAATCCCCCCAAGATGCTGAGACACGTACTTTTATCTGGGGCGGGCTCGGCAATGTCTTGGAAATGGACGATGTCGACAAACGCGCGCTTTTGCATCCAGGACCAAGCATCGTCCCGGCCGCCCTCAGTGTGGCGCAAGCCGAACAGAGCGAAATCTCGGATCTGCTCTCCGCACTGGTGCGCGGCTATGAAGCGACCATCCGCTTGGGGCGTGCGGTCGGCGCGGGTCACTATGCTCTGTGGCATACGACCGGAACGTGCGGCCCGATTGGCGCAGCGGTCGCGGCAGCTGAGCTCAATGGCCTCACGCAAGAAGAAACCGAGCATGCGATGGCGCTCGCCCTCAGCCAAGCCGCTGGGCTGTGGCACAACCGGCATGATCCTGAGAGCATGGGCAAACAAATGCACACAGCGAACGCGGCCCGTGCGGGCGTACAAGCTGCGCGGTTGGCGAAAGCGGGAATGACTGGACCGCTGCGTATCCTTGAAGGAGAGCAAGGCTTCTTCGCCGCTATGTGTCCGGACGGCGATCCAAAAGACTTGCTCACGGATACGGCTAAGCGGTGGTGCATTCATGATGTCAGCTTTAAGCCTTGGCCCGCCTGCCGGCACGCGCATGCCGTCATTGATGCAGCTTTGGAGCTACGCGATCATTTTCAACCTAAGGCGTCTCACGAGATTACCGTACGCACTAATTCAGACGCATTGAAGTTCTGCGACCGGCTCGTACCAAAGACCGTGATCGAAGCCAAATTCTCGCTTCAGCATGCGGTTGCTATCGTGCTCACCCGCGGCCTACCCAAGCTTGAAGACTTCCAACCGGACGCTATCGAAGATCCCGAAATCCGCGCGCTTCGAGAGAAAGTCAACGTCGAAGTCAGCCCTGTATTTGATGCTGCTTATCCGGCGAGGTTTGGTGCGGAGGTCTCGCTTGGGGAAACCGTTACTGAGGCGCCAGACGCCCTCGGTGATCCGGAGAACCCGATGAGCGAAACACAGATCCGCGCCAAAGCAGAGATGCTCATGCGCGCAGGTGGCTTTTCAACCGAGCAAACGGACGCGATTATCTCAGACGTTTTAAACGCGGATGGACCCGCCATGGGCCTCATCAAAAAATTCAAGGAGGCGTTCGCATGACCCGTATGATTGACGCCTTCGTAGAGCATGGCCTGAACACATCTTTCGAAGCATTGCCGCCCAAAGCCATAGAAGCGGTGAAGACCTATCTCCTCGATACGCTGGGCGTTGGCATTGCCGGTTCAGTCGTTCCCTTGACGAAAAACGTGCGCGTCTCTGCTGCAAATTGGGCGGGCGCAGGCGGCGCGCATGTTTGGGGTCTAGACGGACAGGCGACCACGCCGGCCAACGCGGCCTTTATCAATGGCTTTCAAATCCACTGTCAGGAATTTGACTGCGTTCATGAGCCAGCGGTTGTGCATCCGCTCGCAACCATTCTCGCTGCCTTAATGGCGGAGTGCGACGCGCGCGGCGATGTCGGCGGTCGCGAATTCGTCGTGGCACTTGCCGTCGCTGTCGATCTTGCGGCGGGACTCGGCATGAGTGTACTTTCACCGCTAAAGTTTTTCCGGCCCGCCAATGCTGGGGTTTTCGGCGCGACTTTGGGTATTTCGCGTTTGAGAGGCTTTGACGCGGACCAAACGAAAGACGCCCTTGGCTACGCGCTCGCATTCAATTCAGGCACCATGCAGGCTCACGTTGAAGGCAAGCCTGCGCTGCCGATCCAAATCGGGAATGCGGCGCGCGGCGCGATCATGGCGTGCGATTTGGCTGAAAATGGTTTGCCAGGACCTCATGACAGTCTCGAAGGCCCATTCGGCTATTTCGCCTTGTATGAGGATCAAGTCGATCCTGCGCCCGTCATTGCTGCAATCGGTAAGGCGTGGCGTATCGCCGAGGTGAGCCACAAACCCTTCCCAACGGGTCGCGCGGCGCAGGGCGGCATCGTCTTGATGCAAAAGCTGCGAGCGCTTGGGGTCACCGCGGAGAATGTTGAGAGCATCGAACTGACCGCACCGCCATTGATCCACCGCTTGGTCGGGCGACCTTTGCAGCCCGGTATGTCGGTCAATTATGCGCGGCTTTGTTTTCAATATTCGGGCGCCGTTGCGCTTCGGACCGGCCAGGTCGGGCTAGAGGACTTTCTTGAAGATCGCCTTGAAGACGACGCCACGCTGGCGCTCGGCACCCGGATCTCGGTTACTGATGATGGCGTTGGGGCGCCTGCGGATTTCACCCCGCAGATCGCGGTTGCTACTTTGAAAACCGGAGAGATGATCGAAGCGCGCATTGATGAGCTGTACGGCTCTCCTGCTGATCCGATGAGCCAAGAGGCCCATCTGGACAAGTTTCACCGCTGCATAGAATTTGGATTCGGAGGCCCGCGCCCGGCGCTCGAGGCCCGATTGATAGAGCTTACAAACGATCTCGAGACGATTGAGGATGTTTCCATCCTTAGTCGTCTCGCTGCTGGATTGGAGACCTGACCATGGCAGGACAGCACAACACTTATTTTAACAGCGTTGACTGGGAAGCCTTGCAGCAAGACCACCCGATTGGCGATGGTTTCCTGACCTTTGCAAAGCAAAGCCAAGACGAAATTCGCGCGCATCAAGAAAAGCTGTTCGCGCGATGTGTGGCGCGTGCGTGGCAGACGCCATTCTATCAAAGGCTTTGGGGCAAGGCGGGCGTCGAGCCTGGCGATATTAAAGGCCTTGAGACGCTGCCTCATCTGCCCATGTTCGACAAAGCTGACATCATGGAGAGCATCGCGCTGGCCCCGCCGCTTGGTGACTTTGCAGGTTTTGAGTCTTATCCAGAGGGACGCCCACCCGTCATTATGCACACAACGTCGGGCACCACTGGGACGCCGCAAGTCTTGCTCTTTGGCGCGAAGAGCCGGGAAGCGCAAAATCTCCTACTCGGTCGGCTCTATCGCTTCCAGGGTTTGCGACCCGATGATGTGGTTCATTCCGTATACGGACATGGAATGATCAATGGCGGTCATTATGTCCGCGAAAGCGTTATTCACTGGACCAGCGCGATCTTCATGTCGGCCGGGACGGGGGTTGAAACGCGCTCGGTCCGCCAAGTGGAGCTGATGCGCGATTTCGGGGCGACCGTGATCGTTGGTTTCGCCGACTATATCAAAAAGCTCGCTCGCGTTGCAGCTGAGCAGGGGATTGATCCTGCGGAGGATTTAAAAATCCGAATGATCTCAGGTCATCTGGGACGGGAAGATAAGCAAAGCCTTTCGGACAGTTGGGGCGGTGTCGATTGTTTCGATTGGTACGGTGTCGGGGATACGGGCTGTATTGCCGGTGAAGGGCCTGACCGAGACGGCCTGTATGTTATGGAAGATGCGCAGTTCCTAGAGGTCTGCGACATTGATACAGGCGCGCCGCTCTCCGATGGCGAGCAAGGCGATATGGTCTGCACTTGTCTGTATAAGGATGATCTCTATCCAATCATTCGCTTCAACACGCATGACGTGACCAAAGTTAAAACTGGGGCCTCGTCGATTGGGGTCAATTTCAAGCGCGTTGAAGGCTTCCTTGGGCGCTCGGACAATATGGTCAAAATCCGCGGTATCAATATTTTCCCGCAAGCCATGGGCCCGCTTTTGGAAGAAGTCAGCAGCTTTGCCGGTGAGTTCATTTGTAAGGCCGAACGTGATGCTGCCGGGCGCGACGAGTTCATTGTCTGCGCCGAAGTCAATGGCCCGTTGTCTGACATTGAGGCCAGCAAATATAAAGCCCTGCTCAAGCAGAAGATTGGTATTGATTGCGGCATTGAGCTGTCCGCTCCGGGCGGGCTGGCAGATCTGACGCAAACGGAGGTTCGTCAAAAGCCCATCCGTCTCATCGATGATCGGTTCAAGTAATGCGACCTGACTATCGCGCTCGCATCGCCCGCCTTAATCCTGCGATCAATGCCATAATGGATGACACGCAAGATACGATCGGCGCGGGTCTTTGCTGGGTGGCGAAGTCGAACATTGCGGTCAAAGATCTCCCACTTACGGCCGGATGTGAAGCGTATCGCAGCCGCATCGCGAGTGAAGATGCTGAGGTGATCGCGCGTATTCGCTCCTCCGGCGGAGCCGTTCTCGGCACGGTCAATATGCATGAGGGTGCGCTGGGTGCGACGACAGACAATGAAGCCTATGGGCGAACGCGAAACCCTTGGAACTTAGACTATACGCCAGGCGGATCCTCTGGTGGCTCGGGCGCAGCTGTCGCCGCGGGTCTGTGCGATGTGGCGCTTGGGACAGACACAATGGGCAGCGTGCGTATTCCGGCCGCCTATTGCGGGGTGCAGGGCCACAAGCCGACGACGGGTATTGTATCGGACACGGGCGTGATCCCGCTTTCAACGACACTCGATCATGTCGGTCCGTTAGCGCGCGACGTCGAAACTCTATGGCGCGCCATGAATGTGCTGGCTGGATGGGGCGACGACGCCAAGCTCGAACCTATAAGCCTGTCCAAGCTTAAGATTGGCGTCTGGACCGGCGATGGCGACGTGACGCTAACGCCTGCGGTTCAATCCGGGTTCGAAGCGGCTGTCGCTCAAGTTCGGAACGCAGGTGCCGAGCTAAAATCAGTCTCGCCGCCACGATATGACTATTCGAAGTCCCGTCGGGCGGGCCTTCTAATCTCTGAGGTTGAAGGCGCAAAAGAGCACGGTGTGACCGAAACGGTACCGCGTCCTAATGTTCTAATTGATTTGTT
>ERZ1740070.2486-NODE-2486-length-10579-cov-9.981566_pt1 | contig 10579 bp, 8 predicted proteins | sample MGYA00581734_ERZ1740070 | MGnify/ENA primary metagenome ERZ1740070 (study PRJEB43018, sample SAMN04849744) | marine metagenome | isolation source: floating plastic debris | place: Pacific Ocean | collected 2008-09-01 | study: EMG produced TPA metagenomics... | reverse complement strand
ATCATCATCATCATCATCATCACACCATACCCAATGCAGAGCGATGAGATTCATTCATCTCATTGTGTAAAGTCAATGAGATCAGGGAGTTTACAAAAGGAAATGAAAAAATGTATCTCACTGGAAGAGTTGCTCACCCTTTGTGCAAGAAAGACAACTACAAAGACCCTTTCAACTTGAAAAATTTTAGCCAATTGGAACCTCTGTCACAAACTGATCAAGTTTGAAGTTGAATCACTGCCATAACCTCTCAAGGACAAATAAAAATCTTATGAGAGAGGAAAAATTATCTATCTGCAATGTATGGCTGTAAATTTTTTACTTTATTACTGGCCACTGCTTACACAGACTTGCCAACTGTTGCTCATTCAAAGCGAAACTCAAGCCATTGGACCTTCCATTATCAGGCTAAAGAGTGAGAAAATTGCCCCAATCTTTACGAGCTTGATATATGTTAGCATTCATTGAACAAAAATTTTCAAAAATTGCCATTCCCAAATCTCTGTCACTCAACGGTCTCATCTGAGGTTGGCAGGTGGTCTGTATTGACAGTGAAGCTAGTTCTGTTGCAAACTCAATCACTCATGCAGAATTATAGATACTCAATTATCTATCCATAGTCCAAGAGGGGGGATCCATCTTGATTTTCAATTTAAAAGGGGTGATTTTGAATGATGATGATGTTTCTTGGGGAGATTGAACTCAAGTCATTGCATAGGCATGTGTGGTTTACCACTGGTATACTGTCTTGTATTCATTGCCTTTATTGGTTGAATTGCCTATTTATAACCCGGTCCATTACCACATGCGATCAACACCTGCTTGAACAGCTTGTCACAACTTGAACTCAACACACTAAACACAACTGGTATCACAGGTTATATTTATACAATTATAGCCTGTGCTAGTATCCAGTGTGGCTCTCATAAATCAGTATATCATTTATTACATTTTTAGCCACTTTTTCCAGACCGATCCATGGCCTACTGCCACACCAGTTTAGGTCTCTATGATGTTGTAATCAACTGTCATGAGGATGACTACGAAGCAGCCACGCAGTTTGTCCAAGAGGTGAAGGAAAACATACCTCAAATAGAGATTGGTATCCTCAAAGATATCATGGATGAAAATCGTACGTATTAAGTGTATTTAATGGAAGACCATGACCTTTTTGGCTTTCATTATGTATTATGGACTTAAAATTTTTGTAGCTTTGATTGGTTTGCCATTATACGATCACCAATCAGAGACATCAGTCTTTTATATTAGCTTTTATATTAGCGATTACTCCTTGTTTATAGTCAGTCATCGATGCAACCTTTTTTGCTGCTGAGACCTGGCAGTAGTGTGTTTAGCATAACATCAGCTTCTCATCAATTTTTGATGTATCCAAAGAGTGTAATATTAATTTTACCCGGAGGGTATATTATACTCTTTGATGTAGCTATACTTTTCGACGTAGTTTGGTGAGCGACCCGTAATCCTCATTCGAAAAAACTAATCTAGCATACACAACAGGCTTGCACTTCGAAAGACTGAATTTTCATTGGGTCATGCAATCTCATATAACCAATAGCAGAAACATGTAAAAGGTCCTATGAAAAAACATGATTGGCCACCCTCTCACATTTTCCAATGATATATATAATATATATAGTCAGATTATAATATACACCAAGAATATTCAGGGGCCAATAAATGCCACAGAGCCTTTTATTGCCTTTTACTCCCTTATGAGGGCAGGGTAGCTCCATCTGCTTTTGTGGATATGCTTCCCATTATGAATTGCCTTAAAAATTGAGAGAAATGATTACCAAGCTTTGCCAGATTGTGTAAAATTGTGTTAAAGTTGTTGGTCACTCTGTTAGTATTGCTATAGGCCTACCCCGATGATGATTTTATGGCCACCTTTAGACAGGCCAATCTGAGCTTTGAAATCTGGTACAGATTTTTATCTTGTATTCTTTTCAATTTGGCTTTGAAAACTTTTTTTAATTTGGCTCTGGAATAGAGACATTAAGTTTGTGGTTTGATATGGCATGATAATGTGTCAAGCTGCCTTCTCATTAATCTCCAGTGTCAGCCTATCAGCTTGCAATACTCTTAGTAGAGTGATGAACAACCAATCAGAATTTGACCGAGTAGCGTGAAACGAGCACCCGTGAATTTCCATAAAACAAGAAGATAATGGTTACATGCCCTATTGCATATTTTATTTCAGTATGGGATATCCACATACCTGCCCCACAACTGACTCTGATAATAGAAAACTCGAAAATTTAATGTCGCGGACCATAGCTGAGTAGGTTATTTCATACTTATGTATGTGATATGATTATTTAGATTTATTTTTTTAAATATGATTTTTCTGTGTTGACCAAGTTATGTTGAAAGCTAATATCTAATGGTGTCGTGAATACATGCTAAATTATAAATACTGATCAATTTTCTTTATTCTTTCCCTCAGCTGGTATGGACAAATACGAGTTGTTGGAGGAAGCCATTGATAATTGCACATATCTCATGTTGTTTGTCACTAATACTATGACAAACAAGGACATGTGGCGTGAGTACAAAAATCAACACCATAAAATTGTTGATCAGTTTTATGGCTGTTTAATTTGGGCGATTTATTAAACAACTTAAAAGCTTCGAAAGATGTCATCGCTTTCTTACTTTTGCTCTGTATGAACTAGAACTGGCAAATGTTATTGTAATTGATTTAAAACTTGCTTACAAGTGCCAGGGAGAGTTTTTGCCAGAGTTTTTGTCATGTCAAAACAATTCTGTTGACATCAGATACACTGACTCTTCATAATTCATTGTTTAGATCATTTGGTTACAAGTTCATTCCTAAACAGTACGATTGAAGATGAAAACAAGAAGTGGTGTCTCATCCCTGTTTGGGTGGACTGGAAACATAAAATGAAGAAGCCTATTGTCATCAGCACCTTCACAGGAATTCATTACAGCACTGAGGATAGTATGGTAGGTTTTTCGTTGAGTGTTCCTATTTTCCAGTATTTAGACCAATCAAGATGGAATCCTGTGTTGTGGCTTGAAGCTTGCTGTGGCAGAATGATAAAGGCATTTCCAAAAGCGCATAGTATTGAGTATTATATTTTATCTAATATACTCTATGCTCAGATTCAAGATTGGGGGTTAATTGGCGCCCACTGTCAAACACCCCCCCCAATTTGGTGGCGCTTATATCTATCGCATTATATAAGTGTTTTTCACGAGTGCCCATTGTCACTCAGAGTTTTTGATAGGTGGTTAGCTTCATGTATCGTTTTTTGTCCGCTGTTTATGCGTTTTGCAATATCAATATTTCACTCATGGTGTGCAGACTAATAAAGGATCATGGCGTAATCTGTCAAGGGAAATTGATAAAAAGAAGCAAGATCGTCAACGAAAAAAGCAGCTTTGGTGTGAGAAGAGAAATGATGAACAAGTTGTAAAAGACAAAGCTTATGAAAATCAGCAGGAGCTGCAACAATTACAACAACGAAAAGAAGTTGAAAGGTACAACCATTCCAGCTCCGTATTTAATGATACAGTATTTTCATACATATATGTCAATTCAAAGTTGCCTACAGCGTCTGGTATAGAAGAGGAAAACTTGAATTGTAAAATTGGTGCTGAGCATCGATTTGCACCAGTTGTATGACTTTTGATTAGGTGAGGTTACAAATCATCAGTGTTGTCATATTTAGAATGTTCTGTTGCTCATACAACTGGTATGTCAAATTAATTGATGACCATCTTGCTTCTAATTTTGGTGTGCTCGGTGTTTGATATGTTATTCATTTGCAGGCTAGATCGACAGCATGCAGTGGACTTGCAAAATGTGGCTGCACAAGACACTAATCCAAAGCCATCTGTTGTGCCTACCAACCAGTCCACGGGTAATAAAGCTCAGCGTCAACAGGGCAATTCCAAACATGAAACTCCTGTGAACATCAATCTCACTATTCATAATAATCTTTTGCAAGATCCAATGGTAAGCTTTTACTCCACATACTTCTGCAGATTTGAGCCTCGTTTTTTATTGTATCCAGTGTTGAAAGGCTGAAAGGTTTCCTGGTGGCTGTCAGTTTGTTTTACATAATAAAAATGTAGAAGATCAAGAGCAGCATAATTCACCGATGAGGATGAGTGGTGTTATTCCACATTATATCTGTTTACAGGATCGGATAATTGCTGCAGAATTTGCTCCTCCACCAGATTCTGATACTAGCACCAGCAGGTATGCATTCTTCTTAGCTGTCTCTTTTTACAAGCTGAAGTCCTTGTGTGACTTGGAATGACGAGGTAGATCGATGACGATTTGGTGAGAGCTTAAAAATCTCTAACGCATGCATTATTGAAATATACACTTCTTATCATTTCAGTGTCAGCACGTGGTCTGAAAGTGAGGGTGGTGTAGTAAACCCGAGGATCAGAGTAGAATATCAGCAATCAACGTCTTCGGAGTCGTCTGCTACAACACACTCTGCTCAGAGCTCACATCACACTATAAGGCAATCTTCTGACTCTGGGACTGCCGCAAGTCATCAAAACTCGTCATCAGGTTCATATTTTTCACATGGCCAGATTCTTGAAAATCGATGTTATTTGCTCTCCGCATATAAACTTACGCTAACAACATCAATTTTCATGGTGTTTAAATAAAGGCAGCCTTTCATGAACGAGAGAACCTACTAATTTCAGAATAAGCAGATTAACGTTGGATTGAGTAAACGAATGCTGTTATTATCTTAGACCGTATATCACAAAGAAACTGATGTGTACTTGATCATTTGTTGTAGCGGGCGACTTAGCTGCAGGGCACCAAAGTCAATACAATGCTCATACCTACATTCCTTCCAATACTGTACCATATCACAGATCAGTCAGTAACAAAAGTTCAAGTTCATCAGCAACAGGCAATCTCACTGATCCCTCCCAAGACGGCGGAGGCATAAGTACTCGACACAGGTAGTGTATTACATCTTAACTTACTTCTTGCTGACAGGACCACTCATAATTTTGTGTGTACATACAGTGCATGTGGGTCAATTCTCACCTTTGCCATTGGTATTTTCTTCTGTAGAGGTATCACCATATCATCATCAGAGGGTGAAATGTCAGCTGCGGGTGATTATCATTCCAATCATTATGCTCCAGGTTTGTGTTTTATATACTACCTTCAAGATAATAGAAAATGAAGTACCATTTTACCTGGAATAATGTTCATCAATCCAATGAATCTCGAAATTGTAGCATTTACTTGGATGAGGATGACCTTGTCGTAAATTTATATCGTTGTTATTTCCAACACCTAATGATTAACTGCGGCTTATTTTATTTCCTTTGAACTGGTTTACAAAACTTACGGACACAAGAAATAATCTTTCAAAGCGGTTGGAGGGTGCTGAGAGGGGACATGAATATAGTTTGCCAGAGGAAGCCTTGAGGGGGTTCATTAAAATCATGGCCGCTTGGAGACTATGAGTAGATTTTTGAGCTTGATTCGCTGCCAGCTCTGTGAGACAGCTTCTTCTACTCTTCCTCTATATGATAGTCACCACATTCACCTTGTCAAAAGATCAGCAAATTCGTTCATGCATTATCTATTTAGCCCCAAATCACATAATTACCAGCCCAGTTTTGATGGCCTGGTTGTTGCGCAACAGCGCGCAGATTTTAGTCTCTGGCCCCGCCGTATATCAAAGACCTATATTTTTCTTCTTCTTTTTTGCTTAGCATTTTCACCATATACATGTATTTGCAGAAATTATATCTGGCTGCTTGGGTTTCGCAAGACATGAGTAACGACTCCGAATTTCCTATCACTTGTGTGTTTAAATTAACCAAATTTGAAAGGTAGATTATTCTAATGAACCCTTGGAAACTCGTCTGTTGGGAAAGTTCACTCTTGTATGCTATCAGCTGTCACGAAAAGCAGTAATCAAATATGTATTTAGAACAACTTTTGTCATTATTTTGCAGAGTTCAAAGCCAGCCGAGACTTCATGTATAATAGGAATGGCTTATGTTATAGACTTTATCAATGGCCTATCTGGGTAACCATGATTGAGGTCATTTATAGAACTTATAACATGCGCCATTTGCTCTCATAGTCTCAGTGCCAGGCTAGTATCACTTCATTACCTTTAAGACAAGGAGCAAGTGTTAATTTTAGATCGGGCCTTTGTTCTAGTGATGAGCTACACAACACAAGGTGATACCTAGTAAATGTAGGAGGGCTGTATGGAAACTAACCATGACCATTTTGTTGCGGACATTAAACTGTTTTGGACTGCAAGATAAAGATGCCTTGAATACAATCTGCCATTTCCTCTGAAGCAATTCTCAATATCAATACATTTTGATTACCTGCTCATTGCTTTGGTTTTACCACAGTGGTAACCAAACGTGCTTAGTCTGACTACTATTGTGATTTGTGAGCATAGAAAAAAAGAATTAGAAATAGTGAGTGATGCCTATCAATTTGGCTAAAAAACGTCTGTATTATTTAGCTGCTAGCTGCTACTAATGAAAAAATTTTAATGTTTTGTGTACCATTTCAGCTGAAGAGATACCTGCTGTGGTAGGTAGATTAGATACCATAATGAGTGAAGCTAGCCAATCACAGTACATCTCAAAACCAATGTCAATGACACCATGGACAGAACTTAACCGATCATCGACGGTAGAAGCGGGGGACGTCCAAGCCAGCGGAATACACAGTAGAATAGATGCTACACACCCATCTAGTCAGTCAAGCACAGAGCGAGTTACAGCCACTGGGGATCCGGCTGACGCTACATGTACCTCCGTCTCTTCAGATACTACAAAAGCGGTAAATATACAATCATGAAGAGTTACAATGACTGTGCTGTAAGTGCTTGGTGTGGTGTCTGAGAACGCCTGTGTGATCAAACTGGCATTTCACTATGTCAACCCTGATTTTGGATGTTATAGGAGTTGTGACGCAGCGGTGAAGTACCAGAATGAATGTTGTGTGAAACTAGTCGGGTGTATGCATTTTTTGCTAGTGACGCATGTGTGACTTTACGTGGTAGAAATTCATATTAAATATTGATCGGTTTTCTTGCATACAACATTTTTAGGGTGTATATGTTTATTTAGGTACGTGCATATGTAAATGGCTATCATTTTTCATCCAAGTCATGGCGGGCATCATTTACTGACATCCCAAATGCGCTCTGGCAATGGTAATCATGTATTCCTGCTGTATGATAACTTTCCTCCCTTTTTACGAAGATTTGCCCACTATTCAGGCATGTGGGGGTAATTCCTGGAATTGATCCTTATTCCTTTCTTACATTTAATTTGTCACTTCCATTGCTCCATATATAATTACGTAGTTATTGACTCTTCTCATCCCAATGAAAAATGCGATAAATCAGTATTGGAAACACAATCATCTATGTTCTTAATACTGTTCTGTTTTGCTCAACATCATCAAAATGTCATGAAGTTTCATTTGTTGTGTTTTAGAATACCACAAATTCGGATCTACCAAGCAGACTACCAACAAAGTTCCGACAACTTGCCTTCTCGGGTGAGGGACGAAGAACACCTAGTAATGAACCACTTTCCCTGACTGAACATCCTCCTTATTAATGATGATGATACACCATTCTTATTTAGTGTTACATTTTCAGATATTGCATTGTTTATATTTTTACAGCTGTTATTGCATTTTTCTTAAAAGAAATGTGACTGTTCAATTATTATTCATGATCAATATTTATCTGCCAAGCCCCGAATGGAGCAACCCTAATACTTTTTTGTAAAAATCTGTTCAATTTTCACGGTTATTTATATTCTAATGTAAAAATGAATTTTTAGTGCAAAGCAATCCAAACAATTTTTTTCTTCTCATGTGCCATTAATTAGTGTTATACAAATCATGAAATATATGAATCGATATCAGCAAAATATTTATATTCTATGATGTTTATTTGTTTATGGTTTGGTTCTAGATAAGGTGTATCTCAGGGCATTGGTTTTGTGATAGTATTACTGCTAAACCATATTCATGGTCAGGCGAAAGCATGCTGGGGTGTAAGCGACGGTGTGAAACGGAGGCCGGGCCAGATGTTGATTCAGCATGGCCAGAGACCACCACCTGCTTGACCCCTGCTAGACAACAATTTTTAATGTTATAAGTTGCTTTTGTGGAGCAAGTCCTAACTTTTACCAGTTGTCTGCCCTTCTGATGAGAGGCGCAACTCCTACATACAGGATCATGCAGTTAACCAATGAGATAAATGAATCATTGGGTTAACCAATAAGATAACAGATAAAAGATACAGGGATCTCCTCTTATTTCAAATAATTATAATTCACCACCTCTAACAACAAAAAACCTCTTTGGTAGCCATACAAGAACCAGTCAATAAATACTTTAGAAATCTTAAAAGATGACATTGGTTTAGTCATGTATGGAGTTGGTCTGAGAGGCAGCTCAAGGGATACATATGCTTCCCACACAAACTATCCACTGAATGGTTAAAATGTTCACATAGTAGGTTATGATACTGTTCTACACCGGCTTTTATCTATCGTGAAACCTACCCTGAAATACACAAAATGGCTTTTATAAGCTAAGACAAAATTCAGCAATTTGCCGACTTCGAAGCAAACAATGCAGCAGCAGCATGTATAACACAAACATTGTCAACTTTTGCATTAACTGAGAGAAACAGATTTTTTGCTATGTACTCTAGACAGGCGACACATTCTGAGGTAGATGAAGCAGATATCCCAAGCATCCCTCCTAGTATAGACCTCTCTGATCCACACCAGCTCCATCGTACCATACTGCAGGTTATACTCTCTATCTTATGCCCCGCTATGGCAGTAAGTTCATTTGCACCACTTCACATGAATGAATCTCATCTGGTTCAGTTCATACAAGTCATGCACTGATTGATAACCATCAAAACTGCAGGGTTTTTTGTTGCTCAAGGGTGAAAGGATAAGGGCACCAAGTTGTATGGCTACTCAGCGTTCACTTATTCTATTATTTCTAGGGTGCAGCCATCGCTGGTATAGTGTTCAGTCTGACTTACCGAAAGGCGGTTCCATGGAAGACGGTTTCATATGCTATCACTCTGAAGGAACGCTCTGAAATAGTGATGTTGGACTTCAAATTCGTAGATGCTTTTCTCGGAGATCTGATTATATACATTGTAGTAACTGTGGTTGCTGTTCTTGCCATCATATTGATGCTAGGATTTGTGTCTGCAGCCCTCCACAAAGCGCGGGGCTTAAAACTGGTAGGTAAGTACAGTAACCATACATAACGGGGTCGGGTACATAACTTGCGTTATCCATTCATGTTAGAGTATCAGGTATCGAATCGGTATTTTTGTGTAGGCTTTGGTGGTGAGAGGGATTTGGCTTTGATTGATTGCCATGATTTGATTGCTTTTATTTCTATCTCAAGCATGGAAAATGGATGGGTGGGCAAGAGAGCTAAAAAGTGAAACTGATGTATAATTCGTTAAGACAAAGTCGTTCAAGTATATAAAATCAATCTTTGCTGCAAGGTTTTAGTGATTTTTGGACCAACCGATCAATATGATGTTGCAATAACCCTCAATAGACAGACAGTACATAAAAGTTTAGAACCAGACAAAGACTAGCTAGGATAAACTCAATCTGAGCATTGTGCTATTACACTAGCATGGTGGCGCTACAATCAATTTGTAGACATTTTGAGAATCAAATTGCCTGTCCTAAACTTTACCTGAAAAATATTGGCTCACAATTGTTCTTTGTTATTGTAATACGTAGATTTTTAACCCGTGATTGCAGTTCACCGTGTCGATAACTATCGTAGTACTCCTCTTCATGATTGTAACATGTCTGTTGATTGGATTCCGAATGAAGGTAGGTTGTTGTCAGCGCAATCCCTGTGTAGTTAGCAAGAATGATGTTTCTATGCTGTAGGCAAGCGCATTGAGGCCCAGACGTCAATAAATTATAAATCATTAAGAGATACATCACTAAGCATTGAGCAGGTAGAAAGATTGCAGTGTATATATTTCTTCGGTTTCCATGGAAAGTTAAAAATTGTAAAAAAGTCTTTCATATGATCTTCAAAGTAAATTGATACAACATCTTCCAAAATCTTTAGAAGTAACGAGTATATCTGGTTTGAATGAACACTTTGCTTGATTGTGCAGCTCCGTGAGCGTGTGGAAGATTTCGGTAGACTGTCACTACGATTTGGATTTACAGGCAGTTCTGATGGGCCAGCTGATCATGCTCCGGGCGCTACCACAACTTATGTCTGGCAATGGATACAGGTTAAGGTGAGAGATTAAGCTTGGAGCAAAAAGCTTCAAATTTCATGTGGAGATAACTTTACTAGTATAAGTTGATAGTGTTATGTATATCGATGTCTTTCCCACAAAATTTTGGGCCCGGGTCTCGGATTCTGCACAAAGAGTTGTTTTCCAGTCGCTAAGTTCAATTTAAGCCTTAGTTTTAGGGTTAAACCCTAGTATATATATATATATATATATATATATATATATATATATATATATATATA
>ERZ1740070.2484-NODE-2484-length-10592-cov-10.277783_pt1 | contig 10592 bp, 11 predicted proteins | sample MGYA00581734_ERZ1740070 | MGnify/ENA primary metagenome ERZ1740070 (study PRJEB43018, sample SAMN04849744) | marine metagenome | isolation source: floating plastic debris | place: Pacific Ocean | collected 2008-09-01 | study: EMG produced TPA metagenomics... | reverse complement strand
TTCAACGCATCATCGGAATAGAAGGACATGCGATCGCACCACTAAGGCTGATAGTAATTCTTATTTAGCAAGGCTGGCTGTGCCATATATATTTTTTGAAAGCATCTGACAACTGTCGTTAAAATCCCTGTCAAGCAACGAATCTAGCGATTAACTGAGTTTATCTCAAACGAATAACTACAGTAATAAGGATCGATCGCCGATTAAGCAGTTAACTATAGTTTCTAATAAATGTACCAAATTACCTGTGCTGGTAGATACCATGTAACTAACAAAGATTTGCAATAGTGCTAGTCCCAAAGCGGTAGGCTCCCAACCCGCATCAACGGTAGTGGGTCTAAAAAAATGGGCATAGAAGAAATAGCATCTACCAACAGAATCCAGGTTATGTCCCAACTAGCACCCATTACCCTAGAGGACGGCACGGTTATCTATATTGAAGCCGCCGCTCGCAACGACATCCCCAGTGCGCCCGCCGAGTCATCAGGCCGAGTTTCTAAAGGGGTATTGTCGGCTGGACTACAGCGACAGCTCCCCACGGTCAAGCAAACCATTACCCAGTACACCCGCTATGTTCTCAATGCCTTTCGAGAAATGGGGAGCAGCAACGTGGACAAGGTAAATCTTGAATTTGGGCTCAAAATAGCGGGTACAGCGGGCGTTCCCTATATCACAGAGGGTCGGGCCGAGGCCAACCTGCAGATCACCGTTGAATGTTCATTTAAAGACTGAACAGGCCCACCGATCTATTTGTGGGGGCGTTCCATGGAACGCCCCCACAAATAGATCGGTGGAACGCCCCTACAATTTTTTTAGACGGTTATAAGGGCCCTGTCCCTCGGCTAGGAACCACCTTAGCCCGCAGCAGCAGCCTGTCCCCATGGTGATAGCCCACATGGCTAACGCGGACTAAGGCTCCAGACTGGGCCACGCCCCGAACCAGCTGGTGACGCTGGGGATCGTAGGAGAGTTCTTCTCCGACGGTGCCAATGGTGGTAACGCCCCAGCTTGCCACCAGTCGCTCTACGGGTTGCACCAGGGGCAGCAGTTTTTTAGCCTCTAGGCCCTGCTCGGTGGCGGCTTTGGCCGCCGTGGGCCAGTAGGTAAGCCAGGATTCAAGGATGCCGAGGGCCTCGACTTGAAACTGGTGCCGTAGGTCTTGGGCCTGTTGCTCTAGATGCAGCTGCAAGCGAGCATATTCCTGCCGCAGCGCTCCGTCGGCAGCGGTCGCTTCTAGGGGAGCTAGCGGAGCTGTATCAAATACCGCTAGCAGCTCAGCCAGTGAACAATCCAGGGCAGCGGCCAGCTGCTCTAACACAGCCAGCCGCATCTTACTTGCCTTACCCTGGTGCAGCTGTTGAACCTGCCATCGAGACACCTCAGCCTTTGCCGCCAGGGCTCGCTGGCTGGAAATACCCGCACGCTGCATAAGACTTTGCAGCGTGTGGATAGCCTGGTTGTCGGCGGCAAATTGGGCCATGGCAACAGTTTGCAGATAGGGATATAGATAATCAGCCGGTTTCCCCTGGCCCAGGGGGAAACCGGCCAGGCAAGAGCCGGGCGTGGCGGCTGCCTCGATATCTAGACAACAGTCTTGCGCCCGCTGATACCTTACTGCAACAAACTACGCAGCATCCAGGCATTTTTTTCATGGGTTTGGAGCCGCTGGGTCAACAGATCCGCCGTGGGTTCATCGTTGGCCTGATCAGCTAGGGCAAACACGGTGCGGGCGGTGCGGGCAACGGCCTCTTGGCCTTCCACCAGCAGGGCAATCATCTCCTCGGCGGTGGGCACCCCCTCGGTTTCGCTGATGGAGCTGAGTTTGGCATATTCGCTGTAGGTGCCGGGGGCCGGAAACCCAAGGGCTCGAATCCGTTCGGCAATGGCATCCACCGCCAGGGCCAGCTCGTTGTACTGCCCTTCAAACATGAGGTGCAGCGTCTGGAACATGGGACCGGTTACATTCCAGTGGAAGTTGTGGGTTTTGAGATAGACCGTATAGGTATCGGCTAGCAGACGGGAGAGGCCGTCGGCAATGGCCTGACGGTCATCTTCACTGATGCCAATATTGATGGGTAGGGTCGAGGTGGACATAGCGAGTCTCCTGATAGTGAAAGGGTGGTGGCGTCAGGTCTGTGGGTAAGCGGCTGGCTGCCTCCAGCGAACTGGTCCGACAAGATACTATAGCCCAGCCATTATAGACATTACAAACCTGGAGAGATGTGTTTTACGCACCTCTTAATTGTACTCATAACGACTTCGACTTGCAATAATTTGTAGGCCACACCGCCACAAATGTCAGCTCAGCTAGCTAGGCTTTGGGCTATGGTTTGAGGGATGACTGCGGATAGACGTATGGGGCGGATTGGGAATCGGATGGGGATGGGGTTTTGGGCTAAACAAGCGATGGTAGTGAGCCTGCTAGTCGCCGGGTCGAGCAGCGCCTGGGCCCAGACACCGCTAAACCCTGATATTCAGATCGGTCTGATCCAGCGGTTTGGCGAAGAGGCCGATGACACCCTGGTACTCACCCCGCTGACGGGGGATACCTTAACGGTGTCCTTTGAGACCAATGGCCAGCCCCAAACCCTGACAACCCAGCAGCTGACCCTAGAGATAGGCCTTGAACCTCTAGCTGAGCCGGTTTTACAGGAGTGGGTGGTGCTCAGCAGCCACCGCAGCTTTGAGAGTGCCGAGGAGAGCGCCCTGCAGTGGCAGGAACGGGGAATTGCAACGGAGGTGGCCCAGCCCAACGCCTGGCAGGTTTGGGCCAAACGGAGTGACTACAATACGCCCCTACTGCGTCGGCTGCTGTTGGAAAGTTTGCACGGGGAAGGGCATGCCAATACGTTTATCGACAGTCGGGTGCTGAAGGAGGTACCCAGGGCCGCTTTTATTGCCGATGGCTATCGCTACAGTCGCCCCCAGTTTCGCATTACCAGCGCCAACCGCCGGGTGCAGATCGTTGAAAACGGCGGGTCTAGAAAGTTGTTTGGGGGTGATTTTAGGCTGCAGCCCAACGCCTACGGTGACTATACCCTGGTCAATCAGGTGCCCATAGAGCTGTACCTGCGCGGGGTGGTGCCCCACGAGATCGGCCCCAGCGCTCCCCAGGCGGCGGTTCAGGCCCAGGCCGTACTGGCTAGAACCTACGCCCTGCGAAACCTGCGCCGGTTTGCCATTGATAACTACGAACTCTGCGCCGACACCCAATGTCAGGTATATCGCGGCCTGAGCGGTACGGTGGAGCGAGCCGATCGTGCGATCGCAGCCACCCAGGGCCAGGTCCTCACCTACAACAATGAGCTGATCGACGCGCTGTATTCATCCACCACAGGCGGTATTACCGCCCGCTTTAGCGATGTGTGGAACGGGTTTGACCGCCCCTACCTACAGCCGGTGATCGATTCTGTCATCACCAGCTGGGACCTGGCGGCGCGCCCCCTGTCCGACGAAAGCAACTTCCGCGCCTTTATTGGCTTAGATACCCGATTTAACGAAGACGACTGGCCCACCTTTCGCTGGCAGCGCTCCGGCACGCTACCCGAAATCACCGCAGGCGTTAGGGAATATCTGACCAACCGCAGCAATCCTTTAGCCAGCCTCAAAACCGTCACCGGTCTCACCGTGACCGAACGCTCCAACACGGGGCGGGTACAAACGCTGCTGGTAAATACGGACATCGGCGACTTTGAGCTCCATAAAAATGAAGTCGTCAGCGCCCTGATTCCCCCTCGCAGCCAGTTCTTTTATCTGGAGCCTATGTATGGACAGCCAGCGCCAGCGGCAGCCAACTCAGCACCGGATGCTGTCAGCACACCCCAGCAGATTCCCGCTGAAAAAGCTCCCATCCTCAAAGGCTATACCTTTATTGGGGGTGGCTTTGGTCACGGTGTGGGTATGAGCCAAACCGGTTCCTACCGGCTGGGGGAAATTGGCTGGCCCTACCAGCGGATTCTGCAGTTTTACTATCCCAATACCCAGCTACTGCCTATCAGCAACGATCTTGTATTTTGGCCCGACCCGGAGCCGGCGATCGAAACCGAGACTGAAGCCGATACCGCAAATCCAGCATTTTCCCTACCATAGGCAGCCTAGAATAGCTGACCTCTGCCACGGTTTTTCCATAAACAAAAACGCCGACCCCTCCACAGCGGGAGACCGGCGTTTTGTTAGCTATGGATTAGCTGATGGCCTGAATCTGGATTTAGGCCGTCAGGCAAATACCCAGACGGAGCTTAGTACAGTGCTTCTTCCTGGTGAGTTTCGATGGTGCAGTCGGAGGTGGGATAAGCCACGCAGGTTAGCACATAACCAGCTTCGATTTGATCATCATCCAAGAATGACTGATCGGACTGGTCGATGGAGCCAGCCGTAATCTTGCCTGCACAGGTAGAGCAAGCACCTGCACGACAGGAATAGGGAAGATCAATACCCTGCTCTTCAGCAGCGTCAAGAATATACTCGTCTTCAGGTACATCGATTGTGGTGTTTAGCCCTTCAGCTTCATTAACCAAAGTAACCTTAAAGGTTGCCATTTTAGTATCCTCTACTATTGCAATGATTTTAATTCTGTCAACTCTCAATAGTTCCTATTAAGGCACTTATCCAGGAATCTATAAGATCAACATCAATTCTGATACTACGAGAAAACCTTAATTTTTCGCTACTTTTATCGAGCATGGCTGAATGGTATTCGTAATCGAAATGAAGCGTTTGCCATGGTTTTACTTATGATTCCGACGGTTAGTTCACTAGCTATAGTGACGGAAGCATCCTCTAGACAAAAGTTTCAGCCTCCCGACAGCTGTAATCAAAGCTGGTCCACACCCGAATTAAGTTATCATTAATTAATCTTTTTATCAGAAAAACTTATGACATGTTTTATTTGAATATTATTGATAGTTATTCTGAAGTTAGTCTAGGTTTCTGTTACTACTAAGGGTAGCTATATTATGGGTATCTTTATAGTCTAACCAACCTTTTTTAAGGTGGGTCAAATCTATCAAAAAAACAGCGACTCTCCTATCAGGACGTTGCCTCAATAGGCTGGATTATCCATGACAATTCATGCGGGTATTATTGGCACCGGTTTTGCAGCCCGAAAGCGGGTTGAAGCCCTGCGGGAAAGTCCCCATGTCCATTTAGCGGCGGTGGCTAGCCGCCGTCTGGAGCGGGCCCAGCAGTTTGGCCAGCGGCACCAGATAGCCGTGCTAAACGTGGACGATCTGTGGACCAATCAGCACATTGATTTGGTGTTTATTTGCACGGTCAATGCGGCCCATGGGGACCTGGTACAAAAGGCCCTAGAGCACCATAAACATGTGGTTGTGGAATACCCGCTGGCCCTGGGCGTAGAGCAGGCCGCTCAGCTAGTGGCCCTAGCCCATGGGCAGCAGCGGCTGCTGCATGTGGAGCATATCGAGCTGTTGGGGGGATTACATCTGGCCATGAAGCAGCATATGGCGGCCGTTGGCAGTCCCCACTATGTTCGCTACCGCACCCTGGCCCCCAAACAGCCAGCGCCGAAAACGTGGAGCTACTGCCCAGAGCTACTGGGGTTTCCCCTAATGGCGGCCCTCTCACGGATCCAGCGCCTGACGGATCTGCTGGGTGCGGTGGCGCAGGTCAGCTGCGAGGGGGCGATGCAGCCGGACTCAGGCTATTTCCGGCGCTGTCTCTATAGCGCCCGACTCAGATTTTGTAACGGTACCCTGGCCGAACTCACCTATGGCAAGGGTGAAGGGCTGTGGCAGCGGGCTCGCTATATGGAGGTCAGGGGGGACCAGGGCTGTCTTATATTTGATGGCAATCAGGGGAGTTTAACCACCGCCCTTGGCGAACAGCCTGTGACCGCCGCTCCCCGCCAGGGACTATTTCAAAAAGACACCCATCGGGTGCTAGAGCATTTGCTCAACGGTCAGCCGCTATATGTAAAACCGGAGGACAGCCTGTATGCGATGCGGGTGGCAACAGCGCTACAGCGGTCGATGGAGACAGGGTTACAGGTCACAGTGCAAGAACGCCCCGGTTCCACCCCAGCTACCGATTGACTAAAACCCCTGGCTGTTCTTGCTCTGGGACAATAGACATCACATCCAGGCGGGCGCAGTACTCCAGGTCGGCGGTGTTATCAAGTCGCAGCAGCCGCTGACCATGGGTTGCGACACACATCAGATCAAACAGACGGTCCTGCCACTGCTCGTATAGACCCACAGCAGCGACCGCCGAATCATTGCTGGTGCAGTCCACAAAACCATGGGTGGTGGCCGTCATCAGACTGTGGATAATGGCCCCAGCACACACGGTATCTTCTAAAGAATAGGTGCCTTCCCAACCAGAGCCGACCAGCCAAACGGTTTCGGGCTGTTTGGCTAAGAGTTTCTCCACCACGGCCTGGCGGGTGGTTAGGGCCGCTGTCATCACCAGTGGGGCCGCCTGAATTCGCTGCAGACAGCGGGTGCCGTTGGTGGTGCTCATGTACAACCGCCGTCCGCCGGTACGCTCCGGGGAATGATCGCGGGGGGAGTTACCCAGGTCAAATCCGTCTACCCGCTGTCCCCCTCGTTCCCCGGCAAGCATACGTTTTTCCGATGGGCAGTGCTCGCTTGCTTGGACAAGTTTGTCCAGGTCGCTAAAGACTTCGATGGCTTCAGCACCTGCTGCAAACGCTGCTGCCATGGTGGTGGTTGCCCTTAGGACGTCAATTGCGATCGCACAGTCAGGTAGGGTACCAGCAGGCGTTTCTTCAGGTGTGTGGTAGACGGATAGTTTCACAAAAAGTTATGTGCAGACAGACCTGACTATTCTATGCGGGAACGCACGCAAAGTTGAAACTTCGGTTAGCTATGTTAAATCCCCCCCACAAACCGGCAGGGATTTAACAGTTTATTGGGGTCAAACTGCTGCTTGATGGCGGTCATCATCCCCAGGGCGTTGCCGCTGTAACCCCAGGGCTCTAGGGTTAGCGACGGCGGTGCTTGGAGAATCGTTAAATATCCCTGGTGGGCGGCACAGTGCGATCGCAGCGCCGCCAGCGTATCGCCAATGTCAGCCCCCTCGGCCAGGGCAATCAGCCCCAGGCCGCTAGCATTGTGCAGACGCCCCAGCCAGCCCGAAGGGGGAAGCAGCTGCACCAGCGGTATCAGCTGGGTGGGCAACAGCCCCACCTTACACAGCACCGGGTGTAGACCAAGCTGATGGGCAAGGGACGACCAAAAAGGACCATCCTCAACAGATTCGCTAGTAAGACCGGTCTGTTGGGCAATGGCTTGAAACCGCTGCAGCTGCTCTTCAACACCGGCCGCAATCCCTTGAAAGCGCCCCGCCAGGCGCAGTCCGCTGCCGGTGGCAATTAGATCCATCGCACTGGCGGTAATGCCCTGCAGCCGCACCTGCACCATGGCTAAGGCCATGGCCTCAGCCGTACCCGAGAGCACCATCGTTTGGGACTCAGCCGCCACCGGGTAGAGCCGCAAAGTGATCTGAGTGAGAATCCCCAGGGTGCCATAGGCCCCGGTCATCAGCTTCATGAGGTCGTAGCCCGCCACGTTTTTGACCACCCGCCCCCCGGCCTTGACCACCTCACCGTCATGGCGGACAAACTGCACCCCAATCACCGTATCGCGGACGCTGCCGTAGCGCTGGCGCAGGGACCCCCCATCGGCGGTGGCCACAATCCCCCCCACCGTGGCTCGCTGGCCATACAGCGGGTCCACTGGCCAAAACTGACCCTGGCTCTGGAGCATAGTCTGTAAATCCGAAAAACCCATACCCGCCTCGACACGGATGGTAAAGTCCTCTACCCAGTGCTCGACTAAATGATTGAGGCGGGCGGTGCTAATGACCACATCGATGTTTTTAAGTGACGGCGGCCCCCCCCAGTGCAGCTTGCTGCGCTGCCCGCAGCTGAGCATACGCCAGCGCTGTTCGTAGCAGGTGCGGACCACCGCTGCTAGCTGCTCAACGGTCTGGGGAAAAACAACGCTTAGCCCATCGGCTGGCTCAAGCTGGTCATCATTCAAACTGGACCAGGGCACCACCTGGTCGGTGGCGAGCATCGATTGAAATGTGGTTTCCGGGCTCATGATAGTGGGCTAACTGCACCCTTTATCTTAAACCGCGTACCTTAGGAATAAAAAATTATTAGGCTCCACTATTGGACGTACAGACGTTGCATGCAACGTCTCTCCAGCATTAATTTTTGGAGCAATCTTGAGCCCTTACTCGATACCGATTTTTACAGGGCCGCTGCTGTCTGTTGGACCGGAGCGTACCTGTCTGTAGTCTGCATAGAGCCGGTCGCGCCAGGTCCAAAATCGCTCATATTCAGGGGCATCGGCCAGCCCTGGTACACCCATGCCACACAGCCCCCCCGGCAGATCGACATAGCGCTGGGCAGGAAACTTGAGATACATGGAAATCCCAGCCACGGCAAAATCGGCCAGGGTGGGCTGGTCGCCAACCAGGTAGGGCCGCTCAGCCAGCACCGCACAGATGGACGTCAGGGCCTGTTGCAAACTCAGGGTAGCGGCCTTGATGTCATCTGCCCCAAACCCGATACCGGTGCCGAGCAAATTTAGTAAATCCCCAGGTACCGCACTCACTAACCCTTTTAAGACATCCGGTGTAGAAGCCGGCAGCAGCGCCGTGCGAAAGCTAGGATGCTGGCTAAAGGCTCCAATCATGGCCTTGCGGGCGTTGATACCAATGGATTCATCCACCCAGTCTTCGAGCATGAGACACAGACCACGGATAGCCCCATCGGCGGGTAGAACAGGACGATCGGGATAGGTTTCATCTAGATAGGTTGCGATCGCACTAGAATCCGCCACCACCGTTGCCCCATCCTTGAGCACCGGCACCTGACGCTGCCCCGACAGCCGAAACAGATCCATCTGCCCCACCCCAGGTGTGACTTCTACAGCCTTGTAGGGGAGCTGTTTATAATCCAAAATCAGCCGGACCTTTTCACAGTAGTGAGACGCTTCAAACTGAAATAGCTCTAGCATGATGTCCTGTTGTAAGGGGTTAACCCAATATCAAACAAAAAGGTAGAAAAACCGTTTATCGCTTTCTACATTCTCTACCGCCGCTGCCGGTCGGTACCTCCTACTTTAGACAGATACCCCAAGACCGATACCCACTAATTTAAGGACACCCCTCAGGCTCAGCCACCGTCACCGTCAGGTTGCCATAGCCCATGGGCTCAATCAGCTGACGCATCGTCACCTCAGCCCGCTCGCTCGCCATGGTCAAGATACCCTCGTCACAGGCTCCCTGGCGAATCCGCTTGAGGGCCTCCTGCTGGGCCAGCGTCTGCAATTCTGGTGCCCGGTCGGGACCCAGCTGCAAAAACCCCCGGTCATAGTCGTACACGTCTGAGCGAGTAACATCCAGCTTGCTATCCAAAATCTTCGGGGCCGGCAGGGTTACCAGCAAACTGGGGGGCAGATCTCCAGAATCGTCAATCACCTCGATATTCTCTTCGCTAATGGCGCTGAGATCGATACCGGCGCGCACCTCACCATGGGCGATGTACAGCAAATTTGTCTGACCAATGACATAGTTACCCACGGTGCGGTTGCTTTCAGTGGGCACCACCGCCTCCATGGAAAAGATCGCAGTTGTCAGCTCACTGGCCCCCTGTACCTGATTTACCACCAGGGTACGGGTGTCCACCTTATCTTCTGGTGGTTTGGGCGTAAACATCAGCCTCATCCCATCCATAAACCGATCGCCAGAGCGCCACAGGCCGTAGCCTGCTAGGAGTGTGACCAGCACCCCGCCGCCTAAAATAGCCATCGACACCATGGGCCAGAACCGCAGCTGCCCTGGCTGCTCAGATGGCTCGCTATCGGTCTGCCGATCCAACCTGTCTGTGTCGGGGGGAGCTGTCTTTGTGGGGCGGTCCTTGCCGCTATCCGCGTGGCTAGACCGACTGCGATTGGCAATGCGAGGGGGACGAGTAAACATGAACCTGCCTTGAATGCTAGGGATGATTCTAACGTCAGTTACTAAGAATAAACGGTCAATATAGCCAGTTGTAGCAAATGTCCTAACTAACAGCTAAGTGTGTTTCCGTACAACCTAGGCAAACACGATAAGGTGAGTAGAGCAATGCTATGCCTATCCTATGACCTCTTCTTCACCCGGAACCACTCAACAGCGTCTCCAGCATTTTCGTAACAACCTGCTCAAACTTCACAAGCTGCTTTTAGAGTCAGAGCGCACGCGCTACGAGCAAGCCAACGGTCCGATCAAAAATAAAGGTGAATTTTTTCAACTGGTGATCAGCGACGATGCCTTTAGCTGGCTCCGGCCCATTTCTAAGTTTATTGTCCAAATTGATGAGTTTACCAGTGCCAAAGAGCCGCCCGAGAACCCCGAAGAAACAGCGGCCATTTTGCTAGAAAAAGGTCGGCTTATGCTCAAACCTGACGAAAATTCGGTCACTCCCCTAGCCGCCAAGTATTTTGAAGCTATCCAGGCCGACCCCAACGTCGCCCTGATGAATGCGGAGCTTACCAAAGTCTTTCGCAGCTAGCTGCCCGGTATTGGATTGTTCATCCCATTTTCTATTAAATCCCTAA
>ERZ1740070.2482-NODE-2482-length-10603-cov-14.505878_pt1 | contig 10603 bp, 13 predicted proteins | sample MGYA00581734_ERZ1740070 | MGnify/ENA primary metagenome ERZ1740070 (study PRJEB43018, sample SAMN04849744) | marine metagenome | isolation source: floating plastic debris | place: Pacific Ocean | collected 2008-09-01 | study: EMG produced TPA metagenomics... | reverse complement strand
CACGGTTTTGAAGGCGGGCGGGTCATCGTGAGGTGATTCGCCTAGCTAACTGCAGCACCCCCTTGACCCAGCCATTTGATACGCCGAATGCGGCCCGCGTAAGGGCTACGGACCACTGCCAAATTTGCGATCGCAGTATCGATTTCATCGAGTCTCAACCGTGTAGTAGATATCTGATAGTCACGGTCTCTCAACCGCTGTTCATACTGTGCCCATTGGTTTTGGTAGCTCAGCTGATCGCGATTTCTAGAACTGATATCAAGCGCCATCGCTCGGGAGTGGTCATACTCCGCCGTTGAACGCTTTCCCAAGGCTAGCTGATAGTCGCGTACCGCAGCGGTGTGGTGACGCTGCAGCTCCGCTAGCTTGGCTTGCTCATGCTCCATCACCAACGGATCGAGGTTGGGCAGCTGGGCCAGATAATCTAACTCCTGATGTTTAGCCGTTATCAATGCTTCGGCCTGATCCACATCAGCCTTAGCACGGTCGATGGCGGCGATTTCTTCGAGATACGTGGGCGTTGCAATCGGTGGAGGCGTAGCCGGTGGTACCGGTGGGGTGATGGTGGCATGCTCCAGACGCTGCAATGCCAGGTCTAGCTGTCGGGCCTGGGCTTCGAGGCGCTGCCGTTCTCGGCCACGGTCGGCAATGAGTTGGCCCACGGAGATGCGATCGCCTTCGGCGACTTTGAGGTCGTCGGGGTCGGTGACGGAGACATTGATGGTAAGGCGGCGAGGGGCTTCGTTAGGCTGGGTGGTTTGTTTTGGGGGAGATATCGAATTTCCTGAGTTAGCTAGTGCCACGCAAGAGGATAAAATCAAGCTAAGAATTAAAACTAGCGTTAGTCGAAACACTACTAATATCAACCGCACTACCTACAGCCAGAATGCCCACACGATGGATAACCAAAGCCTTCACCCAGCAGCACCTTTTTTCCCGCAATGTATTGACAACACTCCCCAGGCTGCTGCAAAGTGCGCACTCACCCAGAGGCTTTAATCATGCACACGGTCATACATATCCTGCGGCAGTGGCAATCCCAGAGAGAATCAGGGGAGAATCGCCGAGTAAATGCTGTTAGAAAAACTATCGATGAACCCCTGAAACCCAATGAAAACAAAGACTCCAGAGTAATTAAAAAATCTGTAAAAGGTTTGTTCTGGCATTGTACAGTGCCACTTTGCCTAGTTATCTTATATTCCATTACTTGTTGGACAGCTATCCACATTAAGGATGGCTCATTATCCATAAAACTTGAATTCACTGAAAACAGCCAAATTATTTCTATTGACTTGGGCAATCATTAACCTTTCCAAGTTGTTGTTATCCATTGGCTACACAGTTTCATAGTCCAAAGAATCACAGACCGCCAAATATCAAGGCTGTCATCATACCCGTTGCCCACTGATCATCCAGCAACGCGATCGCAACCTCCAGCTCACAATATTGCAACGGGAGTACGTCATCCTCTAGTTAGAGAAAATGCATGCTAGAGGGTATTGCATCGGGTAAATCATGATGAACGTAGACCGGCAACAAGCGCTTAACGAACACGTCAATGCCATCGCTCAAATCCTCTACGCAGATGCAGACTCTCAAGGCCTGCCGATGGGAAATTTAGCCGAGATCGAGATGACAGTGCGTCATCAACTTCAAAGCCAAGTATCTCCTCAGTTAGGCAATTTTTTATCCAATCTCGTTGCCCAGAAGATACTGACTCTCCAAGGTACCTCAAAAGCACCTTAGGAACCTTGAGTCTGGGTCCCAAACAAGCCCTCACCCTAGGTGTTCAACCACGGGTACAGCAGAGCCCCTATCTAGCAATGTGCTGTTTACGCATGTGTGCCAAAGCGTCTTATCAACAGGCTGAAACCGATATTGCCATGCTCACTGGTATCCGAGTCAGTGCAAAAACGCAGGAACGCATGGTCAAACGCTCACACCTGCCCGACCCAGTTAGTGATGAGCCTGTCCAAGAACTGGCACTTGATGGAGGGATGGTTCGTGTACGTACCCCTAAAGGCAAGCCCAGCGAATGGCGACAGTATCATGCTATTCGAGTGAATCGAGACGGTATTGGCATGGCGTGGTTTAAGCACCCCAAGGCATTGCTCAGTTGGATTCTCATGCGACCGATGGCCACCCTTGTCTATCTGTTAGGGGATGGTCATCCTGGCATCTGGTCACTGTTTGGACAAATGAATATTGCCGGTTTCAAAGACGAAATCCTCGATTGGTTCCATCTCAAAGAGAATTTGTATAAAGTTGATGCCAGCCCTGACCAACTAGAGACACTGTCCTCTCATCTATGGGAGGGACAGGTGGGCCAAGCAAAAGCCATACTGAAGAACCTGCAGACACCCTCGGCAAAACGATTTAGAGCATATCTTGACCAACATTCTCAGCGGATTCCCAACTACCGGTATTACCAAATGGAAGGCTTGCCCATTGGCTCAGGTCCCGTGGAGTCTCTAGTCAAACAAGTGGATGCACGCTTACAACTAACAGGTGCTCAGTGGAACACAGAAAGTCTCCCACAGATGCTAAAGCTACGGTGTGCTTATCTAAACAAACACTTTGATTGTTTTCCTACATTCAGAGAATGACGTGCTCCCATTGCAACTCCACCGACTCACCAACTACCGTCACCACTGGCAGCTGCCGAGGTAGCTGCGTCGGCGTCACCTCTTCAACAAAATCTACCGCAATCGAACCACTCACATAAACCCGCGCCGTCGGATTCGCCATCCGCAACGCCTGCAGCCGAGATACTACATCCTCATCATTCAACGTGATCGTCTGCGTCGTCCGCGTCATCGCCGCACCGGTCGTCGTGGTCAGCTTCTCCACCAGCAGCTGCTTCCCCGTCTGGTAAACACCCTGACCATCGGTAACGATAAACTCATTACCCACCGCATCCAATATCAGATAGCGTCCATCGGCCCGCGTCCGGTCATCGGCCCACACGCCGGTTATCTCAGCGTAGACCTCAGCGCTGGCCGCATGGGTGTTATATGTCGCCAGCGCACCATCTCGGAGACCAAGACCTTGGGATACCTGAGTCTGCACACCACCCGCACCAGCTAACCAAATACCTAGCAGCAGCAATCCCACGGCCACGGCCAGCACCCAATACTCCGCCGGTCCCCCCGTCCGTATCCGCCGCTTTGGGTTCGACACGCTGATGGCCCAGGCCGGGTCTGGCCAAAACAGCTGAACCCCCTGGCGGGTAAAACAATCGGCGAAACAAGCCAACACATGACCCAGGGGTACCGCTGCCGCCGTCTTGATATCGCCCAGCGCTGCGCCGATGCTCAGCGACACCAACGCAATCGCAACCGTCGCCACCAAAGAATGGGTCACGCTGCGATGGGGAAAGCGGTCTTCAATCCATGAGCTGATGGGGTAAAAGATCTGGCCAATAATGCTGGTCGTAGTATCGATGTCTGGCAGCTGGCTACCCAGGACGGCTAACGCTAACGGGAGGGGTTGGGCGGTGCCGAGTAGTAAGGATGCGCCTGCGGTTGCGATCGCAGCGTGGGTAATCGCCATCATGGTGAACAAACCAGATACTGAGACCAGAATTCCCCAGCCAAAAGCGGCACAAGCCCATCAACCTAGCACTGCGGTCGCCTCCTCTATCACCGCAATTAGATCCGGTCGATTCACCCCGGTCACCTCGTCGGGCAAATGCTTATGGTGCGGAAACCCCGGCAAGTCAGGGAAGTGAGGCGTACTGTCGTAGCGAAAGAGCAGCCGATTTTCGGCATCCTGACAGTGATATCGGTAGTCCAGCCAGGTCAGCTCGTCCGCTGCAACTACAATGGCCTCATTAATTTCCAACAAATGCCCACGCTCAAATCGAATACGAATTCGCAGGTTAACCCGCTCCGGCGTCAAGACTTCTTCGACATAGCGCTCGACATAGGCCCCTTCACAGCTAGCAACAACCTGCTCTACCCGGTCCAGATAGTCCGTCAGCAGCCTATGCCGCACGATACAGCTGTTCCTCTAGTGTCTTACGAAGCTCTACATAGTGGCGGTAGTCATTCGCCCATTCAACCAGAGTAATATCATCCGATAGCTGCCCCTGCTGGTACTGGTTAAAAAACTCTTCAGACTCCATCCCCTGGTTCGACTCATAGAGGCTCAAACGCTTGGCAACCGCAACTAGGGCATCAAGCGGTGACGTATATTCAATCGTCTGTTTACGCATAAAATCCTCCCAGCCGTACTCACGCTCATCTCAAGCATACCGAAGTCTTCCTGGCGCACCCATGGCAGCATGCGTAATCGCCATCATCCGCCCAGGCCATAGCGCCAGTAAAGACCCACCACTAAAATTACGGCACTAAGAATTAACGGCACTCGCTCTAGCCATAGCTGCGCTGGAGACGGGGTGAAGTGCATATCTACACCTAAATGCTCTTGCACAGCATCTCGTACAGCTCGCTGCATTTCGGCTTCACTCGTAAACCCACGGTTCTCAAACAGGGCGTTAAGCTTATCGTCCATCGCCTGCTTGTCTGAATTACTCATCCCCTCAGGGTAGTCGATTTTGATAGTCGTGGGCTGTTCCATCGTCGCTGTCAGTGTTGGCCAGCTTTAAGTTGCCCAGGAATGACAGTTAGGCAGTTACTGGCAACAAGAGTGTATCTTCGATCTTTTTCCGCACCGGACGGGTAACATAGCAGTCGCTATTTAAACAGGCCACCAGAAGCTTATTAGCTTCGTAATACTGCAATAGTTTATCTAACTGCGTAACACTGAAATGCCAGTCATGCCCAATATTGCGATGCTCAACCATCACAGCGTCTAGTTCTCCAATCCAAACACTCTCATTCAGGTGCCACCACTGCGTCATCTCATCAAAATAACTCTTTTGATGAGATGGGTTATCTTTTAAGCGATATATCGCTTGTTCTAGTGCAAGACCACTAGGGTTGACAAGGAGACGGTCAAAGGAAAAGACGAGGTCGAGGGCACAGGTACGGCCATGGTCGAGGCTATGATCGAGAGCACGGGCAAGGGTAAGGTCGAGGCCACGAATGCGGTCATGATCGCGGGTACGGATGAAAGCACGGTCGAGGGCGCGGTCGAAATAGAAAGCACGAACAGCAGCTATCTTATAGGTGACGTTAAGAGAGATAGATTTTTCCTTTCCCCAGTTGAGAAACATCTGCAGTTGCTCATCTTCAGCTAATAGAGAATCAACTTGGGCTTTCATAAATTCCAGTAAATCATCTGCATCAGACAACATCCCTACTGTCAACAACAAGACTTCTCGCCAGCGCTTATCAGTAATGTGACTGGCTAAATTTTGTAATGATTCCAGTGCTTTGACAGCAGGACTATTCGCAATCCGTCTGGCAGTAAAATATTCCTGGAAAGTTAGATGTGAGAAAGAGTAAATGCCTCGTGCTCGTTCTACCAGTAATCCGTGCTGAGCCTCAATCGACTTTAGGACTGCTTCACTATCTAACTGCAGCGCATCTGGATCGGTCTCTGCATCAGGTAGATTTTGAATATATTGAGTGATTTGCGCCTCAACAGTCTTTTGTTTAAAAAAGTAATCACCCCGTTCAAACATATCCAATGCCAATTGACTCAGTAGATCCTCCTTTCTTTTGAAGGAGAGCTTTTTGTAGACCTGGTATCGCTCAATGTTACGCTTAACGTCCCACTTCTTGAGCAGTACATCTAATCCTTCTTTGTAGAGTTCTGAGCGATTACGGGGAAAATCAGCAGCTTCCCCAAACACTAGACACAACAATGTAAGCAATAGAGGGTTAGTAGATAGTTCCTTAATAGGCTGATTGTCTTCCAGTTTTTCGATAAAGGTTTTGGCTTTAACAGGATCTTCCTTAGCCTTAAACCATTTGGCGGCGAACTCAGAAATCTGATCATCATTAAAGTCTGCTACCTCAACCTCAGTAAACTGCTCAAAGGTATATTCCTGAGCAGCAATCCGACAGGTCATAACAAATTGGCAAGTACGGAACTGGCTGGTGAAACTCTGAATTTCCCTGAGGATTCGGTCATGATCCTTTTCTTTCAACTCATCTAACCCATCTAGCAAAACCAAGGCATGCCCTTGACTTATCAAAAAAGCTGCAATTTTAGTATTTTGAACACCACAAGCTGACCACTGTTGAGTAATGTAGGTTAATAGGTTTGGATTGTTGTTTGCTTCAGCAAAGTCTTTAATCGTTACGAAAACAGGAACATGATGAGACTGAAGCCCTCCTAAATTACAGAGTGTTGCTAATCGTTTGAGAAACGTTGTCTTCCCAGCTCCAGGCTTCCCCAGAATCATTAGCTTTGGGTTTCGCTCTACAGCATCTAACCCTGGTACCCGTTTGTGTTGAATTTCTCCTAAAGTAAAACGGTTGAAATTCTCTAGGCCAAAGTCTTGCAGTAACTCTTCAATTTCTTTTCGTTGCCGCCCAATAACTTTCTCTAAGATATTGACATCGGTATAAATATCCCCCAACCCAATCGGCTGATTCATATCCAGCACTCGCATTGTGCCACATCGCTCTTGAATGTCCTCATGGACCTTTTGCCTTACCTCTTGGACCAAGGTATTGATATTATCTGCTGCAAAGTTCAGCGTGGTTGAATTGTTGATGACGCCGCCAATCTGTTGGCCTTGGACGGTTTCAGCGAAGCCCCCCGCAAATTGGGCTCCTCGAAAATCATATGTCGGTCTTAGCTGACTATTGTCTATTGCTTCCGCAGGGTTTGGTTGCCAGTCCTTCTCACTGCCGTCAGATACAACAGTTGCTGTTCCTGATAGCGCTTGCTGTTGCTCAAGTAGCCATACTTGAAGCTGACGAAACTTACCAGGCCCTTCCCCACCAATACTGAACTTACTGTAGACTCCCGTCAAACGAGAGCGCAGCGCTCCATGGGAGATATTAAGTTTATCTGCAACCTTCAGCTCATTCCCATCACCACTATAAAGTTCAACAAAGACGTCCTCTTGCTTTTTAGAAAGCTTATACTCACGGGCAATCGTCGTTAAAAAGTCACGGGATAAGGAACTCATCAGAACGACAGTAATAAGGGGGCTCGTTAACGCTAGGGTAACCCACCCAAACCCAACCTTCGGCAAGCTTTAGCAAGAAATCAGGCCATGTCAGCCTATGTCAGACCATGTTTGAGCGTAACCTCTCAAACCTCCTTGGCACAGTGGATATAGAACACCACAGTCCAAGACAAACCCATGAAAAACCTGAACATTACATCCGCGTTCCAGCAAGTCTTCTTCACCGTCGTATTTCTCACTCTATTATCCGGCGGTACATCTCTTACCCTAGCTGCCCAAAAAGACCTATCCCCTCACCAAGACCGCATCTTTGAAAGTGCTACTACCACATGGCAAATGGGCGTAGGCGCAATCTTTGGGCTCCTGGGCAGCAAAGCTACTGACCTATTTCAAGCCAACGACGATGAAGACTAACCAAAAGGGCAGTCCTCACTGCCCCAACCGCTTCCGCGCCCCTCTCACCTGGCCCAACTGCTTCATCGTCATCCCAGCCACCAGCGCCGTACCCCCAAAGATGTACAGACTCTTGTTACGCGTACCCATCCCAATAAATCGCACGATGCCAAACGCCATCAGACAAGCGATCACAATTGGCATTACAACAACGTATTGCGTATGCTGCGGACTCGCTGACCGATTCAGCCCCAGCCGCTCATTCCTAACCACTTTCCGCGCCAGCATCGGATTCCGTCCCGCCAACGGCTGCAACGCTGCCAATCGAGACTTACTCAGCTGCAGTTCCAGCCGCTCCGCCTCGGCCTGCATCGTCTCGCGGATCATCTGATCGGTGGGCAGCTGCAGCTCTATTTCCAACATCTCTAGAAAGATGTCTTTACCAGGGTTCGCCGCTGCAAAGCAAACCACTCGCACACCAGCATTAATCAAGTCTTCCAGCCAGTAACGAATCCCTGTAGACAGCCGCTTCGCCTCAGGTAGAATAAGCAGCGTTTGCGGTCCCACATTCTCCGCAATCTCATCCTTCAGCTGATCCATCGTCAGCGCCCGCTCACCGCAGGGCTCACCATTCTTGTCGTACTTCGTTTCCTCAGTGGGGATATCCAGCTGCTCGGCCAGACGCACGAAGAAGCGTTTACCACTGCCTTTATAGACAGCGGTTGCGATAGAAAACTCATCACTAAACCGCTGCACTAGCTGCCGGGGCATCTCCCCCACCATCCCCAGCTCAGCCACCACCAAAACGCTGCTACCCGATTCGATAGCAGCGCACACACGTTTGAAATCGTCAGAGCAGTCTAAGCCGCTGCCTGCGTCTTCTGTCTGAACTGGCTTAGCAGGTCGGTGGCCACCTTCTGCGCATCGAACTTTGGGGCAGCTGCACTCCGGACTTTATCCACCTTTGCTTTAGTCACAGGATGCAAATCCTCATAGCCCATTTGATTCGCCATCGCCATCACCACCTGCTGACCAGCCGTCAGACGCTGACCCGCAATCTCAGACGCTTCCAAATACAACGCTTCCATATTCAGGTCTTGCGTCGGGTTCACCTCTTCCGGTTGCTCGGCTACATCACCGAGAGCCGTCTCACCCGCAACAGATAGCGCTGATTGAATTGCCTCATGAATATCAAACTCGTCGATTTTGCCACCCGCTACGACATGCTCACGTAGCAATCGAATTGATTTTGCCTGAGCTTCTGTGAGAAATGCCTTACCATTTGAATCCTTCTCAGCCGTGATTCCCAAATGCTTTAGGTAGGCATAGTAAGCGTCCTTTTTTATACCTAATTGGTCCTGCAAGACATTCGGGCGAATCTGCTGCTCAACGGTAGAATTCTGGTCGGTCATCGAAAATTTTTTCAAAACTCAGCACCCATATTATGGGAAATACTGAGTAAAAAATTTTACGGGGTTTTTCTGGTTTTCGGGTGAAGTTTGCATAAACGCCAGAAAACCACTTTTGTTGAAATATCGTTTGTTTCCCTATCTTCTACAGTAGGAAACTATCAGAATGCTTGCGGTTTTGTTTACGTAGGCAGACAGAATTGAGGCTACTCGCGTAGGATCATTGCTGCTAGCTTAGAGCCAGCAGAATAGCTGATAGGTAATAGTAGGTAACGGTTGCTGCTGCAACTTATGGAGTGCCAGACGGCGGCAGCTGCTCCGGCTGAACTTGCTCTATCTGAGGTAGCGGAACGTTGAGGACGTCGGCCAGCTGCGCCAGGTCAGCGGTAAAGGCAGTGGCACCGATGGTAAGCGTGGTTGCGATCGCAACCAGCCGTTTCAAACGCCGACCGATGCGGCCTGGGTCGGGCTGCTCGTCTGCGAGGTCGCGCTCTAGCAGGTCGAGAGTGTCGTTGGCTTCGTCTTTTTGTTCGGTGGAGAAGGTTTGGGCCTGGTCGCGGAGGGCGGTAAGTAGACGAGTGATGTCTTCGGTGTTGGGACCGTAGTTATTGATAATGCCGCCGTACTGGTTGCCTTCGACGTTACCGGCAACGTAGCCGCCGCCGAACTGAGCACCGCGCAAATCGTACTTATTGCCTTCAGACATAGGGGGCCTCGTTGCTAGCATCTCGGTTATCTTCATCAAGTTTGCGCTCTGCTCCCGATAGGCGACAATCTCGCCGTCTTTCGCTTGCAACTCAGCGCGGTAACGCTGCTCCAATAGCGTCAGCTTGGTTTCATAGAGTGCTTTCGCACTGCCCTCTATTGCTTTCTTGTCAGCACCTTCAGCGACTTCCAGGCGAACAACAAAAGCACCGCCTTGTTTCCTCTCAATGGCTTGGATGGAGAGATCTTGATCGGCATATTGGCTGCGGAGATCTTGAAAAGACTGAAAAAAGGCTTGCCAGTCGATGCCATCCTTGAATATGAGATCAATGGTATCTACGGCTTGCTGAAATAGTGCGGTGAACTCACCCGGTTTAAAAGTGCCTTCGCTAGGACGACGTTCTTGCTGATTAACCTTGAGGTAGACATACTCACAGACTACGCCGTCAAAGTTCGTAGTGCTGTTGATGTTCCAGTCTTCTAAACAAGCTCCAGTCAATACCGATTTCTCAAAATTTGTGCCCAATATTTGAACTCTACTCAGATTAGAGCCTTTCAAATCAAAACTACTCAAATTAAATCCATTTAGATTGGTGTCACTCAGGTTGGCTCCACGCAGGTCGGCTTGACTCAGGTTGGCTCCACGCAGGTCAGTTTGACTTAGGTTAGCTCCATTCAGATTGGTTCTACTCAGGTTGGTTCCATTCAAGTTGGCTCCATTCAGGTCGGTTTGACTCAGGTCGAATCCACTCAGGTTGACTCCATTCAGGTTGGCTCCATTCAGGTCGGTTTGACTCAGGTTGACTTTACGCAGGTTGGCTCCATTCAGGTTAGTTCCACGCAGGTTCGCTTTACTCAAGTTCGCTCCACGCAGGTTGACTTTACGCAGGTAGGCTTGACTTAGGTTGGCTCCATTAAGGTCGAATCCACGCAGATTGACTCCACGCAGGTTCGCTTTACTCAAATTCGCTCCACGCAGGTTGACTTTACGCCAGCAATTCTCAGTATGAGATTTCAACTAGTATCAGCCGGGATTTCAAGCTCC
>ERZ1740070.2480-NODE-2480-length-10612-cov-5.009946_pt1 | contig 10612 bp, 9 predicted proteins | sample MGYA00581734_ERZ1740070 | MGnify/ENA primary metagenome ERZ1740070 (study PRJEB43018, sample SAMN04849744) | marine metagenome | isolation source: floating plastic debris | place: Pacific Ocean | collected 2008-09-01 | study: EMG produced TPA metagenomics... | reverse complement strand
TGAACACGGCCGCCCGCCACGGACTTTATACGGGGCCTCACGAATCAAACCACGAGGTCCCGGATCAAGTCCGGGACGGGTGTCGCGATTTGGAAAACGGATTACGCGGACCGACGCAATAGGGCCCCGTCGGCATTGCGTTCACCCGAAGCCCAGGCGCGCGCGGCCTCTCCGAAATGGTGAAACAGGACACGGCTCACGGGATCGACGGCGGCGTTGTATTCGGGATGCCACTGAACCGAGAGCGTAAAGCCCGGCGCGTCCTTGACATAGATGGCCTCTGGCGTGCCATCCGGGGCGCGGCCATCAATGATGATCCCCTCACCCGGCTCGACAATGCCTTGCCCGTGCAGCGTGTTCGTCATGACCTCGTCAGTGCCCATCAACCGCGCAAATGGGCCACCCGGGGTGAAGCGCACGCTGTGGCGCAGGGCGAATTTTTCCTCGATCGTGCCATCGGGCGGCATGCGGTGATTGTCACGCCCCGGCAGATCCCGGATCTCGGGGTGCAGGGTGCCGCCAAGGGCCACGTTCACCTCTTGAAACCCGCGGCAGACCCCGAAAAACGGCTGCCCGCGTTCCACGCATTTGCGCACAAGCGGAAGCGTGATCGCATCGCGTGCGCGATCAAACGCACCATGCGCCTCGGTTTCCGCCTCACCATACTCTTCGGGATGCACGTTGGGCCGCCCCCCGGTGAGCAGGAAGCCATCGCAGGTCTCAAGCAGCTCGTCGACCGACAGGTGCGCCGGGTCAGACGGCACAATGAACGGGATGCAATCCGCGACCGTGGCCACAGCTGCCGAATTCATCGTTCCGCCCGCATGCACGGGATAATCCCCTTCCAGGAGATAACTGTTGCCGATGATCCCAATGACAGGCCGAGACATGAAAACCCTACCCTTTGTTGCGCTTTGCCTGACTTTATAGGGTAGCGCCAAGTGGTAAAACAACAGTGAGCGCACAGTCAGACGCGCGCTGATGCGCAAATGATGCCTGGGTGCCTTGCACATGGGCAATTCTGCATTACACCTGCCATACTTGTCTGCCTTGCCTTATCCCGACCGGAGCCCACACATGCGCGACGCTGCCCCTCAGCCGATCTACCTCAAAGACTACACGCCCTTTGGCTATCTGATCGACGAGGTGGCACTGACCTTTCGTTTGCACCCGACGGCCACGCGCGTGACCTCTCGCATCGCGTTTCGGCCCAACCCGGCGGCGTCCGACACACGGTTTTTTCTGCATGGCGAAGCGCTGTCGCTGATCTGGTCCAAGATCGACGGGGCAGAAGTATCGCCGCGCATGGTTGAGGGTGGATTGGAATGCGACGTCCCGGAGGGTGCGTTCGTTTGGGAGGCCGAGGTAGAAATCAACCCGGAGGCCAATACCGCCCTCGAAGGGCTTTATATGTCAAACGGGATGTATTGCACGCAATGCGAGGCCGAAGGGTTTCGCAAGATCACCTTTTACCCTGACCGCCCTGACGTGATGACCAAGTTCGACGTGCGCATCGAAGGATCTGAACCGGTGCTCATGTCCAATGGCAATCCCGGTGCCTCGGGTGAGGGTTTTGCGGAATGGCATGATCCCTGGCCCAAACCTGCGTATCTCTTCGCTCTTGTAGCCGGCGATCTGATCAATCACCCCGGCAGTTTCACCACCGCATCGGGGCGCGAGGTGGAGCTGAACATTTGGGTCCGCCCCCGCGATGAAGGCAAATGCGCCTTTGCCATGGAGGCGCTGATCAAGTCCATGCGGTGGGATGAAGAGGTCTATGGCCGCGAATATGATCTCGACATTTTCAACATCGTGGCGGTCGATGATTTCAACATGGGCGCGATGGAAAACAAAGGGCTCAACATCTTCAATTCCGCCGCCGTGCTGGCCAGCCCCGACACCTCGACCGATATGAATTTTGAGCGCATCGAAGGCATCATCGCGCATGAGTATTTCCACAACTGGACCGGCAACCGCATCACCTGCCGCGACTGGTTTCAGCTTTGCCTCAAGGAGGGCCTGACCGTTTTCCGTGACGCGCAATTCACGGCGGATATGCGCTCTCCGGCGGTGAAACGCATCTCGGATGTCATTGCCCTGCGCGCGCGCCAGTTTCGCGAAGACAACGGCCCGCTGGCGCATCCTGTGCGGCCTGCATCTTTTGTCGAGATCAACAATTTCTACACGGCCACGATCTATGAAAAGGGTGCTGAACTCATCGGCATGCTCAAGACGCTCGTGGGCGATGACGCCTATGCACGCGCGCTTGATCTTTACTTTGAGCGTCACGATGGGGATGCCGCCACGATTGAGGATTGGCTCAAGGTGTTTGAGGATGCCACAGGCCGCGACCTGACCCAGTTCAAACGCTGGTATGAGGATGCCGGCACCCCGCGCCTGAGCGTTGAGGACGCGTGGCAAGACGGGCGATTTACTCTGACATTTTCACAAATGACGCCACCGACACCGGGGCAAAATGAGAAACCGCCGCGGGTGATCACGATCGCTGTGGGCCTGATTGGGCCCGATGGGCAAGAGGTTCTCGGCACGCAGGTGCTTGAGATGACGCAAGAGCAGCAAAGCTTTGAGTTTGAAGGCCTGAACGCCCGCCCGGTGCCGTCAATCTTGCGCGGCTTCTCCGCCCCGGTGATCCTGGAGCGCGCCACAAGCAATACCGAACGCGCCTTCTTGCTGGCCCATGACACCGACCCGTTTAACCGGTGGGAGGCGGGGCGCGCCCTGGCGCGGGATGGACTTTTGGCGATGTTAAGGGAAGGCCGTGCGCCGGACCCAGGCTACATTGATGCGGTGCATGCTATGGCGCGTGATGACACGCTTGATCCTGCGTTCAAGGCCCTGGCCTTGGGTCTGCCAAGTGAGGATGAACTGGCCCAGGCGCGTTTTGACGGGGGCGACACGCCGGATCCTTCGGCGATTTGGCAAGCGCTTGAGACCCTGCGACAGGCCCGTGCAGAGACCATGCAAGAGCCCGCACGCGCGCTTTATAATGCCCATCAGATCACCGCGCCCTATGCGCCCGACGCCGCGCAATCCGGCGCCCGTGCTCTTTCCAATGTTGCTCTTGGTCTGATCACGCGGATGGATGGCGGTGCGCAGGCGCAGGCGCAATTTGAAGCGGCGGGCAACATGACCCAGCAATTGGCGGCCTATGGGAGCCTCCTGGCCGCGGACGCAGGCGAGGCCGCGACCCAGAGTTTCTATGACCAGTGGCAGCATGACCGCCTCGTCATCGACAAATGGTTCATGATGCAGGTCGCCAATGCCGAGCCCGAAGTCGCAGCCCAAACCGCACAGGCCCTGACCGATCATCCCGATTTTACCCTGCGCAACCCCAACCGGTTCCGCGCGGTGATGGGGGCGCTTGTGATGAACCCGGCCGGGTTCCATGCGCCAACAGGGGCGGGATACCAGGTGCTGACCGATTGGTTGATCCAGCTTGATCCGCTGAACCCTCAGACCACGGCGCGCATGTGTTCGGCGTTTGAGACATGGCAACGCTACGACGCCGATCGTCAGGCGCTGATCGCGGCCCAGTTGGACAGGATCTTGGCGCTCGACGGTCTCAGCCGGGACAGCCGCGAAATGGTCAGCCGCATCCGCGCGGCATAAGATCAGTCACCACTGACCACCACAATGCTGGGCCTCGCTTTGGGGCGGCGGTTCAGACCCGCTTGCGGCCCCTCCTCCGGGCGCAACCGGGGCCTGACCGACGACATGGGCGTGCAATAGGGTTGTTGCCGGGTCCAGGCCTGCATGTCGAGGCGTTTGCGCCGGTTGACGAGCGGCCCCCAATCCGCGGCCACCCCCCGGCCCCGGCGCGATACGACACCGTCGCGCAAGACCGTGACGGCCATGATCCGCACCCCGCAGCTGAGGTTGGAGGGGCCGTGTTTCAACGCCGATCCGCTGCGTGCGCGGCAGCCATAGCCCCGCGCTGTCGCTGGCAGGATCTGCAACAGCCCGTACCAGCGGCCACTGCCGCCACCCCCCTGCGGGCGCTCCGAGCTAACATGCATGGCAAGAGTTGCGAGGAATCACCCCCAACACGCGCCTCGCCCCTTCTCACAGGCCGCCGGATAGGCCGGGCACCAGTCGCCGATATCCGCCGGAACCATGCTGACCAGAGGGCTGCCATGGGTTTTGAGCGCCGACACCGCACTGCGCGTCCACAGATCAGTGCCCTTGAGATGCGACCAGCTGGTATTGGGAATGTGTCCTTCGCGGATCGGCGGTTTCACGCCGGTAAAGGGCAGGTCCCGGGTTTCAGCCAAAACGGGAAACCCCAATAAAATCAGGCATGTGACCGCGTATTTCGGCAATTTTGATACAATTTGCAATCTTAACATTTCCACAAGCCGTCTCATGTTTTCCCCGGCTTCTCCCCCCCTTTGCCAAAATTTTGGCGGATTGCTGCGGCAACACGTGGTCACAAGCACCAGATCGGACCCAGTATGTTCAATTCGCGTAGTCAGTCAAAGCCTTCCGCAGGCGGCCGTAGTAAATCACAATATGCCAAAGGCTTTGAAGAAGGCCGAATCTCAAAACTCCGCCGAATGGTGTCGAAACCTCCCAAACCCAAAGCCGGGTCGCGTGTCATGTCGGAACGCGACATCGACGCGATGACAAAACGGGTGATCCTGCCCACTTTGCCAGTGTCTGATGAAGAGATGGCGCGCGCCACGCATCAGGATTGGGGTCAGAAACTGGCGCGTCAGGACCGTTGGGGCGATCTGGCCGCGCGCATTCGGTATGCGGACACGTCACGGCTTGCCACGCCTGCGGGTGAGACGGCCTCCTTGCTGTTGGCCTTTGGGGCGCGCAGCGATGTGGTGTCATCGGCAGAAGATGCATTGCATGATGGGTCACGCCCGGATGAGGGGGGCATCACGGCCCTAGAAGACATTTTACTGGAAGAAGAAGATGACTATGCCTGCGCATTGGTGGTCGCCCTCGCGCATCTCGATATCGCGTGGGCCTGGCATTGCATCCGGTTTGACGCCGCCCCGGACGAGGCGCTGACCTATGCGCAGCGTCACCTCAACCGCGCAGAACAGATCCTTGATGGCTATGACGGACAAGCGCTAAATGCGCCGTCCATTCTGGCCGCACAATGCGCCCTTGCCGCAACCAGCGAAAAACGCGGGCTGATGCTGGGCGAGGATTATGCGCAACTGATCGAATTGGACCCCGACGGTCACACACATATGCGTGCCCTTGGTCGTTACATGTCGCGGCATTTGCGCAAGCACCCCAATGCATTGGAAGTGGCGGCGCGCAAGACGGCCTCACAAACGGGCGCGCATTGGAATGCAGGCGGCTATACTTGGGTCTATCTGGATGCCTTGATGGCCGAACCTGCGGCGCTGACCCTGCTGGACCCGGACTTCTTTGTCGAAGGGATGGAAAACATCATCCATCGTCAAAATGACCAACATGTTATCAATCAGTTCGCTGCCTTCTGCGCCATCGCAATGGCCCCGAAACCCGACGAACAAGACACGGCATCCGGCAGCAAAAACAGGCTGCGCCTGCATGACTGCCTGGATTGGCTCGTGACCGATCACCTGCAAGAGCTGCATCCGCTGATCTGGTCGCAGACCTTGCTTGCCCCGGCTCAGGTCCCTGCCCTGCCCTCGCGCCGTGCGCTTGTGGTCAAGGGGCGGCAAACCGCGCTGCGCATTATTGCGGCGCGCTTTGCCGAAGAGATCGCCGATGGCAGCTCGCTGGCGTTTTCCCCCCAGGGCATGTACCGTCTGCCCGCCATTTGACCGCGTCCAAATTTTTTGGTCGGCAAACCTGTCAAACTGCGCTTTAGTGCGGCAACCAAGCTTGCTGCGCGCGGCCAGGCGTGACGACAACAGCCGCAAAGGACGCGCCTATGCTGACCCTTGACCATCTGATCGTGTCGACCCCTGACCTTGAGGTGGGCGCGCAAGAGATATCCGACGCATTGGGTGTGCCGCTTGAGGATGGTGGCAAACACTCAGGTTTTTCGACCCGAAGCCGGTTGCTTTCGCTTGGACCGGACACCTACCTCGAAGTGATTGCAATCGATCCCGCGGGCAAGACGCCGCGCCGCCCGCGCTGGTTTGGGCTGGACCGGTTTGAGGGACCGACGCGCCTGACCAATTGGGTGGTGCGGGTCGATGACCTGTCTAACCTGATGTCGATGGGCGCGGCCGGACGGGGCACGCCTGTGGCCTCAAGCCGCGATGGCATGCGGTGGACGATGGTTGTGCCCGACGATGGGGAACTGGCCCTTGAGGGTATTGCGCCTGCGTTGATGGAGTGGCGAGGTGACAAACACCCGTGCCATATCCTGCCCGATCATGGGGTGCGCCTGACGGCGTTACGGCTGTCGCATCCGCAGGTGAACCAATCCTATCTGCCGGATGATGACCGGGTTGAAACCGTCAAAGGCGCCTATGGGATCACGGCCACGTTTCTGACAGCGTCGGGTGTCGTGACCCTGTAGCGCCGCGTTATTCGGCGGCGGCGCTGTCGAAAATCCACGGCATTTCATCCGCTTTTCGCGTCTCATATGCCTCAATATGATCAAGCTTTTCGAGCGTGAGGCCAATGTCGTCGAGACCCTTCAAGAGGCAATTGCGTTTGAAGGTTTCCACCTCAAATGGGATCTCTTGTCCGTCTGACGTGGTGATCACGTTCGCTTCCAGATCGACCGTCATGATAGCATTGGCGCCGCGTTCTGCATCTTGCATCAGGATATCAACCTGCTCTTGCGGCAGGGTGATGGGCAGGATCCCGTTCTTGAAGCAGTTGTTGAAGAAAATATCCGCAAAACTGGTGGAGACGACCACGCGAATGCCGAAATCCTTGATCGCCCAGGGCGCATGTTCCCGGCTGGAGCCGCAGCCAAAATTATCGCCTGCAATCAATATCTTGGCACCACGATAGGCCGGGCGATTGAGAACGAAATCCGCGATCTCATTGCCGTCCGCGTCATAGCGCATTTCCGAGAACGCGTGCACGCCAAGACCGGACCGTTTGATGGTCTTGAGGAACTGCTTGGGGATGATCATGTCGGTGTCGATGTTGATCAGCGGCATCGGGGCCGCGACGCCGGATATCTTGGTCAGTTTGTCCATGATCTATGCACCTCTCTCAGTGTGGCCTTTTGCTTAGACAAAAGCGGCCAGAATGCCAAGCGCGGGGCGCGGTCTGCTCTTGTCGGGGCGGGTCCGGTCACCTAGAACCAGAGGCTGAGACATGATCGGAGCACACCCATGCTGGACCTGACCTATGAGACCCCGAAACCCAAAGTGATCGCGGGTGCGAAACATGATTGGGAACTGGTGATCGGCATGGAGGTGCACGCGCAAGTGGCCTCAAACGCCAAGCTTTTTTCCGGTGCGTCGACCACCTTTGGGGCGGAGCCGAACTCAAACGTGGCGTTCGTGGATGCGGCCATGCCGGGCATGCTGCCGGTGATCAATGAATACTGCGTCGAACAGGCTGTGCGCACCGGGCTGGGGCTGAAGGCTGAGATCAATCTGTGGTCGGCTTTTGACCGGAAGAACTATTTTTATCCTGATTTGCCACAGGGTTACCAGATTTCACAGCTCTATCACCCCATCGTCGGAGAGGGTGAAATCCTCGTGGATATGGAGCCCGGGATCGCGCGGAAAGTGCGCATTGAACGCATCCATATGGAGCAGGATGCGGGCAAATCGATCCATGATATGGACCCGGCGATGTCGTTTGTGGACCTCAACAGAACGGGCGTTTGCCTGATGGAGATCGTGTCACGCCCGGACATTCGCGGGCCGGAGGAGGCGGCGGCGTATATTGCCAAGATGCGGCAGATCCTGCGCTATCTGGGGACGTGCGATGGCAACATGCAAAACGGCAATTTGCGGGCGGATGTGAACGTGTCGATCTGTCGGCCCGGAGATTACGAGAAGTATCAGGAAACGCAGGATTTTTCCCATCTGGGCACGCGCTGCGAGATCAAGAACATGAACTCCATGCGGTTTATCCAGATGGCGATTGACGTGGAAGCGCGCCGTCAGATTGCCATCGTCGAAGCAGGCGGCGCCGTCGATCAAGAGACCCGGCTCTATGATCCCGACAAGAACGAAACGCGGTCGATGCGGTCCAAGGAAGAGGCGCATGATTATCGGTATTTCCCCGATCCCGACCTGCTGCCGTTGGAGATTGAGCAGGCTTGGGTGGATGACATTGCGGCCTCCCTCCCCGAACTGCCGGATGAGAAAAAAGCGCGGTTTATCAATGACTTTGCCTTGAGCGAATATGATGCCAGCGTGCTGACCGCCGAGGCCGAGGATGCCGCCTATTTCGAGGAGGCCGCCCAGGGGCGCGATGGCAAGCTGGTGGCCAACTGGGTGATCAATGAGCTGTTTGGCCGGTTGAAAAAAGAGGATCACGCGATCACGGACAGCCCGGTGAGCCCGGCGCAATTGGGTGGGATTGTGGACTTGATCAGCTCGGACGCGATCTCAGGCAAAATCGCCAAGGACCTTTTTGAGATCGTCTATACCGAAGGCGGCGACCCGGCGGAGATTGTCGAGGCGCGGGGGATGAAACAGGTGACCGATACCGGCGCGATTGAGGCCGCGGTGGATCAGATCATTGCGGACAATCCCGAGCAGGTCGAAAAGGCCAAAGTGAACCCCAAACTGGCCGGTTGGTTTGTGGGTCAGGTGATGAAGGCCACAGGCGGGAAAGCGAACCCCAAAGCGGTCAATGAGATCGTTTCCGCGAAGTTGGGGATCTGAGGCCGAAACCCGCGTTTTACCCCAATTTGGGGTCAGTCTGAGAGGGGCGAAACCCAAATTGGGGTAAGTCTTCCGAAGGTGTTTGTCGGCGAGTCTTTTCGTTTGAACCGCGATCAAACATGCGTTGAAATCGTACTCGCGTGACGCGCGGTGCGTTTGTGAAATGATAAGGGGTTGCCGGGCTGAAGCCCGGCCTACGGGGTGGGGTGTAGGGCGGCGCGGTCTGTTAGAGCACCTGATCCACGACTGTGCGCAAGCGGGCGACGGTGGCGTCGACGTCATAGAGTTTGTCGAGGCCAAAGAGACCCAGCCGGAAGGTGCTGAAATCCTCAGGCTCGTCACAGGCGAGCGGCACGCCCGCGGCGATCTGCATGCCGAGGGCTGCGAACTTCGAGCCGTTCTTGATCGAGGCGTCGGAGGTGTAGCAGACCACAACGCCCGGCGCGCCGAAGCCGTCGGCGGCGACGGACACCACGCCTTTCTCGGCCAGCATGGCGCGGACCTTGTCGCCCAGATCTTGTTGCGCGGCCTTGAGCCGGTCAAAGCCGTACGCGCGGGTCTCCAGCACGGTATCGCGGAAATCACGCAGGCTGTCGGTGGGCATGGTGGCGTGGTAGGCGTGACCGCCGCCCTCATAGGTTTCCATGATCGAGAGCCACTTGCCCAGATCGATGGCAAAGCTGTTCGAGGTCGTGGCTTTGACCCGCGCGATGGCGCGGTCGGAGAGCATGACCACGCCCGCGCACGGGGTCGACGACCAGCCCTTTTGCGGGGCGGAAACAAGCACATCCACACCCAGGGCGCGCATATCAACCCAGATGCAGCCTGAGGCGATGCAATCAAGCACCATCAGCGCGCCGACCTCGTGGGCGGCCTCGGCCATGGCGGCCACGTAGGCGTCAGGCAGGATCACACCGGCGGAGGTTTCCACATGGGGGGCGAAGACGATGTCGGGTTTCATCTCGTGGATTTTGGCCACCACATCTTCGATCGGGGCCGGGGTGAAGGGGCTCGCAGACGCGTTGCCGGTGCGGCGCGCCTTGATGACTTCGGTTTCAGCGGTCAGCTCGCCGGTCTCAAAAATCTGGCTCCAGCGGTAGGAAAACCACCCGTTGCGCACCACCAAAGTGCGCGCGCCTACGGCCAGTTGCCGGGCCACGGCCTCCATCCCGAAGGTGCCGCCGCCGGGGATCAGGGCCAGCCCGTCAGCGCTATAGACCTCTTTGAGGGCGGTGGAGAGATCGCGCATCACCACGCCAAACGCGTCGCTCATGTGGTTGAGCGAGCGGTCGGTGAAGACGACTGAGAACTCTTGCAATCCGTTGGGGTCAATATCGTCGCGCAGCGCGGGCATGGCGGGTCTCCGTAAACACAATTTGTCGTGGTCTTAGGTGCGATGAGGCGTCAATGCACGGCCTATTTTTGTATACAGGTGGTCACGGCAAACAGGGGATGCGTGGTTTCCGCACAGGGTGTTTCGGATCGGCGCAAAGATGTGCAGATCGGAACGCGTTTGTGGCGGCGCAGCCGGGGTGAACCCCGGCCTACGGCCCAGAGTTTACGCGTCGAGGATGGCGGCGATGTCGGTGGCGACTTGGTCGATGGCGCCGAGGCCGTCCACGCCTTTGAGATCACCCCTGGCATAGTAGTAGCCCGTCAGCGGCGATGTCTTTTTGTAGTATTCCATCAGCCGGATCTTGAGGCTTTCCTCATTGTCGTCGGCGCGGACCGGTTTGCCGGCGGCGCGGGCCTCCTCTGCGCGGCCCACGATGCGGCCCCCGAGGACCTCCTCATCGACCTGCAACACGACCACACAGTCGAGGGTTTGACCG
>ERZ1740070.2479-NODE-2479-length-10614-cov-5.083341_pt1 | contig 10614 bp, 12 predicted proteins | sample MGYA00581734_ERZ1740070 | MGnify/ENA primary metagenome ERZ1740070 (study PRJEB43018, sample SAMN04849744) | marine metagenome | isolation source: floating plastic debris | place: Pacific Ocean | collected 2008-09-01 | study: EMG produced TPA metagenomics... | reverse complement strand
AAAAATAACCTGGGTCTCAGGCGCGTTGGTGAACTTGAAGCGCAAGCTGTCGAGAAAAACGAGCGATGCAACGCCGGCAATCGCGTGTGGCGCATAAGTTTTGATTCTAGAAAAAAGACCGGTTCTTTCGGTCGTTGGGGTGAGTGTATCAGTTAGATTGGTCATAAGTCCCTCCTTGGTTGGTGACCTCTATTTACGGGCGCGTGTGTTCACTTACGAACCACGACTGTGTGAGGCTTAGTCACGTCGGTGTGAGCGTTTTGTGAGAGGTTGAGATCGGCAAGAAAAAAAGGGCCGCGGGTGAACCCGCGACCCTCATTTGAGTCCAGAAAATACGACTAAAACCAAAGACTAAGCGGCGACTCTTTCGCGCTTGCTTTTTGGGGTCCATGCATGTTTTTGGAACGCCTCGTTTACAGGCGTCTCAGCAACATGATTGGTGTAGTTCGAGATCACTTTCAGCGCGACGCCAAGGATGACGGCGAGAACTGCACTTCGGTCATAACCAGCCGTCAAAAAGGCATCGACATCTGTGTCAGAAACAAAGCCGCGATCAATGACGACTTTCTTCGTGAAGGTGCGCAGGGCTTCGAGTTTCGCATCATCAATCTCTCGATCTTCGCGAACAGCATCGATTACAGAGAGATCCAGGCCAGCGCCTTCAGAGATTGTCGTATGTGCGGCAACACAGAAATGGCACTCATTCTCGACGCTCGCCGTGATGGTCACGATTTGCTGCTCGAGCGGTGACAAGCCGGTTTTACCAAGCTGGTCGGCAAGCTGCGTATAGGAATGCAGAACCGCTGGGTTTTCGGCAAAGACTGCATAGAGAGATGGGACAAAGCCCATTTTCTTATTCACACCAGCGATGAAGTCGCGGGTGCCTTCCGGCGCGGTTTCGGGGGTGTGCAACGTAAAATCTGCCACAATAGGCTCCTTAAAAAATCTTGTCGGCGGGCAGGGTCTGCCGTCGATGAAGCTTAAATGGCCCATGCCCCCCTTTTGTAGAACGGGGAGAGGTTCCATATGGGTCATGCAATTTTCGCATAGGAGCTGTTGGGCATGGATCGAATTGATGCGATGAGACTGTTTTTGCGGGTCGCAGATGCCGGCAGTTTCTCAAGAGCGGCGGCAGACCTCTCTATCGGACAGCCAACCGTTTCGCGCCGGATCCAAGACTTAGAGCACCAAATCGGCGCCGAATTGTTCCACCGCACGACCCGGGCGCTGTCGCTCACCGAGGCGGGCCAACGCTTCTATTCCCGCGCGCAGGACATTCTGTCTGAGTTTGACGATGCCGAGGCCGAAGCCCGCGGGCGCGATCAAGAACCGGTTGGCATGTTGCGGGTTAGCGCCCCGCACTCGCTTGCCCAACTCGTCATCACGCCGACGGTCGCGCCGTTTCTTGAGAAGTACCCTCATATCCGCATGGATATGATGACAGACGATACCTACACTGACTTGGTCACCGAAGGCGTCGATGTCGCGTTTCGTTTAGGCGAGCTTACCGCCAGCGCGCTAATGGCGAAACGCTTGCTGGTGGCCTATCGCGGCATTTGGGCCTCACCGAAATATGTCGAACAATATGGCTCACCAGACGGCCCCGAGAGTTTGAAAGACCATCAAGGCCTGGTCTTTCGCCAATCGCTACAAGGTCAGCAATGGACGCTCAAACATGTCGAAACCGGCGAGGAGCATCGGATCATGATGGACGGCCGCTTCCGCGGCTCTTCCGGCGCCACGCTCTTGCAGGCGGCTGTGGACGGCCTTGGCATTTTTATCGGCCCAGATTGGCTCGTATGCTCTCAGGTGCGCGCAGGAAATCTCATGCGCAGCATGCCCGACTGGCGCGGCGCGGAACTGCCGCTCTCTGTCGTTTGGACCGGCGGCAAACTGCGCGGCAAGGCGAGGCTCTTCGTGGAACATGTGCAGGAAGCGCTCGGGTCACTGGAGAATGTGGGCAGCTAGTCTCTTTCGGCGGACAATAAAAAGAAGTAATCATTGCCCAAGAGGCGTAACTATATTACATAGCGAACATAGTGTTTCGCTTATTTTTTATCCTTTGTATCTTTCTACAGCCAAGCGTTCTTGCGACTCTTGAGAGCTCGCATACGAATGCTTTTGCGCAGGAACGGCAACCGCCCCGGATCGAAGGGTCTGAAATTTCTAAGTATTTGGAGCGCCAGAAAGGCAATCATCTCCCCGATCCCACGAACGAGCGCATTGCCAGTTCCGATGTGCTTACGACGTCCCTCTTGGATAGAAACATCGCGTATCAAGCCCACGTCAATCGAACCCTGGTCTATGATCGACATGATGTTTTTCCACCGTTTGAGCTCGTATCCTTTAGTTATGAAAGCGCAGAGCTCGACCGCGATCCGGATCGTCCAGTCATCTTCTTGTTCAATGGCGGTCCGGGAAGTTCAGCAATCTGGTTACATTTAACCGCGCTTGGCCCTGAAAAATTAAGCGTCGACCTTCTTCAAGCGGCCGAGACTGGATTTGAGTATACGCAGGCACCCAATCCGGGGTTTCTGATCGATGTCGCGGACCTGGTATTCGTGGATCCGGTCGGAACCGGGCTCTCACGCCCAATCGAAAATGGCGACGAGGCAGCATTTAAGGGATTGCGCGTTGATGTGCGCTCAATGTGCCGGTTTGCCGAGACATGGCTCGAGGCAAATCAGCGTACCAACGCGCCCGTTTACCTTGCAGGTGCGAGTTACGGATCGCTGCGAATCGCCGGTATGTCGACCCACTCGCAATGTCGGAAACTACGTAAGCAAATCCGCGGCCTAATATTTCTTTCAGGGCTGTTAGACTTGACAGCTCGGTCACCGTCTTCGGCAAACAGTCATATCGGCCTCTTCCCGACATCCGCGGCGCTGGCTTGGGATTTGGGTTTGATCGATACAACAAAGTGGAACGCGGATTTAAAGACCTTTCTCGACCGCGCCAAATCACTTGCTTTATCGGAAATAGCGCCAGCTTTGTTTGAGGACTTTACAAACACCTCTTGCCTCGCGGTCGAACGCCAAACACGGGTGTTGAGCTTCTTAGAGATGGCCGGTGACTTAGAAAGTGCTGCACAAATGCGGTACCTTCTTGGAGGCATTCGAAACTTCATCCGGAACAATCGGCCTCTTTGCCAGTACGACGGACGTTTCGACTGTGGCGGTCATGGACATTACCTGCCATCGATTGGCTTACCCGAGTTTGCGCTAAAACTTGAGCGAGTGTTGGAGGATCAACTCGCTCAAACAATGGGATACGAACTCGACCGCGATGCGTACAAGGCCTTCAGACGCGGAGAGTTTGTGTACAATTGGAGTATGTGGTTCAGCTCATCCCGTCACTCTGGCCTGGGCACCAATATGGCCAGCGTCTTACATCGCTCATGGACGAACCATTATATGGCCCAGCAGCGGAGTGGTGCGAACCCCCGCCGTTTGAAATTGATGGTCGCGTCGGGGAGCTATGATCTCATCACGCCGTTTTTCGCGATGGAATTGGCACTTCGAAATGCTGGATTTCCGGGAAGTGATCTCGAAATCAAGACCTATTCGGGCGGCCACATGTTCTACCTGGATGAAAAAACCGGACATCAGCTGGCCGCCGACATCCGGTCCTTTGTCTCAAGCGAGGACGACGCCCCTACCCCGCCTTAACACTCGCGACCCAATCGCCGACTTGGCGCTCGAGGATGCTGAGCGGCACGGCGCCGCTACCGAGGACGACGTCATGGAAGGCGCGAATGTCGAAGGCGTCGCCAAGCTCTGCTTCTGCTTGGCTGCGTAGCTCTTGGATTTTGAGCATGCCAACCTTGTAGCTCGTCGCCTGTCCTGGAAGTACCAAATAGCGGCGAACTTCAGAGCGCGCTTGGGCTTCGGTGATCGCAGAGTTCTCTTTGAAATACTCAACCGCCTGATCTTCCGTCCAACCTTTGGCGTGAAGTCCGGTATCAACCACCAAGCGGATCGCGCGCCACATTTCAGAACCTGCTCGGCCAAAGCGTGACAGGGGATCCTGATATGTCCCTGGCATTTCAATCGCGAGCCACTCGGTATAGAGAGCCCAGCCTTCAATATAAGCAGTAAAGCCGGCTTGGGTTTGGAAGGTCGGCACACCTTCCAACTCCTGCTGAATAGCGATCTGCATATGGTGGCCCGGAAGGCCCTCATGATAGGCGATCACTTCTAGCTCCCGCTTCGGCATCGCAGTCATGTCTGACAAGTGCGCATAATAAACGCCGGGGCGCGAGCCATCTGGCGTCGACGGGAAATAATGCTGCGCGGCACCGTCTTGTTCGCGGAACGGTTCGACGCGTTTCACCACCATGTCGGCTTTGGGCAGAATACCGAAATAGTCTGGCAGAACGGCTTTGATGCCATCAATCGCCGCGGTCGCGTCATCGATATAGCCTTGGCGGCCTTCATCGGTGTTTGGATAATAGAGCCGCTCATCATCTTTGGTGTCACGCAGGAACGCGAAGAAGTCTTGTAGCGACCCCTCAAAGCCAAACTCCGCCTGGATTTCGTCCATCTCTGCGCGCAGGCGGGCGACTTCTGCGAGACCGATCTCGTGCACCTCGTCTGCGGTCAGGGCCGTCGTGGTCTGATTGGCGAGGCGCTCAGTGTAATAGGCAACCCCATCCGGCAAGGCGCTGACACCAGCCGCAGACGACGACGCGTTGACTTTGTCTTCTTCCTGCCATGCGATCAGACGCTCATAGGCCGGCTTCAATTCGTCGACCAGAGCCGCGCGTATGTCGGCCGTCAGTTGATCGGCTTTGTCTTGATCAATGGCGTCTTGTTCCAACAGGTTGGCAATCTTGGCTTAGGCATCGGACCAAAGATCGCTGTAAATTTAGATGTCATCGAACGGCGCGCCAGTGATGATTTTTTGCGATTCTGCGATAACGGAGTCGAAGGCAAAGTATGGCGGGCGCACGCCGCGCTCTGCAATGTCTTTGGATCCTTCAACCAATTGATCCAGTGCGCGAGCGCTGCCGGAGACGCGTAAGAGATAATTGTCCATGTCTTCTGCGTCGACGACTTTGTGGAATGCGATCAAAAGCTGCGGGAAGAAACTGTGAATCGACTGCATTTGCTCAAACACGTACGTGTTGTTGCGAAATTCATCGGCCGCTAACGTTGCTTCGTTCTGATGGGTCCAAATGTCGTATGAGATCTTTGCGGCTGGATTGAGCTTCGCATAGTCGAAATTCGTTTTCAGCTCGTCCAGATTGGCCCGCGTGCGCGCCATTTGCGCGTCGAGCGCGGCTTCCGAGAAATCATCAATTTCACCTTGGCGTTCATCCCGGCCCAAAAAGGTCAATTGGATCGGACTCTCGAGGACTTCGGCTTCATACTTTTCTTCGAACCAAGCGTTCAGACGTTCTGTTTCGGCGGTGATTTGTTCAGCCGTTGGTTCGGCGGTCACTTCAACTGTGGTCGATTCCGAACTGCCCGGAACAGCGACCTGGTCACAGGCCGCAACGGCGAAAATGGTTGCAAGGGCGGTAAGCGATTTACGCATGATTATGAGTGCTCCCAAACACTGTTTTATCGATAATCGGCAATGAGCAGGTTTTAGGATCAGGGGCAAGAGATTCTAACATTTGCGTTCGAACTGCCCTCAATACCTATGAACGGAGTGCGAGATGCGACAAGTGTGTTTATGGGGCGGGGAAATGCAGAAGGAGTTGCCATGCGACGCACCTTATGGATGGCCCCAGTCTTGGCCCTGATGCTGACCGGATGCATCGTGACTTCAACCGCTGGCGCATTGGTTGGCGGTGCCAAATTTGCAGGCAAAACAGTCTATTATTCGGGCAAAGGCGTTTTTCAGGTCGGAAAACTGACAGTGCGGGCGGCTGATGGTGTTCTGGATGGCACCGAACGGCTCTTACGCCTCACGATACTGAGTGCAGATGCGACGGGTTCCGTGGTGCGGACCACGCGAATCATTAACGCGAGCGCGCTGGAGGCTGAACTTGCCATGCTTGAGCGCACTGACGGTGTGATCGAGGTGATTGTCGAGCCGGCTGAATAAAGCCTTTTATCTTAATCAATGCGCGATTATATTCGAAGTGTTCTTATGAACTATGGTGATAAACGCGCGTGTAATAAGCGGTTCGGACCCGGGGGCGGTACCCGGCGCCTCCACCAAAGACCCTCCTTCAGCGGGTCATTTGGGGGCGAAATAGGATCGACGGACGTGTAAAGACGATGCTTTCACCCGCATGAGCTGCGTTAGAAGCTCAATCAACAATAGTTGCTAATGACAACTTTGCTGAAGGTGAACTGCTCGCTGCGTAACGCAGTGCGTGGAATACCGCTTTAACTCCTAGGGCATCAGCGCCTTAGGCGGGGCCCGGAGGCGCCTGGCAACAGAAGCCTCCACTTTTCACCTAAGACAAGGGGCTGGGCCTGTCGTGACTATTACAGCGCCGGCTAATGGACCAAGAAAACTCCCCGCTTGGGGAAGACGCAGTATCTGGCTCGCCTGTAGCATGAACAGCGTTGCGGGTTCGAAAAGCAGGCGCTAATCAAATCATCTGGATTCGGGAGTCGCGAATGACGGATTACATTGGCTATGAAGCGCTGACCCAAGCTGCGATGCGTGGCGTGGTTCGCGAAGCTCTGCGCCAAGCCTCAAAAGGCTCTGCGCCTCCAGGGGATCACCATTTCTATGTCACCTTCCGCACCAAAGCGCCGGGCGTCAAAATTCCGGAACAGCTGATTGAGCAATTTCCAGAAGAAATGACGATTGTCATCCAGCACCAATATTGGGATCTGGAAGTGCATGACGGTCATTTCGAGATCATCCTCAAGTTCAACCGCGTGCCGCAACATCTCTCAATCCCTTACGTTGCCATGACTCGCTTTGTCGACCCGGCGGTGAATTTCGGCGTGAGCTTCGAAAAAGGCGAAACCCTGGAGGACGATGCCAGCGTCGTTGACCCTGCGCTGGAAACAGCTGACGGGGACACCGATAACTCAACGGAAGACTCGGGCTCAGATGGCGAAACCGTCGTTAGTCTCGACGCCTTCCGCCGAAAGTAAACATGTCCGGCGACCCCACTGAGGAGCGCCCGCGTGTCTCTGATGCAGATATGCTGGCGCGCTTTCAAAACAGCAAAAAACGCCCGCCCTGTTCGGAGACGCTTGGTATGCGCCTCGTCGAGGTTGAACAAGAGGCACAACGCGTCCGCATGGATTTCGATGTATCGCTGCAATTCGCCAATCCGACTGGCGCGGTCCAAGGCGGGTTCATTGCTGCGATGATGGATGAAGCGATGAGCACGTGCTGCATCATTGCTTCGAACGTAACCATGACTGCACCAACCCTAGAGATGAAGATCTCCTATCTGCGGCGTTTGATGCCAGGAAAAGCCTCAGTTGAAGCGCGCATCCTGAAATGGGGACGCTCGGCGGCGTTTATGGAAGCTGAATGCTTCGACGCTGAAGATGAGCTGGTGGCGAAATCAACCGCCACCGCCATTCCGATGCCGTTCAAGCGCCTGAGCTAGATCAGCGCCAACAGCACGACGTACCCGACCAGCATGATGCCGAGGAGCGAGACGCCCCAGGCAAGCGACCGCAAATACGCCACGCCTAAGAGATAGAGCGGCGCAAAGGCTGCGCGTCCTGCGGCGTAGAGGCCTGCGCCTAGCACTGTCAGCCCGGATGACAGATCGGCAAGCTCAACAATCAACACCAAAGGCACAAAAAGCATCATGCCCTCAATATGATTGTCGACGGTGCGCGCGGTGCGGTTTTGCAGCGCAGTTTTATCTTTCGGCTCATCCCGGCTGCCAAGCCCCCAGGCAAAGCCTTGATAAATGGGCACCAACGCGCCCTGATAATTCAATAATATAAACAATATCAGCGTCGTAACGCCGACCATTTGTAACTCAAACGCCACTTTCGGGTCCTCCTTATTGATAGTAACTATATATTTTGTAGTTAGTAGCTATCGTCAAGTAAATTGTTTAAGGTGGCGCATGGACAGCAAGAATCTGCCCCTCTGCCCGGTCTCACGGACGGCATTTATTATCGGATCGCGGTGGACGAGCGAGATCCTGCGTGAGCTGATCGATCACGGCGCACGGCGGTTCTCAGATTTTGAAGCTGCGTTAACGGGAATAGCGCCTAACACCTTGTCTAATAGACTAAAAATGCTGGAAGACCATGGTGTGCTATCTCGAAAAATTTACGACACCCATCCGCCTCGCTCAGAGTATTTTTTGACCGAGAAAGGCCGAAAAATGCAACCAATCATCGAAGCGATGCGATTCTGGGGCACGAATAGTGCATAATCTTGTTGATTATCAACGCGCATGGTACGTTTCGCGCACGTAATGACAGAAGGTCATCATTCGGGGGCTATTATGCTGAAACCCTTACGGGGGCTCGTACTTGCAGCAGGAGCTGCAATGCTCCCCGCGACAGCTCTTGCTGAATGTCCGCCAGAGACTTCGGTGGATCGCTACACTCAAACCGCACGCGACGCGCTGTCAGCACTTGATGGCTTGGTTCCTGAATCTCAACAGGAGGCGCTGGAAGATCGCTATGCGGCGATGCTCGTGATGCGATGGAATTGGCAAGGGGGCGACGTCATCGAGGAAGATCCCGAGGCCGTCGCGTTTATTGCTAATTGTATCGCCAACGGTCGTTGCGAAGCCAGCACACCTGACATGGTGCAGCGCGACGCCACCGAACTACCGACCGCCCCGAGCCCGGTCTTGCTGTATTGGGCGCAGACGGAACTCGAGTGTGAAGCAACACCGCCCGATGAGCTTTTACTGGCAGATGCCGACATAGAGGACGAGGGGTTAGAAGACGCGCCAAGCGAGGAGACCGAAGAGGTCGAAACCGCAGAGATCGATGATGTTCCTGAAACCGACCAGCCGGAGGTGTCAGAAACCGAACTTGCCGAAAGCACGGAGACACCAGAGCCTGTCCTGGTCCAGGCGCAGGTCGCACCTGTGTCCCTGACCACCGTCCAAACTGAACCGACCGTCGCAATGGTGGAAACAACAGCTGCCACAAACATGCTGTTTCAAACCGCTCTAACCCTTGTTGCGACAGGACGTCCGACAGAGGCAATCGAACCCTTACGCTCGGCCTGCTTTGCCGAAGTTGAGGCGCGCACGAATGCGCGCTCCTGCGATACGCTGCTCGATATTTATGACGCGCCCATCGCGCGGCGAAGTTGGGCGCACCAATTGCCGGACTATCTCACTTTGTCTGAAGAACTCTGCAGCATGGACTATCTTCGGGGCTGCCAAAACCTGGCGCGTCACTATGCCGAACAAGACACGGTCGAAACGCTAATGGCTGAAATCGCCTACACAGAACGCGCCTGCGGCCTTGGGGACGGAGAAGCATGCGCTACGGCGTCGGGATACTATTTGACGGGACTGGCGACCGACCCCAATCCAAAACTTGCCCGAGAAATGCTAGAACGATCGTGCAGGCTGCAGCATTTTTCTGCCTGCCAGACCGTCGCTGATTTCTACCTTCGCGGCGTTGGCGGTAAGGTGAACGTAGAGAGAGCGCTGCAAGTCAACGAAGACTCTTGCCCTGCAGACGGTGCGGCGCAGCCGGACATGTGCGTCGCGGCTGCGGACTTCGTTTTGATCCACATGGACTCGGGTCCGGAGCGCAGCGCGTTGGTCCGCGTGTTTACGGAACGCGCCTGCGCCATCGGCCACGATGTTGGGTGCGCCTGGTATGCCGAAGACTTAGAGCTTGGCCTCGGAGGCGAGATTGATCTTGCGGCTGCCGAGCAAGCGCGCCTCACCGCGTGCGAATATGGCCATACCGAAAGCTGCAATACCAGCTCATAAAGCCCCATCGATGGCGCGAACGCGCATATAGATCCCTTCGCGGTCGCCGACGCGCCGCTCAACCAGAAGCCGTGCGACTTGGTGATCATCCTCAAACGCATTGCCGGTCAAACTGTCTAGCAGCGCTTTGGCCAGATTATCGAGATCCATCCAAGGCGCATCGCCCGTATACTCCATGACGATATGCACATCATAGTCGCCATAGCCCGGGCGCAGCGGCGTGAAGTCTTTGCGAAAGAATTCTCGGAACAGCTGTTTGTAATATTTGGTCTGCGTGGTCAGGCCGAAGCAGCGGACTTCTAAAGCGCCATCCTCAGTGATGCGCCCGCGGACTTTGCCGTTTTTAATCCAGCCATCCACGCCTCAGGACACCCAACCAGCGATCTCGCGGCGTACAACGTCCTCGATGACATCACTCGCTGCCTCGGTATCGTTCAGGCACGGGACAACAGAGTACGCTTCGCCGCCCGCGTCTAAGAATTCGTCTCGCCCTTCCATGGCAAGCTCTTCCAGCGTTTCCAAACAGTCAGAAATGAAGGCGGGCGAGACCACGACGACTTTTTTTGCGCCCTGCTCTGGCAGTGCCTCGAGCGTCTTGTCCGTATAAGGCTCGAGCCATTTGGTGGGGCCAAACCGGCTTTGGAAGGTGGTCATGGCATAGCCATCTGCCCATCCCAATTGTTCCGCGACCAGCCGTGTCGTCTTATGGCAATGGCAATGATAGGGATCGCCTTTGTCAAAATAGGATTTCGGAATGC
>ERZ1740070.2477-NODE-2477-length-10615-cov-7.088352_pt1 | contig 10615 bp, 7 predicted proteins | sample MGYA00581734_ERZ1740070 | MGnify/ENA primary metagenome ERZ1740070 (study PRJEB43018, sample SAMN04849744) | marine metagenome | isolation source: floating plastic debris | place: Pacific Ocean | collected 2008-09-01 | study: EMG produced TPA metagenomics... | reverse complement strand
GTGGCTCCCAACAAAAAGTTCTCGTTGAATTGATGCTCTACGTTGATTCCGGTAAAACGTCTTGTTTGCTGCCCAAAAACCGCATTGTTCTCCACGGAAATGTTGATAGGCGTATTGGATGCTTGCAAACTGGGGTCCAAAATTTGAACGGTACCTGCTTGGTAATTAACTGTATAATCGATACCCTCTTGTAGCTGTCGACCACCAGCAGTAACGCGCACGGAACCTCTGGGAACATTGAATGCTCCGATGGGAATACCGTTGTTTCCTTCAGATTTGTATTGTCCTTTGATTTGAAAACGATTCTTCTCCGCATCTTGCAAAGAAGCTGCTTTCGTTTGCGTATACATGTTTCGGAATACATAACGATTCTGATTCTGGTTATAGGTTGCTTCGTTGCTGTAGTCCCCACCACCCAATTCGTCAAAAAGGAAAGAACCAAAAGGTTCTACTTTGGTAAAGATGATGCGTCCCGCCTGTGTGTCGACGGTTATTCCAGGAACATAATCAAAGAAACCATCTCCCCCGGGTTGCACATCGTTGTAGATGTTCAATCGGTCCAAATTGAAAACTTCCAAGAGTATTCGTTCCTCCAAGGGTTTTTCTCCAGGGGCAGGTGCCGGAAAATCTTCAACCGGGGTAATATAGTTTCGTGGTGTTGGGTCCGAATACAAAATATTCATTCGGAAATCCTCTTGACTCAATTGGAAGGCTCCAGTGGAATAGATGTTTTTCATCATCAAATCCCAAATCGGGTCGTCAACATTCGTCACGTTACTTTTCAGCAACTTCAAAATCAAAGTATTGTTCTCGACAATAGGGTTGACGCCACCCGAAACCGTGGTTGCATCGATACCGCCATTCGCAAATTCCCCAACTTGAAAGACTTCACCATTCAGCGTATACTGAAATGCAACACCCAAAACCTCATCATTGCTCAAGCGCTGGTTCAATGAAATGTACCCCAGCTGCTGGTTGAATTCGTAGTCCCGACCTTGTTCCAATTTTCGGGCATTTTCCAAAATCGCGTAGTCAAAACCTTGGTTAGGGCTATAGCCGCCCAAAACCCCTTGATTAAAACCTTGTTCTACTGTGGCAATATCTCGAATGGCCTGATTTAGTGCCCCACCGGCATCAATTAATTCCGGGGAAAAGTCATTTGCACCGTTTTGAGGTAGACCAGAAGCGGCCGCTGTATTGAAGAAAGTTCCTGGCAAACCTGGAAACTGTCTTCCAATCCGAGTATTATCTGTTTCTGTCTCACCCAAATCTTGAATCGCAACTACGTTTCGAACATTTAGGGTTTGTTGATTTCGGTTCGTGACCCATACTTCCAAACGTGTAATTTGCACTTGGCTTCTGATAAAGGGATAGCTCTCCAAAGCGCGGTCATAGTTGTCCCTGAAATATTGCGCCAAGTAGAAGTGTCTGTCTTCGTCGTAATCCAAGGCGGTAAGGGCGAATTCATTGAGAGTACCCCCACCTTGGGCGACAACCGTATTGTTTTGTGAACGTTGTTCGGAAAATACCGCTGTAACCGTAGTTCTTCCAAATTGCAACTGTGTTTTTACCCCGAAAAGACTCTGCGCACCGGTAATCAGTGAACTGTTGAGAGGCATGTTAACATTACCAATCTCTATTTTTCGGAGGATATCATCTTCAGTTGGCGTGTACTCTAACTTCACCAGGTTTTGGAAATCAAAGGTCGCCTCAGTATCATAGTTGGCCGTTATTTGAAGACGCTCTCCCACTTTACCCAACAAACTCAGACTTATCCGTTGGTCAAAATCAAAAGAAAGGTTGGTTCGGTTTCTGGGTGATAAGGCCGGGTTATCATTTTTTTGCCACAAAACCCCTAAATCCATTGCCACGGAACCTTGAGGGATGACTTCAATCGTGTTGCCACCAAAAATGGATTCGAAAAAGCCACTATTCACATAAAAATTGGGAAGTAGGTTTTTTCGTGCCTCCTGGCTTCCTTCCTTTTTTCCTGTAACTGCGTCAATTTTTTCCTTGAAGTAGGATTTCATTCCTTCCTTTCGAATCAATTCGAAATATTGTTCTGGGGTAAGGATTATGGGATACGAAATATCGAAATCCCCTATGCTTTCGGTGTAGATGTAACGGTCTAGTTCAGGATTGTAAGTGTATCGGGAAACGATACTTTTAGGGTTGTCCAAACGCAGCTGCCCAAGGGCAACCCCCGTTTTCACGGAATCTTGTACTTGCTCGGCATCCTCCTGAGCTGTGGCCAGGCTTACGAAACCGATACAAATACACAAAAAGAAATACTTAAGACCCTTCGGTCTAAGTATCGCGTTTGCCCCTCTTTTCAAACTAGTTACAAATTTTGAAGCGCTTGTTTAATAATGTCCTCTACGCTTAATGAGGGTTCTTCGGCCAGTAGCTTGTTGACTACCTTTTCGGAGTGCTTTCTTACAAAACCAAGAACCTCTAAAGCAGATAACGCTTCTTCTTTGCTAGTATTGTTTGATGGAAGTGAAACTTCGTCCATTCCGTGGACTTTCAAAATCTTGTCTTTTAAATCCAAAATCACACGTTGTGCTGTCTTGGCCCCAATACCCTTTACGGATTGGATTTGCGCTACATTTTCAGAAGCAATGGAATCCATCACCTGATGGGGAGAAAGTGACGAAAGCATTGTCCGCGCCGTACTCGAACCAACCCCTGAAACCGATATCAACAAACGAAAAATCGCCCGCTCAGATTGTTCCATGAATCCATAGAGCGAATGGGCATCTTCTTTGATTTGAAGATGGGTATAGATACGAATGTGTTCATCGTCCCCTATCAACGAAAAAGTATGCAAGGAAATGTTTACATAATAGCCTACTCCATTGCATTCTACCACCACGTAGGTTGGATTCTTTTCAACGAGTTTTCCGCTAAGATGTGTTATCATGGTAAGGTGTTTTTGCTATTCGCCCATTTTGGCGCGCTTCCGTTTTTCTCTTTCTTGGGCGTCGATGACGGCAACGGCCGCCATATTCACCATTTCGTCAACACTGGCACCTAATTGTAAAATGTGGGCTGATCGTCGCAAACCGACCATGATTGGCCCAATGGAATCCGCATTGTTCAGTCCTTTCAAAAGTTTATAGGTGATGTTGGCCGATTCCAGATTGGGGAATATCAGCGTATTCACTTTTCTGCCCGATAGCTTTGAAAACGGAAAGTTGTTGTTACAGAGTTCTTGGCTAAGGGCAAAGTCAGTCTGAATCTCGCCATCTACCACCAAATCCGGATTACGTTCGTGTAGAATACGAACTGCTTCCTTGACCTTTAGTGCGTTGGGGTGTGTAGAAGAACCAAAGTTCGCGTAGGATAATAAAGCCATCACTGGACTAAACCCAAAAGTAGCAGCAACATTCGCAGTCATTTCTGCGATGTCTGCCAGCTCCTCAGCATTAGGGTCAATGTTGATGGACGTATCCGCCAAAAACATAGGGCCTCGTTCGGTAATCATGATGTTCACAGTAGAAGCATTTTTGACACCCTTCGCGCGGCCCAAAACCTCAAAAACGGGTTTAAGCACCTTGGGATAAGCCCTAGAGTAGCCGGAAATCATTCCATCGGCATCACCTTCCAAAAGCATCATGGCTCCAAAGTAATTGCGCTTGCCCATATTGATGCGAGCGCTGTATTGGGTTTCGCCTTTCCTTTTTCGGGATTCCCATAAGTTCATGGCATACTTTGTTCGCATCTCCTGGGATTCATCAGAACGCGGGTCAATAATGGGAACCTCAGCGTCAAAATCCAGCTCCTTTTTGAGCTTTTCAATAGTTTCACGATTCCCTAGCAAAATCGGTTGGGCGATGCCCTCATCATGGACAATTTGAGCTGCTTTCATGACATCAAGCAACTCGGCCTCGGCAAAGACAATTTTCTTGGGATTCATACGGGCCCTGTTGTGGAGCAAACGCACCACCTTATTGTCGTTTCCAGACCTTTGATACAGTTCTTCCTCATATTTTCCCCAATCCTGGATAGGTAACTTTGCCACACCGCTCTCCATGGCGGCTTTCGCAACGGCGGGTGGAATCTTGGTTATCAATCTTGGGTCAAAGGGTTTCGGAATAATATAGTGTTTGCCGAAGGTCAAACGAGTCATATCATAGGCAATGTTGACCTGTTCGGGTACAGGCTCTTTGGTCAAATCCGCAAGGGCTTGCACCGCAGCCATTTTCATTTCCTCATTGATTTTGGTCGCGCGAACATCCAACGCGCCTCTAAAAATGAAGGGGAAACCCAACACATTGTTTACTTGATTGGGATGGTCTGAACGTCCCGTAGCCATTATGATATCGTCTCGAGTACTGCAAGCCAAATCATATTCTATCTCCGGGTCTGGATTTGCCATAGCAAAAACAATAGGATTTTTCGCCATGGATTTCAACATTTCAGGACTCATGATATTCGCAATAGACAAGCCAATAAAAACGTCAGCATTTTCCATGGCCTGCTCCAGCGTGTCAATTTTTCGCGCTGTGGCGAATTCTTTTTTCTCTTTAGTGAGATTTTCCCTATCCAATCGAATGACACCTTTACTATCCAGCATGACGATATTCTCTGCTTTTGCGCCAAAAGCTTTGTACAAGCGCGTGCAGGATACCGCAGCAGCGCCCGCACCACTTACCACAATGCGAACTTCATCCATTTTTTTGTTTGCCAGCTCTAAGGCGTTCAACAACGCAGCAGCAGAAATAATCGCCGTACCATGTTGGTCGTCATGCATTACGGGAATGTTCAACTCTTCTTTAAGCCTCCGCTCAATTTCAAAGGCTTCTGGAGCTTTGATGTCTTCAAGATTTATTCCCCCAAAAGTTGGAGCAATGGTTTTTACGGTTTCAATGAATTTGTCCACATCCTTGGTGTCCAACTCAATATCGATACCGTCGATATCCGCGAAAATTTTGAACAATAGACTTTTACCTTCCATAACGGGTTTGGAGGCTTCTGGGCCAATATCTCCCAATCCCAATACCGCTGTTCCGTTTGAAATTACGGCAACAATGTTTCCTTTGGCCGTATACTTGTAAACATCATCCTTATTTTTTTCAATCTCCAAACAGGGTTCGGCAACTCCTGGAGAATAAGCTAAAGCCAAATCGCGTTGGGTAGTATAAGGTTTGGTAGGAACGATTTTTATTTTTCCTGGTTGTGGTTTGGCATGGTACAACAAGGCTTCCCTACGTTGTTTTTCTTTGCTCATATAGCTATTTCTGAAATAACGGATAAAGGTAAGGGTATTCCCGAATTAGTGAATACCCTTCATATTTGTTTCCAATTAAAATTTACGATTCAACTGAACTCTCTTTATTCACATTCAATCGCATTGCCAAGATAGATGCCAGAACAAAACATACTCCTGCGAAAAGCATAGCGTTTGCTGCATTGGCGCCTAATAACTTTGTAAAGATAGGTCCGAATGTCAAAGTCTGGATTCCCATAGGGATAACAATCATCATGTTCAAAATACCCATATATACCCCTCTTCTTTCTTGGGGAACAATTTTAGAAACCATGCTGTAAGGAATTCCCATCATTGCAGCCCATCCTATACCAAACAGCACCATGGGGAACAATACGTAAACGGGATCATCTATATTAGGAATCGCGAATAATGCCAAAGCAGTCCCTAAAAGACTGAGTGCATAAATCTTTTTCCCTCCAAATCGGATGGTCAAGGGGACCAAGATCAATGCCACGACGGCAGTAACTATGTTATACGTTGTACTCATCTTAGCAGCCTGGGCTGCTGCTTGCGAGGTATCATACCCCATTGTAGTTCTGAACAACGGAGTTATAAATTGCCAGTAGACAAAAAGGGCATACCACTGAAAAAGATACACTCCCGATAACTTCCACATAAATTTTGGCATGTCTTTAACCGCATGTCTTATTTCTACAAACGGTAGTTTGAATCGCTCGATAAAAGGAAGCGTTTTATGCTTGTTTATTTCTGCCAGTTCTTCATCACTGGGCGGTATCTCTGGGGTCTTAAAAACTGACCATAAAATGGTAGCTATTGACAAAAAAGAGCCAATAAAAAAGGAATAATACAACCATTTGGGTATTTGCCCGGCTATTTCATCCCCACCTCCAAACCAATCTTGGAAAAGAAAAATGGAAGCGTTGGCCAACAAAATCCCTGCTCCCACGAAAAGACTTTGCATTTGGTAACCAATACTTAACTGACTGTCTGGAAGTTTATCCCCAACAAAAGCCCGATACGGTTCCATGGCCATATTGTTACCTACATCCAAAACCCAAAGTAGGCCTACTGCAAACCAAAGTGCAGGACTCAACGGAAAAGCGAAAAGGCATAAGCTACCCAAAATAGCCCCAATCAAGAAAAAGGGTTTTCTCCTACCCCATCGAGGCGTCCACGTTTTATCAGAAACTGCACCAATAATTGGCTGTACAATAAGTCCGGTGATTGGGCCTGCAATATTCAAAATGGGCAAAATCTCTTCAGCTGCTCCCAGAAAGAGAAAAATAGGGTTGATGGCGCTTTGCTGTAATCCAAAACTGTATTGTATTCCCAAGAATCCGACATTCATGTTCCAGATCTGCCAGAAACTTAATTTAGGTTTCTTTATTCTCATTCGTATTGCGTTGGTTTAGTGGTATTTGGCTTAATGCATATGAGCCTTCATCGTTTTAAGATAGTATTTTCTTGAATCTTCTTTAAAAACCACCCCATAAAAATTGAATTATTCCAAACGAAAACGTTTGAATTTTGTGAAAATCTTATTTAATGAAATCTATGTTCCTTTTCAATCCAGAGAATTTTGTTCTTTTTACCGCTGATTTTTTAAAGGTTTTTTTGAAAACATCCTCGGTGATTTCTTCCCAGTCTTTTTTTGTCATGGACAATAATTCTGGATTAGGATTGAACAAGGGTTCCTCATGGGGTTTGGAAAACCGATTCCACGGACAAACATCTTGGCATACGTCGCAACCGAACATCCAATCATCAAATTTACCTTGCATCTCAGTGGGAATCTCATTTTTCAATTCGATGGTAAAGTAAGAAATACACTTACTACCATCAACTACATAAGGTTCCACTATAGCTTCTGTTGGACAAGCATCAATGCAAGCGGTGCAGGTACCGCAATGGTCTGTGACTGGTGTATCGTATTCCAACTCCAAATCCACAATCAGTTCTGCAATGAAGTAAAAAGAGCCAACCTGTTGAGTTAGAAGATTACTATGCTTGCCCATCCATCCCAAACCGCTTTTTGCTGCCCAGGCCTTATCCAATACCGGAGCGGAGTCTACAAAGGCTCGCCCATATACCTCTCCAATATTTTCTTGAATGGAATGGAATAGGGTTTTTAATTTCTCTTTGATCACAAAGTGATAATCCTTGCCATAAGCATATTTGGATATTTTGTAGGATTCCGAATTTTGCTGCTCTTCCGGGTAATAGTTTAGTAACAAAGAGATAACGGATTTGGAACCTTCTACGAGCTTTGTAGGGTCGAGCCGTTTATCAAAATGATTTTCCATGTAGGCCATCTCTCCATGCATGTTGTTGTTGAGCCATTTTTCCAAACGAGGTGCTTCTTCTTCTAAAAAACCCGCCTTGGAAATCCCGCAGGACAAAAACCCAAGGCGTTTCGCTTCGGACTTTATGAAATGGGTATGGTTTTCTTTAGAATTCATTAGTCACGCTGAGCGCAGTCGAAGCGCAAATCTTACTGTGGTTGATACTTATAATGGGAAGCATTTCTGCACTCTGATAATCCTTGAAGTTTATCAAAATCCTTTCTAATTAGAGCTTGTTTTTTGGCTCGAGTCCATCCTTTCAGTTTTTTTTCAAAGCGGATAGCGTGGATAACATCATCAAACTCTTTACAATATTCCAAAACCACAGGTCTTCTTTTAAAGGTATAACTGTTCCTGTTTTGTCCCGATTGATGCTGTTGGAAACGTTCAACAAGATCATTCGTTATTCCAGTATAATACGTGTCATCCTTGCATCTCAAAATGTAAACATAATACGTGTACATAAAGCTAAATATAAACTATCTCGCTCTTCTGGGCTTCGACTGCGCTCAGCCTGACCTAACGCTCCGAAAAAATAAGTTTGACTTCCTTAGGCTTTAAGGTAATCAATGGATTGATTTCAACTGCATCCATAGAAGCTGAAATTTTGAATCGCTTGAGTATTTCGGCTATGGCCAGTACCATCTCATAGTGCGCGAAAGTGTTTCCGATACACATTCTTGGACCGGCGCCAAAGGGATAATAGTAGCCCCCAAGTTGTTTCATATCCTTATCCAAAAACCTTTGGGGTTCAAACCGTTCAGGCTCTTCCCAAAAGGATTTGGTTCGGTGTAGCTCAAAAATAGAAAGCAACACCAACGTTCCTTTTTCAAGTACTGTCCCAGCAACTTCTGTTTTTTCCAATGAAACTCGGTCTATCACGTAAACCGGAGGAAAAATACGCATCGCTTCTTTGATTGTGGCGATAATCCACTCCATTTTGGATAGGTTTTCAAGTCCATCCAAAGCATAAAATGTTTCTACTTCCCCGACCAAACGCTTCTGAAGTTGCTCATCTTGTGCAATAAAATACAAGGTAAAAGCAAGGGCGTTTGCCGTAGTCTCATGCCCGGCCGTGAACAAAATCATTACCTCATCAATCAATTGTCTTCGGGGCATTGGTGCACCATCCTCATACGTGGCGGCCAACAATACATCCAAAAGGTCCTCACCCGTCCCTCCATCTCGGCTTCTTTTTTCAATGAGAAGGTTTAACAAATCCTGAGCTTCTTTCGAAAAATCCAAATGTTTTCGGGTTTGCCCTGTCAGGTCGAACCACCAAGTTAGGTAGGGTCTTCGCATTTCTCGAACCAACATATTCTGATTGATTTCGGTAATTTCTTTTAGTCGGTGCATCGTAGCGCTGATGTCACTCTTACTGAAGAGACTTTTTGCAACCACCTGAAAAGCCAAATCGCCCATTAGAGCATGAACGTCTTGCGGAACATCCCGTTCAATTTTCTCCAATTCCTGTTGGATGGTCGATTGGATAATGGGCAACAGGCGTTGCACATGGGAGGCGTTAAAAGCCGGCTGAATCATCTTTCGATGTTTTCGCCAATGCTCCCCTTCGGCTGTTAGCAGACCTTTCCCGATGTATTTTGCCAAATCTTTGGTCTGCAACTTTGACTTTTCAAAAGCCCTATGCTGTTTTTGAAGGATTTGTTTGACCCAAGCCGGGTCACGGCTAAAAATAACTTTTCCTTCTCCCGGAATGGAGATTCGAAAGGTATCTCCTAGCTTATCAAAGTTTTCGCGATGAAACGGAAGGGGATTTTGTAGGATGCGTTTACTGTTGGCAAAAATCTTTCGGGAAGGAACATGGGGTAGGTTTTTCATGAAAACAAACCTGCTTGACTTCCTCCTTTGACTTTGCCCAAATGACGGTATGCCAATTCGGTGACCTCCCTTCCTCGTGGCGTACGCATAATGAAACCTTGTTGAATCAAAAACGGTTCATACACCTCTTCAATGGTCTCGGCACTTTCTGAAACCGCTGTAGCCAAGGTAGTAATACCGACAGGACCTCCCTTAAATTTATCGATAATGGTACTCAATATTTTATTGTCCATTTCATCCAAGCCATGGGCATCTACATTGAGTGCCTTTAGGCTGAATTTGGAAATCTCCAAGTCGATATTTCCGTTTCCTTTGATTTGTGCAAAATCCCGGACCCTTCGCAACAAAGCGTTACATATTCTTGGAGTACCTCTACTCCTTCCAGCAATTTCAATTGCTGCTTCCTGCGTAATGGAAACCTTAAGAATATCAGCACTTCGTTCAACAATAGTAGATAACAATTCGGTATTGTAGTATTGCAATCGGCTTTGAATACCGAAACGGGCACGCATCGGTGCTGTTAACAGACCAGAACGGGTTGTTGCGCCAACTAGGGTAAAAGGACTCAAATTGATTTGGACCGTGCGGGCGTTAGGCCCGGTTTCAATCATGATATCAATTTTATAGTCCTCCATAGCAGAGTACAAATACTCTTCTACAATAGGACTCAACCGATGAATCTCATCAATAAACAGTACATCACGCTCATCAAGATTAGTGAGCAATCCGGCCAAGTCTCCCGGTTTGTCCAACACAGGACCCGAAGTAATTTTTATCCCCACTCCCAGTTCATTTGCCAAAATGTGCGCAAGGGTAGTTTTTCCTAGTCCAGGAGGACCATGAAAAAGGGTATGGTCCAAAGCCTCCCCACGAAGGTTTGCGGCTTGCACGAAGACCTTCAAATTTTCCAAAACCTGTTCTTGTCCTGTAAAATCATCAAAGTTTACAGGCCGCAAGGCTCTTTCAATATCCAATTCTTCAGAAGAATAGTTTTGGGGATTCGGGTCTAGGTTCTCATTCATACCAAAACAAATATAACTGAAAAAAGCGCCAAACGGGAATGTGGAAAGCCCCAACGCATTTTGAGTGTTTCGCCGTAACTTAGTAGAAAATCAGCACTAGTATAGAAGCCTATGATTGCTACGACGTATACCTCGGGCGTTTTACAATATATCCCATTGTTTTATGTGATTTGGTC
>ERZ1740070.2476-NODE-2476-length-10617-cov-6.222685_pt1 | contig 10617 bp, 9 predicted proteins | sample MGYA00581734_ERZ1740070 | MGnify/ENA primary metagenome ERZ1740070 (study PRJEB43018, sample SAMN04849744) | marine metagenome | isolation source: floating plastic debris | place: Pacific Ocean | collected 2008-09-01 | study: EMG produced TPA metagenomics... | reverse complement strand
AACAGCAAATGATCCGCGCCGGTCTCCAAAATGTAGGCACATCCTACAAAGAAGCACGCAAACGTGGCAGCATCGCCTGATTGTTTAGGTCGTAAACTTTATGACTTGGTACTTCAATCCGCTGACGAGTAGCTTAGATTACCGGCTACTTTTGATTGCTTTGGTTTAGATAAGTTTTTTAACCCCCAAATTTTTGCCGCAGCCGTCGGGAATTCTCTATCTGACAAGGGTTATCAATTGTACATTTTCGCAGACAGTCATCCATGTATTTACGGAGACGAGCTGCAGTGTCAGTATTAAATAACGTCATAACAACCCCATAACCCAATGTCTGTAGTCACTGAGCTGCGGCTGTGAACTCGCTACCTCAACCCCCGAGTCGCCATCTCTGGCACTGTACTCAAACAATTGATGCCCACAACAGTTGGATTCGTTCTATCGCTGTCGATAGCCAAGGAAGGTATATCATCAGCGGCAGCGGCGATCGCTCTGTCAAGCTATGGCAGCTCAACAATGGGCAACTGCATCAAACATTACAGGGGCACAGTAGCTGGGTTAGAGCCCTGGCCATTAGTCCAGATGATGCTCTAATTGCCAGCGGTGGTAACGACAACAGCATTTATCTGTGGCGGCTAGAGCAAGATCAACCTGTTGCTATCCTCAAGGGGCACAGCGATAGTGTGCGCACCGTAACCTTTAGCCCCGATGGTCAGTGGTTGTATACGGGCAGTCAAGATACAACGGTTCGGCGCTGGGCAGTGGCCACTGGCACGTTGCAAAACACGGTACTGACGCATCAACACTGGATTCGTACGCTGGTTTTGAGCCCTGATGGACAGACCTTGGTCACGAGCACTCAAGATCAAGAAATCAACATTTGTGACACGGCGACAGGACAGATTCGGCGTAGCTTACAGCGTCACACAGACGATATTGTCTCCCTGGCCATCAGCCCTGATGGTGACTTGCTGGTGAGCGGTGGAGCCGATCATAAGGTGATGTTTTGGCGGCTGCGAGACGGTCGGTTTTTAGGCGAGCTAGATGCCCATACGAAGGGGGTAAACAGCGTTAGTTTTAGCGGTGATGGCAAACTATTAGCGACCGCTAGTCGCGATCGCACTATTCGTATTTGGAATATGACGACCCGCAAGCTGCTGGATATTCTTAAAGGTCATGAGAGCGGTGTCTGGTCTGCTGTGTTTGCTCCCGACAGTCGTACCTTGATTAGCGGTGACTGGGCCGGAAAAATTCGCTGTTGGCAACTAGGTGGTAATTAGTTGCTGACTGCTGCATCACTCCCCCTGCTCCATCCCTACCTCACCATTGAATAACTTAAGGTCAAGCTTTTCTGGTCAAAAGCTACTATTGAGATAGCTGTTTAAATTTTCTAGTAGCCCACATTATGGAAACCCTAGCGTTAACAAACGATAACGTAGAGAAAGTATTGGATGATCTCCGCCCCTATCTAATGGCTGATGGCGGCAATGTTGAACTGGTTGAAATTGACGGCCCTGTGGTCAAATTACGTCTTCAGGGTGCCTGTGGTTCTTGCCCTAGCTCTGCAATGACCCTCCGTATGGGCATCGAGCGTCGTCTGCGCGAATTTATCCCTGAAATCGCTGAAATTGAGCAGGTTGCTTAAGGTTGTCAGGCTCTTTAACCATCTGAGGAGGAGTGAGTTTTGAGGTCTATTAGAGCTTTGCTCTTCTCAGCTTGCTGAATATGCTTAGTTTTGAGTTGGGGGAGAGAATCCTACGGTCTTACTAACTCAAAACTTTTCTTCCAGCATTAATTCAAAACTCAAAACTTTTCCCCCTGAAGCATTAACCCAAAATTCAAAATTCGAAACTCAAAACTTCCCGTCATCCCTGTTATCCTTGTCTACTGGGAAAACTCGGTGAACCACAGTGCTTGATCTAAAGCAGATTCGACAAAATCCAGACCAAGTGGCAGCGGCCCTAGCCAAGCGCGGCGATTATGCACAGCCTTTGAGTGAGCTGCAGACGCTGGATGGTAAGCAGCGGCAGCTAGAGGGCGTGCGATCGCAACTCCAAGCCCGCAGTAATGAAATCGGCAAGGCCGTCGGTATGAAGATAAGGGGCGGTGCCGATCCTAAAGGGGATGAGGTGAAATCTTTGCGAGACGAAGGTAACCAGGTCAAAAAAGATCTGGCTGAGCTTGAGCCCAAAGAAAAAGATCTCAAAGTCAAAATTCAAGATATCTTGCTGACTCTGCCTAATCTGCCTAGCGACACCACCCCAGATGGCAAGGACGAAGCGGACAATGTTGAGGTGCGTCGCTGGGGTGATGAGCTGATTCCCCAGGGTAATGGGTTTTTCGCCCATTACGAACTCGGTGAAAAACTTGGCATTATGAACTTTGAGCGCTCAGTAAAGATTGCTCAAAGCCGCTTTGTTACCCTAATCGGTGCGGGGGCAGCCCTAGAACGAGCGCTGATTCAGTTTATGCTCGACCGTCACACCAAGTCGGGCTATACCGAGATTTTGCCACCTATTTTAGTCAACACGGCTTCCTTAACCGGTTCAGGCCAGCTACCCAAGTTCGCTGAAGATAGCTTTAAGTGTGCCGATGATGACCTTTGGCTCACCCCCACCGCTGAGGTGCCGCTTACAAACCTGCATCGCAGTGAAATCCTTAATCAAGACCAGCTGCCCATTAATTACTGTGCGTATACACCATGCTTTCGTCGCGAAGCTGGCAGCTATGGTCGTGATACTCGGGGGCTAATTCGGCTCCACCAGTTTAATAAGGTGGAAATGTTCAAGTTTGTGCCCCCAGACACGTCCTTTGACGAACTTGAAGCACTGACTAGAGATGCAGAAGACATTCTGCAGCAGCTTAAGCTGCCCTATCGAGTGCTCGCCCTATGTACTGGCGATATGGGATTTTCGGCGGCTAAAACCTACGATTTGGAAGTCTGGCTTCCCTCAGCGAATCGCTATCGCGAAATTTCTAGCTGCTCCAACTGTGTTGACTTTCAGGCGCGCCGTGCAGATATCCGATTTAAGACACCGGGGCAAAAAGGGACTCAGTTTGTCCACACCTTAAATGGTTCGGGGTTAGCCGTTGGACGGACCATGGCCGCCATTTTAGAGAACTACCAACAGCTTAACGGTAGTGTAAAAATCCCAGATGTTCTGCAGCCCTACCTGCGACGGGAGTTTCTTTGAAGCATTTACCCGACACCCAATGGAGCAGAACGGTAGAATGGAAAATATACCAAATGCTTTTGGTAAAATACTTGGCTTTCTTGCCTGCTAATGCTGAGTACTCCACACTCTACGGACCTTGTCTCCGTCTAGGGAGGTCTCCATTAGTGTTCTAAAGGCTAAGTTTATTGCCCTAATTACTTTCGTCTATGTCCGTTCTGGCCGTTATTTCTGTCATTGCTCTCCTGATATTTGTCCATGAGCTGGGCCACTTCCTAGCTGCTCGATTTCAGGGCATCCATGTCAATCGGTTTTCCATTGGCTTTGGTCCAATTCTGTGGAAATTCCAGGGTTCTCGGACAGAATATGCCCTCAGGGCATTGCCCCTGGGTGGTTTTGTCGGTTTCCCTATGGAAGAAGACTCTGATACGAGTTTTGCGCCTGATGATCCGAACCTGCTACAAAACCGACCGGTGATGGATCGGGCGATTGTGATCAGTGCAGGGGTGATTGCCAACCTGATTTTTGCCTATCTAGTCTTTGTGGTGCTGTTCACCAGTGTTGGCGTTCCTCAGAGCTTTGTGCCCGAGCCCGGTGTGCTTATTCCTCAGGTAATGTCTAGCACGTCTCCAGCGGCCCAGGCTGGTATCAAAGCAGGCGATATTATTCTCGCGGTCGACAATCAGTCCCTCGACCGAGGCGAAGAAAATGTGCAGGTCCTGATTGACTCTATTCGAAATAGTCCTCAGGAGCCGGTTGATTTGCTCATACAGCGGGGTAAACAAGAGCTGGCGCTAACAGTTACACCAGATATATCGCCAGAAGGTAAGCCCGTTATTGGTGTGCAGCTATATCCCAACGGTAGATTTAGCTATAAGCGCTCCGGCAATCCTGTTGAGGTGCTAAAGTTTGCAGCGGATGAATTTCAAAATGTGTTTGTGCGCACAGCCGAGGGATTTTTGGACCTAGCAACCAACTTTTCTGAGATGTCTAGCCAGGTCTCAAGCCCTGTTGGCATTGTTGACCAGGGTCGCACGATGGCAGACAGCAACATCATCAGCCTGTTTCCCTTTACTGCCCTGATTAGCGTTAACCTGGCGATTATTAACATTTTACCCTTGCCAGCTTTAGACGGTGGCCAACTTGCTTTCTTGCTGGTAGAGGCCCTCACTGGCAAACCGTTGCCAAAACGGCTTCAAGAAAGTGTTATGCAAACGGGGTTGTTACTATTTTTAGGGTTGGGTGGCATGCTCATTGCCCGCGACATTACACGCCTAGAAATTTTTCAGAACGTTTTTCAGTAGTCGTGCCTTTTCCCTTAACCCCTCTGACCCAAGGGATTAGACAAGACCCACGATCTCTCAAAATCTCTTGAACGCTGCCAAAACCCCTCTTCTATTAGAAGAGGGGTTTGCGTTGGGGACCAATGGGTCTACGATAAAATTCTTAATCTGCTAGCCAACCGTGACCGCTGCCACCAAACCCCCTCGTCTGACTAAAAAGCGACGCGCATTATTAATCCTTGAACAGCTTAAGGAAAGCTATCCTGACGCTCCCTGCTCGCTGGATTATGAAAACCCGCTGCAGCTATTGATTGCTACGATGCTGTCGGCTCAGTGTACCGATGCCAGGGTCAACATAGTCACACCGGCCTTGTTTGACCGGTTCCCAACGGTTATGGACTATGCAGAGGCCGAAGTGAGCGAGATTGAACAGTACATCAAATCAACCGGGTTTTATCGTAATAAGGCTAAAAACATCCGCGCGGCCTGTGAAAAAATCCTGACTGACTTTGGTGGGGAAGTCCCTCAATCTATGGAAGAGCTGACTAGCTTGCCAGGTGTGGCCCGTAAGACTGCCAATGTGGTTTTAGCCCATGCCTTTGGTATTAATGCTGGCGTCACGGTAGACACCCACGTAAAGCGAATTACAAATCGTTTGGGGCTGACCAAACACGATGCTCCAGTCAAAATTGAGCAGGACTTAATGAAGCTCTTACCCCAGCCAGATTGGGAAAACTGGTCTATTCGTTTGGTGTACCACGGTCGGGCGATCTGTGATGCGCGAAATCCAGCGTGTGAGCGATGTCAGCTATTCGAGTGGTGTTCCTCTGGGGCAAAATTGCTCAAAGCTAAAGCGGTTGCAAAAACGACTAAAACCCGTAAAAAGAAACCCTAACCCGTTGGGCATTTGGTTAAAAGTTATTTTGCCAAAGGGTAGGATTTACTCTAATATGAAAGACCGTGATAAATATCGGTAACCCATAGGAAACTATCAGCCCAATGGCTAAGAAAGGCATGATTGCGCGCCAGCGCAAGCGCGAAAAAACTGTTGCCCGCTATGCATCAAAGCGCCAAGAGCTTATGGATGCGTTTAAGTCTGCAAATTCTCAAGCAGCAAAGTTAGAAATTCATCGCAAAATTCAGCAGTTGCCCCGAGACAGCTCCCCTACACGTTTACATAACCGCTGCTGGTTAACGGGTCGTCCCCACGGCTACTATCGTGATTTTGGCCTTTGCCGAAATGCTCTGAGGGATATGGCTCACCAAGGCTTACTACCAGGCGTAGTTAAGTCTAGCTGGTAGTCAGGCTGATGTTGACTAGATCTATGGGGTTGTCCTAAGTCAGCATTTGTCATTTAGTTTTGATTAAAATCGGAGATGTACGGACTGTGCCTCTCCGATTTTGCTGTTTATATGAAGGTGATTTTCCAAAAATAGCCGTAATTTTTTTACTAGCGTTTTCTATCTCCGGTAGCCATTGCAATACAGCCAGCAGACTGACTTTCTAATTAGTAGAGCTTTTCAAGCATTACTGGTTCATCGCCAGTCAACTTGTTTACTAGTTGACTGTCATGGGCAGTTACTGACAGTCTGTGGTGATTGTCTTAATTTGCTCGCTCAGCCAGCGGAGCTGCGCGCCGCTATTTCTAGGCTTTTGCCTGCTGAGCTAGAGACCCCGATACAAACAATTCTTCAGCAGGCTCAATCTGCTGGCTATGCCAGAGGTGGATACTCAAGTCAGTCAGCTGATGGTGCTTCGGTTGTAATAGAGGCCCATTTACACTCAGCCAGTGGATCAATGGATGAGTTTTTAGTGCTACTGATTGAACGGTGCGATCGCATCCCTAACTCTCTAGTTTCAGCCACACCCGGCCCGCCGGAACTTATAGAAGTTAATAAACGATTACGAGCAGAAATCTTAGAGCGACAGCAAGCCGAACAAGAATTAGCCAAGAAAGCCGAAGCACTGGCCCGTTCTAATGCTGATTTAGAGGAATTTGCCTACGTTGTCTCCCACGATTTGCAAGAACCTCTCCGGGCAATGACGGCTTTTTCGCAGCTGCTAGACCAACGCTATAAACAACATCTAGATACATCTGCCAAACGTTATATAAAACACATTGTCGATGGTGGCAGTCGGATGAAAGCCATGATCGACGGTATTCTCGAACTCTCTCGCATCAACAATGCACAGCTAAACAGCAGCCCAACTTGTTTTGAACAGACTCTTGACATTGTTCTTGAAAATCTCAAGCTCACTTGTCTTGAAACGCACACAACAATCACCCACGATACCTTGCCCACACTTTGTGTCGACAAAAATCATGTCGTTCAACTATTCCAAAACCTCATTAGCAACGCCATTAAGTTTCGAGGCTCAGATCCACCCCATATTCACATTGTTGCTAAACAACAAGTAAATAACTGGCTCTTTTGTGTTCACGACAATGGTATTGGTATTCCTAACGATCAGCAGACAAGGATTTTTAAGCTCTTTCAACGATTACACAACCAGCAGGAACAGAAAGGATACGGCATCGGTTTAGCAATCTGTAAAAAAATTGTGGAGCACTATCAGGGCAGTATTTGGTTAGAGTCTGCTCCGGCAAAAGGCTCAGTCTTTTATTTCACGCTAGTTAGCTGCCCAAAGGAAGCTTAAGGTTTGCTTAAAAGGCTATTTTGATGGCAATTGCCACAGTTAGTATTATTGGCTGGAGTGCATACTAAGTATCAGCACAGCTGACTACAATAATGGACGTAACCATTCTTTTAGTAGAAGACTCACCAACTGACGCGGCTATTTTAGCGGCTGCTTTTGATGAGGCTGGCTGTCGACTGCTACTTCAAACTGCGCACACTGGTGATGAAGCCTTGGCCCTGCTACAGCAAATTGATAGCGGTCCCTCTGCGTATCCTCGGCTTATTTTGCTAGATCTCAATCTACCTGGAAAAAATGGTTACGAAGTGCTAAGGGAAATTAAAAACAACAATCTGTGGCAAAAAATTCCCACTATCGTACTTTCAAGTTCTGCTACACCCTGTGATATTGAGCGGAGCTACCAGCTACGTGCTAATGCTTACATCACAAAGCCTACAAATTTTAGCGATTATCAAGTAATTGCTAAAAAAATTTATGACTTTTGGCTAGATACAGCTCAGCTACCTACTAACCCATCGATAGCTGCAGCATAGTACACTCTCGATTGCCTGCGTCAACTCCGTAACACCTGTGATGCCATTATCAGCAGACATATCTCAAGAATAGGTATTTTTGCGATATACAGTTACAACGAGTTTTCTTACTATGTTCTCCATAGGCTGTTTAAGACATCTCTTTTAGGCTGATCATAGAGGCTTTCAATCATCATCTCATGGGCAAATAACAACAATAACGACGGATAGTGTCTATCTAAATTAAGTACTTATTTTTAGATCATACTGCTCCGACAATAAACCATATTAGGAATGTATACGGGTGTATCTATGACAACAGGAATAGAAGCATTGTTGATTGAAGATAATCTGTCAGATGCTCAGCTTTTTCAAGAACTTTTATCATCATCTCAACTCATCAAGACAACACTACACCATGCTGAGCGATTTAATGAAGCAATCAGAACTTTGGAGATCAACAACAATTTTGATGTAGTTCTGTTAGATCTCTGTCTGCCTGATGGCCAAGGGGTAGAGCTTGTCAAACAAATTAAAACATTAGTACCTAAAGTGCCTGTAGTTGTACTTACCGGTATTCAGGACCAAAATGTTGCCATAGCCGCACTCCAAGAAGGTGCTCAAGATTATCTGGTAAAGTCAGACACATTCTCTCCAGAACGCATACAGCGCCTGGGCTATGTTGATGTTGGTAATTTACTCGCTAAAACCATTCAATATGCCATTGAACGTACCGAGCTAACAAAAAAGTTAGAAATTAGCGAAGAGCGTTATGCTCTGGCAGTACAAGGGGCCCATGATGGTATTTGGGATTGGGATCTCAAAACAAATACAGTTTGCTACTCCCGTCGCTGGCAAGCGATGCTAGGACTGGACCATAGCAGTATTACTAATAATCCTGAGGAGTGGTTATCTCGAATTCATCCTGACAATCGGGCAGATTTTGAACAATGTCTGCAGCAGCATCTTAGCTCTCGTCAATCACATTTTAAGTGCGAATATCGAATTCTCCATAATGATGGTGCATATCGCTGGATGTTAACCCGTGGTATGGCGCTTTGGGATGATGCGGGCAACCCTTATCGAATGGCGGGTTCCCAAACAGACATAACTGAGCGTAAACAGCTAGAACTCTTTCTCCACCAAGAAAAAGAACTTGCTCAAATTACGCTCCATTCGATTGGAGATGCTGTTATTACCACCGATGAACGGGGGTATATAAAAGACTTTAACCCAGTAGCAGAGGAACTAACAGGCTGGAGCGCCCAAGATGCCAGACAACGCTCTATTTCAGAGGTTTGTAAAATTGTTGACAGCAGTACTGGAAAACCGCTGCAAAATCCAGCTCTGCAGGCCATAAAAGAGAAGAAAAAAATTAGTCTGAGCAATCACCCCACACTCATTTCAAAAACGGGTCGGAAATATGCCATTGGTGATTCAGCTGCCCCTATCTGCTCTGCGGCTGGTGACGTCTTGGGTACGGTGCTTGTTTTTCACGATGTGACTGAAGAACGTGGTAGGGCTAAGCAGCTGGCTTGGCAGGCGTCCCATGATCCATTGACTAAACTGTTTAACCGGAAAAAGTTTCTCCGTGCTTTAGATAGTGCCACTGATGAACTCCGTGACTCTAACTCGCAGCACATGCTGTGTTATATGGATCTAGATCATTTTAAGGCCGTCAATGATACCTGTGGCCATGTCGCAGGTGACCAGCTGTTGCGTCAGGTTGCTGATCTGTGGCGCGGCAAGATCCGTCAGACAGATGTCTTGGCACGACTGGGGGGTGATGAGTTTGGGTTGTTGCTTTATAACTGTAGTTTGGCTCGTGCCACCAAAATTGCTGAGTCTTTTTGCCATAGTACTCAAGGATTTCGTTTTCTTCACGACGGCAAAGTTTTTAGCATTGGCGTCAGCATTGGTATTGTTCCGATTAAATCAAACGACACCAAGAGCAAACAGATTATGCAGCTAGCAGATACGGCCTGTTATACCGCTAAAAACAAAGGTCGTAACCGTGTGCAGATCTATCATCCAGATGATGACTGTATTCATCGGCAAACAGAAGATGTGCAATGGTTTTCGCGAGTGACAGAAGCGCTAGATAACGATCAGTTTCAGCTGTATTATCAAACTATTGAAGCAGCTGTTCCAGATGCTGTGGAGACGCGTCTGTGGGAGATTTTGTTGCGGTTGCCTAACTCGCGTACGGGAGAACTGTCGCCGCCAATGGCGTTTTTGCCGACGGCAGAGCGCTATAATCTCATGCCTCGGATAGATCGGTGGGTGGTGAAAACGTTTTTTACATACCTGGCTTCTCACACCCCTGAACCCAACACAATCTACAGTGTTAATCTGTCAGGCTCTAGCTTAAATGATGAGAGCTTTATCGGGTTCTTAGAGCAGCAGCTAGCCCGATATCCTGTAAATCCTGAAATTCTCTGTTTTGAAATTACAGAAACCCTGGCTATTGCTAATTTGCAAAACGCGGCTGACCTTATCCTTAAGCTCAAAAAAATTGGCTGTCACTTTGCTTTAGATGACTTTGGCAGCGGGATGTCTTCGTTTAGTTACCTCAAGCATTTACCTGTGGACTACCTAAAAATTGATGGCAATTTTGTTAGGGAAGCTCCGACCGATGCGGTACTCTGCGCCATGCTGCAGTCGATCAATAACATCGGCCATATTATGGGTTTAAAGACAATTGCTGAGTATGTTGAAACTCCAGCTGTTCTCGAAAAGGTGCAGGAGCTAGGCATAGACTATGCTCAGGGCTATGCCATTAGCTATCCAAAGCCGCTGGTATAGTCTATTTGCGAGGACTGTGGTTGGCCCTTTATTGGCTTACCCTAAACCTGTAGTAGAGAGACCATTTCACTATATTTCTTTAGCATTACCGTAGCCAATTTAGAAAAAGCCTGGGAAAAGAGGTGACTCTTCGCTGAAAAACGTGAGAATCGTAGCTATGTTTGCTAGGATTGCCCCTATGCTATGGC